>Ga0105046_10012540_pt1 | contig 13152 bp, 11 predicted proteins | sample MAT03_FD_78385 | JGI IMG/M metagenome (GOLD analysis project Ga0105046, IMG submission 78385) | Freshwater microbial communities from Lake Fryxell liftoff mats and glacier meltwater in Antarctica - MAT-03 (megahit assembly) | ecosystem: Environmental > Aquatic > Freshwater > Ice > Liftoff... | reverse complement strand
TCGCACCGCCTGCCCCTGCAGCAGACGCCAGCGCAGACGCCAGTGCAGACGCCAGTGCAGACGCCAGCGCAGACGCCGAACCCGATTGGCAAAAGGTGGCTTGCGCGCTGGCCCTGCGCGGACGGTTGACCTTGGTAACGGGTGGACCCGGCACCGGCAAGACCTACACCGCCGCGCGTTTGCTGGTGCTGCTGCAAGCCCTGAACACCGGCGCGCAGCCATTGCGTGTGGCCTTGGCGGCACCCACGGGCAAGGCCGCTTCCCGGTTGCGCCAATCCATCGAAACCGCCTTGCAGGCGCTGCGTCCGCAACTGGCCGACAGTCTGCCGGCGGGCCGGGAAATGGACCGCTGGGTGCCCCTGCTGGGCCCGGCGCGCACGCTGCATGCCTTGCTGGGTGTGCGCCCTGGTACGCGCCGCTTTCGCCACGACGCCAGCAAGCCCTTGCCCTTGGACCTGCTGTTTGTGGACGAAGCCTCGATGGTTCATCTGGAAATGATGGCGGCCCTGTTGCAGGCCTTGCCGGCCCACTGCAGACTGGTGCTGTTGGGCGACCGCGATCAGCTCGCTTCCGTCGAAGCGGGCTCGGTGATGGGCGACCTGTGCCAGGCATCCGTGCCCACCCCCGCCGTCCAGCAGCACGGCTATTCCGACGCCACCGTGCGCTGGCTGCGTGAACTGACTGGCGAGCCGCTGCAGGGCGTTCGCGCAGATGCAGACCCGCTGGCTGCACACGGTGACCACCCCACTGCCCAGGCCGGCGGCAACGCTCTCGCGCAGCAGACCGTGACGCTGCGCCGCAGTCGGCGCTTTGCAGGTGCCATCGCTCAATTGGCGCGGGCGGTGAACCGGGGCGACCTCGCCGCAGCGACTGCCTTGTTGCACGACCGCACGCAGAATCAAGTGGCTTTGCTGCTGACGTCTGACGCGCAGGCCGTCAGCGCGCTGGCAGTGGACGGCCGCCGCGTGGCCACCCGAACAGCGACTCAAACAGCGACTCAAACAGCGATCCAAACCGCGGGCGGCTACAGCGCCTACCTGCAAGCCATGGCGCAGCGACCGGCTGCTGCAACCGGCCCCGCGGCCTTCGATGCCTGGGTGCAGGGCGTGCTGCGGCGCTTCGACGACTTCCGGGTGCTGTGCGCGCTGCGCGCCGGGCCGTGGGGCGCGGCGGGCTTGAATGCCAGCATTGAGCGCGCCTTGATGGTCCGTGGCCTGCTGCAGCGCCGCGGCGAGTGGTACGAGGGCCGCCCCGTGATGGTGACGCGCAACGACGCCGCTTTGGGTGTGTTCAACGGCGACATCGGCGTGGTGCTGAAACCCGCCAGCGGTCGCGCGCTGCGGGCGTTTTTCCTGGACGGCGAAAGTTTGCGTTCGGTGGCCGTGACGCGCCTGGCCGAGGTTGAAACCGCCTTTGCCATGACGGTGCACAAGAGCCAGGGCAGTGAGTTCGCGCACGTGGCGCTGGTGCTGCCCGACAGCGATTCGTCGGTGTTGACGCGTGAGCTGATCTACACCGGCATCACCCGCGCCAAACAAGCGCTGACGCTGGTCACCAGCGACACCGTTCGCCTGGCCCAGGCCAGCGCCCGCTTGACGCAGCGCTTCAGCGGTCTGGGCGATCGGCTGAAGCGTTAAGGCTTGCGGGTTGATGACCCGCACCGCCACAGTCCCGCCACAGTCCCGCTACATCCCGCTACATCCCGCTACATTCCCGGTGGCTCAGAAGCTGAGCCATGCCAGGAGCCCGCCACGTGACCAAGACCGCCCGTGTCTACAAGATCGAATTGCTGATCCGCAACCGCGGCCATATCAGTTTCCAGACTCTGCTCGATGAGCTGGAGGTGTCGCCCGCCACGCTCAAGCGCGATCTGGAGTATCTGAAAGACCGGCTGGGCGCGCCCATCGTCTACGACCGCTACTTGAACGGCTACAAGTTCGGCGAAGACTACGTGGGCCAGAAACACGAGCTGCCCGGGTTGTGGTTCAACGAACGCGAGCTGTACAGCCTGTTGATGGCCCACCAGATGCTGAGCGAGCTGGACAGCGACGGTGTGATCAGCCGCCACTTGCAGCCGCTGCTGGAGCGCATTCACCAGATGCTGGGGCCTGACGAAGTAGACGCCAAGACCTTGCTCAAGCGCGTGCGCATCATCAACTCGGCCAAGCGCCCGGTGTCGGGCAAGTTTTTCGAGTTGGTGGTGGAAGCGCTGCTGAACCGTCGCCGCCTGGCGCTGCGCTACCTGACGCGCAGCGAGGTGTCGCAGCGCGAGCTTTCGCCGCAGCGCATGGTGCACCACAAGAACGCCTGGTATCTGCACGCCTGGTGTCACCGCACTGAAGGCCTGCGGCGCTTTTCTCTGGACGACATCGAACACGCCGAGTTGCTGGGCACCAAGGCCCGCGAGGTGTCGACCACGGCCCTGCAAGCCGAGATGGACGCGGATTACGGCATCTACGCCGGTGCCAAGCGGCAGTGGGCAACCCTGAGCTTCGACGTCAAAGCCGCCCAGTGGATCAGCCGCGAGGAATGGCACCCTGAGCAGGAAGGCCAATACGCAGAAGACGGCCGCTACGAACTGAAGGTGCCCTATAGCGACGAGACCGAACTGGTGATGGACGTGCTGCGCCACGGCGCGAACGTGAAGGTGCTGGCGCCGCAGGCTCTGAAGTCGCTGGTGCGCAAGCGGCTGCAGGAAGCGCTGGCTGCGCAGGCCGACTGAGGGCCGATTGAGGGCCGACTGAAGGCCGACTGAAGGCCGAACCATCACACAGAGACAATGACGGGATGAATGAATCGGATATCGCAGCGCTGACACAGCGCGTCTTGTGGGCCAGCTTCGGCCTGGCCTTGGTGTTTGGTGTGGTGGCGCAACGTTCGCGCTTTTGCACCATGGGGGCCGTGGCCGATGTGATGAACATGGGCGACTGGTCGCGGGCACGCATGTGGGGGCTGGCCATTGCCGTGGCCATCTTGGGTTTCAACGGCATGGTGGCTGCGGGCTGGGTCGAAGCCCGCAACAGCATCTACGCCGCGCCGCGCTTGCTGTGGCTGTCAGCCGCAGTGGGCGGGTTGATGTTCGGCTTCGGCATGGTGCTGGCTTCAGGTTGCGGCAGCCGCAACCTGGTGCGCCTGGGCGGTGGCAACCTGAAAGCCGGCGTGGTGCTGCTGGTGTTGGGTCTGTCGGGCTTCATCACGATGCGCGGCCTGACGGCGGTGCTTCGCGTGAACACGCTCGACACCGTGTTCCTTGAACTGCCGCGAGGGCAAGACCTGCCCACCTTGCTGTCGGTGCCGCTGGGTCTGGCCCCGCCGGTGCTGGCGGCCATCCTGGGCGGTGTGCTGGCGGTTCTGCTTCTGGTCTGGGTGCTGTGGCGTGCCGAGGGGCGCACTGCCGAGGTCTGGCTGGGCGGTGTGGGCATCGGCGCGGTGGTGGTGGCGGTGTGGTGGGTGTCGGGCCGCCTGGGTTATGTCGCCGAAGACCCGAGCACGCTGGAACCTGCCTTCCTGGCCACCAACTCGCGGCGCATGGAATCGCTGAGCATGGTGGCACCCGTGGCCTTTGCCCTGGACTGGTTGATGTTCTTCAGCGACAAGGCCAAGGTGCTGACGCTGGGCATCGTCAGCATGGTGGGCATCACGCTGGGGGCCCTGGGCGCTTCACTGGCCGAGCGCAGCTTCCGCTGGGAAGGTTTTGGCAAGGTCGAAGACCTGTCCAACCACCTCGTAGGCGCGGTGCTGATGGGCGTGGGCGGTGTCACTGCCATGGGCTGCACGGTGGGCCAGGGCTTGTCGGGTGTGGCCACCTTGTCGCTGGGCAGTTTCATCGCGCTGGCTGCCATCGTGGGCGGCGGTGTGCTGGGGCTGCGATACCAGATGTGGCGGCTTGAACGCATGGCCTGATCAGGTTTTTCCGGCCAGTGCGGCCTGCACCCAGCGCATCAGATCGCCTGCAGGCATGGCACCGGCCTCACGCGCGATTTCGCGGCCGTGGTGGTACAGGATCAGCGTGGGGATGCTGCGTATTTCAAGCGCTTTGCCGGTTTCCGGGCAAGCTTCGGTGTCGACTTTTGCGAAGCGAACCCGCGGCATTTGCGCCGCGGCCTTCTCGAAGTGCGGTGCCATCATCCGGCACGGGACGCACCAGTCGGCCCAAAAGTCCACCAGCACGGGCAATTCGGTGTGGGTGGTGAAGCTGCTGAAGGTGGCATCGGTCAAGTCCGCGGGCTTGGCCGCCATCAACTCGGCACCGCAACGCCCGCACACGGGCTGGTCTTCCAGACGTTCTTCGGGCACGCGGTTGGTGGCACCGCAGGCGGGGCAACTGAGGTTCATGGTGTTGGGGTCTTGGCTAAAAGTGAACCGGCCATTCGCCCATCGTGGATGAGAAACGGGGCACGCACGCCGATCAGAAGCGGCCCCTATGATGCCTGTCCAGTCTCGTTGTCGGAGCCCTCATGCCTGCCACGCACCAAGTTTTGCCCGCGGTCTCCGCACCCGCACTCACGGTCTACTTCGATGGCGCTTGCCCCGTCTGTTCACGTGAGATTTCGATGTACCGCCAGCAGCCCGGTGCCGAGCTTTGCCAGTGGGTCGATGCCTCGGTCTGCGCCGAAGCCGAACTGGGCGTCGGCCTGAATCGAGACGACGCGCTGGCCCGGTTCCATGTGCGCAACAGCGACGGCACCTTGGTGGGCGGCATGCGTGGTTTCGCGGCCTTGTGGCAAACGCTGCCGCGCACGGTCTGGCTGGGGCGCGCGGCGGGTTGGGGGCCCATGCCCGCCGTGCTGGACTTCGCCTATGCGGTCTTCCTGCGCCTGCGCCGGCTATGGCGTGCCCCGGTGGTGAGTTCAAGCCCCAGGACGGCAGGCAAAGACGAAGGCGCATGAACGCGCAGACCAGGCAGAAGCTGCGCGTGGCCGTAGTGGGTGCCGGACCCGCCGGTGCCGCCTGCGCAGCGGCTTTGCATGCCGCGGGTGTGGCGGTCACAGTGTTCGAAAAATCGCGCGGCGTTGGTGGCCGCATGGCCACACGCCGCACGCGCTACACCGATGCGCGGGGCCATGAGCAGGCAGTGCATTTCGACCACGGCGCGCAGCACGTCCAGGCGCGCGACCCAGGCTTCCTGATAGTCATGCAAACAGGGGTCGCAGCGGGTGGGGCCACGCCCTGGCCGCTGCATCTGCGGGGCGTCAGCGTCGCGTCTGCGTCCGTCTCTGGGTCTGCATCTGTGACTGCGGTTTCGCCTGAGCCTGAAACTCGCTTCCTGCCCCTGCCTGGCATGCCAGCGTTTTGTCAGCACCTCTTGCGGGGCTCAGCGGTGCAACTGCAACACACCGTGGTGGGTCTGCTGCCGCAGGCCAAAGGCGGCTACGTGCTGCGGTTCGCAGAGCATGGTGCAGCAGCCCCCGGTGCGCCGCATGACGATGCGAGCCACTTCGACCAGGTGGTGCTGGCGATGCCACCGCCGCAAGCGGCGGCCTTGCTGACATCGCTCCACCCAGTCTGGTCACAGGCGCTTTTGCAGAAGGTGATGCGCCCGTGCTGGACGCTGATGGTGGTGACCGACGCACCCGAGCCCGCTTCGGATGCCGCACGGGCCATGGAGTGGGACGCCGCAGTGCCCGCCGATGGGCCGCTGGTTTGGGTTTCGCGCAACGACCGCCGGTCTGGCCGTGCAACCCCGGCAGGCACCGTCAGTTGGGTGGCGCAGGCCAGCGCTGCGTGGACCGAACAGCACCTGGAAGACGACGCGCCGCAGGTGACCCAAGCCCTGCTAGCCGCGCTGTTTCAGGTTTTGGGCGCAGCGGCCACCCCAGTCCCAAGGGTGCACCTCAGCGCGGTTCACCGTTGGCGATATGCCCTGGCCGTCCCAGCGCAGGCGATCGCATCTGACGAAGCGGCGCAGCCCTGGTGGGACCCTTGTCTGGGCTTGGGCGTGTGTGGCGACAGCTTGCTGGGCACCGACGTGGAAGCGGCCTGGCGCTCGGGCGACAGCCTGGCGCAAGCGCTGTTGGCCGCGCTGCGTTCTCGGTCCACTGAGGCATGACCGAAAAGGCCGTTCCGCCCGATTCTGCGCCCGCGCCCGCGCCCGCTTCGGCAGACCGACCGGTTGCCGCCGTTCCGCAAGGCCGCGCCAACCGGCTGCTGCATTTCGGCCGCGCGGTGGGTGAGATGGCGGCCGGTGCGGCCGCCGAAGGTCTGAGCCGTCTGGCGCGCGGCGAGCGCCCGCAGTTCGCGCAAATGATGCTGACGCCGGCCAATGCACGTCGCTTGGCCGAACGACTTTCCACCTTGCGCGGTGCGGCCATGAAGGTGGGCCAGTTGATGTCGATGGACGGCCATGGTGTGCTGCCGCCCGAGTTCGCGAACCTGCTTTGCGGCCTGCGCGACCGCGCCCATACGATGCCTTCCACTCAGCTGGTTGAAGTGCTGCAGACCGAGTACGGTGCCGACTGGCACGAACGCTTTCGTCGCTTCAGCTTCGAGCCCATCGCTGCGGCGTCCATCGGGCAGGTGCACCGCGCCGAGACCGCAGACGGTCGCGTGCTGGCCCTGAAGATTCAGTATCCCGGGGTGCGCGCCAGCATCGACAGCGATCTGGCCAATCTGGCCCTGTTTGCGCGCACCCCGGGGCTGGTGCCGCCGGGTGTGGAAATGGCACCGTTGTTGGCGCGTGTGCGTGAGCAACTGCACCGCGAAACCGATTACCGCGCCGAGGCCGAGTCCATGAACGCCTACCGAAAGGCACTGGGCGAGCAGCCCGGCCTTTGGGTGCCGACAGTGCATGGCGACTTTTCGACCGCCAATATTCTGGCCACCGACTTTGCCGACGGCGCGCCTGTCGAGTCGCTGGTGTCGGCACCGCAGGCCCAGCGCGACGCGGTGGCGCTGGCGCTGTGCCGACTTTCCGTGCGCGAGTTCTTCGAGATGCGCCTGGTGCAGACCGACCCGAACTTCGCGAACTATTTGTTCGACGCAACGCGGCAGCGCGTCGTTCTGCTGGACTTCGGTGCCACGGAAGTGGTGCAGCCGCAGCGGGTGGAAGACCTGCGCGAAATTGGCCGTGCCCTGCGCGCCGACGATGATCCGCGCCTGGCTGCAGCCGCCATGGCCGCCGGCTTCACCGCCGCCCAGGACCCGGCTGCGCAGACCCAGGGCGCGGTGCAGATGATGCGCATGGCGGGCGAGCCGCTGCGGCACGCCGGTGCCTACGACTTCGGTGGATCTGATCTCTTTTCGCGCGCTTTCAGCCAGGGGCGTGCCCAGTTTTTTGCCGAAGGGTTTGCACGCACGCCGCCGGCCGACCTGTTGTTCCTGCAGCGCAAATTCATCGGCACCTTCATGCTGTGTGCACGACTGCGGGCCCGGGTGGATCTGTCTGCGGTGTTCGGCTCGCACCTTTAGGCACCGCAGGCTGGCCTGCAGCGGACGGGCTCACAGCGGTGCGGGCTGGGTTTCTGCGGTACCGCGGGCGGGCAGGTGGATGTGGAAGACCGCGCCACCGGCGGCTGCGTTGCTGGCGTGGATGTGCCCGCCCTGTGCTTCGACGATCTTGCGGCTGATGGCCAGCCCCAGCCCGGTACCGCCCGATCCGTCCTTGGTCTGGCTGGACTGCACGAAGGCTTCGAAGATCTTCTCAAGTTCAGCCGGTGGGATGCCTGGGCCTTGGTCGCTGATGGCCAGGTGCAACTCTCCGGCGTCGGTCTGTTCGCCGAAGACCGTGATGCAACTGTCTTCGGGCGAAAACTTGATGGCGTTGGCCAGCACGTTGCGCATCACCTGCTCGAAGCGTTTGGGGTCGACCTTCGCCCGCAGCGGGTAGCTGGGCAATTGCAAGTCCAGCACCTGCTGGCGACGGCCGAGCAGCGGCGACAGCTCACCCGCCACGCTGCGCACGAGCAGCCGCAGGTCGCTGCGTTCGAGGTTTATGGTGCCGACGCTGCTTTCGATCTTGGCCACGTCCAGCAAGTCGTTCACCAGGTTCAGCATGCGGTGGCCCGCGTTGTTGATGTCGCCGAACATGCCCGCCAACTTGGTGTGTTCGCGGCCGCGCATCAGGCCCAGTTCGCTGAAGCCGATGATCGATTGCAGCGGCGTGCGCAACTCGTGGCTGATGTTGGCCACGAATTCGGACTTCGCGCGCGAGGCTTCCTCGGCGGCATCGCGCGACTCGGCGGCCGCGCGCTCGGCTTCGCGGAAGTCGCTCACGTCGATGGCGCTGCCTGCAAACCCCACCACGCGACCCTCTCGCAGCAGGGGCATCACAGCGACATCGAACCAGCGCGGCTGTGCGTCGGCTTGGGTCATGCTGGCTTGCAGCTTGCGCACACCGCCATCGGCAACTGTGGCGGCGAACAGCGCCCGCATGCCTGCCTTGCTGTTCTGGTCGAAGACCTCCCACAGGGGGCGGCCGCTGGCGCTTTTGAGGGACAAACCGGTGTAGACCTGCCAGCGGTCGTTGGCAAAGGTGATTGCGCCCTGTGTGTCGGTGCGGAAGATCAGTTCCTGCACGCTGGCGATGGTGATGCTCAACTCGCGTTCGCGCCGTGCCACCTGGCGCTGGGCTTGGTCCAGCAGGTCTCTGGCGTGTTCTCTTGCACGCAGGCTGCGCAGGGCCAGCATGGTCAGGACGCCGATCAGCAGCGTAGCCATGATGGCGGCGGCCAGCAGCCTGCGTGCCTGCGCAGCCCAGCCCGCGTGCACCGCTTCCTGGTCAACTTCCACCACCGCCACCAGCGGTTGCGTGGCCGCCACGCGAAAGGCCGCCAGCTGAGGCCCCCAGCGCAGTGCCGCGCCTGTCCATTGGCCGTGTTCAAGGCGCGGCAGGAACTTCGTGTAGGGGGTCAACTTCGACAGGTCTTCGCCCACCGCGCGCGGCACCCCCGGGGTGGCCGCCAGCAGCTTGCCTTCATAGCTCAGCAGTGCCGAAGCACCCCGCGGGTCGTTCATCGTCACCTGCTGGAAGGTGATGAACGAGTCGAGGTTGATCTGCGCCACCAGCAGCAGGCGCTGCCGGGTAGGTGTCAGCGTTTCGCGAAGCAACGGCACGAAGCCGACACCGGGTGGCGTGACGCCCGTTTGCTGATTCAGAACCAGGTCGGACAGACGCCGTGCCACAACAAACGGCCCCAGCCGATCGCGTCCGGAGTTCGGCCGTGGGCCCAAGGCATCCAGTCCAATGACGATGCCGCGCTCGGTGGCGTCGCTGCTGGCCAGGATCTGGCCTTCGGCGTCCACGACCGACACGCCGCGCAGGAAAGGCAAGCTGACCAGCGTCTGCGACAGCGCGGTACGCAGCTCGGCACTTTCGGGTGACTGCCCGCGCGCCAGCATTTCGCTGATCGTCGACAGCGCCAATGCTGCGCTGTCGACGTTGCGGGTGGCACGGTCGGCGAAGACGCGGGCCATCAGCTCATTGCGGTCTTCCAGGCGGGCGAACAACTGTTCGCGGTCGCGCCAGGCCACTGTTCCCAGGGTCAGCAGCACAGCGGCCAGCAGGCCCAGGCCGATTGCCACCACCACGGCACTGCGCGACAGCCAGGCCATGGTCCGGCGTGCGCCCGCGCCCGCGTTCGCGTCCGCTGGCCTGGACGCAGACGCAGCCGACAGCGGCATGCGGCTGGAGTCCTGGTGGCCAGGGAAGCTCAAGGCAGCTGACTCACGCAGCGTTTGCAGCCGACTCAGCGCAGACGCACGATCGGAGAGAGGCCATGGGTCTTGGCTGCGGCTTCCAGGCGGCCGTCGCGCTGGATGCGGGCGACGAATTCATCGGCCGTGGCCAACCATTCGGCGTCGCCCTGGCGCACCGCGTAGCCGTAAGGCAGCACGCTGAAAGGCGTCGGCGGTGAGATCAGCATGGCCCAGTCGGCGTTGTCCAGCAGACGGCGGCTGTAGGGATAGTCGGTCATGAACACGTCCACACGGCCGGCTTCCAGTTCGCGTTCGCGCGTGGCCGGGGGGCTGACCCTCACGATGCGGGCCTGTTTCAGCGAGGCGGTCATCACCGGTTCCATGAACGTGCCGACCTGCACGCCCACGGCCACGCCGGGCTTGTCGATGTCTTCCCAGCGTTGCACGACGCGGCTGCCTTTGGTCGTGACACCGAAGATGTCGCTTTGCATATAGGGCCGGGTGAAGGCCAGTTGTTCCTTTCGCGCAGGCAGAAGGCCGATGGCAAACATGGCGATGTCGCAGCGATCGGACTTCAGGTCGTCGATCAGGGTGGCGAAGGACGAGTCGACGTACTGCACGCGCGCCTTGATGTCGCTGCCGAAGGCCGCGGACAGGTCGATGTCGATACCCGCCAGTTGTTGCGTGCGCGGGTGGCGCAAGCTGATGCCGTAGTAGTCGGGCCAGATGCAAACCCGCACCGTGCCGCTGGCCTTGACGCGGTCTTGCACCGGCCCGGCTGCGGCGGGTGTGCTGGCGCCTATCAAGCTCAGCAGGCTGAGCGCCAAGGTGCCGAGCGCGAGGGCGGTGCGTGCCCTATAGCCGACGTTGGTGCCTGAAAGGCGCCGTGGCAAGGTGTCGAGGAATCGCATGTCAGTGTTCTTTCCGGGGGGTCGAGGTTTCGGTCATGAAGTCTTGCTCGCACAGGGCCGCCAGATCGGTCATCGCCGCGAGGTCCAGCTTCTCGCGGTTGATGCGGTCGCGCAGGGCAATGAGTTCGCAGGCGTAGGCCATGAAGGTATCGACCACGTGGGGGTCGAAGGCGTGGCCACGTTCGAGCAGCAGCATCTGCAGGGCCGTTTCGTCGTCGAAGGCCGGGCGGTAGCAGCGGTCCATGGTCAGTGCATCAAAAAAGTCCACCACCGCCACGATGCGGCCAGACAGCGGAATGGCTTCGCCGGCCAAGCCCGCCGGGTAACCCTTGCCGTCCCAGCGCTCGTGGTGGGTGAGTGCCACTTCCGCGGCCAGCTGGAACAGCGGAATGCGTGACTTGCCCAAGATTTCTGCGCCCATGTGCGGATGCTGGTTCATCACCGCGCGGTCGCTTTCGGTGAACCTGCCGCGCTTCTTCAAGACGTCGTCGGGCATGCCGACCTTGCCGATGTCGTGCATCGGCGCGGCCTGCATCAGCAGTTCGGCCTGCGCGGCGCTTTGCCCCAGACGGCGTGCCAGCGCGGCAGACAAGTAACCCATGCGAACGATGTGCACACCCGTGTCGCCATCGCGGTACTCGGCGGCGCGGGCCAGGCGCAGCAGGGCGTCGTGGTGCGCACGCGCCACTTCCTGCAGGGCTTCGTTGCGCTCACGGTACATGCGGCCGAAGTCGGCCACCATGCGTTCCATCTGTTTGGTTGCGGCATCCGAGAAACAGGTGGGGTCCTCGGTCAGCCTGCCAACCGCGTCCTGCATCGCTGCGTCTGTGTGTGTGGAGTTCCGTGCCGACATATTTATCTCTCGGTGCGGTTTCAGCGCTTGGTGGGCAAGGAGCGCAGCAGTTCCAGCAACTGCATCGGGCTGAAGGGCTTGACGAGGTAGTCATCAGCCCCCGCGGCAAGGCCAGCCTCGTGGTCTTCGATGCTGCCGCGGGCCGAAAGAATCACCACTGGCACATGGCGCAGACGGGTGTCCGACTTGATGGCCCGGCACAAGTCCAGTCCGTCCAGGGCACCGGGCATCATTACATCGGCCAGTACCAGGTCGGGCTGCAGGTCACGCACCATGTCCCAGCCGGTGTGGGCATCGGGTGCCTCGTGGATTTCACAGTCTTCGAATTCCAGGGTCATGCGCAGCAGCCGCCGGATGTCCGAGTGGTCTTCGACGATCAGGATCTTCTTCATGGCGAATCGCGGCCCGATGCGGTGTTTGGAAAAGATATTTTGATCTAAATGATATTTATCACTTTGTAATTTGTCACTTTGCTTGCCCTGGAAGTGATGGAAGCGGCAGAATTGCACGCATGACAACCGAGCGAACCGAGCCAGCAGCGCACCTGGTGCCGAACGACGGCCCGCCGTCCACGAAAGCGGATTCCGAGCCGGACGAGTGCAGCACCATCGAGGCCGCGCGCCTGCTCGGGCTGGCCGTGCGCTCCGTGCAATTGATGGTGGACCGCGGCGAGTTGCAGGCCTGGAAGACCCCGGGCGGCCATCGCCGCATTTCACGGGCGTCCGTCCAGCACTGGCAGGCTGAGCGGTTGCAATCCGCACGGTCCGGTCGCGCGCCTCGGCGGCCGGCCGAAACTTCGCCGCAAATACCGGTGGCCGCCGGTCCGCGGGTGCTGCTGATCGAAGACTCGCGCCACTTCCAGAATCTGGTGTCGTTGTTGGTGCGCCAGCATTTCCCGCATGTGGATCTGCACGTGGCTGACGACGGCATCGCCGGCCTGGCCCTGGCCGGTCAGCTGCAGCCGGCGGTTTTATTGGTGGACATCCTGCTACCGGGCATCGACGGGGCGGCGCTGATCACCGCGCTGCGCTCCCACCCGGCGTTTGGCGGCTGCCGGCTGATCGTCATCACTTCCATGGATGGCTCGGCCTTGGACCCATACCGGTTTGCGCTGACCGGCGTGCCCGTGGTGCACAAGCCTGCACTGGTGGCCGAACTGCCGTCGCTGCTGGCCGCGGCGCTGGCCCATGGCCCCGACGTTGCCGCGTCGCCGACCCCGACCCCGACCCCGACCCTTCAGCCTGCCGTGCGATGAATGCAGCGTCTGCCGCCCGGCCGCGCGTGCTGCTGGTGGACGACAACGCCACCCTGCGACGTCTCGTGGCCATGATGCTGGAAGAGCAGCCCATCGAGCTGGTCACCTGCGCCAGCGTGGCTGAAGCGCTGCGCGTGTTGCGCCGAGGGCCGGTGGACCTGCTGATCACCGACTGGATGATGCCGGGCGATTCAGGAGAAGTCTTGCTGCAGACCTTGCGAGACGAGCCCGCACTGCGCGGCACGGCGCGCGTGGTGGTGTTCAGCGCAGGGCTCGATCGCGCGACCGAGGACAAGTTGTCGGCCTATGGTGTGTGGCGCTTGCTGGCCAAGCCCGTCTCGCTGGGCGATATGGAGGCCTGCGTGCGCGAAGGACTGGGGTTGCGCGGGCACGAGATCGAGGCGATCGAGCGCCACTTTGCGGGCCAGGCCACGCTGTTTGCCGCCTTCAAGGCCGACTGTCTGCAGCAATTCGCGGCCGACCTGCATGCCGGGGATGAG
>Ga0105046_10012539_pt1 | contig 13153 bp, 13 predicted proteins | sample MAT03_FD_78385 | JGI IMG/M metagenome (GOLD analysis project Ga0105046, IMG submission 78385) | Freshwater microbial communities from Lake Fryxell liftoff mats and glacier meltwater in Antarctica - MAT-03 (megahit assembly) | ecosystem: Environmental > Aquatic > Freshwater > Ice > Liftoff... | reverse complement strand
CGTTCACCTGGATCAGCACCGCCGAGACGATCAGTCAGGTCGGGGCCAAACCGGTCTTCGTCGACATCGAAGCGGTGGCGTTCAACCTTGATCCAGCGCAGTTGGCGGCGGCGATCACGCCGCGCACCAAGGCGATCGTGCCGGTCAGCCTGTTCGGCCAGCCCTGCGAAAGCGAGCGCATCGTTGCGGCCGCGCGCGGTCTGCCGGTGATCGAGGACGCGGCGCAGAGCTTCGGCGCCACCCGCCACGGCCGCCGCAGTTGCGCCCTTACCCGCATCGCCAGCACCAGCTTCTTCCCGGCCAAGCCGTTCGGCTGCTACGGCGACGGTGGCTGCCTGTTCACCGACGACGACGCACTGGCCGCACGCATGCGCGCCATCCGCACGCACGGCGGCGAAAAGCGCCATCACCATCCGTATGTCGGCATGAACGGCCGACTCGACACCCTGCAGGCGGCGGTGCTGCTGGCCAAACTGCCGCAGTGGGCGGCCGAGGTCGAGGCGCGCGGACGCCTTGGCGCCCGCTACAGCGACGCCCTGCGCGGCCGCGTCGGCGTGCCCGAGGTGCTGCCCGGCAACACCCACGTCTACGCCCAGTACACCATCCGCGTCCCCGACCGCGACGCCGTGGCCGCACGCCTGAAGGCCCAGGGCATCCCCAGCGCCGTTTATTATCCGAAGTGCCTGCATCAGCAGCCGGTCTTCGCCGCCAACGGCCGCCCTGAGGGCTTCCCAGAAAGCGAGCGCGCCAGCCGCGAGGTGCTCTCGCTGCCGATGCATGCGGATTTGACCCCGGCAGTGCAGGACCGCATCATCGCGGCACTCTCATGAATATCGTCACCGTCGTTGGCGCCCGCCCGCAGTTCATCAAAGCCGCGCCGCTGTCGCGGGCCCTGCGCGCACAGCACCGCGAGATCCTGATCCACACCGGCCAGCACTACGACGACAGCATGTCGGCGGTGTTCTTCCGCGAACTCGGCCTTCCCGAGCCCGACGTCCACCTCGCCGCCGGCGGCGGCTCGCACGCCGAGCAGACGGCGCAGATGCTCACCGGCATCGAGACGGTGCTGCTGGCCGAGAAGCCCGACTGGCTGCTGATCTACGGCGACACCAACAGCACCCTCGCCGGCGCCCTTGCCGCCGCCAAGCTGCATGTGCCGATCGCCCACGTCGAGGCCGGTCTGCGCAGCTTCAACCGGCGCATGCCCGAAGAGGTCAACCGCGTCGTCGCCGACCACCTCGCGACCCTGTTGCTGTGTCCCAGCGACACGGCGGTCGCCAACCTCACGCGCGAGGGCCTTAGCAACGGCGTGCACGTGGTCGGCGACATCATGGCCGACGCCTTGCACGAGGCCGCCGCCCGCGCCGATGCCTCGACCGTGCTGGCGCAGCACGGCCTGCAGGCGCGCGGCTACCTGCTCGCCACCGTGCACCGCGCAGAGAACACCGACGACCCAGCGCGCCTTGCCGCCATCCTCGCCGCCTTCCGCGACCTCGATCGCCTGATCCTCTTCCCCATCCACCCGCGCACGCGCAAGGCGCTGGCTGCCGCCGGCCTTGAACTGCCGCCGCGCGTGCGCGCCTGCGAACCGCTCGGCCACCTCGACTTGGTGCGCGCCCTGCGCGACGCTGACCTCGTCCTCACCGACAGCGGCGGCCTGCAGAAAGAGGCGTGCTGGCTGGGCGTGCCCTGCGTGACCCTGCGCGACGAGACCGAGTGGATCGAGACCGTGCAGACAGGCTGGAACCAACTGGTCGGCGCCGACCGCACGCGCATCACCAGCGCCGTAGGTCAGGCCAAACGGCCCAGCCTTCCCGCCGATCTCTACGGCGGCGATGGCGGCGCCGCCCATCGCATCGTCGCCCTGCTGGGCTGAGAGAAGCCATTAAAACGCCCGCGCCGAGCCCCGTCGTGCTGGCTTCGGCCGCGTGGCAATACGATGGGATGGGATGGGAGACGTCGCAAAAGACATGCGGGTGTCCTGTGTTTCTCCGTCCTTGTCATATCAGGCACAGCACGCGGTGCCGCAACAGGCTGCCTCCCCCTTCACCGCCGCGATGTCCATACTGGTGATGTATTCGCCCGGCGTGCCACCAGCCGGCAGGGCGGCACGGATCTGCTGGTAGAGCGGATCATCGCCCTGGCTCAGGGTCTCGACGTAGGCGGGCTTGGGGGTGAGCGTGATGTCCGCCAGGCCGGCCTCGCGCATCATGCTCTGCACGTCATCAAGCAACGAAGCGCCGGCGACGCAGCCGACGTAGGCCTCGATCTGCGAGCGTACCGCCTCTGGCAGCGGCTTGAGTAGCACCATGTCGCTGACCGCCACTCGGCCGCCAGGCTTGAGTACGCGGGCGATCTCGCGCCAGACCTGCGGTTTGTCAGGCGACAGGTTGATGACGCAGTTGGAGATCACCACGTCGACGCTGGCGTCGGCCACCGGCAGGTGCTCGATCTCGCCGAGGCGGAACTCGACGTTGGCGAGGCCGGTACGCTGGGTGTAGCCCGCGGTGTTGGCGCGGGCCTTGGCCAGCATGTCGTGGGTCATGTCGACGCCGATGACGCGCCCGCTGGCGCCGACTTTGGGACCGCAGAGGAAGCAGTCGAAGCCAGCGCCGCTACCAAGGTCGAGGACGATCTCGCCTGGCTTGAGCGCGGCGATGGCGCCGGGATTGCCGCACGACAGGCCGAGGTTGGCGCCTTCGGGCAGGATCTTCGCCAGCTCGCCGACGTCGTAGCCGATGGCACTGGCAAGTGCATTGGGGTCGGCCGCTGCGGCACAGCAGCCATTGGTGGTGAAGGATGGCCCGCAGCCGGATGAACGCCCAGCCTTGCCGGGGGTACCGGCGCGGGCGATCTCGCCGTACGTTTCGCGGACGGTGGTACGGATGTCGATCTGGGTCATGGCATGTTCCTTCAGGCGGGGAGGCTGCCGGGCAGCCCGATGATGAAATCGCGGATCTGGTCGCGGACGCGGCGGTAGTGACCAAGGGCCTCTTCGGGACTGCGCGCCGTCTTCTCCAGCTCTGGCGGGTCCTCGAAGCCTACATGGACAATTCTGGTTTTCCCCCCGGTGAAGACCGGGCAGGTCTCGTGGGCGTGGCCGCAGACCGTCACCACGAGGTCGAGTTGCACGCCAGTGGCAAGCACACTCTGCAGAGTCTTTGAGGTCTGGTGGATGGTCGGGTCTAGGCCGAGCTCCTGCATCACCTGAACCATCTTCGGGTTCAGGCCCTTGGCGATGGTACCAGCCGAATACGCCTCATAGCGGTCAGACTGGAGGGCACGGCACCACGCCTCGCCCATCTGCGAGCGGCAGGAGTTTCCGGTGCAGAGGAAAAGGATCTTTGGCTGGGCCATGGCATGACTCGGAGTCAGGGTTTGCAGGCAGGGCAGGGTGCGACCTGGGCGATCGAGGCAGCCTCATGAGGCCACCAGCGACGCTTCAGCCAGAACGACACCCACACCAAAGAGATCAGGGCTGGCACCTCGGCCAGCGGTCCGATCACGGCCGCGAAGGCTGCCCCGTGGGTCAACCCGAAGGTCGCCAAGGCGACGGCGATGGCCAACTCGAAGTTGTTGCCGGCAGCGGTGAAGGACAGCGTGGCGCTGATCGGGTACGAGGCGCCAGCCCGGCGCGACATCCAGAACGAGGTCAGGAACATGATGGCGAAGTAGAGCAGCAGCGGGATGGCGATCCTCACTACGTCGAGAGGCTGGGCGATGATCCGCTCGCCCTGGAGCGAAAACACGATCACGATGGTGAACAGCAGCGCGATCAGCGTGATCGGACTGATCGCGGGAATGAAGCGCTCGTGATACCACACGTTGCCCTTGGCCTTCACCAGTACGAAGCGTGTCAGCATGCCGGCGAGGAACGGGATGCCGAGGTAGATGAACACCGACAGCGCGATGTCAGTCATGGTAATGTTCACGGCCACGCCCTGGACGCCGAACCACTGCGGGGCGACCAGCAGGAACAGCCAGGCGTAGAAGGCGAAGAAGACGACCTGAAAGATGGCGTTGAAGGCAACCAAGCCGGCGCAGTACTCGCTGTCGCCCTTGGCGAGGTCGTTCCACACGATGACCATGGCGATGCAGCGGGCGAGGCCGACCAGGATAAGGCCCTGCATGAACTCGGGGCGGTCGTGCAGGAAGATGAGGGCGAGAGCGAACATCAGCACCGGACCGATCACCCAGTTCTGCACCAGCGACAGGGCCAGGACCTTCCAGTCGGTGAAGACGCGGTGCATCTCCTCGTAGCGCACCTTGGCCAGCGGCGGGTACATCATCACAATCAGGCCGATGGCGATCGGAATTGAGGTCGTGCCGATGGCGAGGCCGTTGATTCCCTGGCCGATCTGCGGGGCAAAATGACCAAGCGCCAGCCCGAGACCCATGGCGAGAAAAATCCACAGGGTCAGGTAGCGGTCGAGGAAGGATAGGCGGGGTGAGTCTTGGGTCATCTCGTTTCGTCGTTATACGATAAGTAAAATCGTGAAAAACCAGCGCTAGAGCCCGGCGATCAGCACCTTGAGGCGCTTGAGGTTAACCTGGTTCACGCAATAGCAGATGCGCGGGCCGTCGATCTCGCCCTGAATAAGACCGGCCTCCTTGAGCTGCTTGAGGTGCTGCGAGACGGTAGACTGGGCCAGCGGGATCTCCTCGACGATGTCGCCGCAAACGCACGAATTCCGCTCGATAAGGATCTTCATGATGCGCACCCGGGCGGGGTGGCCGAGTGCCTTGGCCAGGTCAGCCAGGGACTCCTCTTCGGCATCCAGCGGAGCGGGTGCGCTCCTTAGCGCCTTGGTCGTGGTCGCAGGCTCACAGCAACGGTCGGTCATCGTAATATGACGATTACACGCGACCGCTGTCTCGTCAACTGGCGGTCTTGGGCCCGATCCGGGACGCCAGCGGCCAGCGACAGCAGCCAGCTGCCTGATCCCACCACATCACCCACGGCCCGACCTCCCATGCCTCGCTTATCGATCGACACCCACAAAACAGCGCAGTCCCCCCGTCTCGCTACCGACATAGACCCGCCCCGCGGCGATGGTTGGGGCACTGGTGCCATAGATCCGGCCAAGCTGATTGAGGTCGTTGAGCGGCAGGCGCTGGCCGAGCGCGCCCGTGACTTCGTCCAGCACACTGAGGTGGCCGCGAGCGCCGGTGACCAGGATGCGCCCCGGCAGCCAGGCCACGCCGGCGTAGATCGCCTCGTCGTTGCCAGGAACACTGCGCCATCGTACCGGATCGGCCCCAGCCAGCAGTCGGTCCAAGTCGACCGCCACCACCTCACCCGACTGGTTGGTGACGATTGCCACCCGACCGCGCACCGCGATCGAACCAAACACCGAGTTCTGCAGCCGGAGACGGCCACGCTCGCGACCATCCGCACGATTGAAGGCCAACAGCCAGCCGTCGGCGGCCACCCGCTGATCATCCATCGCCCCGCTGCCGCAGCCAACCAAGACCAGATCGGCGGTCAGCGTCACGTCACTGGTCACCGGCAGAGGCGTCGGGCTGCGCCACCGCTCGCGCGGCAGTCCGACAGTGCGCAGTTCGGCCGAGGTTCCGGTGCGCAATGCCACAACCGCATTCCCATTCAGGCCCGCTCCGGCGTAGATCACGCCATCCGCGATGGCCGGTGCGCACTCGACATCCGCCAGTGGATGACGGAATACCTCGGCGCCATCCGCCAAGCGCACCACCAGCAGGTAGCCTGGATTGCCTCGCCCGTCGAGCGGACCGCGCGGCTTGCGTTCGGGGCCCTGCTCGATTGCGCCGACGCCGACGGCGACCAGCCCATCAGCGATGGCCGGGCTCGATTCGATGTGTAACGGGGTCGGCACGCGCCAACGGAACGACCCGTCGGCGGTCGACAGGCACACCAGGGCGCAATTGTGGTCGGGATGGAAACCCTGACCAACGACCAGCACGGTGCGGTCTGCGCTGATGGCCGGCGAGCTGTAGATGCCGGTGAACTCGCTACGTCGCTGAGCATCCTGGTACGGATTGAACCAGAGCTGCCGGCCGGTGGTGGCATCCAGACAAGCGATCGCTCCACTGCTACGTGGTGCATCGGGCAGGGTGATGCTGACATAGACGCGACCGGCGCAGACCAGTGGCGAGGACCACACGGCGGCATCCTCGTGGCGCCAAGTCCACAGCGGACGCAGTTCCTGGCCCAATGGCTGGCCGTCCCAGCCGCAGCGTGCGGGGTCTCCGCGGAAGATGATTGGTTCGGCGGCTGTCGCGGCGACGCCCGTCAGAATCAGCAACCCGACGCACCATGCCGTTATCGCGGTGGCCACACTGGCACTCTGACACCACCTGGGCGAAAGAACACAACCGCAGAGGGACCTCAACGGCCAGTCGTCGTTCAGCGCGCCAGCACCAGCAGGTCGTCCCGATGCACTGCGGCCTTGGGCAAGGCGTGGCCAAGCACCGTGGCTGCCGCATCGGAACGCTTGCCGGCGACGCGTGCCAGTTCATCGCCGCTGATCGAGGCGAGGCCGCGGGCGATCTCCAGGCCATCCGGATCGACGATCGCGACGGTGTCGCCGACGCCAAAGGTGCCGTCGACCCGCACGATACCTGCCGGCAGCAGGCTGGTGCCGCGCTGAGTCAGCGCCTTGACCGCACCTGCGTCGACATGGATGCGGCCCTTCACCCGGCGCGCGACCGCCAGCCAGCGGCGACGGGCATCGACGCGCTCGCCCCGGGCCAGCACGCGGGTGCCAACATCGCCGCCAGATAATGCGCGGGTCAGCACGTCGCGCTCGCGCGCGGCAGCAATCACCGTGGCCACGCCGCTGGCCGCCGCCAGACGCGCGCCTTCAATTTTCGAACGCATGCCGCCACGACCGCGCGCGCCCGCTCCGCCAGCGGCGGCAAGTACGGCAGCACTAACCAGCGGAATCTCGCGAAGGCGCTTAGCCGCAGGATTGCTGCGCGGATCAGCGTCGTAGACCCCGTCGATGTCGGTCAGCAGCACCAGCACCTCGGCCCCCAGTTGGCTGGCGACCAAGGCGGACAGATGGTCGTTGTCGCCGACCGTCAGTTCCTGGGTGGCGATCGGATCGTTCTCGTTGATCACCGGCACGGCGCCGAAGGCGAACAGGGCGCGCACCGTCGCCATGAGGTTCTGGTTACGCTCGCGGTCGCTGAAATCGCCGTGCGTCAGCAGTAGCTGCGCCGCACACAGGCCCTCGGCGGCGAGGGCGCGTTCCCACAGATGAACCAGCCCGATCTGCCCGATCGCGGCCAGGGCTTGGCGCTCGGGCAGACCCGGCGGGCGCTCACCCAGCTTCAGTCTGGCGACACCGCCGGCGACCGCGCCACTGGTGACGATGACCGGGCGCCAGCCGTCGCGCACCGCGCAGGCGATCTGACCCGCTAGGCGGGCAAGGAAGGCCTCGTCGAGCCGACCCTGCTCATCAACGAGCGAGTTGGAGCCGATCTTGGCGACGCAGATACGATCAGACGCTGGCATGGCTGGAGTCGGGTGGATCCGAAGGGGTTGGATGGCGCGGTCGCGGCCCACCGACGAAGCGGGCAGCAAGCAGGCCGATCTCGAAGAGCAGATACATCGGGAGCATCATGCTGAGCATGCTGATTGGATCCGGCGGAGTGATGATCCCGGCGATGACCGTGACGATGAAGAACACACCCTTGCGCCAGGAGGCCAGCTTCTCCGGAGTCACCATGCCAACTCGACACAGCACCACGACCAGCCAGGGGATGTCCATGACTAGGCCGAAGGCCAGTGTGTAGAAAAAGAAGGTGTCGCGGTAGGTCATCAGCCGCAGGTCATACCCGGCGATCGGGTCGTTGGCCGTCCAGTCGATGAACCAGGCAAAGAACAACGGCATGCCGATGTAATAGCCGATAACCGCCCCCAGGTAGAAGCAGATGATGCCCGCCGGTACCAGCAAGAAGCCAAGGCGGCGCTCGACCGAGGTCAGGCCGATGCAGACGAACTGCCACAACTGCAGGATGAATAGCGGGATGGTGAAGAACGCCGCCGCCCAAATCGACAAGGACACCGAGACCCACACGCTTTCACTGAGATCAAAAATCTTCAGTAGCTTCAGCGGATGCTCGGGATCGACGCGGATGCCGGCCTTGGCCGCTACCGCCGGGGTCGACAACTCGATGGCGGACAGCAGCGGCTGGACGAACAGCTCCTTGAGATGGTTCTGCACCGAGAACGCCCCGATGAAGACCAGCGCGAAGGCGAGGATCGGCATGACCATGCGCGAGCGCAACTCGTGCAGATGGTCGCCGAGCGACATCGGCATGTCCGGGCGCAGCAATCCTGGCATCGTCTGACTTCAGCGCACGGCGTGGACGGCGGCGGCCAGCACCCCGGCGCGGGCAGCGACGATACGGACCAAATCGGGCGAGGCGCCGTGTTGCTCGATCAGCTTGACCAGATGGCTGCCGACCACCGCACCGTCGCCAGCGGCGGCGGCAGCGGCGGCCTGCTCGGGCGAGGAGATGCCGAAGCCGATGCACACCGGAATGCCGGTGCCCTTCGTGATCGCCGCGACCTTCTGGGCCAGATCGCTGGGCAGCTCGACCCGCTCGCCGGTGACACCGAGACGGCAGATGTAGTAGAGGAAGCCACGCGAGTTGGCGGCCAGGAAGGCCTTGCGCGCAGCGGTGGTGGTCGGTGCGGCCAGGCAGACCGTCGCCAGACCCTTGGCCTGCATCGCCGCCAGTATGCCTGGGTCCTGCTCGGGCGGCAGGTCAAGCAGCAGCACGCCGTCGGCCCCGGCGGCGGCGGCATCGGCAGCGAAGCGTTCGACGCCGTACGCGAGCACCGGGTTGAGGTAGGTGAACAGCAGGAGCGGCAACTGGCTGCGTTCGCGAATGCGTCGCACGGCGGCCAGCACGCCGGTCATGGTGGCGCCGGCCTTCAGAGCGCGCTCATAGCTGGCCTGAATGGCAAGGCCGTCGGCCATCGGATCGCTGAACGGCACGCCAAGTTCCAGCACATCGACGCCCGCGGCATCCATCGCGACAGCCAGCTCGACGGTCGCATCAAGGTGCGGATCGCCGGCGCTGATGTAGGCGACGAAGCTCTTGCGGCCAGCGGCCTGGTTGGCGGATAGGCGATCCGCGATGCGGTTGGCCGAAGCGATCGGCCTGACCTTCGCACGGGCGGTCACAGCGTCACCCCTTCCAGGCGCGCCACTTCGGCGACATCCTTGTCCCCACGACCACTGACATTGACGATGATGATGCCGTTCTTCGGCAAGCGCTCGCACACCTCGTCCAGGCAGCCCAGCGCGTGGCTGCTTTCCAGTGCCGGGATGATGCCTTCGGTCTCGGCCAGATGGTGCATGCCCTTGAGGGCCCGCTCGTCGCTGCAGCGCAGGTAGGTCGCACGACCGACCTCGCGCAGGAAGGCGTGCTCGGGGCCGACGGCGGCGTAGTCGAGTCCGGCGCTGATCGAGTGGGTGCCCTGGATCTGGCCGGCGGCGTCCTGCAGGATCCACGTCGCCGCGCCCTGGAAGACACCGGGACGGCCGCCATCGAAGCGGGCTGCGTGTTCACCGAGGGCGTTGCCACGTCCACCGGCCTCGACGCCGAACATCTGCACCTTGGCATCATCACGGAAGGCATGAAACAGGCCGATGGCGTTTGAGCCACCGCCGACGCAAGCAAGCAGGGCGTGCGGCAGGCGGCCTTCGGCCTTGACGATCTGCTTACGCGCCTCGCGGCCGATCACCGCTTGGAATTCGCGGCAGATCAACGGGAACGGATGCGGCCCATAGGCGGTGCCCAGGCAGTAGTGGGTGTCGGTGACGTTGGTCACCCAGTCGCGCAGCGCCTCGTTGACCGCATCCTTCAGGGTATGAGTGCCACTGTCGACGCCGATCACCTCGGCGCCGAGCAAGCGCATGCGGAAGACGTTCGGCGACTGACGGCGCATGTCCTCGGTGCCCATGTAGATGCGGCACTTCAGGCCAACCAGGGCACAGGCGGTGGCGGTGGCGACGCCGTGCTGGCCGGCGCCGGTCTCGGCGATGATGCGTTTCTTGCCCAGGCGCTTGGCAAGCAGGACCTGGCCGAGCGCGTTGTTGATCTTGTGCGCGCCGGTGTGGCAGAGGTCCTCGCGCTTGAGGTAGACCCGACGGTGGAGTTGCTTCGACAGCTTGGCGGCGTGGGTCAGCGGGGTCGGCCGGCCGACGAAGTCGGCGAGCAGGGCGCGGTAGGCGGCGACAAACGCCTTGTCGCGCATCGCCTTGGCAAAGCCTCGCTCCAGCTCATCCAAAGCGGGCACCAGGGTCTCGGGGACGTAACGTCCGCCATAGCGGCCAAAGCGGCCATGCTGGTCGGGAACGCGCTGTAGTACGGGCTGTGCCATGGGGGCGGAGATCGTCGCCCGGCGATCCGGCGATCAATCGGGAAGCCGCTGAGTTGACGGCAAGGCGCTGGCCGACGTTCGCCCGAGGCCATACTGTTGCCCGTGGCCACCACTGCCGTCTACCATACCCACACCTTCCGCTGCAAGCACGCCACCGGCGAAGTCATCGACTACGCCCGCGCGGCGGCGGCGGCAGGCCTGCGACGCATGGGCGCCACCGACCATACGCCGGTGCCGGACGGCCGCTGGGACTCGGTGCGCATGCGGCTTGACGAACTGCCAGGCTATGAAGCGGCCGTGCGCCAAGCCCAGCAAGAGGTCCCCGGGATCGAGGTGCTGCTGGGCATGGAATGCGACGCCGGGGCGCAGTACTTCACCTGGTACCAGGATACCTTCCTGGCCCGCGGCTACGCCTATCTGATCGGCAGCGTGCATTATCTGAACCAGGACGGCCGAGAAATTAGCTCCTTCGGTGGTTGCCGAACGGCTGGCGCAGTGCGCGACTGGGCCAGCACGTCGATAGCCGCGATCGACAGCGGTCTGTTCGCCTTCCTTGCCCACCCAGACAATATCGCCTGCGGTGACGCGGTCTGGACTGCCGACATCGCCGCCGCTGCCAGCGACATCTGCACCGCCTCGGTTGCACGCAACGTGCCGCTGGAGCTGAACGCCCTCGGCCTGCGTGAGCGGCGCGGCTATCCGTGGCGTCCGTTCTGGGAGCTGGCCGCCAGCCATGGCTGCCGCGCCGTGCTGACGACCGACGCCCACGCCCCCAGTGACGTCGCGGCTGGTCTCAGCGAGCTGGAGGCCTACGCCGCCGAACTCGGCCTGCGCGTGGTCGATCCGCTCGCATAGCTGAACCTACAGCAGGTCCTTGCGGCCGCGCTTGGCCAGCTCGTCGACCACCTGCTTGACCGCCTGACCTTCACCTCGCGGCACCACCAGAATCGCATCTTTGGTCGCAACGATGGTCAGGCCGTGGCAGTTCGCCGCCGCGACCAGTGGTGCGCCTGGCTCGCTGAACAGCAGGCAGTCGCTGCAGCCGACGGCAATCGTCTCGCCGCGGCTGATCGTGCCGCTGGCGTCGGCCGCGAGATGGGCCGGGAGCGCGTCCCAGCTGCCGACATCGTCCCACGCGAAGTCACCCTCGACCGCGGCGACGTCCTTGGCGTGCTCCATCAGGGCGTAGTCGATCGAGACCTTCTTCAGCGGGCCGTAGACCTCGGCCAGCACCGCGTCGAAGCGAGCCGAGCCGTAGGCCGCCGCCACCGGCTTCAGCGCCTCGGTCAGCCAGCCGCAATGCACCGCCAGTTCGCGCAACACGACGTCGGTCCGCCAGGTGAAGATGCCGCTGTTCCAGCGGAAATTGCCAGCCGCGAGATAGGCCTTGGCGCGATCGAGATCCGGCTTCTCGACAAAGCGCGAGACGGCGGACACGCGGATGCCATCGACCGGCGGATGCGATTCGCCCAGGGCGAGGTAGCCATAACCGGTGGCAGGATGGCGCGGGACGATGCCGTAAGTGACCAGGCGGCCCTGCTCGGCGACGGCCACGCCAGCGGCGAGCGCCTTCTGAAAGCTGTCGGCCGGCTCGATGACCTGATCGGCCGGCAGCATGATCATCGTCGCACCAGGCGACAGGCGTTCGACAATCAAGCCGGCGAGCGCCACGCAGGCGGCGGTGTCGCGACCGACCGGCTCGGCGATCACCTGCTCGGGCTTCAGCATGGGCAGCTGCCGGCGCGTCTCGACCGCCAGTTGGGCGGTGGTGATGATGAGGATGCGGTCAGCGCTGATCAGTGGCATCAGCCGGATGACCGTCGCCTGGATCATCGTCGTCTCGCCGATGATGCGGACGAGCTGCTTGGGAGAGGCGGCGCGCGACACCGGCCAAAAGCGGGTGCCGGAGCCGCCGGCCATGATCACAGCATAGGTGGTGGACATGCCCAGGATGTAACGGGACGGCAGGCGATGGCCACCACGGTGACTGGGGAAATCGTTGCAAACGTTGCGCCAGCCAATCGTCACCAGGGGTGCGCAAGCTAAGGTTGACGGCTACGCGCGCCACCTAAGGTCTCCGGACCCTTAGGAGTACACCCAATGCGTCATTCCTTCATTTCCACATGTCTCGTCGCCATCTCCGCCATCGGCGTTATCGGCTTGGCCGGCTGCGGCAAAGAAGACCGCACCCCGCCCGCGCAGGCGCCCCCGCAGGCAGCCACCAACGACGGACCGGACTGGACCAATGATCCAACCATGGGCGGCAAGTTCCCAATCGCGGCCTATTGTGTTGCCTATTACAAGCTGGGCGGGGAGAACATGCAGCGCAACAGCGCCATGGCCTCTGCCCGAGACGAAATCGCCCGCGCCATCTCCGTGAAGGTGCAGGCCGTGTTCAAGAGTTGGACCCGCGAAGGCGGTGAGATCACCAGCCAGGATTCCAAGACGATGGCGATGCAGATGGAAGAAAACATCAGTCGCCAGGTGACCAACCAGCTGGTTCAGGCGACCTCGCAACGTGCCCGCTGGGTCGACCCCGGCACCAAGCGCATGTACGTCTGGACCTACCCGGATCAGGCCTCGCTCGAGGCCGCCGCCAGTCAGATGAAGGCTTCCGCCCGGGCTGAAGCCGAGAAGCGCGCGCACTTCGCCGCGAAGATCGAGGCGGACAAGGCCTTCGCCGACCTGGACAAGCTCATCGACAAGGAGATGGGCGTCACCAAGTGACGCGAGCCGGTCGTCAGACTGCCGTCACCATCGCCGCGGCCTCTGCCG
>Ga0105046_10012538_pt1 | contig 13153 bp, 5 predicted proteins | sample MAT03_FD_78385 | JGI IMG/M metagenome (GOLD analysis project Ga0105046, IMG submission 78385) | Freshwater microbial communities from Lake Fryxell liftoff mats and glacier meltwater in Antarctica - MAT-03 (megahit assembly) | ecosystem: Environmental > Aquatic > Freshwater > Ice > Liftoff... | reverse complement strand
GCCGCCGGTGGTGGTGCTGCTGCCCGTGCTTCTCGCGACGGCTGGTCGGGGCGGCCGCGCGTCGGGCGCCGCAGTGGCGATGGCGAGCGTGGCCGGCCTGGCTGGCGGTCTGCAGCTCTGGGCGATGCGCGCGTCGGTGCTGGCCAGTGAGGCCGTGTCGTGGGCGGACGTGTGGCTGGTCGTGACGTCGCTAGCGCCGCGCGGCGACGCGCCGTTCCCCTGGCCGGCGCTCGTGTCGGCCCCGATGCCCGCGGCGCTGGCGCTGGCCGGTGCCGTCGTGCTCTGGCAGTCGACGACGCGGTGCACCGCGTGGCTCGCAGCGGCCAGCATCACACGCTCGCGGGCGTGCTGATTGGCTCGGGCGTGCTGGCGCGCGCGCGCCACGTGGACGCCGAGGAGCCGCGGGCGTTCGCTGCCGCCCTCGCGCACGCGCAGTCGCTGGCCCGTGCACGCGGCACCGCGATCGTGGTGGAGGACACGCGTGTCGACACGGCGCTCGTGGCGTGGGGGAGTGGCGATGGCCGATTCGCGCGCGTGCGGCGCGATCCGGCGCTCGTGGCTGCAGCGATGACGCGCGGTCAGATGGTGCTCGCCAGGCCGTCGGCACGGGCCGCGATGGAACTCTGGGGCTTCCGGTTCCGGCCGGGAGCCACGGTGGCGGCGCCGGTTCCGTTCGCCTTTGCAGACCTGACCGGCCGCTACGGCTGCACTGACGTGTCAGCGCGGTGGAGCGAGCTGGCGGGCCTCGACTACACGGGACGGCTCGGCATGCACCTGCCGGCCGGTGGGGCGGCTTACGTCAGGCCCGGGCATCAGCCTGAGCAGCCTGCCGCCGGTGCTGTGGCCAGGCGACGGCGGCCTGCCGGACGCCGCGCAGATTGCGGCTCGGTTCTCGCTCGATGCGCTGGCGAACGCCGCGAGCGACGTGTCGCTTGCCCTCGGCGCCCGCGCGCCGCTCGTGGCCGCGCGCGTCGTCGACGGCGACGGCCCGGCCACGGTCTGTGCCGCGCCACTGCCGCGGCTCGACCCCTTCGACGCAGCCGGCGGCGGCACGGCCACCCTCGCGCTCGACGACGACGCGTTCTTTGCGGGGGGATGGCACGGCGTAGAAGGGGCGGGCACCACGGCCTTCCGCTGGACGACCGCCCGCGCGCTCACGCTCGTGCCCTCGGCCGGCGCGCGCGCCGTCACGCTGGCCATCGACGCGCGCCCGGCCGCCCGCACCAGCGACGGCGTCGTCCATCTGCGCCTGGCCATCAACGGCACGGCCATGGCGGAACAGGTGCTGACCGATGCCACCCAGACCTACACCTGGCGGATCCCGGCGAGGCTCTGGGTGGACGGCACCAATGAGATCGCGTTCGACGTGTCCCGGGTCGTGCGCACGGCCGACAGCGGTGGCGGCGACGCCCGCGAGCTCGGCGCGCAGGTGAGCGGCGCGCGGCTGAGCCGCTAGCCCAGCACTTGATCACTTGATGAAGAGCATCTCGCGATAGGTCGGGAGCGGCCAGGTCGTGTGGGGCACCATCAGCTCGAGCTGGTCGCCCAGATCGCGCAGCCGCGTCATGGCCGGCACGATCTTGTCGCGCATGTACAACGCGTGCTTCTCGACCGAGGGCGTCGCGTGTTCCAGCGCGTGCTCGAGCAGGTCGGTCTGCACGCGGAACTGGTCGATGGTCTTGACGATCTTCACGAGCAGCTTCTTGCCTTCCTTGCTCACGCCGCCCGCCTGCTTCACCGCCACCACACTGGCCGCCACCGCGCGCTGGTAGTCGAGCGCGGCCGGCAGGATGTAGCGGTTGGCCATCAACGTCATGAGCTGCGCTTCGACGTTGATGGTCTTGTTGTAGGTTTCGACGTTCACCTCGTAGCGCGCGTGCAGTTCGCGTTCGGTGAGCACCTTGAACTTCTCGAAGGCCTTCACCGCCACCGGCGAGGTGATCTCGGGCAGGGCGTCCACGGTGTTCTTGTGGTTCAGCAGGCCGCGCTTGGCCGCTTCCTTCTGCCACTCCTGCGAGTAGCCGTTGCCGTTGAAGATGATGCGCTTGTGCTTCTTCAGCGTGGCCTTGAGCAGCGCCGCCACCGCGTCTTCGATCGCGACGCCCTTGGCGACCGCCGCTTCGAGCTGGCCGCACATGAAGTCGAGCGATTCCGACACCGCCACGTTCAGGCAGGTGGCCGGGAAGGCGATGCTCTGGTTCGACGACACCGCGCGGAACTCGAACTTGTTGCCGGTGAAGGCGAACGGCGAGGTGCGGTTGCGGTCGCCGGCATCGCGCGGCAGCTTCGGCAGCACCGACACGCCGATGTCGAGCATGCCGCCGTGCTTGCTCGACTTGGCGCCGCCCTTTTCCACCTGCTCGAGCACGTCGGTGAGCATGTCGCCGAGGAAGATCGACAGGATGGCCGGCGGCGCTTCGTTGGCGCCCAGGCGATGGTCGTTGCCGGCGCTGGCGATGCTCATGCGCAGCAGGCCCGCAAACGTGTCGACGGCGCGCACGACGGCCGTGCAGAAGAACAGGAACTGCATGTTGTCGTGCGGCGTGGCGCCCGGGTTGAGCAGGTTATTGCCCAGGTCGTCGCTCATGCTCCAGTTCACGTGCTTGCCCGAGCCGTTCACGCCGGCAAACGGCTTCTCGTGCGTGAGGCAGGCCAGGCCGTACTTCGGCGCGATGCGCTTCAGCACCTCCATCGTCATCATCTGATGGTCGGTGGCCACGTTCATGCTCTCGAAGATCGGCGCCAGCTCGTACTGCGACGGCGCCACTTCGTTGTGGCGCGTCTTGATCGGCACGCCCACCTTGTAGAGTTCGGTTTCCACTTCGGCCATGTAGGCCAGCACGCGCTCGGGAATCGAGCCGAAGTACTGATCCTCCAGCTCCTGGCCCTTGGGCGGACGCGCGCCAAACAGCGTGCGGCCGGCGTTGATCAGGTCGGGCCGGTTGAAGTAGAAGTGCCGATCGATCAGGAAGTACTCCTGCTCGGGACCGCAGGTGGCGGTGACGCGCGAGGCCGGCACGCCAAACAGCGTCAGCGCGCGCGTGGCCTGCGTGCTGAGCGCTTCCATCGAGCGCAGCAGCGGCGTCTTCTTGTCGAGCGATTCACCCGTCCAGCTCACGAAGGCCGTGGGGATCACGAGCGTGGCGGAGTTGCCGTTCACGAGCAGCCAGGGCGGGCTGGTGGGGTCCCACGCCGTGTAGCCGCGGGCCTCGAAGGTGCTGCGCATGCCGCCCGACGGAAAGCTCGACGCGTCGGGCTCTCCGCGGACCAGTTCCTTGCCGCTGAATTCCGCCATCGACGCGCCGTCGGCGGTGGGCGCGAAGAACGAGTCGTGCTTCTCGGCAGTGATGCCGGTCATGGGCTGGAACCAGTGCGTGTAGTGCGACGCGCCGTGTTCGACCGCCCAGTCCTTGAGCGCCGAGGCGACGGCATCGGCCGTGGCCATCTCCATGGGCGTGCCCTTGGTGACGGTGTCGCGCAAAGACTGGTAGACCGCCTTCGGCAGCCGCGCCTGCTGCACCGAGTCGTTGAACACGAGCGATCCGAAGATGGCGCCCACCTGTGCACGCGCGTGCACCACGCGTCCTTCGTTCATCGACCAGCTGCGAATGCGGTCAATCGCTTCACTCAACGTTGCGGCTGCCATGGGTATGTGCTCCTTGAAGCTAAGTCCGTGTAAATCGAGCGCGAAAACTGATTCATTGTGCCAGACGAAGACATCGATCGGCAATGCAATAGTCATATTATTGCGAAGCGCTGTTCTATTCATGCAGAGTTCGCACGCTTCGACCGTGCATTACATTTTCGTTATTAATATGATCCGTAGAGCTGTGGAGGCGATTTCAGGGGGCGAAGATCTAGCGTAGGGATTGCTGTGTATAGTCTGGGGCTCACACCACGGTCGGTCCCCCGCGAGCCGTTCTTGCACTGGAGCGAATCATGATCATCAGTGGTGGCGGACGCCGGTCGCGGGCCGCGCTCGGGTTGACCGTCCTTCTGGCGTGCGTCCTCGTGGACGGCGCGCCCCTTCGAGCCGAGCCGTCGTCCACGCCGCGTCTCGACTGGCTGTTCGACCGGCCAAGTCACCTCTACCGCCCGCATCGGCAACACGCTCTATGTCGGCGGCTGGTTCCGCACGATCCGGCCGGCATCAGCGCCGACCGCCAACGCCTTCTACGCCATGGCGCCGACGACCGGTGCGCTCGTGCCGTCGATCGTGCCGGCTGCGAACAGCAGCATCACCGCGCTCACGCCAGACGGCAGCGGCGGCTACTTCATTGCCGGGCGGTTCACGAACATCGGCACCGCGCGAGTGGCGCATGTCCTCGCCGATGGCTCGGTGGATCCGGCCTTCCAGTTCCCGCACGTGATCGAGGGGGTTATCACCAGCCTGGTGCGCGTGGGGCCATCGCTCGTCGCCGGGGGCTATTCGCTCCACGTGGATAGCGTGTTCCGCCCACTTTTCGCCATGAATTTGGCCACCGGCGCGCTTTCGCCCTGGGCCCCGGTGCTGCCCAATCAAGACATCGCCGTGAGTGCGGTCGTGGTGGCGAATGGCCTGCTGATCGTGCTCTCGCGGAACGGCAATGCCACGCTTCGCTTCGTCACGGCCTACGACGGCGCGAGCGGAGCGGTGGTGTGGCAAACCGACGTGACCGGCGCCCCCGGTCACTTCGCGCCAGGCGCGATGGGCCTGTCGGGTGGCCGTCTCATCGTGGGCATGGGCCGTCTCTATTCGCTCGATCCGCTCACCGGCGTCGTCGATCCCGCATGGGCGGCGGGGATGCCGGTGGCCGAGGGTCTGCTCACGATGGCGATCAGCCCCACGGCCATCTATGTGGGTGGGACTTTCCAGGTGTACTGGGGGCAGCCGCGCGGCCGGCTCGCTGCCGTGGATCCGGCGACGGGCACGCTGCTGCCGTGGAGCCCCCAGTCGTCGGAGTCCATCGGCGCACTGGCGGTGTCCGCCACGGGTTCGGTCTTCGTGGCGTCGAACCGGAATGCGGGCCCGCTCGCCATCAACGGGCAGCTCCTCGGGACCGTTGCGGAAGTCGATGCCACCGGCGCGCCGACGGCCTTCCGATCCGCGGCGCCGGTGGAATCGGTGGAACTGCTGCAGATGTCGTCCACCAACACGCTGTTCGTGAGCGGCTTCTCGGGATACGTTGGGCAAGTGAGCAGGTCGGCGCTCGCGACATTCGACCTCACCACCAGCACGCTGCTGCCCCAGGCGATCACGCCTGGCGGCGCAGGCGCAACAGTGGAGCAGCTCGTGCCGTCCGGCACCGTGCTGTATCTAAGGGGCGGCTTCACCACGGTGAATGGCCAGCCTCGTGATTTCGTGGCGGCCGTGGACGTCTCGTCCAACACCGTGCTCTCATGGCCCGCGGCGGGAGTGGATGTGGGCACCCTCGGCCCGGCGGATGCGACTCATGTCTACGCACGGATTCGCGAGTCAGGTCAGATTGCGCTGCGGCGGCTCGGCGCTGCCACGGGTGGCGTCGATCCAACATGGCGGCCTGCGGTTGACGGCGCAGTGGCGCTCGAGGGCGGCGACATCCTTCTCAGCACGGGGCTTCCGTTTCAAGGCGCCTCACAGGGCGCGGTGATCGGCACGCTGGACGCCGTCGATGGGCACCTTCGCGAGCTGGTGCGGTCGTTGGCCTTCACCCCTGCCAGCGCGCCGTGGGCGGATGGCGACACGCTCTACGTGCTCGGCCAGATCCGCAGTGTCGTGCCTCCCGTCGGCGCCTTCCTGGGGCATGGCTTGTTTGCCTTTGACCGCAGGACGAGCACGCCTGTCTGGCGGCCGCCGGTCGCGGGCTTTGTCTCGAACGTGACCCTTTCGGGGGGGCGGCTGCTCGTCGCGGGCCGCGACATGACGGTTGCCGGCGCGCCGCACTTCGGCTTGTTCGAGATGACCCGTGGGGGCGCCGTGACCTCATGGGATTCGGGCTTCCGCCCGTTTTCCGGACCGACCGCACCAGGTGGCGCGACGGTGCTGACGGTCGACGCGAACCTCCTCGTGGCCACCGGCACGGTGACGCGCGATCTCTTTCGTCTTGCTGTGTACGACCTCGCCGGGTCGCATGCGCCGGTCAACTTGCGCTCGCAGGTTGTCGGCCAGAACACGGTCTTCTCCTGGGACCCCATGGCATCCCCGCCTCCTGGCGGGTATGTGATCGAGGGCGGCTTTGCGGCCGGCCAGACCGCCGCCGCGCTGGTGGTGGGCAACGCCACGAGCGTTGCGCTGCCGATGCCGGCAGGACCGCTCTGCATCCGCGTTCGCCCGCAGGGCAGCATGGAAGTGTCGAACGAGATCGTGGCGGGCTGCGTCGCGCCGCCGTTGCCACCCACGGCGCTCACCACCACGCTCGTGGGCACCATGCTCACGCTCGCGTGGGCACCGCCGGCTGCGACGGTGACCAACTACACACTGCTCGCGGGCACGGCCGCGGGTCTCAGCAACGTCGTGACGTTGCCCCTCGGGCCGCAGACATCCGTGAGCGGCTCGGTGCCCGGCGGCACGTTCTTCGCGCGCGTCACCGCCACCAACGCGTGTGGAACGAGCGGACCGAGCGGGGAAGTGTTCTTCACAATCGGCGCGCCCGATCCGTTGCCTGCGGCGCCGACGAATCTTGCGGCGAGCGTGAGCGGCAATACCGCAACGCTGTCGTGGACGGCGCCCGCGGGCCCGGTGACCGGATACGTGCTGGAAGCGGGTACAAGCGTGGGCCTGGCGAATCCCGGCACGCTGTCGATCGGCGGCACGCCGTCGCTGGTGATCCCTGGTGTGCCAGCCGGCACCTACGTGCTGCGCGTGCGCGCGGTGACGAGCGCGGGCAGTGGCGCGCCGTCGACGGATGTCGTCGTAGTGGTGCCGTAGTGCAGATGTGCGGAATCAATAGAAGCAACAGGAGACAGCCATGGTGAGCACGCAACTGGGGTCATCGTCATCAGGACGCCAACGGCGTCGCGTGTTGCCTCTACTGACTGGTGTGCTGGCGGCGGCGGTGGTGGCCGCTACCGCCGTACGCATCACGGCGGCGCCTTCGACGACGCCCACGCTCGAGTGGCTCTTCAACGCGCCGGTCAACGCCACGACGCGCGTCGGCGACACGCTCTTCGTCGCCGGTGACTTCTCGAAGATCGTGCCCCCATCCGGACGGGTCGGGCGCTTCGCGACGCTGTCAACGACCACCGGCGCCGTCGTCACCACTTATCCACGCTTCGACGCCGCCCTCACGGCGTCTACCCCCGACGCTACCGGCGCCTACTACGCTGTCGTGGACACCGACGTGAACGGCACGCTGGCGCACGATATCGTCCGCGTGCGCCCTGACGGCACGAAGGACCCGGCCTTCACGTTCGGCGCCACCGTCAAGGTCGACGGATACCCGCGCATGACCGTCGTGGGCACCAGGCTGATTGCCGTTCAGGGCCTGCAGGTGGGCGGCGTAGACCGCCTGATGGTGGCAGTGGATCGCGTGACTGGCGCGCTCGACGGATGGGTGCCGAGCCTGCCGCTCACGACCTACATCATGGCGACGAGCGTGTCCGCCACGAAGTTCTTCGTGCTGTCGTACCTGAACGCCGGGGGCCGTGACCTTCGGGCCTTCGACATCGCCACCGGCGCGGTGGCGTGGCAGATCACGCTGGCCGGGCAGAGCTCGCTCGTGCCCGCTGGGACAATCCAGCTCTCGGGCAACCGGGTCATGGTTGGCATCGACCGCCTCTACGCCGTCGATCAGGACACCGGCGCGGTCGACCCGGCGTGGGGCGCGGCGATCGGCAACGTGGCGGTGCGCGACATCGCGGTGTCTGGCGCCGCCGTCTACGTCGCGGGCGTGAGCATTCCGAGCTACATCACGCCAGTGCTCGTGGCACTGGATCTCGGCACTGGCGCCGTGCTGCCGTGGCAAGTGACGCCGGCGCCAGGGGGGCTGTCGATCACGCCCTCCCCGAACGGCGGTGTGTTCCTGAACGGGTCCATCATCGTGGGCGGACAAACGCTGTCCGGTCCGCTGGAGATCGACGCGACCGGCGCCGTGACGTCCTGGTCGCTGGCGATTCAGGGACTCGTCATCGACCTGCTGCCCAACGGTGAGCTGCTACTCGCACGAGACCCGATCGAGTCGCTGATCCCGCGCGCGGGCGTCGCGGCGTTCGATCTCACGACCGGGGCGCTGTCGCCCATCGGCCCCGTGCTGGGCGGCTTGTCCGGGCAGGTCTCTAGGATGGCTACCGATGGCCAGCGCGTCTTCTTCCAGGGCACCTTCACTTCGGTGAACGGTCAACCGCGCAGCGGGCTCGCGGCCATCGACGGCACCACCGGTGCGCTCCTCGAGTGGCCGGCCCCCGGTGTCACCCTGTTCCTGGGCAGCGCCGATGGGTCATGGGTGTATGGGTCCGACGGCAGCCGTGTGATTCGCGTGAGCGCCGCAACGGGCGTGGTCGACGCGACGTGGGCTCCCACCGCCGTGGGTGCCCCGGCCCCACACGGCGGTGAACTGTGGGCCAGCCGCGGTCTTCCAGCGCGGCCCGGCGCGGTGCTGGGGGGCAGCGTGCATGGCGTCCTCGATCCGGTGACCGGCGCGTTCTCGGAGCGTTTCCGCAATGCCGATGCGCCGGGTCGCGTGGCGGTGGTCGAGGGCGACACGGTCTACGTTCTGACCACGGTGGTGAACCCTGGGCCCGGCGCCACAAATCTGGGTGAGACGGTCTTCGCGTACCACCGGACAACGGGCGTGCCGGTGTCTCGCCCGCCACTGGCCGGCAGCATCCGCAGCTTCCTGAGTGCTGGCGGGCGACTCCTCGTGGCCGGTAGCCGCATCGGCTTGGGCGGAGAACTGCACTTCGGCGCCTTCGAAGTGGCGCGTCCGGGCGCACGGACGTCCTGGACGTCGGGGTTTTCCGCCCACAGCGGGTTTCGGGCGCCGGGCAGCACCATGGCATGGTCGTTCGGCGATGTGCTGGTGGTGGCGGGCGAGATCGGCGACCTGTCGGGCGGCGGCGAGACCTGGCCTTTCACGAAAACCGTCGCCTTCCCGATGAGCGGGGCGTCGGCGCCGTCGAACCTCCGTTCGTCGTTCGCAGGTCCGAACACCGTCTTCAGCTGGGATCCGATGTCGCCCCCGCCGGCCGCTGGTTACGTGATCGAAGGCGGCTTCGTGGCCGGTCAGGCCGCCGGTGCGCTCGCCGTTGGCAGCGCTACGAGTGTGGCGCTGCCGATGCCGGCAGGACCGCTCTTCATCCGCGTGCGGCCGCAGGGCAGCACCGAGGTGTCGAACGAGATCGTGGCGGGCTGCTTCGCGCCGCCGTTGCCACCCACGGCGCTCACCACCACGCTCGTTGGCACCATGCTCACGCTCGCGTGGGCACCGCCGGCTGCGACGGTGACCAACTACACCCTGCTCGCGGGCACGGCCGCGGGTCTCAGCAACGTCGTGACGTTGCCCCTCGGGCCGCAGACATCCGTGAGCGGCACGGTGCCTGGCGGCACGTTCTTCGCGCGTGTGACGGCGTCGAACGCATGCGGCACGAGCGGACCGAGTGGGGAAGTGTTCTTTACGATCGGCGCGCCAGATCCGTTGCCGGCTGCACCGACGAATCTGGCGGCGAGCGTGAGCGGATCAACGGTGTCGCTCACGTGGACCGCGCCCGCGGGTGCCGTCACGAGCTATGTGCTCGAAGCCGGCACGGCCGCGGGCCTCGCGAATCTTGGCACGCTCTCGATTGGCGCCACGCCGTCGCTGGTGATCCCGGGTGTGCCAGCCGGAACCTACGTGTTGCGCGTGCGCGCGGTCACGAGCGCGGGCAGCGGCGCGCCATCGGCGGATGTCGTGGTGGTGGTGCCGTAGCGCAGCCACGAGGCAAGTGGTGCCCTCCGGGTTGCGCTACGGCCGACTTGGACACTCCGAGGCACTGAGATAGAGTGGCCAATCGACACGGGGCCGGCTTCCCTCCCAGCCAGTTCAGTATCTGCAGGAGTTGACATGACCCACGCCGGAGAACCGCCTTCTCGCCAGCCGCTTGCCATGACCGGCGCGAAGCGCCGACCGTCGTGGGGTGTCGTTGCGTTTGCCGCGGCGGCCGTGCTGACCGCCTTCGGCGCACGGCCGGCCGCCGAGCCTTCGTCGGCCCCGCGCTTCGAATGGTTCGTCGACGGCTTCGTCAACGTCACCGCTCGTCTCGGCAACACGCTCTACGTCGGCGGCAGTTTTCGCCGAATCGTTCCGCCGTCGGGGTTGCTCGGGCGCCTCTACGCCGTGTCGCCGCCCACCGGCGCGCAAGCGGCGTCGGGCCTGCCCACGATCGACGCCACCAACGGCGTTCGCGTACTGGCCGACGGCAGCGGCGGCTACTACCTGCACGGCAACCTCACGATTGGCACTGGCAACGCCGTGGGCCGCGTCGTGCACATCCGGCCCGATGGCTCCGTGGACCCGGCGTTCAACTCGCCGCCGAACCTGAGGGGGTACGGGGTCATGGCGCGCGTGGGCCCGTCGCTGGTGCTGGGCGGCTTCTTCACGCTGGACGGTGCCCTGCGGCCGCTCGTCGCCCTCGACCCGGTCACCGGCGCGCTCTCCCCTTGGGTGCCCGCGCTGCCTGCCGGGGATGAGGCCGTGCGCGATCTCGAAGTCGTGGGCGGACGAGTGTTCGTGACGTCGTCGCGGTTCTACGGCTCTCCGCGCTATGTCACGGCTTTCGACGGCATCAGCGGCGCGGTCGTGTGGCAAACCGACGTTGCCGGCGTGCCTGGCGGCGCGGGTGGCGCGATGGCGGTGGCCGGCAATCGACTGATCGTGTCGATCGGCCAGCTCTATTCGCTCGATCCGGCGACGGGCGCCGTCGATCCGGCTTGGGTGTCGCCGGCGCCCGCCACCGGCGGATTCGTAGGTGACTTGAAGAGCGACGGCGCCACGGTCTACGTGGCGGGTTCGTTCACGGGCTTCGGTGGCCAGGCGCGCAGCCGGTTGGCCGCGGTGAATGCCCCGACCGGCGCGCTGTTGCCGTGGAATCCCGTGGTGTCGGACACCGTGCGTTCCCTGGTGTTGTCAGCCACCGGCACGGCATTCGTGTCGTCGGCCGGCACCATCAACGGCCAGACGCGACCGGGTGGCCTGTTCGAGATCGATGGGGCTGGCGCTGTGACGGCGTTTGCACTGCAGGTGGACACGGACTCTGCCGACGCCGTGGCGCTCTCGACGTCTGGCGCGTTGTTCGTGGGCGGTGCGCCAGGGTTTGCTGGCGTCGCGGTCCGTCAGAGCGTGGCCGCCTTCGACCTGAGCACCGGAGCACTGCTGCCGTTCACCGTGACTATGCAGAGCAGTTCGAGCGATCCGCCGACGGTGTGGAAGCTGGTAGCACACGACCAGTCACTACACCTGAGAGGGCCACTCAGCAGCGTCGGGGGCCAGCCCGCGTCGGGCGGCGTTGCGTCGGTCGATGCGGTCACTGGCGCGCGGCTGCCCGCGTGGTCCACGCCTGGACTGAGCTTCGACCAGATTGGGCCACTCGACGCGGGCTGGTTGTACCTGTCGGCGCGGCCGGCCGGGTCCCAAAGTACGCCCACGCCACGGCGCCTGAATCCGGCAACCGGCCTGCTCGATCCTGCGTGGGTGCCTCCCCCGATGCACGGATCGGTTGTCGTCGATCGTGGCGAGCTGTTGTTCAACGGCGTGACCTCGGGCTTCGGTGTCACCAATGCCACGTTCGTCGGCAGCCTCGATGCGGCCACGGGCCAGTTCCGTGAATTGTTCCGCACGACGGCGTTTCTCAGCAGTTCCATGAGCGTGGACGGCGGCACCCTGTACCTGAACGGGGGCGCTGGCTTCTTTGGCCCCTTCGAGCCGGCGACCACGATCTACGCGTTCGATCGCAACACCGGGGTGCCCGTGTGGCGGCCGCCCGTACGGGGGCGCCTGCACGACTTCGCGATTGCGGATGGCCGCGTCTTCGCCGCCGGCAGCAACCTCACGGTGGGCGGCGTCGAGCGGTTCGGCGCGATCGAACTGACGCGCACGGGCGTGTCCACCGGCTGGGATGGCGGATTCCGCGCCTACGGTGCCCCGATCACCCCGGCCGGAGCACTCGCCGGTGGGGCGACCGGTGTCGAAGCACACGGCGACGTGCTCGCCGTGTGGGGCTCCGGCGGTCCTGACGTGAGCAGGGTGGCCGTGTACGGATTGTCGGGCACCGCCGGACCTGTGGGCCTGCAGACGCGCAACCTGGGCGGGTTCGTCGAGTTCACGTGGGATGCCGCCACGCCGCCGCCGGCCGGTGGCTATGTAATCGAAGGCGGCTACGGTCCTGGGCAGACGGCCAGCGCGGTGGCTGTCGGCACCGCCACCAGCTTCTCTGGGCCGCTGTCGGTACGCGGTCCCGCGTTCGTGCGCGTACGCAGTCAGGGATCGACCGAGGTGTCGAACGAGGTCGTGTTCGGCTGCGCGGCGCCGCCACTACCGCCCACCGCGCTCACCACGATGCTGAATGGCAGCATGGTGTCACTCACCTGGCAGCCGCCATCCGACCCGGTGACGTCGTACACGCTGTCGGGCGGCGTGTTCGGCGCGAGCAACGTGGCCACGGTGCCGCTGCCGGGCACGCAGACATCAATTGGCGGCACGGTGCCCGGTGGCACGTTCTTCGCGCGTGTCATCGCCTCGAACGCGTGCGGCACGAGCGGGCCGAGCGGGGAAGTGTTTTTCACGATCGGCGCGCCGGATCCGTTGCCCGCGGCACCCACGAACCTGGCGGCGAGTATGAGCGGCTCGACGGTGTCGCTCACGTGGGCGGCGCCGGCTGGCCCAGTGACTGGCTACGTGATTGAAGGCGGCACGGCGGCGGGTCTCGCCAACATCGGCACGATTCAAATTGGCGCGGTGACGTCGTTCGCGATTCCGGGAGCGCCGCCTGGTGCCTACGCGTTGCGCGTGCGCGCGATCACGAGCGCCGGCAACGGCGCGCCGTCGACTGATGTCGTGGTGGTGGTGCAATAGTGCGGCACTATTGAGGCCACCCGAACACCCTGGGCACGAGGACACGATGATGTCGAAGACGCGAGCAGTCGCGATGGTGGGAGTCTTGGCGCTGCTGTTGGCGAGCGGCGTACGCATCGCGGCAGAAACGTCGTCCACGCCGCGGCTCGACT
>Ga0105046_10012535_pt1 | contig 13154 bp, 11 predicted proteins | sample MAT03_FD_78385 | JGI IMG/M metagenome (GOLD analysis project Ga0105046, IMG submission 78385) | Freshwater microbial communities from Lake Fryxell liftoff mats and glacier meltwater in Antarctica - MAT-03 (megahit assembly) | ecosystem: Environmental > Aquatic > Freshwater > Ice > Liftoff... | reverse complement strand
GGCGCAGCTCTGGAGAGCTACGCTACGTGAACGCCGCCCGCTTCGCCGCGGTGCAGTGCAGGCGCCGCAACACCCTGTCGCATCCCATGCCAGGAGTGTGAGAAATGCAGGCTAACTGCGCGCACCACCAGAAAAAAGCAGCAACGGGCAGAAGCGAGTCCCGATGGCAGACGAGCGAACTGATTAATCGTCGCAAAAACCGGTTCAAGACCTTCACCCCCGTCTTTTCCAATTCCGAGGTGTTTCACATGACGACCGCCCGCCCGCTCCATTAGTCTGCACACCTCATTGCATCGTCGGCTACGTGGCGCGCCGAAACGTCTCCGGAGGTCGCGTGCCACCCCTACACAGGACGTTATTGAAAAGCCAGGAGCTGGCTTCAGTCCGGCGTCATGTGCGAGAAGATTGACCGGCGCTACGTCGCCTTTTTCTTGCCGAAGATCTTCCCGAGCGCGGCAAACAGAGCCACGGCCCCGATGATGATCACCTTGGCGAACTTGGCGACAAACAAGGCTGCAACCTTGAAGAACCCGGCCTTCGCGAGCACGCCTCCGGCGATCAATCCGGCGATCCCGTACGCGGCCACCTTGTCGGTTCCCGGCTTGAAATCCGCGTAGCGGTTCCCGTCGGTGAAATCGACCATGCCGAGAATCGCCGGTGCCTTCGCCTCGATCTCGGCGAGCTGGCCCATGCCGGCGAGGATGCTCAGTTCCAAATAACCAGCGCGCCCGAGGATGCGGATGTCGTAGTTCAGTTGCTGTTCGGGACCTTTCACGTTGTACGTCTTCGCCCAATAGAGCTTGTGGCTCTGCTGGTCGTAATGCGGGGCCGTCGCCCAGCCGGCCAGTTCCATCGCCGGGAATCCCCTTCGCACCCGCTCCTTGCTCTCCTCGGCGGACTGTTCCTTGAGTTCGGACAGCATCTTGTTGAAGTCCGTCCCGTCGAAATCGCTGTCCTTCACGTAACCCTCGTCCTTCCACTGGAGGATGGCGGCCCAGTCGCCGCCTTCGAGGAAGTCGATGCCCTTCGGCACGATCATTCCCGTCACGCTTCCGGACTCCGGTGGGTTGTGCCAGATATCCACGAGCACCTTGCGGGCGTTGGCAGAATCGAGGAATTGAAAATCATCCGTCAGCTTGATCTTCGCCTTCCCACCGACGAGCGATATTTCGCCAGACTGGTAGGACAGTTCGCTGATGGTCTTCATGACGCGCTGGCGTTTGTCCATTTGCTCCGCGGTCGGCTGCCCCTCCTGGGCGCGCCCAAGCGCGAGGATGGCAGTGGCGATGATGAGGGCGGCGGTGATCGATTTCATAAGTGGTGTCAGTTTCGTCAAGTGTCAGCAGAATCGGGCATGGCGGAAAAGCAGGATCTCTGCCTCTGGATCACGCATAGTGGGCATTCCCGAGATAGAGCAGATTCACCGCTGCCGTCAGGATCGGCCTGAAGACCGCGCCGAATCCCTGGTAGGCGACGAGGAAGCCGAGGAATTGGACGCCCGGGCTCCAGATGAATTTCTGCCATGATTCGGCGCTCGCTCCACGGAGGAAAAGGAGGGGGGCGCTGGCGCCGTCGAACGGAGGCAAGGGAATCAGGTTGAAGGTCATCAACAGGAGATTCAGCGAGAACATCACGCCCAGAAACATCGCCGCGAAATGAGCGACGCCACCCTCGGTCACGGGAACCACGATGTCGGAGAAATGGAAGTTCGTCGGAGCGGCAAACCATCCTGCCAACAGCCCGGCGCGAATTGCGATGGCGGCCGCGAATGCCAGCAGCAGGTTCGCCGCGGGACCGGCGAGGGCCATCCACGCGGCATGGCGCGGATTACGCATCGCCCACTCCGGGTCATACGGAGCACTGGCCCAACCCATCATCCAAGTGGTGCCGCGCGCCGCATTCATGGCAAAGGTAAGGATCGGAAAAACGACCATCCCGATCGGCTCGCGACGGATGTGGGGGATCGGATCCAGCGACACCTGCCCGCCGCGGTAGGCAGTGTCGTCACCGAGTTTCAATGCGGCCCACGCGTGTGCGGCTTCGTGGCAGACCGTCGAATACAAAAAGACGAAGTACCAAAGCAGACCTGCTGCGAAATCGATTTCAGGCATCGGCTAACCGGCAATCAGATTCGGATGCGAGTGGCGAGCACGCGAGGTGAAAAGCGGGATCCGGCGCATGCGGAACTTGGAGTCTTGATCTCAATTCTGCATTTTCTGAACTAAGCCTCGACAGATCTGCCAAGACTTCGGGCACTGCCGCAGCATCGGGCGACCAAGGAACGGAATCGCCGATAACAGATCCCAGAACAGGAATTTCCTTCGTGCAAGCGCAATCATACTCTTTCTCGGCAAATGAGGCTCCATCAGAAGCCGTGGAACCATGTCGATGAGCCACAATGACGAGATAGTAGTCGCATTGGTCAATCTGACGTTGGATCAGAGTCCAACTGTCATCGTCGGCAGCGCTGAACGTTTCCATCCCGATGGGGAGGTGGCCGATTTCGAGAATGGCCTTCGTTGCGGCATCGCGATGGTCCCTCAAGTCTCCCGAGTGGAGCTGGCAAAAATTTTGGCACTTCTTATCCATGGGTCTTCCGATTACCGCCTTCATGCACAACGGCTGCCCGGAAGCCGAGCGCGGATTTTTCGGAGTCCCACATCAGCGACAGATCCCCCAAGCCGGAGGCGCTGGAACGAGATTGTTCGGCCGACGATTCCTATTGGAGGTAGGATGCCTGTCCGCTGCTGCGGCGCATTTCGGCGAGTGTGGCGATTGCGCGGGGCGGTCAGCCTTTCGCAAACGGCGCGACATCCACCAGTCGCAGGCCGGGGGACTCGCCCGAACTCACCCACGTTGCGCGTCGCCACCAAGAATCCCATCGCCAACGCCGTCGCAGCGATCTCCCTGTCGCGCGGACCGATGATCCGCCCCGCATTCTCCAGCAGCGCCCACAGCCGCGCGTGCTCGCGCGCGTCCGCCAGTGTCAACGGCGCGACACCAAAGTCCCGGATCACGCCCTTGACAAAACGGCGGCGGCGTTCGCGCACTGGGTCAGTGTTTGCACGCTCACACCCGTGCAGCAGTTCGGCCGCAGTGATTGCGGCAATTTGAAACACCTCATCCCCGTGTGCGCGAAGCAGCGCCTCAAGATCGAGCTTCCCACGATCAGCGGCAATCAGCACCGAACTATCGAGAATCATTCCCATGCCGGAGCAGGCTGTTCACCCGTCGCCGCCCGCGCCAACGCGATGTCACGCTCAAAAGCCGCCGCCTCCTCATCCGAAAGATGCGGCAGCGCAGCCCATAGCCCGGCGAGTTCCGCACCGGTGCGTCCGGGAGTCGGGACCGTCTCCCGGGGTTGCGCCGCGACAAAGCGCAGCAGTTCCGCCTTTTCCGGGCGGGGAAGTCGGGTCACTGCGGATTCAATCTCAGCGAGCGTGCTCATGCCAGCGAAGGTAGCACTCCACCTCCAAATGTCTCAAGCTCCGAGGCGGCGGCGAATTCCGCTTCGCCGCGGAAATCGGCATCTCCACCGACAAACTCCACGCCCGCAGCCCCATGGCCCTCGATGAACTCACCACCTACAAATACCTCCTCCGCGGCCACGGCCAGATCTGCGTGTGAGGTTCAGGAATGCGCTGCACGCGCAGCGAGTCATCCGGTCCTCGTGCAGGTTCCTCGTGCAGGCTTGCGAGAGAGAAAAGTGCGCCTACCCTGAATTCAGGCACGCGGAAACCCTGAGACAAATTTTGCACACGCAGCCGTTTCAGCCCTTCACCGTCCACACAGTCAGCGGCGAGACCTACCCGGCGAATCACCCGGATTTCGTCTTGCTGCCGCAAGGAGGACGCACCATTTACATCCACCTCCCCGGCGGGGAAGGCGAGAGCGTCCGTATCGTGGACACCGCCTTGATTAAGCGGCTGGAGACCAAGGAATCGCATCAATCGAACTGACACCCATTCATGAGTCCGCGCCTTGTTCCGCTCGCAGAGGTGGACAGTGTCACCGTCTATTGGAACGCCAGCACGCGCTTCACCGACGGGGGCGAGTTCGGCTTCGGCGCGGAAATCGGCATCTCCACCGACAAACTCCACGCCCGCGGCCCCATGGCTATCGAGGAACTCACCACTTACAAATACCTCCTCCGCGGCATCGGCCAGATCCGCGGGTGACGCTGAGGCTCATTTGCCGAGCTTTGGTCCATCCGTCATGAAGAGCTCGAAGAACGCGCGATCCACCTCGTAAACCGTCTTGGGCTTTACCCCCAATTCCAAGTCTTCAAAAATCTTCACAAGCTTTGCTCCATCCACCAATTCGATTGGAATCACACCGTCTCGCGTAGCTTCACGAATGGCCTCACTCGTGAACGTTCCCGCGGTGATGAAGAGTCCCTTTTCTGCGCGCCCCATCACGGAGTTCCGGAACTCAGCAATTTGTGGGCGTCCAACCGAACCCTTGTAACGCTTGCACTGGAAAACGACTTTGATGGTGACAAACCGATTGACGAGCAGGACGCCGATCCCGTCGATCCCTTGGTCGTGGGATTTGCCAGTGACCTCTACTTTTTCAAAGCCAGACTCTCGCATCATGCGCATACAAATCCCCTCGAATCCGCTAGCATCGGGCGCGGCTTGTGCTCGCCACGGTTTCGGCTGACCAGCGCGACGTGTTCGTCGATATGCGGCCAAAGCTCGAGGTGCGGAACTCACCGGAAAATACTTCATCAGGTTTGGGCACGATCGGGAATCATCTCGAATGCATGTTTACCCCGCACCGCGCAGTCTCGGTACTATCGATCTCCGGAGCGGTATGGCTGGACGGCACGGGGTCCCCGCTCCATCGTCGCTCCGCCGCATGAAAACATTTCCCACCAGCGCAGCCGCCTTCTGCTTGCTGGCATGGACGGCTCCGCTCATGGGCGAGGCGGACTATGGCAAGGACATCAAGCCGCTGCTGCACGAGCGCTGTTACACATGCCACGGTGCGCTGAAACAAAAGGCCAGGCTGCGGCTGGACACCGTCGAGCTGATGCTCAAGGGCGGCAAGTCGGGCGCGGCTTTCGAGCGCGGGAAACCGGAGGCGAGCCGCATCATCAGTCGTGTCACGGATCCCGATCCCGAGGAAAGGATGCCGCCGCAGCATGAGGGCGAGCCTTTCACGACGGCGCAGGTCACACTGCTGCGCGAATGGATCGCGTCCGGCGCTCCGGCTCCGGCGGATGAAAAGGCCGAGACGGATCCGAAAGAACACTGGTCCTTCCGTCCGCGCGTGCGGCCGCCGGTGCCGGTGGCGGCCAATGCAAAATGGGTGCGCAATCCGATCGACGCGTTCATTTCCAGGCAACATGAGGAACACGGCCTGAAGCCGCAGCCCGAGGCCGCGCGCGCGGTGTTGCTGCGCCGGCTTTGCATCGATCTCATCGGGTTGCCGCCGACTCTGGATGAGATCATCGCGTTTGAGAAAGACAACTCGCCCGACTGGTACGAACGCACCGTGGACCGCCTGCTCGATGACCCGCGCCACGGCGAGCGCTGGGCGCGGCATTGGATGGACATCTGGCGCTACAGCGACTGGTGGGGCCTCGGTGAACAACATCGCAACAGCCAGCGGCACATGTGGCATTGGCGCGATTGGATCGTGGAGTCGCTCAACAACGACACGCCTTACGCGGAAATGGTGAGGCAGATGCTGGCGGCGGATGAACTGTATCCGGACGATCTCCAGAAACTCCGCGCCACGGGTTTCCTGGCGCGGAACTGGTTTTCATTCAATCGCCAGCAGTGGATGGACGAAACGGTGGAACACGTCAGCAAGGGCCTCCTCGGCATCACGATGAATTGCGCGAAATGCCACGACCACAAATTCGACCCCATCGCGCAGACCGATTTCTACAAGATGCGCGCGTTCTTCGAGCCGTATCACGTGCGGCTGGACGTCGCGCCCGGCGAAGCGGACCTGACGAAGGACGGCATTCCTCGCGTCTTCGACGGCTACCTGGATGCACCGACGTATCGCTTCGTGCGTGGCGATGAGAAAAATCCGGACAAGTCCGCCGTCATCGCGCCCGGGGTTCCCGAACTGCTTGCGTTCAAGAAACTGGACATCCATCCCGTCTCGCTGCCGCCGGAGGCGTGGCAGCCCGAGCGCCGACCGTGGGTGATCGAGGCCCATCTCCAAACGGCGCGGAAGAAAGTGGACGCCGCCGGGACACGGCTGGCCACCGCAAAGAAAAAGTTGACCGCTGCGCAAACGCAAAAAGATCCAGCCGCCGTGGAGCCTGAAGTGAATGTCGCGGAATTGGCCGGCGCTCTGGCGAAGGCGGAGATGGCGAGCCTCGAACTGCGCATCGCCGCGATGCGGGCGCAGTGGGCCGGATCTGCGGATGAGCGCGAGAAGGTCGGGGCCGCCATTCATTCCGAACACGAAGTCGCAGTCGCGAAAGCCCGCCACGCGATCGCCGATGCAGAACATCGCCTCGCCGCTGCGACTGAGGCGAAGAGGGCGGCAATCGAGAAGGAACTGAAGTCCGCCCGCGAGTCGCTCGACAAGGCGACCAAAGCCGCCGCTGCGCCCGTCGCGAAGACCGACAAATTCACACCGCTCGCTGGCGCGAAATGGTCCCCGACAAAATTCTTCGATTCCCGGAAGGACGATCCCGCCGTCGCCTTCGGTCCGGAAAGCAGCGGACGGCGCAGCGCCTTGGCCGACTGGATCACGGACGCCCGCAATCCGCTCACCGCACGGGTCGCGATCAATCACCTCTGGTCGCGCCACGTGGGGACGCCGCTCGTGCCGGATACATTTGAGTTTGGCCGCAAGAACGCCGCGCCGGCAAACACGGAACTGATCGACTGGCTGGCGTCCGAACTGGTCGAGCACGGCTGGAGCATGAAGCATCTGCACCGGCTCATCGTCACGGCGTCGGTTTACCGGATGAGTTCCTCCACCGCGGGTGGCGGAGCCAACGTAGCGAAGGATCCCGACAACCGGCGCTGGTGGCGGCGCACGCCATTCCGCATCGAATCGCAGGCGGTGCGGGATTCCATCCTCGCTCTCGCCGGAGAACTCGACCCGACGGTGGGCGGACCTTCCGTGCCCACCGCGAGCCAGGGCGAATCCAAGCGGCGCAGTCTCTATTTCTTCCATTCCAACAACGAACGGAATCTCCTCCTCACCACCTTCGATGACGCGAGCGTAAAGGAATGCTACCGCCGCGACCAGAGCATCGTGCCGCAGCAGGCGCTCGCGCTGGCCAACAGCGGTCTCGTCCTCGACAGCGCCGCCCTCATCGCGACTCGTCTCGGTGAAAAAATTCCGCTGAGCGATGATGCGGCATTTGTCCGCGCAGCATTTCGCGGCGTGCTCTGCGAGTCACCCGGCGAGGCGGAACTCGCCGCCTGCCTCCGGACGATGGAAGCCTGGCGCAAGCTCCCGCATGCGACTCCGGTGCAGGCGCGCGCCCATCTCATCTGGGCGCTGCTGAACCACAACGATTTCGTCACCCTGCGCTGATCCATTTCCCCCCATGAAAACTTGCTTCCAACCTCACTGCGCTGCCCTCTCACGGCGCGCCTTCCTCGCGGACATGGGCATGGGTTTCACCGGCCTCGCCCTCGGCGCGATGCTTCAGCGCGACGGCTACGGCGGCAATGCGGCATGGGCACCGCCCACGGGTATTCCGCATTTCGCGCCGAAGGCAAAGAGTGTCATCTGGCTCTTCATGAATGGCGGCTTCAGCCACATGGAGAGCTTCGATCCCAAGCCCATGCTCACCAAGTATGGCGGCAAGACCATCGCGGAGACGCCATTCAAGGACGCGCAGGATCCGAAGAAACTCGCTCTCGAACGGCTCGTGGTGCCCGATGCGAATGGCAACCAGCGCAACCTGCTTTACCCGCTGCAGATTGGATTTCAAAAGCACGGCCAGAGCGGCATCGGGGTGAGCGACTGGTTCCCGCACATCGCACGGAATGTGGACAAGCTCGCCATCGTCCGCTCGATGTGGACGACCGACAGCAATCACGGCGCGCAGACCCAGTTCCATTCGGGAAGGCACATGATCGACGGCGAATTCCCCACGCTCGGCGCGTGGGTCCACTACGGGCTCGGCAGTCTCAACGACAACCTGCCGCAGTTCATCTCGATGGGTAATCGCGAATACTGGAACAAGCGCGACGGCCATTACCTCGGCCCCGCGCACGATGCCGTGCCGCTGCGCATCGACCCGGCCAGCCCGCTCGATTTCAGCAAACCCGCGCGCCCCTTTTCAACGGAAGCGCAGGGCCTCGGCATGGATCTCGTCCGGCAGCTCACTGCGCTGCGCGGCGTCGAGTATCCGCAGGACTCCGCGATGGCCGCCCGCATCGCCTCGTATGAACTCGCCTTCCGCATGCAGCGCTCGGTGCCCGAGGTGCTCGATTTTTCCACGGAGACCGCCGAGACCAAGGCGCTCTACGGCATCGACCAGCCGCATTGCCGCGACTTCGCGATGCAACTCCTCGGCGCCCGCCGTCTCGTCGAGCGCGGCGTGCGCTTCATCCAGATCCAGCACGGCGGCGGCGGCGCGGGCGCGTGGGATGCGCATGGCAAGCTCAGGGACAACCACACGAAGAACTCCCTCGCCGTCGATCAACCCACCGGCGCGCTGCTCGTGGATCTCGAACGACGCGGGCTGCTCGATGAGACGCTCGTCGTCTTCGCCACCGAGTTTGGCCGCACGCCCGGCACGCAGGGTTCCGACGGACGCGACCATCACATCTTCGGCTTCACCGTGTGGATGGCGGGCGGCGGACTGAAACGCGGCGTCGTGCATGGCGCGACGGATGAGATTGGCTTTCACGCCACTGAGGATCGCCACTACGTGACGGACATCCACGCCACCATCCTCCAGCAGCTCGGCCTCGACTCCCGCCAGCTCGAAGTCCCCGGTCGCAAACGCCTCGAGATCGACCACGGCAAACCGATCCGCGAGATCATCGCATGACCCAGTGCTCGCGATCCGCTGCCGCATCCTGCATTCACATTTCCCTCCTATGAAATCAAAGTCTCCATTCTCCCTCTGCATCGTCCTTCTCGCCGCGGTTTGCGTGTGTGTCTGCCGCGCCAGTGCGGCGGACCCGTGGGTCGTTTATCCCGGCGGCAACGGTCCGGGCGCGGGCAGGCACGTCGTATTCGTCACCGGCGAAGAATCCTATCGCTCGGAGGAATCCATGCCGCTGATGGCGCGGATCCTTTCCCGGCAGGGTTTCAAATGCACCGTGCTGTTTGCCATCGACCCGGCGACCGGCGTGATCAATCCGCAGATCAAGGACAACATCCCCGGCCTCGATGCGCTGGATTCCGCGGACCTGATGGTCGCCTACTTCCGCTGGCGCGAGCTGCCCGACGAGCAGATGAAGCACATCATCGACTACACCGAATCGGGGCGGCCCATCATCGGCGTGCGCAATGCCACGCATCCCTTCCGCTACGCAAAACGGCCCGACAGCCCGTTCGCGAAGTACGACTCCGCGAGCCGCGAGCCGCAGGGCGGCTGGGGCCGGCTCGTGCTCGGCGAGACGTGGGTTTCGCACTACGGGAAAAATCTCATCGAGAGCACCCGCTGCGACATCGCTCCCGCGGCAAGCGCGCATCCCATCCTGCTCGGAGTGCAGCCGAGTTTCTGGCTGCCCGATGATGTCTATGGCATCAGCGAATCACTCGCGGGCGACAGCGCGCCAGTGCTGCTGGGCCAGCCGCTCCAAGGCTGGTCGGACGACGCGAAGCCGTGCGCGGATAAGAAGCCGCTGCCGATCGCCTGGACGAAATCCCACACGGGTGCATCCGGCAAAGCGGCGCGAATTTTCACCACGACCATGGGGCACGGCGATGCATTCAAGATCGAGGACTTCCGCCGCATGCTGGCGAACGCCTGCTACTGGTGCATGGGCTTGGAAGCGAAGATCGATCCGCTCAGCAACATGGCGATCATCGGTGCCTTCGAGCCGGGTCCGGTGGGAGCGAAGGGCCTGAGGCCTGGTGTGAAACCGGCAGATCTCCAGGAACCCGCGAAGCCCGCATTGCCTGTACGCGCCTTCATCGACGATACCGCTCCCGGCTGGCGCAGTCTCGGCCAGGAGGACTTCACAAAAGTGAACAGCGCCGACGACACATGGACGTGGGAGAAGGACGGGCTGCACTGCACGGGCAAGCCCGTCAGCGTCCTGCGCACGGTGAAGGAATATCAAAACGTCGAGCTGGTGGTGGAGTGGAGCCATCAGAAACCGGGCGGCAACTCCGGCGTCTTCATGTGGACCACGCCCGAGTCCATCGGGAAGCTCACCGCCGCCGGAAAACCGGGACTGCCGCACGGCATCGAGGTGCAGGTGCTCGACCACGCCTTCGCCGACCGGCGCAGGGAGCGCGGGGAGACGACGGATTGGTTCGCAACGAATGGCGATGTCTTTCCCGTCGGAGTGAAGATGAAACCTTTCCCGCCGCTCTCGCCCGATGGCAGCCGCAGCTTCCCGCGCAAGCATCTCGCGCGCGGCCACGGTGAGTGGAACCACTACTACATCCGCGCCATCAACGGCGAAGTGCGCCTCTGGGTGAACGGCGAGGAAGTCTCCGGCGGCAACGGCATCGATCCCGCGAAAGGCTACATCTGCCTCGAGAGCGAAGGCTCGCCGATCATCTTCCGCAAGCTGCGCGTGCGCGAGCTGCCGTGACCTCGCGTAACGACTCGCATTCGACGCTCCGTTGCATCCGGCGCGAAGGTTCTCTTCCATCCACTACAGCAATGACCATGACCAAAACCCATTCCCATCCTCCGGCAAAAGCATGGTCCTTCGTGATCCTTCTCCTCGTTTTCATGGCCTGCGCGCCGTTGCACGGTGCGGGCTTCTCGCAGCCCGATGCGAAGAAACATCCGGACCTGTTTCTCTGGAGCGACACCTGCAACGTCTGGCTGCTCCGCGATGGCGACGCGGCGTTGCTCGTCAATCTCGGTGACGGCAGCGTGCTCGATCATCTGCAGGAGATCGGCGTGAAGCGCGTGGAGTGGATCGTCCTCACCGAACATCACCGCGAGCTGTGCCAGGGCATCGGACGGCTCGATCGCAAGCAGACGCAGGTCGCCGCGCCGAAGGACGAGCAGGAACTGCTGGAGACACCGATGATGTTTCGGAAATGGAATCCGCGACTGGGTGACAAGTTCTCGGTGAATGGTGCGAGCTACGTGCGCCCGCCGGGTGCGCCGGTGAAAGTGGATCGCTGGCTGGCGGCGGACGAGGTCTTCGAGTGGCGCGGGCGGAAGTTGGAATGCATCGCCACGCCGGGCCATTCGCCGGGCGGCATGGGCTACGTGCTGAAGAATGGCGGCACCACGAGCGCATTCATCGGCGGCGTGATGCACGATGGCGCGAAGATGACGAACTGGTTCGACACAGAGTGGGATTACGGATTTGCCAAGGGCCTCGATGCCCTCGCGGCCTCGGTGGAGAAACTCATCGCACTCGCGCCGGATGTCGCATTTGCAACTCACGGCCCGGCGATCACAAACGCGACCGCGCAGCTCAATGCCTACCGTGCAAAACTCGCCGCCTTCCGTCCCGACTACATCCGTGGGTATCCGGTGGAGAGCCTCACCAAGCGCGGTGCGCATCCCGCGACGAAGCCGACCAAGGCGTTCAACGTCGTGCAGGTCACGCCGCATCTCTACATGTTCGGTCCGGAGATGGCGGGGAAGAATTTCGCCATCATCATCGCGGATGACGGACACGGGCTGCTCCTCGATTGCGGCCTGTTTTCAAAGCTCGTGCTGGAGCGGATCATCAGCGACCTGAAGGAGCATCTCGGGCTGAAGCAAATCGACGCGTGCTGGATCTCGCACTCGCATGGCGATCACTTCACGCTCTTTCCCGCCCTGCAGGATCACGGCGTGAAGTTCTGGACGATGGATACCATCGCCGACAAATGCGAGAACCCGCGCGCCTACGATTACCCGGCGATGATCGGCGCGTACAATGCCGGCTTCGAGGCCGCGAAGATCGACCGCATCCTGCACGCGGGCGACGTGATCGACTGGGAGGGCTACAAGCTGCACATCGACTGGATGCCGGGGCAGACCGAGTTCGGCAACGCGCTGTGGCTGGAGCTGGATGGCAAACGCATCGTCTTCACCGGCGACAATCTTTTCGGCGACCCCGCCGACGCCGCGCAGAACGGCCACGAATGTGTCGTCGCCCGCAACAGCGCCATCACCGAGGAAGGCTATCTCGTCGCCGCGCAGTATCTGCAAAAGCTGAAGCCCGACATCATCATGGGCGCGCACTCGGTGCTCATGACCGAGCCGGCTGCGTTCATCGAGCGATACCACGCCTGGGCGGAACGCATCATCCGCCACTACAAGGATCTCCTTCCGGACGCCGACTACGAATACCTCTACGATCCGTATTGGGTCAGCGCCTATCCGTATCGTGTCGATCTCACGAAGGAGACCACGCAGACCGTGAAGATCACCGTGCGCAACTTCCGCGACAAACCGCAGCAGCATCGCGTGGAGCTGAAACTTCCTCCCGGCGTGGTTGCCGAACCTTCTGTGATCCAGGGAACGGTGGCCGCGAAGAGCCGCCAGACATTTCCCGTGAAGCTCACGATCCAGGATCGCGCCGCGCTCGGAGCGGGTGTGAGGATCGTGCCCTTCGACATCACGCTGGATGGCAAACGCTACGGCGAACTGTTCGACTTCATCGTCCTTGGCAGCGAGCCGGCTCCATAGTCCTCAGTCTAGAAACGGCTGCGAGATGTCCAAGGAAGACATGCATGTAGTCATGCAAGAAAAAAGTAGTGGAGTGTCGTGCAACACTCAAAACTGGAATTTTGCGTGCGATCAAAACTGGAAAGAGAGTAGGAGGGGTTAAAAGATCGGGGAATGAAGGAGGATGACGGGGTGGAAGTTTTTTGAAGGAGGAGATTTGAGGAGGAAGATGTCGCCATCTGGGAGCAGGCAGTGGATGAGGCGGGAGCGGGGAGGCGCATCGACGGAGAGGCGGAGGTTGCGGATGGGGGCTTTGCCGTCGTCGGCGACGCGGATGGTGGTGCGGAGGCTCCAGATGAAACGCCACCACTGGCAGGCTGGAGGGGGGCGGAGCTCGGAGCGGTTTTCGGCG
>Ga0105046_10012532_pt1 | contig 13156 bp, 12 predicted proteins | sample MAT03_FD_78385 | JGI IMG/M metagenome (GOLD analysis project Ga0105046, IMG submission 78385) | Freshwater microbial communities from Lake Fryxell liftoff mats and glacier meltwater in Antarctica - MAT-03 (megahit assembly) | ecosystem: Environmental > Aquatic > Freshwater > Ice > Liftoff... | reverse complement strand
GTACGAAACCGCCTTCGGCGCGGCCGAGGAGTACCGCCACCAGTACGACCTGGTGGTCGCCTGCGACGGCATCAACTCACTGGTGCGCAAGGAGTACGAAGCCGTCTTCAAGCCCGACGTGGACATGCGCTTGTGCAAGTTCATCTGGCTGGGCACACATCAGAAGTTCGACGGGGCCTTCACCTTCATCTTCGAGAAGACCGAGCACGGCTGGATGTGGGCGCACGCCTACCAGTTCGACAGCGACACCGCCACCATGATCGTGGAATGCACGCAAACAACGTGGGACGCATGGGGCTTCGAGCAGATGTCGAAGGAGGAGACGGTCGAGACCTGCCGGCAGATCTTCGCCGCGCACCTCGACGGCAACGACCTGATGTCGAACGCCAGTCACCTGCGTGGCTCAGCCGTGTGGATGAACTTCCCACGCGTGATCTGCGAACGCTGGTACCACGAGAACGTGGTGCTGATGGGCGACGCTGCCGCGACAGGGCACTTCTCCATCGGCTCGGGCACACGACTTGCGTTCGACAGCGCGATCGCACTCGCCGAGTACCTGCACACCGAACCGACGATGGAGGGCGCGTTCCAGCGCTACCAGGACGAGCGCCGCATCGAGGTACTGCGCCTGCAGTCGGCGGCGCGCAACAGCCTGGAATGGTTCGAGCAGTGCGAGCGCTACCTCGACCTCGACCCAGTGCAGTTCAACTACTCGCTGCTCACCCGTTCACAGCGGATCTCACACGAGAACCTGCGCCTGCGCGACCCACAGTGGCTGCGGTCGGCGGAGGATTGGTTCCAAGCGCAGGCCGGCGGCACACCCGGCCGCGCACCGATGTTCGCTCCCTTCGCGCTGCGCAGCATGCAGCTGATCAATCGCGTCGTCGTCTCGCCGATGGCGCAGTACAAGGCCGTCGACGGTTGCCCCACCGACTGGCACTTCGCGCACTACGCCGAGCGGGCAAAGGGTGGCGCCGGGCTGGTCTACACGGAGATGACCTGCGTCTCGCCGGAAGGCCGCATCACACCCGGCTGCACCGGCCTCTACGCGCCCGAGCACGAGGCGGCCTGGACGCGCCTGACCACCTTCGTACACGCCGAGACCCACGCCAAGCTGTGCTGCCAGATCGGCCACAGCGGCCGCAAAGGTTCAACACAGCTCGGGTGGGAGACCACCGACGCGCCACTGCCAAATGGCAACTGGCCGACGATGTCCGCCTCTGCAATACCGTGGGCAGCGGCCAACGCCGCTCCGAAGGCGATGGACCGCGCCGACATGGACGACGTCACCGCTCAATTCGTCGCTGCGGCGGAGATGGCCGAGCGCGCCGGCTTCGACATGATCGAGCTGCATGCCGCACACGGCTATCTGATCTCCTCGTTCATCTCGCCGGTCTCCAATCACCGTGACGACGAGTACGGCGGCAGCCTGACCAACCGCATGCGCTACCCGCTGGAGGTGTTCGCAGCAATGCGTGCGGTGTGGCCCACGGGCAAGCCGATGGCGGTCCGCATCTCCGCGAACGACTGGGTGGGCGAGGGTGGCGTGACACCCGACGAAGCGGTCGAGATCGCTCGTCTCTTCTCGCAGGCCGGCGCCGACATCATCGACGTGTCGGCCGGGCAGACCTCGTGCGATGCGCGACCGATCTACGGCCGCATGTTCCAAACGCCCTTCAGCGACCGCATTCGCAACGACGCAGGAATCGCCACCATGGCCGTCGGCAACATCTACGAGCACGACCACGCCAACAGCATCTTGATGGCCGGCCGCGCCGACCTGGTCTGCCTGGCGCGACCGCACCTGGCCGACCCGTACTGGACCCTTCACGCAGCCATCGAGCTCGGCGACGCACAGACCGAGTGGCCGCTGCCGTACCAGCCCGGACACGAGCAAGCAATGCGTCTCGCGCAGCGCGCACAGGAAGCGATTCGCGCATGATGCTGCCAGAACGACACTTGAACGGCCGACGAGTATTGATCACCGGCGGGGGCACGGGCCAGGGCGCCGACCTCGCCCACACGTTTGCGGCCGAAGGTGCAGACGTGGTGATCGCGGGCCGACGGCGTGAGCCGCTGGACGCGGTGGCCGCCAAGAGTGCCGACATCCGAGCGATCGTTGCGGACGTGACCAGCGAAGACGACATCGCCAGGCTGTTCGCCGAGGCCGGGCACGTGGACATCGTGATCGCCAATGCCGGCACGGCCGACAGCGCGCCGCTCGCACGTACAAGCCTGGACATGTGGAACCAGATCATCGGCATCAACCTCACGGGCGCGTTCCTGACGCTGCGCGAAGGCGTGCGCCAGCTGACGGGCAGCGAGTGGGGTCGCCTGATCACGGTCGCCTCCATCACCGGCTTGAAGGGCTACCCGTACGTGGCCGCGTACTCAGCCTCGAAGCACGGCGCGGTCGGGCTGACGCGGTCGCTCGCGCAGGAGCTGGCAGGCACCGGCATCACCGTCAACGCGCTCTGCCCCGGCTACCTCGACACCGAGATGACCGACCGCACGCTGGAGAACATCGTGGCCAAAACTGGCCGTAGCCACGAGGAGGCACTGCAGTCGCTGACGCGCCTGAACCCGCAGGGCCGCCTGATTCAGCCAGCGGAAGTGACCGCCGCCGCACTGTGGTTGTGCGGGCCGGGCAGCGAGTCGATCAACGGCCAGGCCATCGCGATCGCCGGTGGTGAAGTGTGAGCGAGACACTGTCCAAACGTCGCCTGAAGTTGTGGATCCGGCTGTTGCGCGTGACGCGCATTGCGGAAGGTGAGCTGCGTGAGTTCCTGCGCACCGAACACGAGTCAACGCTGCCGCGATTCGACGTGCTGGCCGCGTTGCACCGTGCCCGCACGCCGCTGACGATGAGCGAACTCTCCCGCCAACTGCTCGTCTCGAACGGCAACACGACCACCGTCGTCGACCGACTGGAGCTCGACGGCCTCGTCACGCGCACGCCGGCGGCCGACCGGCGCATCATCCACGTCGCGCTCACCGACGAGGGCCGCACGCACTTCGAGCGGCTGGCCGCCGATCACGAGGCGCAGGTGAACCAACTGTTCGGCGGCCTCTCCGGCGCCGATCTCACCGCACTCGAAGATCTCCTCCACCGCATGGCTGCCCCCCGAACGACACAGAAGGAAGCACGATGAACACAATGACCGATCTTCGGCCCGAACATTTCCTGTGGCAGGTGCACGACAGGGTGGCCACCATTCGGCTGAACCGGCCCGAGCGCAAGAACCCGCTGACGTTCGAGAGCTACGCCGAGCTGCGCGACACGTTCCGGGCACTCCCCTACGCCGACGACGTCGATGTCGTCGTCTTCGCTTCGAATGGTGGCAACTTCTGCTCGGGCGGCGACGTGCACGAGATCATCGGGCCGCTGGTCGGAATGGAGATGAAGGAGCTGCTGCAGTTCACCCGTATGACCGGCGACCTGGTGAAGGCCATGATCGGGTGCGGCAAGCCGATCATTGCGGCCATCGACGGCGTCTGCGTGGGCGCCGGAGCGATCGTGGCAATGGCCTCGGACCTTCGGCTCGCCACCCCCGAAGCCAGTACCGCCTTCCTGTTCACCCGCGTCGGCCTGGCCGGTTGCGACATGGGTGCCTGCGCGATTCTGCCCCGGCTCATCGGCCAGGGCCGCGCCGCCGAGCTGCTGTACACGGGTCGCTCGATGACCGCCGCCGAGGGCGAGCGCTGGGGCTTCTTCAACTCGCTGCACGCCGCCGCGGACCTGGACGCGCAGGCGCAACTGTTGGCCGCTCGTCTCGCCGCCGGGCCAACGTTTGCGCATGGCATGACCAAGACGCAACTCAATCACGAGTGGAGCATGGGGCTGGAGCAGGCCATCGAAGCCGAAGCCCAGGCGCAGGCGATCTGTATGCAAACGGCCGACTTCGAGCGCGCGTACCGCGCGTTCGTCGTTCGCGAGAAGCCCGTCTTCGAAGGGAACTGACATGACACAGACGCCGCAGCCCCAACCACACGACATCCTCGACCCGGCCGGCTGGAAGCCCGCCCGCGGGTACGCCAACGGCATCGCGGCCAGCGGCCGCACGCTCTACCTCGGCGGCACCATTGGGTGGAACGGCCAGCAGGAGTTCGAATCCGACGACTTCATCGAGCAGACCCGCCAGTGCTTGCAGAACATCGTCGACGTCCTCGCTGTTGGCGGCGCCAGGCCGGAGCACCTGGTTCGGTTGACGTGGTACATCACCGATCGTGACGAGTACCTCGCCCGATCGAAGGAGATGGGCGCGGTCTATCGCGAAGTGATCGGCAGCCACTACCCGGCGATGGCGATGGTGCAGGTGACGGCATTGATGGAGGCGCGGGCCAAGGTGGAGATCGAGGCGACCGCGGTGCTGCCATGAACGGTCACGACGTCAACACAAACGACTTGGGCCCAACGGGCCACACGGACACGTTTGCCCGCGACAACTTGCCGCAGCGAGACCAGTGGCCGGACCTGCTGCTCGACGGCTTCGAGTACCCGGAGTATCTCAACGCAGCGGTTGAGTTGACCGACCGGATGGTCGAGCAAGGGTTCGGCGACAACACCGCACTCATCGGCAACGGTCGCCGGCGGACGTACAAGGAACTGGCCGACTGGACCAACCGTTTGGCTCACGCGCTCACCGAGGACTACGGCGTGCAGCCGGGCAATCGAGTACTGATCCGCTCGGCCAACAACCCGGCGATGGTGGCCTGTTGGTTGGCCGCGACCAAGGCCGGCGCGGTCGTGGTCAACACGATGCCGATGTTGCGCGCCGGCGAGCTGAGCAAGATCGTCGACAAGGCCGAGATAGCGATCGCGCTGTGCGACACGCGACTGATGGACGAGGTGGTGGCCTGCGCGAAGGACAGCGCCTTCCTCACGAAGGTCATCGGTTTCGACGGCACCGCCAATCACGACGCCGAACTCGATCGGGTAGCGCTTCACAAATCGGTTCGCTACGAGGCGGTTCGCACCGGTCGCGACGACGTTGCGTTGTTGGGCTTCACTTCCGGAACGACCGGCGAGGCCAAAGCGACGATGCACTTCCATCGCGACCTGCTGATCATCGCCGACGGCTACGCGAAGGAAGTCCTCGCCGTCACACCCGACGACGTGTTCGTTGGCTCGCCGCCTTTGGCGTTCACCTTCGGTCTCGGTGGCTTGGCCATCTTTCCGCTGCGGTTCGGGGCTGCCGCCACGCTGTTGGAAAACGCGTCGCCGCCAAACCTGATTGCGATCATCCAGGAGTACCGAGCAACCGTCTGCTTCACGGCACCCACGGCGTACCGCGCGATGTTGGCCGCCATGGACGCGGGCGCCGACCTTTCGTCGTTGCGAGCAGCTGTATCGGCGGGGGAGACACTGCCGGCACCGGTCTACGACGCCTGGATCGCGAAGACGGGCAAGCCGATGCTCGACGGCATTGGCGCCACCGAGATGCTGCACATCTTCATCTCCAACCGCTTCGGCGACTCGCAGGCCGCATGCACCGGGACGCCCGTCAGTGGCTACGAAGCCAAGATCGTCGACGACGACATGCAGGAACTTCCCCGCAGCACCATCGGCTTCCTTGCGGTGCGCGGCCCCACCGGGTGCCGCTACCTGGGCGACACACGCCAGCGTGCGTACGTGCGCGACGGTTGGAACCTCACCGGCGACTCGTTCATGCAGGATGAGGCCGGCTACTTCCACTTCGCCGGCCGCAGCGACGACATGATCATCTCCTCGGGCTACAACATCGCCGGCCCGGAAGTGGAGGCCGCGCTGCTGGGACACCCCGATGTCGCCGAGTGCGCAGTGATCGGCGTGGCCGACGAAGCCCGCGGCCAGATCGTCCAGGCCCACGTTGTGCTCACGGACGGCGTCGTAGCAGACAGCGAGACAGTTGCGCGACTGCAGGACCACGTGAAGGCGACTCTCGCGCCCTACAAGTACCCGCGGTCGGTCGTGTTCATCGACTCGCTGCCCAAGACCGCCACGGGCAAGGTCCAACGCTTCCGCCTTCGCGAACCTACGCAGTAGAGAGTGATCAGGCTGACGAAGCCACCCACACATCGATGCTGACCGTTCGACCCACCTCGGATTCTGAGCCCTTCGCCCCCGACTGCCACTGAATCGGAGTCATGTAGAACAGGTCGCGCAAGGCCTCGGCGTTGAGCTGCAATTGGAACTCGAGCCGCTGGGCAGCGGCTGCCTCCGGTGGTGCCACCGCCCGCCGCTCGAGCCGCTCGACCGCCTTGCGCTCCGAGTCGCCCGAGAGCTCAGGCCGCATCTCTTGGAGATGATTCGGCCCGGGCGTGACCGTGACCCAGCGACCGCCCGGCTGCAGCACCCGTTGGAACTCCTTGAGCGGATGAGGAGCGAACACCGACAACACCGCCGCCACCGAGCCATCGAGCACCGGCAACCGATACGCGGAGCCCACCACGAACTGCGCGTCGGGCAGTAACCGGGCCGCCATCTGCACTGCACTCTTGGCAACGTCGATGCCGTAGAGGCAGGTCAGATCCAACTGCGAGAGGTAGTAGCCCTCGCCACAGCCGACATCGAGCACCGGCCCCTCGGGCACACCAACCGCCTGGGCCAGCACAGCTGCGATCGGCGCGTAGTACCCGGCACCGAGGAAGCTGCGGCGCGCCGCCAGCGCATCCGGCGTGTCGCCGGGCGTGGTCGCAGCGTTCAAGCGTCCGCCCACGAGCAGGTTGAGGTAGCCGCCGCGACCGCGATCGAACGAGTGGCCGTTCGGACATGTGGCGCCGTCCGCAACGAGTCGCAGCGCAAGAGCACAGTTCGGGCAGGCGAGCACAGCCGCATGATTCGTCATCTCGGTGGCGAACCTAGCGAACCAACCATCGGCGGCCTGCCACGGATACATTTCCGTTGTGACTCGACCGACGAACCTGCACAATCGCGTTGCGACCTGGGCAGGTGCGCTGACGAGCCTGGTGTGGCTCACGGCCTGCGCAGCACCGACCGACACTGCAACGTCGGCAGTGCCAGCGCCCATCGACCAGGTCGTGTTGATCGGCGACTCGCTGGGCGAACAGGTGGCCCCGTACCTTCAGCCGCTGGTGGGTGACCGCGCGTTCGTGCCCCACGTCTACGGGGGCACCGCGCCATGCGACTGGCTCGGCAAGGACCTCTCCGTCACGCCCACCAGCGTCGCGGTCCTCACCTTCATCGGCAATTCCGGCAGCGCGTGTATGGCCGACGGCGCCGGCGGCTTTCTGCACGGTCAGGCACTCGTGGACAAGTACCGCTCAGACGTGACCGGACTGGTTGCGCAGGTGCGTTCCAGCGGGGCGCAGGTGTTGCTGGTTGGCCAGCCACAGCGACAGGGTGATGCCGACGTAGAGATCGAGATAGCCGGCCTGAACGCGCTGTACGCAGGCCTGGCCGAGCCTGGCGCAGTGTCGTTCGTGGACGCCGGTGCGGTCGTAGAGGACGCCAACGGGGCTTTCGTGCTCCGCCTGCCATGCATGCCGGGCGAGGCGCAGTGCGACGCCGACGGCAGCATCTCGGTGCGCAGCGAAGATGGCGTGCACTTCTGCTCGAACGCAGGGGTGGCGGGCTGCAGTGACTACTCGAGTGGCGCATTCAGGTTCGCGGCAACGATTACGGCAGCGCTCGACTTGCTGTAACGTACAACCATATGGTTGTAGAAATGGTCGAACGTAAGACGGATTCGGAGCACACCGACCTCGTCTTTCACGCACTTGCTGACGCGACCCGGCGCGACATCGTGCGGTTGACGATGAACGGCGAGTTCTCGGTCTCCGCGTTGGCCCGTCGCTACCCGATGAGCTTCGCCGCCGTGCAAAGACATGTCGCTGTACTGCAGCGCGCTCAGCTGGTCACAAAGCAGCGACGTGGCCGCGAACAGTTGGTCCGTGGCCGGCCCGAGGCCGTGCTCAAGGCGGCGACGTTGCTCGATGAATTCGCTGCCCTACGGCGCGACCGCACCTCTGCCGTTGGTCAGATGGACGCCCTGCTCTGAGTTGTACGCGTTAGGCCAGGGCGGCCTTCACCGCGGTGGCAATCTTGGCGCCGTCGGCGGTGGGGCCGGCCTTGGCGCGAACCGCCGAGACCACGCGGCCCATGGCCTTCATGCCCTCGGCACCAGCAGTTGCGGCGGCAGCGATTTCATCGCTGATGATGCGGTGTAGCTCGTCGTCGCTCAAGGCCGCCGGCAGGTAGGCCTCCAGCACGGCAGCCTCAGCGCGCGAACGCGCTGCCTGCTCAGGGCGGCCGGCCGTGTCGAAGGCGCCGGCCGTCTCATGATGCTTGCGGACTTCGATGGCGATGACGGCCAGCACCTGCTCGTCGGTCAACACCACAACCTCGTCACCGGCAGTCTCCACGACGGCGACTTCTGACAGCGCCTGGCGCAGCGCGCCGAGCGCGAGCTCCTCGCGCGCCTTCATCGCGCCGGTCATCGCCGCGCGCAGTCGGCCTTTTACATCGTTGTTGGTTGTATCAGTCATGGCATCCTCCGAAGGTGCGTGGAGAACAGGGTAGAGGGCGTAGCGTCGCCGCCATGGCTGGTTTGGGGGGCATGTTGGGTTCGGTGGGCGATCTGGTGGAGGACGTGGTGGTGCACCTGCATGAGCCGGTGAACCACGCCAGCGACACGCGAACCACCATCATCCGGCGCCGCGGTGGCAGCGCCGCCAACGTGGTTGCGGCGGCATGCCGCGCGGGTGGGGCGGCCCGGTTCATCGGGCAGGTGGGCGACGACGCGACCGGCCGCGCGCTGACCGACGCGCTGTTGGCCGAAGGCGCGAGCGTTGTCGTCGGGCGCGCCGGGCGCACCGGCTCGATCATCGTGATGCTCGACCCCACCGGTGAGCGCACCATGCTGAGCGATCGCGCCGCGTGCACCGACCTCGCCGACCCGTCGCCCGAATGGTTGGACGGTCTGGACACGCTGCACATTCCGTACTACTCGCTGATCGGCGAGCCACTGGCCACAACGACCACCACGCTCGCCACGTGGGCAGCCGAGCGAAGCATACGAGTCTCGATCGACACTTCATCGGAGGCGGTGTTGCATCACGTAGGGCTGGCGACGGCACTGGCGCGAATTCGTTCTTTGCGGCCGGCAGTCGTCCTGGCGAACGAGTTGGAAGCGGCGGCGCTCGGGCCGGAACTGCACCCGGATCACCTTGACGGCGCGCTGGTCATCATCAAACAGGGCGCACAGCCGGCCATCGTGCTACAGGCGTTTCATCCGCCGGTTGAAGTACCTGCAGAAATCGTTGCCAACGTGCGCGACACCACGGGTGCCGGCGACGCGTTCGCCGCCGGGCTGCTACTGGCGCTGGCCGCCGGCGACGAGCCGATCGCCGCGACCAAGCGCGCGCACGCGGTCGCCGCCGCCGCTGTACGCCGCGCCTCTGCGGCTATTGACTAACTACTCCTCAACGCAGCATCAGAAAGCTGATGCCACCAACGATGAACGCGATAGCAACCAGGCCAACCGTCATCGCGCCGACGTTGAGGGTTGTGCGCGCCGGCTGCAACGCAGGTAAGCCAGTCGGCGGTGGGAACGCAATCAACGCCACCCCGCACTGCGGACAAAAACGACTCGCACTCGCAAGCGCGGCACCGCACGCCGGACAGAACTTCATCGGGTCAGTGGGCGTTTCGTTGCTGCGCGGCAGCCAGCAACCCGGTAGCGCCGGCGAGCAACATCACAATCACGCCGATGGTCGTCGCGAGGTGGGGCGCGTAGTCGGTGGCGCCGACGTTCCCGCCAGCGATGCCAAGCGGCTGGTCGCCCGACTCGCCGATGGCCGTGACCCACTGAATGGCGCCAACACTGATGGCACCGAGTGCCAGCCCGTAACCCCACCGACGGTTGGCGAGGAAGCCGACCAGGCCGCCGATGCCAATGAGGACAAGGACCGCCAGGCGCAGATAGACGCTGACGGGCGGGATGAAGTCGTTACTGAAGTTGTCGCCGAAGGCACCGCCGTTCATCGGAATCAGCGGACCGACCACCACAGCCAGCGTGCCCAAGGCGCCGAACACTCCGATGGCGGGATTGATAGCCCGCTGACCATCGGCACCGCCCGAGGACAGCGAGACAACAAACGCCAAGACACCAAGCCCCGCCGCCCCCGCGCCGAGCCAGAAGCCGATCGCCTGCGTGGTGGTGAGCGTGAACGTGCCACCACCGCCGAGCAGAATGACCTCTTGAATGTCGAACAGCGCCGTCACCTGCCCAATGACCCAGCCGAATGCACCGGCCAGCGCCAGGCCCGCGCCGGCCGCCAGCCCCGAGCCAACGCGCCGGCCGGTGGCGCCGAGCACTGCGCCACCGATGAGCAAAACGGCAGCAACGATGACGCCGACCGTCAGGTTGGAGGAGAAGTCGTTGAGCTTGTATTCCTGCTTGTTGGAGAAATCGCCGGCGACCTGAAAGCTGGCGACGGTGACAAAGCTGGCAGCCACACCCAGCACGCCGGCCACCGTGGAGACGGCGACGAGCGGTGTGATGCGGAATGGGTGGGTCAGCGGCACCTCACCGGTGTCGCCGCCTCTCGTCTGGACGGCTTGCGCCGGATACTCGCCGGTCGTACCGCCCTCCCACGGATTCGATTCGTACCCCGTTGGGGAGGTTTGCTCCACCACCGTCAGCGCGGCGGTCGGCGCATACTGATCCGGCGGGTAAGTGGTTGGTGGCGTTGCGGGCGCGGCAGGTTGCGATGGCGTCAAGTTCGGCGGCGGCAACAGCAGCCCCGAGGCGGGTGTCGGCGCCATGTCCGCAGGCAGCGGCGCGTTCGCGCCGACCAGCGACCCACCGCACTCGGTGCAGAACTTCTGACTGGACTGAACACCGGTGCCACATGACGGACAGAACATTCGCCTACCTCTTCCCGTGCTTTAGCCGACCGGGCAGAGATTAGGCGAGATCGCCGGTCTCCCACGTCGGTTGCGGATCGCGAGCCAACGCATAGCGCTCGGCCATCCGGGCCAACAGGTAGTCCTCAAACTCACCGGCGGGCAGCGCTGGCGCATAGAGATGCCCCTGCTGGTGCACGCAGCCAAGCGCGATCAGCGCATCGGCCTGTGCACCCGTCTCCACACCATCGGCAGTGACAGCGAAACCGATTTCGCGCACGAGGGCGATGATCGAGCGCACAATCGCGCGGTCATGAGGGTGAGCGGTGATGGTGTCGATGGACAGGCGGTCGATGCGCACCTCATCCAACGGCAATCGCCGCAGAAGGCTCAGCGACGAGACACCGCGGGCAAAGTCGTCCAGGCACACTCGGCCGCCACGAGCTCGGAACGATGCAAGATTCGCGGCAGCCGAAGAAAGGTCACCATCAACCGAGCTCTCACGGATGTCGATAGTGATCATCGACGCATCGATGCCCTGCAGCATCTGCTCGATCGGGTCGTCGCGCCGGCTGCGCTCGGTGGCCTCCGGCGCCATGTTGATGCGGAACCGAAAGCCGTCCGGCATACCGAGCAGGGCCAGCCGACGAATGTGGGGCCGAGCGTTCGCGATCACCCGGTCGGTGATGCGCTCGAGCAGGCCGGCAGAAACCGCGACCGCCATGAACTCCTGCGCAGTCACGACCCGCCCGTTGCGGTGCACCCAGCGCGCCAACAACTCGGCGCCGACGATCTGCCCGTTGGTGGCATCGATCTCCGGCTGGAAGAACGCGACGATCTCACCGTCGTCAATCGCGCGGCGAAGCGCCTGTTCACCCTGGAGACGATCGACCATCTCCTGCTGCATTGACCCGTCGAACAACTCGACGCGGTTACGTCCGCCCGCCTTGGCGCGGTACAGCGCTGCGTTCGCGTGACGCAGCAGGTCGCTGGCCGTGTTGCCGTGCAACGGCGCAGCAGCGACGCCGATGCTGACCGACGACGGAACTTCACGACCCTCCGCGTACACCGGCTGAGCCAGCACGCCGACGAGCCGATTCGCCACCGCCGCCGCCTTAGCAATATCGAACCCGGGCATCACGACCACGAACTCGTCACCGCCCATACGGCCCGCAACGGAGCCGGGCTCCAGGCTGCGCGACAGCCGGTCGGCGATGATGCTGATGAACCGATCGCCGCCGCGGTGGCCAAGTGCGTCGTTGACAGCCTTGAACCGGTCGAGGTCGCAGAACAACAGACCAACCGGTTGCAGATCGCTGGCATCGGCCAACACCCGGTCCAGCATCTCCAGCGTGCCGCGACGGTTGTACAGCCCCGTGAGCGGGTCGTGTGTTGCCTGGTGCGCCAGCCGCTTGTTGGTGGAAGCCAGCTGATCGTTGACCCCGGTCAGCTCGCTGCGCTCGTAGGCCAGGTCGCGTAGCAGCCGCTCGCTACGCCACTGCAGACGAATCGCCTCCAACGTGTTGCGGCTGACGACGTGATGCAGCACCATCAGCGCCAACCCGTAGAACAGCGCCAGAACGCCAAGACCACGCAGACGCGAGTCGTCGGCGCCGACGAGCGACCATGCCGACGAGAGGATCAACGGCACCAGGAACGCGAGGTACAGGTCTCGACGGCCGGCGGTCACGATGCAAACGATCGCGCTGGCCGTGCTGGGGAACAGGGCGAACAGCAGCACCAGTTCCACCGAGTTGCTGCCCACGACCCACGGGCACAAACCGAAGAGCAGCCCGATGGACGCAAAGGCGGCACCAATGAGCAACTGCGTCGACTTGGGCGTGCAGCTGTTGTCGCCGGGTATGTAGTAGCGGTACAGCGCGAGCAGCGAGATGGCGGTGCTGAACACGGCGGACAGCACCCACCAGCCCAAACGGACCGACTCGGCATCCTGTCGGAGCAGCGAGCTGACCAGCAGCGTGAATGGCAGCAACAGAAAGGGCGACGGTGCCAGGTTGGTGGTCACCATCGCCAGCGCACGCTCACGCACGAAGGAGCCTGTAGCCACCTCCGATTGGTGCACCTTCGTGTCCGCCACCTCGTCTACCTTCCCTCGCGAGCGCCCACCGTGGGAGCATCAGAAGTGTCATCGGTACTTATAGGTCACCACTTAACGTGGCCGTGCAAAGTCGGGAGATACTGAAGGCATGCGCGGCCGCTTCGCACCTTCCCCCACCGGGCAGCTGCATCTCGGCAACCTGCGCACGGCCCTGGTGTCGTGGCTGCAGGTGAAGGCGGCCGACGGCG
>Ga0105046_10012531_pt1 | contig 13156 bp, 12 predicted proteins | sample MAT03_FD_78385 | JGI IMG/M metagenome (GOLD analysis project Ga0105046, IMG submission 78385) | Freshwater microbial communities from Lake Fryxell liftoff mats and glacier meltwater in Antarctica - MAT-03 (megahit assembly) | ecosystem: Environmental > Aquatic > Freshwater > Ice > Liftoff... | reverse complement strand
GACTGCCGCAACTGGGATGCTGCCAACAGCACCGACAATCGGAATCGACTGCGTAGACTTGGTGATCTGGTTCGCTTTCGTGTCGGCCATCGCTGCAGAAGCCTGAACGACCATGAGCGAAGCAACGAAGAGTTTCATAATTTTCTTCATTTCAACCTCCATCAAAGGAAATTTATTTTACCACGATAACGACAACGAAATAAGGTGATTCTCTTTTTTGTCGATCGCTTTTACAAAAACTTATTGCTGGAACATAAATCTGTCGTAAAAGTTTACGGCAATGCCTGAAGGATAAGCAATTCGCGAACGTCCTAATCAGCTTGCAACCCGAAACTCAAGTCTGATCAAATGATTCTCGGGTCCGTCCCTGACCACGGCGGACTTCGGCTAGTCGACGATGGATTGCAGGATCAAGCCCGACTGGCCCGGCACCAGAAACTGCTGCGACTGGCGCAACGTACCGCCTTGGAACCAATAGTCATTCGCGCCGCTGCCTGCTTTGCCGTCGCAGGTTTCGCGAATGTGACGGGTGGCATAACGCAAGCCCAAGACGGTGATCGTTTCTGGCCCCACGGTTGAAACCGTGCAGGTCATCGTGAACTTCCGTGGCTGATCGGCCCCGTCAAGATAGACGTGCAGCCGGGTATGGCTGCCCGATCCGCGCGCGATCTGTGCAAGGCTCGGCACGGTCGCGGCCATGATGTCAGACCCGAACCCACGCGTCGCCAAAATCACCCCATCGCGGCTCGACAAGAGGAGACGCTCATTGGTGGACCAGGTCTGAACGCCCTGATTGCTGGCGACCGGTGCCAGGAAGCCGACAGACCCGTTTGCCATGGATTGCATTCGCAAGATCGGTTTACCTTCAGCCTGAAGCGCGGCCCGCAGTTGCAGGTCGGTCGGCGGTGGTGCTGTCGGGCTTCGGGCTGCAAGACGGGCCGTCGCGGCTTGCGACGCGGCACGCAGCAACATCGAGCTGGGGTCCATGTCGGATTCGTTGCCGCAAGCGCCCAGCAAGACGGCGAACGAAAGAGCCAGAGCGGCAGAGCAACGGCGAAGCGTCATTTCCAGAACCTTCCCCATTGGGCGTCGATACCCGCACGGTCGTAATCGCGGACTGTCTCGTACAGACGGCCATCCACGTCCAGCCGCGCCCCGCCGTCCCGCCCGAACGGGCGAAGCGTCAGGCCCTTGGTCTGACGCGACGGCTGTCCGGTCAACCAATTGAGCGGCACCCGTACCCGGATACCCTTGTCGAACGACCCTGACCCGAAGTCTTCGGGCGACACGTTGGTCAGAGTGGCGAAGGCGCCGACCTTCCAGCCGTTTGCAAACTCGCGGTCCAGCGACAGTGTCGCACCGACATCCCCCGCGAGGTAGCGCCCGACGTCCAGTTGCGCGAGATAACCCTTGCCGAGGTCGGCGTATCCCGACACATGGCCCGTCGCGACCTTGTAGTCATAATAGTCGAACCCGAACAATTGATCCGGGTTGCGTTGGGCGACGTAATTCACCTCGATGCCCAGCGCCAAGCGGCTGTCGACGGGTTTCCATAGAACTTCGGTCGATATACCGCCGTACATCCGCTCCAGATATCCGACCGTGACCCGGCCGAAAAAGTTGGGAGCCAACCGGGTGTAGTAGGCCAGTGTCAGATTATCCAGCGCGGGGTCGCCAAGGGCGTCGTAAACATCACCATCCGATCGCACGGGCGGCAGTTTGCTTGCGATGTTCGGTGGCGGCTCTTCAAGGTTGCCTGTCAGCCTCTTTGTGACCGCGCCTGACAGTACCAGACCGGGGCGGAATTCATATCGCGCGGACAGACGCAAACCAAAGTCGGCTTTGACCGGCGTATCGAGGTCGAACAGCCGCAGCCGGGTATAGGGGGTCAGAGAATAGTTGAAAAACGGATAGCGACCCTCGGTCGCCTCCATCCCGGCCAGCGGGCGACCGGCGTCCGTGATCCGCGTACGCGCCCACATCAGGTTGGAGGCTTCGGTCGAAAACTCCAACTCTTCCAGATCGGTACGACGCACGGTCACTTTGGACGCCGTGATGCCGTTTGTTATGGGGATGATCTCGAATACCTCTACCGAAGCCGGCATAACCTCGGTCAGCACGCGGGCCACGCGACCGATGGCTTGGGATTCGGCGTCATACCGTCCGTTACGGATGCGAATCTGGACACGTTCGGCGGTGTAGGCCATGCCCTCGACGAAAATCCCGTCGCGTTGCAGCCGCGTGTTGACGTTGCCGATCAGAATCTGCTTGGCATCGGGCTGCAACACCCAATCGGTCGCCCAAGCCTCGGGGTCGGCGGCGCGGCTGGGCCGTGGTTTGACCGGGTTCGGTCCGGGGCCCCCGACGCCGCCCATCGGGCGTTGTTTGGGGTTGATCACCAGTTGTGCGGTGACGCCGACCTGACTGCCATACAGGTAATAGAGGCCAAAACGGGTCGTAGCGCTCCTCTGATACTCGATGCCAAAGTTGAAGGGGCTCTTGATTTCAAAGGTTTGGCGCGTGCCGACTTCCTCGGTGTAGGCGTCGGACGAGTATTCGACCTTCACGCCCAGCTTCTCGTTGACTTGCCACTCGATGCCGCCGAACGGAGCGACGTCGCCCTTGAACCATTGCTGGGTGTTGACGTTGTTGCTGTCGCCGCCTTGCAGCGGCGGACGGGTGCCGAAGGGCGACCCGATCGGATTGTTGCTGCCAAGGCGGCCCCAACCAAGACCCGCCGTCACCTTGATCGAGGGCGTGATGTGTTTGGTCGCAACGATGTATTCTGCCGATTGCAGGCCGGTGCCGACAAAATCCTGAAAGCCGACGGTCACGGCGGGCAGGTAGCGCCCTTCGTCCAGCAGCTTGTACCGCAGATCGAAGGCGCGGTCGTAATAAGTCGGATACTCGTTGGTTCCGGTGCAGTCGGGCGGGCAGAACAGTTCGGACCATTTGCGCACGCCCATGTAGCGGAAGCTGCCGGACAGGCGGGGCGTGATCTGGAAAGTCAGCGTATTGCGGCGGATCGGGCCGAAATAGGCGGCGGTAAAGCCAATGAACCCATCCGGCTGCGCCTCGGCGGTCGGCATGTCGATCAGTCCGGTTGCGCCGTAAAAGTTCAGGCTGGGACGGTCTTGCGCCATGACCTGAAGGGGCAGCAGAACCGCGCAAGCGGCAACCAATGACCATTGGGCCTGACGGCGAAGAAACGTGTAAACGCGCATGATTGCCCCTTGGACTTGAACCAGCTTAGGCGGTCGGACGGGCGAGGCAACCAGTTTTGCCACATTGAAGATCTTGCGCGGACTTCTATGACCCAGAAGCCTCACTTGACTGGTTGGTTCCGGCTAACGGACAGGCTGCGGGCTGCGCTCGGGTAGCGGGATGCCGACGTTGGTTATCGAACGCATTGCCGGTTCCGATGCTGAGTTGGGGCCAAACCCTTCGACATAGTTGGCAGCGACGGCACGTGCGGCCAAAGCATCGCCACTGGCCACGGCCGCGCGTAGCGATTGCAGGGCTTTTGCCATTTGCAGTTCCGAAAGGCTGTGTTCTCGCGCCCGAAGGATCTTGGGGTGCGGTGTCGTCAGCAAGCCTTCGCCGATCAGCAGTTCTTCGTGCATCTTTTCGCCCGGACGCAGGCCGACGACGGCGATCTCGATATCGCCATCGGGGTTGGCCGGGGTGCGCACCGTATAGCCCGCTTCGCGGATCATCTGTTCGGCGAGGTCCTGGATGCGAATCGGTTTGCCCATGTCCAGCACCAGCACATCGCCGCCCTTGTTCGGACCCGACTGCGCGAACGACCCCGCCAGCAGAACCAGACGCACCGCCTCGGAAAGGGTCATGAAATAGCGCGTCACATCCTCGTGCGTCACCGTCACAGGTCCGCCTCGCAGGATCTGTTCGCGGAACAGCGGAATGACCGACCCTGAAGAGCCCAGCACGTTGCCAAAGCGCACCATTGAGAACACCGTGCTGCGCGACCGTTTGGCAAGGTCCTGGATCACCAGTTCCGCCAGCCGTTTCGAGGCACCCATGACGTTGGTCGGACGCACCGCCTTGTCGGTCGAAATCAGGATGAAGCGTTCGACCCCTGCATCCTCTGCCGCATCGGCCAGGGTCCGGGTGCCAAGGACGTTGTTGGCAAGCCCCGCAATCGGGTTGGCCTCGACCAATGGCACATGCTTGTAGGCAGCGGCGTGGATGACCACATCGATCTGATGGTCCGTCATCACCATCCGCGCGCTGCGCGAATCGGTTACTGTTCCCAAGACCGGTACGATCTCGACAGGGGTATGTTCGCAAAGTTCGCGCAATTCGCGGTCAATGTTATAGAGGGCGATTTCGCTGACATCGAACAGGACGATCCGGCGCGGCCGGTGCGAGAGCAACTGACGGCAAATTTCCGAGCCGATGGACCCCCCTGCCCCTGATACCAACACCGCGCGGGCCTCATAGGCCTGTGCGCCATCGGGCAGCGCATCGTCGATTTGCTTGCGGCCCAGAAATTTGCCCGGAACGATAGGGGCCAGAGTTTCGACCAACGCCTCGGTTCCCACCAACTGCGCGAAGGACGGCACGGCGAACACATCCAGCCCCATGACCTGCAAGCGGCGGGCAATCTGCGCCTGTTTGGGGGCGGATGCCGAAGGCATTGCCAAGATCACCCGATCGATGTTCCGGTCGCGAACCAAGGCTTCGATACGCTCTGGCGCGTAGACGCGAAGCCCCGAGATTGTGTTTGATTGCAGGGTCTTGCTGTCGTCGATGAACGCCACGGGCACAATGGATTCATGCGATTTCAGCGCGGCCACCAACTGCATTCCGGTTGTGCCTGCGCCATAGATCAACACCCGGCAGCGCGGCTTGCCCAAGCGCAGCACCCACATGAACACATGAAGCATGCCGACGCGGGTCGTCACGGACAAAAGAAAGAATACCAATCCGAACAGGATGATCCCGGCGGTCGGGAAGGTCAGGTCAAGCAGGGGCAGCAGGGCGATGAAGCACACGGCCAGCAAAACCGAAAACGCGGCAGTCCGCAGGATGGCCAGCGATTCGTAAGCCTTCAACTTGATTCGCGGAATTCCCAACGCCGACGACAAGAGCGCCGCAAGGATCGAGATAATCGGAAACAACAGCCAGATCTGCGACAGAAAGCCGGTCGGATAAAGCGCGTTGAAAACCAATTGGCAGGTCAAAAACAAGGCAAGCGGGGCGAGTATAATATCTACCAGCAGCAGTACGTGCTGCTTTTGACGACGCGAAAGCGCCTCGACTGTCGAAAAAAGCAGGCTCCGCAGCTTTACCATTTTAAACATTCCGATCTTGTCGAACTGGTCCCGACATCAGAACTTCGCCATCAATCAATGGTAGTAAGAATAACGTTTCTACACCTCAACATAGTTCACAAACCCGTTACGCCGCAAGTGCGTCATGAGTCTCTCGGCAAAGTTTTGCTCAATCCACACCGTCGCTTGCCTGATCCGGCGGCACGGCGCAGCGTTTCCACCATCAACACAAGATCCGAGCCCAAGTTCCGCTTACGTTGATACATCAGATCGAGCGTCGCCTTGCGCGGTATACAACGCCGCGCATAAACCGAATCAGTTTCTGCGGCACTTTGGCAGTCAGCCAGCAGGCGTTCTTCGTGGCGGTGAAAGGTCAGCGTCGCAAGGCCCGTGATTCCGGGGCGGCTGCGCAGGACGCGGGCATAAAGGTCGGGGAACCGCTCGACATAGCTTCGCAACGGTGGGCGGGGGCCGACAAAGCTCATGTCGCCGCGCAGGACATTCCAAAGCTGAGGCACTTCGTCCAACCGGCTGCGGCGCAGAAAGCGGCCCGTCGGCGTGATCCGGTCGGATTTGTCGCCCCCCGACACGCCGGCATTCTGGGCCGCAGTCCGCATGGTGCGCAGTTTCCACAGATTGAACGGCCGACCCGGCGCGTGCATCCGTTCGGCCACATAGAACAGCGGACGACCCTCGACCAGCAGCAGAACCAGCAGCAGAAGGCCGAACGGCACGGCAAGCAGACCCATCAGGCCCAGCGCGCAGATCAGGTCCAGCGCACGCTTTGACGGAGTCATCGACGATGTACCTTCACGGCCAGCGGCCTTTCAAAGCGTCCAGATCGGCCACGATGCCTGTCGCAGTGGCCGGTGGCAAGCGGACGAGACTGCCAAGCAGGTTGGCGTCAAGCCCGACGCGCGGCACCACGCCGTCGCGGGGCGGGCCGAATCGCCAGTCCCGTTGGGCTGCGGTCAGCAGATCGCCCATCGCCACCACAGGACTTTGGGCGATGTTCAGAACCCGAGGCAGCGTCGCGCCCCGCGCCGCCAGTCCTGCCAGTTCAGCCAGAACCTGCGCCAGAACCTGCGGCCCGATGTAGGATCGCAACGGACCGCCTGACTGGCCTTTGACCGGGTCCAGCAGCGCCGGACCTTGGCGACCCAGCAAGGCATCCGCCCCTGCCACGTTGCCGATCCTCAGGATGGTCAGGTCCGGATCACCGGGCGACGCCAGCGTCTGTGCTGCGGCGTGCTCGGCTGCAAGTTTGGCCGCCCCATAAGGATTTGCGGGGTGGGGCGGCTGGGATTCGGGAATGTCCTGTGCTCCGGGTCGGTAGACGGCGGCGGTCGACGCCAGCAGAATATGCCGGGCTCCTGCGTTTTTGGCAGCGGCGCACAGCGCGGTTGCCATGGAGGCATTCGCCGCCAGTTCTGCCGCCGTTCCCCGCAGAACGGCGGCCAGATGCAGGACGACCGCTCCTTGCAAGCATGACGGCGGCTCACTGTTGCCGATGTGCCACGCCTCGGTTTCGTCTGTCCCATGTCGCCCGAACCAGTGTGGTGTCAGCCCGCAAACCTTTGAAGGCCATAACAAACGCAAACCGCGTCCAAGCCGCCCCGCCGATCCGGTTATCAGCAAGGTTTCGCCTGACGTGGTCAATCTTTCCCCTCCGAAGGTTTCTGCCGAACGATCACAGTTGACCGGCGGTCAGGCACAAGTATGTTCGCGTCATATGTGGACGCTTTATGATTTTCGCGGCCAGCCTGGAGATTTGCATGCAACTGTTGCCCCGGTCCATCGTCGTGATGATGGCGACACTGGTTCTTGTGGCCTGTGGCCTGCCACAGGGCGCGGGGATGCAGGGGCAGGTTCTGAAAGGCTCGAAAGATCCGAACGCGACGTTCGAAATTCAGGTCGTGACGCGGGACAGCCTTACCTTGCTCAACCGGTGGCCTGTCAATGGTCCAGCGGCGACGGCCGGATGGATCGGGCAACAAGGCGGCGCGTCAGGTCAGATCATCGAGCCGGGCGACAAGATCGACCTCACGATCTGGGACAACGAGGAAAGTTCGTTGCTGTCTTCTGCCGGACAGAAGATGGTGCAACTGTCCGGCCTCTCGGTGTCCAGCAAGGGGACAGTGTTCCTGCCCTATGCCGACGAAGTCTATGTCGCCAAGATGACGCCGGATCAGGCACGCTTGGCGATCACCGAAAAAATGCTGGAAATCGTGCCCTCGGTTCAGGTGCAGCTGAACCATGTGCCCGGTCGCAAAAGTGCGGTCGATCTGGTGTCTGGCGTGGCGAAACCCGGCAGCTATCCATTGCCGGACCGCAACTTTACCCTCCTGAGCCTGTTGGCGCAGGGTGGCGGGGTGCCGGAAAACGTGCCGAACCCGCAAGTGCGTCTCGTGCGCGGCGGCACTTTATATGGCATCTCGATGGATCGGCTGTTAAAGAATCCCGGTCTGGACACCACGATGCGCGGCGGCGACAAGGTGTTTGTCGAAAGCGAAGAGCGGTTTTTCCTCACCCTCGGCGCGGCCGGCAAAGAGGCGCAGATCGCGTTTCCGCAGGACCGTGTCACAGCAATCGACGCGATGTCTCTGACCGGTGGGTTGAACGACAACCGCGCCAACCCCAAGGGCATCCTGATCCTGCGCGATTATCCGGCATCGCAGGTGCGGCTGGACGGACGCGGACCGGAGCGGGAGCGGGTGATCTTCGCGCTGGACCTGACCTCGGCGGACGGCCTGTTTTCGGCCGGACAGTTCACCATTCAGCACCGTGATCTGGTCCTGATCACCGAAAGCCCGCTGAATACGGTGAACACCATCTTTGGCCTGATCGGGCGTGCCATCGGCTTGAGCGGTCAGGTCGAGTCACTTTAATCTTCGGCTTCCAGTCTGGTCCGCAATTCCCGCAAGACAGGCAGCACCGCCCGCACGCGGTCTGCGCCAAGGGCCGTGACCACATCGGCAATCAGGGGTGTGATGACTTGCACGGCAGCATCGCGGGCGGCGCGGCCAGACGGGCTTATGGCCACCAGTTTGCGGCGGGCATCGTCCCAGTCTGGGCGGATATGGACGTGGCCCGCCCATTCCAGCTTGGCCAATGTATTGGTCATCGCCCCCCGCGTGACATGAAACACTTTGGCCAATTGTGCCGGGGTGCGTTCGTCGTTGCTGCGCGCGAGATGGTTCAGCACCGAAAAGTGCGACAGTTCCATCCCCTTTGGCAGGGCCTTGGAGATGCGGTTGCGCGCCAGTTGATCTGCCATGAACAACTCGCCGAACAGGGCAACAGCGGTGTCTTCGGTGCGTTCCTGGCTCATGGTCCGGTATAGTCGCGGTCATGGGTCAGGCTGGGGATGCGCGCGCGGGCGCGGGTGACTTCGGCCAGGTCGATCTCGGCAAAGGTCACGCCGGGCTCGGTGCCTGCATCGGCAATCACCTCGCCCCACGGTGAGATGGCCAGCGAATGACCATGAGTGCGGCGGCCCTTGCCGGCAGACAGGTCTTCGGGATGAAACCCGGTCTGCGCCGGGGCCAGCACATAGCAGCCGGTTTCAATCGCGCGGGCACGCAGCAGAACCTCCCAATGCGCGGCTCCGGTGATGTGGTTGAACGCGGCGGGCACGGTCAGAATCTGCGCGCCGAACTGGGCCAGTCGGCGGTAAAGCTGAGGGAACCGCAGGTCATAGCAGACGGTCATCCCGATCTTGCCGATTGCGGTATCGGCCAGCACGGCCTGCGCACCGGGGCGGTAACCTGCCGATTCGCGGTAAACTTCGGTTTCCGATACGTTCACATCGAACATGTGGATCTTGTCATAGCTCGCATGGACACTGCCATCGGGGGCGATCAGCAAGCTGCGATTGGCAAAGCGGCCATCGGGGTCGGTGGTGAGCAGGCCCAGCGATCCGATCAGCAGCCAGATGTTGGCGGTGGCAGCCTCGGACTGCAAGGCAGCCAGCGTCGGGTCGCTGTCTTGCGGGTGCAGGACGTTGCGTTGATGAGCGCGATTGGCCGACAGCAGGTTGGTGCACTCCGGGGTCAGGACGAACTGTGCCCGCCCTGCCGCCGCCGCACGGATCAGCGCCACGGTTTCGGGAAGGTTGGCGGCAGGTTCATCCCCCACGGTCAGTTGGACCAAGCCTATCCGCATGTCAGTCGGCCAACATCGGGTCGAGTTTCCCGCCATGGTCCAGCGCGTGAAGATCGTCGCTGCCGCCTACATGGACGCCCCCGATGAAAATCTGCGGCACGGTGTAGCCTCCTCTGGCTCGCTGTGTCATCACGCGGCGTTTGTCGGGGTCACGGCCCACGTCGATCTCGGTGAACGCAGCCCCCTTCTTGGCCAGCAGGCGTTTGGCGGCGTAACAATAGGGGCAGCTTTGGGTGGTATAGATTTCAACGGGTTTCATGGGCGCATCCTGATGGTCAAGCAGGACTATAGGGTTTTGCCGACACTGTGCAATGTGGCCGGAGAGTCGGGTCGCGCAGGCGCGCGGATCAGCAGGCTGATCGCGGTCAGCGCGCCGGGGCTTGCAAGCCCCGCTACCCGGATGCCGGTCGAAGCCGGTCCGATGCCGCCGTTCAGGCCAGAATCGGGCCCGATGTAGCGGCGGTTGCGCACCTGCATGTTGGCGTGGAGGTCATGGGCCGTGGGGTCGCCGATGTAATGCGTGGTCGATTTCACGACATCGGCAAATCTCAGACCCGCCGCGTGCAACGCATCGGCATGGGCTTGCATGATTGCCTCGGTCTGCGCGACCAGACCGGGTTGATCAGGGGCAGTACCGGTCAGCGACAGCCACTTGCCTGCGCCCGCATGGTCCGGTTCCGCAGAGACTGCCCAAACCAGCGTATCGGGCAAGTCGCGGTCGATCAGCGTGTGTGCGGGCAGGCCGGGCAGCGGGTTGGGGGAAGCCCAATGTTCGATGATCAGCGTATCTGGCAACGCCGCGCGGGCAGTGCCGGGGTCATGGCCTGAGATCAAAGTGGCCGCCAGGTAAGTGATCCCGCCGGCCGTGACTTCGTGACCCACAAGGCCGTTGCGGGCGAAAGGTTGCGCAGGATGAGGGCCATCTGCGACGGCGAACAGATCAACCTCGATCCGCATGCCGGGGTAATAAAAGGCGGGAACCCTGACCGGTACCAGCAGCGCCGCCTTGCCCAAGCCCTTTTGCAGACAGAGCAGCGAGGGGGCGGGGTCTGCAACGTCGTGATAGACCAGCGCCATGACCAGATCCTGTGGCGCGAACCCGGCCTGCGCCAGAACCTGTGCGCAATATTCCGTGACAAGCGCCGCTTGTGCGACAGGATCATCGGGGGCCACGACGGCACCGCTGCGGTCCAGCGGGCACTGGCCGCAGGACCAGCCAAACGCCCCGTCGCGCAGCAACAGCGCATAGGGCACGGGGATTTTCATTGACCAAAGCGTATCGAACCCGACATGACTGCGCATGGCCCTGCCTTTTCCTGTTGTTCTGGCAATGTGACCCGGTCAGGCGTCCTTTGCAACGCGCGCCAGTGTCAGAACCGAAACCCCGATCGCTCCGGCGGCCACACAGGCTTCGGCGGCGGCGGCCAGAGTGGCGCCCGAGGTCATCACATCGTCGATCAGCAGGATGTGACGTTTTTCGGCGCGCAGTCTGCGGCGGGGGTGGATGGTCAGGGCGTCGGCCATGTTGGCAAACCGCCCGTCACGGTCGCGCCCGTCCTGCGTACCGGTAAAGCGACGGCGGATCAGCAGGTCGGGGCAATGGTCCAACCCTGCCAGCCCCGCCAGCGCCTTGGACAGCACCGCCGACTGGTTGTAGCGCCGCTTGATCAGGCGCAGCCAGTGCAGCGGGATGGGGGCGACCAACATCGCCGGTTTCAGCATCGGCTGGGCGGCTTTCAGCAGCCATCCGGCGGCGGGTCGGGCCAGGTCCAGTCGGTCGCCATGTTTGAACGCCAGCACCATCTGTCGGGCGTTGTCGCGGTACAGCATCGCGGCGCGGCCCTGTGACCATGGCCGGGCGACCAGCAGGCAATCGTCGCAATGGACGGGCGTTTCATCTTCGGTTCCCGGAAGCGGTACGCCGCACAGATCGCAAACCAGCCCGGTGATGAATGGCGTCTGCCGCCAACACGGGCCACACAGACCGAAATCCGTCGTGACCAGCGCATCGCAGGTCAGGCATTGCGGCGGGTAAATCAGGTGCAGGGCAGCTTGCATTCCCATCGCGTCCTCCTATGGTCCGCCGCCATGCAGCAGACCCCGCCCATCCTGACCGACCTTGCAGCCCTAGCCCGCAATCGCGCCCGCGCGACGGATCCCTTCTTGCAGGCAGAGGCGGTTGCCGATGTGCAGGAAAGGCTCACCGAGGTTAACAGATCGTTTACGGCACCCGCCATCGTGACGCCTTTTTCACAGGTTTGGCGAAATAGTTTCCGGCTGGCGAAGGTGGTGGGCGACGAGGACCGGTTGGACCTGACGCCCGGCGCGCATGATCTGGTTGTTCACGCGCTGGGGCTGCATTGGGCGAACGACCCGGTGGGGCAGTTGGCGCAATGCCGCCGCGCGCTGGCCCCTGACGGACTGCTGATTGCGATGCTGTTTGGCGGGCAGACGCTGCACGAGTTGCGGTCGGCACTTGGGCAGGCCGAGGCAGAGGTGACCGGCGGTTTGTCGCCGCGCGTGGTGCCGATGGCCGAGATTCGCGATCTGGGCGGGTTGCTGGGGCGGGTCGGGCTGGCGCTGCCGGTGGCGGACGCATTCACCCGACGGGTCATGTACCGCGATATGTTTCATCTGATGCACGACCTGCGGGCGATGGGCGAAGGCAACGCCTTGGCCGCCCGTCTGCGGGTGCCTACAAAACGGGCAGTCATGACGCGGGCATCCGAGATCTATCGCGAAAGTTACGGGGTGGACGGATTGATTCCCGCATCGTTCGAGGTCATCTGCCTGACCGGCTGGGCCGCACATGCCAGCCAACAAAGGCCCCTGCGCCCCGGTTCCGCCGTGCAAAGGCTGGCCGATGCGCTGAACACCGCCGAACGGACAGCACCGCGTTCCACCAAGGGCAGTTGACCCCGGCCGTGTAACCCTTATCTCCCCATGATCCGTTCCTGAAAGTGCCCGCCCATGCTCGACGCATCAACCACGCCCATTGTGCCTGCCGGAACCGGGCGGCTGGCCCATGCATCCGCCGATCATCCGCCGGTGCGACGGGCCAAGGTCGGCGTACTGCTGGCCAATCTGGGGACACCCGACAACCACGACTATTGGTCGATGCGGCGCTACCTGAACGAATTCCTGTCGGACAAGCGGGTGGTCGATATTCCGTCATGGAAATGGCAGCCACTGTTGCAACTGATCATCCTCACCAAACGACCGTTCACCAGCGGAGCGAACTACAAGCTGATCTGGAACATGGAAAAGGACGAAAGCCCGCTTCTGACCACCACGCGGGATCAGACCGAAGCGATTGCGGCGTCGATCAAGGCGTTGCACGGCGACGGGGTCATGGTCGATTTCTGCATGCGCTACGGCAATCCGTCGACCAAATCCAAGGTTCGGGCGATGGTTGAGGCGGGCTGCGAGAAGATCCTGTTTTTCCCGTTGTATCCGCATTACGCGGGTGCCACGTCGGCTACGGCGAACGATGCCTTCTTTCGGGCGTTGATGGACGAGAAACGCCAGCCTGCGGCGCGCACGGTGGCCGAATACTTCGAACATCCGGCATATATCGACGCCCTGGCGCAATCGGTGCAGCGGGTTTATGCGGGACTTGATCACAGACCTGACGTTCTGGTCGCCAGTTATCACGGGATGCCAAAGCGCTACCTGATGTCTGGCGACCCCTATCATTG
>Ga0105046_10012530_pt1 | contig 13156 bp, 11 predicted proteins | sample MAT03_FD_78385 | JGI IMG/M metagenome (GOLD analysis project Ga0105046, IMG submission 78385) | Freshwater microbial communities from Lake Fryxell liftoff mats and glacier meltwater in Antarctica - MAT-03 (megahit assembly) | ecosystem: Environmental > Aquatic > Freshwater > Ice > Liftoff... | reverse complement strand
GTACAGCGTGCGCAGGTTGACCACGGGCAGGATCTGGCCGCGCAACTGAACGCAGCTGCGGCCCTGGTCGTCGCCGGCGGTCGTCGTGCTGGCACCGGGCTGGCTCGCGATCACTTCGACCACCGCATCGAGCGGCAGGATGAACCTGGAAGCGCCGACGCCGAGCAGGAAGCCGTCGATGATGGCCAGCGTCAGCGGCAGACGGATCTCGATGATCGAGCCTTGCCCCGGTTCGCTGGTCAGGGCGACCGAGCCGCGCAGGGCCTCGATGTTGCGGCGCACGACGTCCATGCCGACACCCCGCCCGCTGAGGTTGGTGACCGCCTCGGCGGTGGAGAAACCGGCCTCGAAGATCAGCTTCAGGATGTCGGCATCCGGCGGCTCGACGCCCTGCTCGACCAGCCCGCGCTCCCACGCGCGCTGCAGCACCTTGTCGCGCTGGATGCCGCGGCCGTCGTCGCTGATGCGGATCAGGATGTGACCCGATTCATGGCAGGCAGCAAGGGTCAGCCTGCCCTGCGCCGGCTTGTTCGAGGCCAGCCTCTGATCGGGCGTTTCCAGGCCATGGTCCAGCGCGTTGCGCACCAGATGCATCAAAGGGTCGGCGATGCGTTCGACCACGGCCTTGTCGAGTTCGGTGTCGCCACCGACGATCTCCAGCAGCACGTCCTTGCCGAGTTCGGAAGCCGTATCGCGCACGACGCGCCGGAAGCGGGCGAAGGTTTCGCCGATCGGCACCATGCGCAGCTTCAAGGTGCTGTTGCGGATGCCCTCGATGAGCCGGGTGATGCGCTGGTTGGCCTCGATCTGCCCGCGCTGGCGCGACTGCCGCGCCATCAGCGACGCGCCGGCACCGGCAATCACGAGTTCACCCAGCAGGTCGATCACTTCGTCCAGGCGGTTGGCCTGGACGCGGATGAAGCCGTTGTCGTCGGGTGCGGCGGCGGTGCTGCCAGCGCGCTGTCGCCTGTCCGGCGCTGGTGGACCCGCACTGACACTCGTCTGCAGCAGTTCATCCTGCGACCGGACTTGCGATGGCGGGGTGGCCGGCTCGGTCAGGAGCAGCACGCAGTCTTCGCGCACGAAGCTGAAGATCTGCTCGATGGCGTCGCGGGTCGCTGCGGTGTCGAGACTGAACTCGAAGGCCAGATGGCAGCTTTCGGGATCGAGGTTCTTGAGTTCAGGCACCGCGAGCGTGTCGCAAGCGACATCCGCGAGGCACCCGAGCGTGCCCAGGTAGTTGAGGATGTTCAGCGGGTCCATGCCATGGCGAAACGTATCGACGCCGAACTGCACCGAAAGATGCCAGCGGCGAATGGCAGCGGCCGTTTCGGTGGAGCCCGCGTCGGCCGATTCATGCGTCGTCGGGCCGGCCGTCGCGGCGGGCATCTCGCCGGCGGCATCCCGAAGACGATTCACGAGCCTCTCGCGCGCCGACACGGTCTCTTCGGGTTCCTCCTGCGAATCCTGCGCGCTGCTGACCAGCACCTTGATCTCGTCGTTGCTCTGCAGCAGCAAGGTGCTCAAGTCCGGCGTCAGCACCAGGTGGCCCTCGCGCAGGCGGGCCAGCAGGGTCTCGACGTGGTGCGTGAAGTCCACCACCCCGGACAGGCCGAAAACCCCTGCCGAACCCTTGATGGTGTGGGCACAGCGAAAGAGTGCGTCCAGCAGATCGCGGTCCTCGGGCGTGTCTTCGAGCTGCAGCAGAAGCTGCTCCAGCGCGGCGATCTGTTCCTCGGCTTCGGCGATGAAGACAGGCAGCAGTTCGGCGGCGATGCCGTCGTCATTGGGGATGTTCATGCTGCCTCTTTGCTCAGGTCGGCGTGGGCCATCAGGCTGCTGGCGCCGAGTGCCCTGCAAGCCGCACGCAGCGGCGCGCTCGGGCGCACCAGCTGGAGCGGCCGGTGCTGCTGTGCCAGCGCGTTCGACAGGGACAACAGCAATTGCACACCTGCCGCGTCGACTTCCTGCACCGCTTGTGCATCGACGCGCAGGCCGCCGACGGTTCCGGGTTCGCCTTCGTCGGCGCCCGTGGCGATCCAGACCAGGCACTGCGGTTGCAGCTCGCCGATCGTGTAGATCGTGAGTTCATGGGGAAGAGAGCAGTGGGTCATCACAGCGCTCTCCTCAGGCCAGGACCAGCTTGCCGACCGCGTCAAGCAGTTGCGGCGGGTTGAACGGCTTGGTCAGCCAAGCTCTCGCGCCGGCAGCCTTGGCCTGCGCAATCTTGGCCGCCTCGTCCTCGGTGGTCAGCATGATCACGGGGATGAACTTGTGCCTGGCGTGCTGCTTGACGTGGGTCACGAACGTGATGCCGTCCATGTTGGGCATGTTCACGTCGCTCACGATCAGGTTCACCTTCGTCGCCTTTTCAAGCTGCACGAGGCCCTCCCTGCCGTCGCTGGCTTCGAGTACGGCATAGCCGGCCCGGATGAGCGACAGCTTGACAAGGGCGCGCAACGAAGTGGAATCGTCGACGATGAGAACGGTCTTGGCCATGTGGAAACTCTCGGGTGGTCTTTAGAAGAAGAGGGCAGCCGCAGGAGCGGCGCTGGATGCGGCCGCACTGCCGCCTGCAGACGTGCCGTGGCTTCGCCGCTGTTCCTTCATCGTGTAGCGGGCCTGCAGGTCGGCCAGCCACTGGTCCGCGCTGGGCAGTGCTTCTTCGCTGTCGATCGTGTCGTGCAGCCGCGCAATGTCCTTGTCGATGACGCCGATCACCTGGCTCACGCGGTCCTGGAACTGCAGGCTGACGATCAGCGCCTCGATGTTCGACCGGATGACATTGCCCTGGCCGAGCATGGTCTGGGCCTCGACGCTCAGCTCCCGGACATGGCTCAGCACGTCTTCGACCACGGTTCCTGACAGCTCGATCGCGCTCTTGTCGCTGGAGGCGGCTTGGGCGGCCGCCTCGGACGTGTTCTTCATGATCGTCATGATCTGCGCCATGCGCCCAGTGATGTGGTTGGCGGTCTTGGCCGAGGCTTGCGACAAGCTGCGTATCTCTTTGGCGATGACGGCGAATCCCCGCCCGGCCGCACCCACCCTGGCAGCCTCGATGGCCGCGTTGATGGCCAGCAGGTTGGTCTGGGCAGCGATGCCGGCCACCTCGCTGGCCATGGTCTGGAGTTCGCCCGTGATCACCGACAACTCGCGGACGCTGGCGGCCAGTGCGCCCTTGCTGTCGGTGAGGCGGGTCATCGACGCAATCACCGGCTGCAGCTCGCGCTCGCACAAGGTCAGCAGCGAGATCGTGGTGTCCTGGCCGGTGTCCGACGCGTCGGATGTGCCTTTGAACCCGGCCGCCTCGAATTGCTCCGTGATCGACGAGAAGTTGACGACAAGGTCGCCGACGGCCGTGTCGGTCTGGCTTCTGACGGATTCGACATGCTCACGCCACACGGGCAGGATGCCGCGCAGCAGTGGCGACAACTCGTCGCCGTACTGCGCCAGGAGACCCGCATCGGCATCGACGGCCTGTTGGGCGCTGTCTGCAGCCGTTGCAGAGGCTGCACGGGCCGATCTGACGGCGGCCCAGACGCTGGCGGCCGCGACACCGCCGACCGCCATCAATTCCATGGCGCCGACACGATGAAACAGCGGCAGCGCAGCGCAGGCGACGGCGAGCGTGGGCAGGGCGGCATCGAGCCACCGCAGGTGGATCGTCATGCAAGCTCCCTGGCGATATTGGCTGACACACCCGCCAGCAGGGCGGGCATCGTCTGGATGACGGCGCCGGCCTGCTCCAGGGTGCCGTTGACACGAAAGCCTTCCAGCGTCTGGCACAGGGCGGCCAGGCCCAGGGCGCCCACCATCATCGAAGACGACTTCCAGCGATGGCCGATGTCGGCCAGCTTCGGCAGGTCTCCCAGCGCCCAGGTGGCCTGCAGTTCGGCCAGCGTCTCGGGAATGTTGTCGACGAACATACCTGCATAGCGGCGAACTTTCTGTGCATCGCCGGCAACCGTTCGCGACAGGATCGACAGATCGACCATGGCGGGGTCGCCGACCACTTCGATCGGCCTCGGCGCGTCATCGGCGCGCTTCGGAGATTGCGCGTGCGCCAGACCCGACTTGCGCCCGGGCAGCCATCTCGCCACGGTCGCCACCAGCGCCTGCGGATCGATCGGCTTGCTCATGAAGTCGTCCATGCCGGCTTCGATGCAGCGCGCACGATCGGCGGCACTGGCGTTGGCTGTCATCGCCAGTACCGGCGTCGGGGCCAGACGGGGATCAGCGCGGATCAGCCGCGTCGCCCCGAAGCCATCCAGTTCGGGCATCTGCACATCCATCAGCACGCAGTCGAAAGGCTGGCTGAGAAGAATGTCGACGGCCTCCCGTCCGTTGTCTGCAAGGGTGACCACGGCGCCGGCAGCCTGCAGGATGCTGGCCGCCACTTCCTGGTTCACGGAGTTGTCTTCCACCAGCAGGATGCGCGCGCCCCGAAGCGCATCCGGGTGCACTGCGTGTTCGACCTGCCGGATGACGGCCTGGCCCGAACTGCCCCATTGAAGGCGGGTGGTGAACCAGAAGGTGCTGCCCTCGCCGGGCCTGCTTGCGACTCCGACATCGCCGCCCATGACCATCGCCAGTTGCTTGCAGATTGCCAGGCCCAATCCGGTTCCGCCGAACTCGCGCGTGGTCGAACTGTCGGCCTGATGGAAGGGTTGGAAGAGCCTTGCGATCTGCGCCGGGGTGATCCCGATGCCGTGGTCCTGCACCTCGAACCTGAGCTGACAGCCCGTGCCGTCGGCGTTCACTTCCCGGGCACTGACGCGGACCTCGCCGGCGTGGCTGAACTTGATGGCGTTGCAGACGTAGTTGAGCAACACCTGGCCGATGCGCAGCGGGTCGCCGCGCAGCGTGCGCAAGAGTGCGGGGTCGGTCTGCAGGACCAGCTTCAGCCCCTTGGCCGCAGCCGCCGGAGCCATCTGGTCGAAGACGCCGGCAAGCACGGTGGACAGCGAGAAATCCGTCTGCTCGAGATCGAGCATGCCGGCCTCGACCTTCGAGATGTCGAGGATGTCGTTGACGATCGCGAGCAGGTTCTGCCCGGCGAAGCGGATCTTGGTGAGATAGTCGCGCTGCTTCGCATCGGGGTTGGCCTGCAGCGCCAGATGGGCCATGCCGAGGACGCCGTTGATGGGCGTGCGGATCTCGTGGCTCATGTTGGAGAGGAAGTCGCTCTTGGCGCGACTGGCCGCATCGGCCTGGGTCACGGCCAGTTCGAGGTCGCGGGTTCGCGCCGCGACGCGCGACTCCAGCGTCTGGTTCACGAGGGTGAGTTCGCGCTGCGATCGCCGGCACTCGGTCACGTCATGGAAGCTGAAAACATGGCCGCCGAAGCCCGAGTTGATGTCGAACGGCTTGGCCCGGCGTTCGAAGTGGCGGTCGCCAAGCAGCGCCAGTGCATCGAAGCCTTGCAGGGCGCTGCGGGTTTCGGGCGCCGTCGCCCACCCTGGGCAGTCGGAGCCAGGGTCGAGCAACTGATCCCGCATGAAGGCGAAGATTTCGGCAGCGTCGGTCCCGCTGGCCAGCAGTTCGCCAGGAAGCGCCCACATGCGCAGGAAGGCCAGGTTCATCTGAAGGATGGAGCCGCCCTGGCTGACAGCCAGCATGCCCTCGGCAGCGGCCTCCAGCGTGGCCGCCAGCAATGCTCTCGAGCGCGCGAAGCCGAGATGGGTTCTGACCCGGCTGCGCACCACCGCAACAACGACGGGCTTGGTGATGAAGTCCACGGCGCCGAGTTCGAGCCCCAGCGTTTCCTGGCGGGCGTCGCCCTGGACGGTGACAAAGATCACGGGAATGTCCTGCGTCAGCGGGTCCGCCTTGAGCTGTCGGCAGACCTCGTGGCCGTCGACGCCGGGCATGAGCACATCGAGCAGAACCAGGTCAGGCCGCTGGCTGCGGCAAACCTGGAGGGCCTGGGCACCGCCGTTGGCCGTCAAGACCTGGTAATCGGGCGAGAGCGCCTGGGACAGGATCCGGATGTTGATCGGTTGATCGTCCACCACCAGCACGGTGGGGCGCGGCTCGTCGGAGCCGGTCGGGAGCGCGTCCATGGTGATGTCGCTTACGGGCCGCTGGCTGGCCGCCATCAGGCCAACTTGGCCAGGGCAGCGCCCAGCGCCGCTGAATCGACTGGCTTGGGGAGCGTCGCCAGGATGTTCAGCCGATGAAAGCGGGCCATCAGGGAGGCGGAGTTCATGGTCCGCGCATCCATTCCCGACACCAGCAGGACACCGCCGTCGAAGCCGGCGGCAGCGAGCTGGAGCATGAGCTCGAAGCCGTCGCCGCCAGGCATGTTCAGGTCGCAGACCACCAGGTCCGGCGCCGGCTTCAGGCGCTGCAGCACTTCCACGGCGGCCAAGCCGCCTGCAGCCTCGGTGATCTGCCGGATGCCCTGCAAGCGCAGCAGGTCTCCCATCACGACCCGCATGAACTTGTCATCGTCGACAAGCAGCGCGCTTTGCGGTTCGCCCGGCCGGCGCGGCGCCGCCAAGGAAGGTGCGGCGTCTGCGCCACGCTGGCTTGCTGGATGGCTGGCTTGGGGGAACATGGGTGTCGGCGTGTAGGGAAGGGAACAGAACTGAGGGTTTCGAGTTCGGCGCAGTGGCGATTCAGCGGCAACGTCCGCCGTGCCACTGTTTTCGGTGGCCGGTCGAGGATGTGCACGACTTCGTCGGCCACTTCGAGGACTCGGTCGGACAAGCCTGAACGTGCTCAGCGGAGCAGCGTGTCGTGCGCCTGCGGAACCAGTAGATCGGGGTCGGCACGTCTTTTGCCCATGACTTGTCGCTGCTTGCCGCTGTTGCAAGTAGTGGCCAGCCTTTGCAGTCTTGCCACGAGATGAATCAGCCAATCGTCCACAGCATCGATGCCCGAAACATCGCCGACGCCGAGCCGGTCATCGTGCGGCGGATCGTCTCCGAAATGGTGAAGCGCGGAATCGACACCTTCTCCCTGTGTCGCGGCCTGGGCTTCGAAGTCGGCGACCTCGAGCGGCCGGAGTTGCGCATCTCGTACGAACAGGTCAGCACGGTGATCCGTCGGGGCCTGCCGCTTCTGGGCGACCCGCAACTCGCGCTGAATCTCGGCGCAAGCGCCAATCTGGTGACGTGGGGCTTTTGCTTCGTGGGCTTGATGGCCTCTGCGAAGTCGAGGGCGGTACTCGAATTTGCCATCGACTTCCTGCCATCGACAGGCCGCTTCCTTTGCATTCGTGGCGAAGACGATGGACGGCTGTTCTCCGTGGTCGCAGATGCGCGCTTTGACGATCCGGACGTGTATGCTTTTCTGGTGGATGCAACCTTTGCATCATTGATGCAGGTCTGTCATCAGGTCGTCGGCAAGACCTACGGGCCGGTTTCGGTCGAATTCACGGCCGCGCGGCCAACCAGTGCAGCCTTGCACGAGCAGGTCTTCCGTTGTCCGGTGCGCTTCGACTGCGATTCCAACCGGATGAACTTTTCGTTGGCCTCGGTCCCTGTGGCTTCGGCGGATTCACTGGTTGCAAAGCGATCGCGCGAGTTTCTTGCGCTGCATCAAGGCGGCGTTGGTTCGGTAGGCGAACTGGAGGCGCTGGTGGTGCGCGCAATTCGCAGCAATCTTCGAACCATCCCGGCTCTGCGCGACATCGCCGCGTCGATACATCTCACCGAGCGCACGCTGCGCAGACGCTTGACGCAAGCCGGCCTGGCCTTCGCCACGATCCTGGACCATGAACGCATGCGCCGTGCGCTTCAACTGCTGCGGGATGGTCGGCTGCCCCTCGCCACAGTGGCAAAGGAGGCGGGCTATGCAGACACCCGCAGCCTCGGGCGAGCCACCATGCGTTGGACCGGGCAGACTCCGACGCAGATCAAGGGAACTCAGGCCTGAGGCCGTGAAAGGCGTTCGGCACAAAGTCCCGCTCTGCTCGACCACGCGAAGTCGGGCAGGACCCGGGGCACTGCACCCACCTTCAGGTTTGCGACTTGGCGGCCATCGAGGTTGGCAGTCGGGTTCCACCATGCCGAACACGCAGAAGCCCGGCGGGGCACCGGTCGGCTTCGATCCAGGGGATCAGCAACCTCGTCAAGACTTCAGCGCCCCCAGGTCGAGCGTGTACGAGCGCCCCAGCCACAGCGCCGAATCCCGATGGTCACGCAGCTCGTCGTCGGTGTTGGGATGCACGAACACATCCAGCGCGCCGTGGTTCAGCGCCAGCCAGCCGACCACCGGCGCGAAGTGGCTGGCGGGGAAGGCCAGCTGGTAGCTCCACATCGGGTGCGGGCCGACCGGCTTCTCATGGAAGCGGCCCATCTCGATCAGCCCGCCGAGCGCTGCGTCGATGGTCTCGCGCAGTGCCCAGGCCGCGTCGCGGCTGGTGGCGTCGAAGTAGACATGCGCGTGCCAGCTGCCGATGAGGGAGGTGTCGAGTTGCGGCATGGTGGTGTGCTTCATCAGGCCACCCACGGCCTGGCGCCCTGGCGCGCCCGCGCCAGCCAGCCCAGGCCGGCCTCGGTGCCGGCGCGCGGCCTGTACTCGCAGCCGATCCAGCCCGGGTAGCCCAGGCGGTCGATCTGCTCGAAGAGGAAGTCGTATTGAATCTCGCCGCTGCCCGGTTCGTGGCGGCCCGGGTTGTCGGCCAATTGCATGTGGCCGATGCGCGGCAAGTGGCGTTCGATGGTGGCCGTCAGCTCACCCTCCACCCGCTGCGCGTGATAGATGTCGTACTGCACGAAGGCGTTGTCGGCGCCCACCTCGTCGAGCACCGACACCGCCTGCGCCGTGCGGTTGAGCCAGAAGCCGGGGACGTCGATCGGGTTGATCGGCTCGATCAGCAGCTTCAGCCCGGCCGCCTTGAACTCGCCTGCGGCGTAGCGCAGGTTGTGCACGAAGGTCTGGCGCAGCGTCTGGTCGTCGACGCCGGCCGGCACCTTGCCCGCCAGGCAGTTCAGTTGCGGCGCGCCGAGCGCGGTGGCGGCCTCGATGCCCAGTGCCACGCTGGCGCGGAACTCGGCCTCGCGCCCGGGGTGGCAGGCAAAGCCGCGCTCGCCGCCTTCCCAGTCGCCGGGCGGCAGGTTGTGCAGCACCAGCGTGAGCCGGTGCGCCTGCAGCCGCGCCTTGATCTCGTGCAAGTCGAAGGCATAGGGAAAGAGAAACTCCACCGCGTCGAAGCCGGCGGCGGCGGCGCGCTCGAAGCGGTCGAGGAAGGGCACCTCGTTGAAGAGCATCGTCAGGTTGGCGGCAAAGCGCGGCATCTTGTGGTCCTCTGTCCTTTGTCTTCGGGTCCGGATCGGGCAGTCCGCCCGGCTTGCATTCCACCACGACCGTCCCGCAGCGCCAGCAGGTCGATCAGCGGCCCCACGCAGGGTGCAGCGCATCCAGGCCCTGCAGGCCAGCCCCTAGGACGTGGGAACTGGCGCCCGTGCGCCACGGGCCCTGCGTGCCCGGGCGCGACGAAGGGCCAGAATGGCGCATGAATGCTGAACTGCCCGTGCCCACCCCTGGTGTGTTCCTGTCCTACAAGCATGCGCCCCCGACCACCGGGGCAGCGCGTGAGCTGTACACCGCGCTGGTGCCGGCCTGCGAAGCCTGGGACGCCGAACTGTTCATGGACGAGCAGGACATCGAACCGGCCGATCTGTTCGACGCCGTCATCGTCGATGCGCTGGACCGCTGCAGCGATTTCGTCGTGCTGCTGAGCAACAGCTACTGGTCTTCGGCCTACTGCCGCAAGGAGCTGCTGCGCGTGCTGGCGCGCTTCGAGCGTGACCGCAGCGTGCGGCTGCACTTTGTCAAGGTGGACGAGCTCGACCCCAATCACTTCAGCTTCGCCAAGGACCGCGCAGCCGGCCGCATCATCAGCAGCGAGCCCGCCGTGCAGCGCATCGGCGACGTGCAGTTCCTCGGGCCCTTCGACGAGTTCGGCCGGCTGGTGCGCCTGAAGTGGGATCAGCCCGGCCCGCTGTCCGACCAGATCGGGCAACTCGTGCAGCGGCTGGGCCGCGTGGTCGGCAAGCCGCCGGGCGGGGCAGGGCGCCGCGCGTGAAGATCGACCGCGTGCGCGTGCATGGCCAGCGGCGCGTCTATGTCTCCTGGGCGCTGACCGACAAGGAAAGGCTGGACTGGAAGGAAGAGTTCTGGGAGCGCCTGGACACCGACACCCAGCAGCTCACCGACAGCTTTCACGAGAGTGTGCAAAGCGAGCCCGGCGAGTCGGGCGACATGGCGCGGGAACGCCTGCGCGTTCTGCTCGAACGCGCCGCCGGCCGCACCCCGGTGACCGATGTCGTGGCCGTGCTCACCAACGAGTACATCAAGGCCAACACCGACCGCGGCGAGCTGGTGGCCGACGGTGAACTGGCGCTCTTCATCGACCACATCAAGGCCCACGACAAGGACGACACGGTGCGCATCTTCATCGCCCCGGTGGACCGCCCGCGCTGGGACATCTACCGCGTGCGCGACGTGCGCCTGCAAGACGCCGGCCTGGTGCACCGCTGGCTGGTGCGGCTGCGCGACGAACGTTTCACCTGGCCCAGCGAATCACGCGCGCGCTGCGCTGACGAAGTGGCCGAAGCCGTGGAGCAGATCACCGGCGAACTGCAGGAGAGCCCGCCTTGATGACGACGCCGACGCCGATGTCGATGCCCAATCTTTCCAACGATGCGGCGCCCGCCGACCCCACGCGCAGTGGCAGCGCGCAGTTCAGTTTCGCGGGCCGCGGTGATGCCGCCGCGTTGGCCGAGCGCGCCGCCGAGCTGCGCCCCTGGGGCGGGCAGGTCGGGCCGTGGCGCAGGCGCCCGGGCGACGCCGGCGTCAGCGACGCGGTGGCCTACCCGATGCACCCGGCCAACTACATCGCACGCGGCGATCTGGTGCATGCCGTCAACACCTCGCTGATGCTGGGCAAGCCGCTGCTGCTGACCGGCGGCCCGGGCACCGGCAAGAGCCAGCTGGCCGAGCGCATCGCCTGGGAGTTCAACCTCGGCCCGGTGCTGCGCTTCGAGGCGCAGTCCCTGTCCGAGGCGGTCGACCTGTTCTACCGTTTCGACCTCGTCGGTTACCTGGCGGCGGTGGAGATGGCCAAGTCGCGCAGCGGCCCCGAGGCGCTGCCGTCGCGCGAAGCCTTCGCCCGCCTGGGCCCGCTGGGCCAGGCCATCCTGCGCTCCGAGCCGTCGGCGGCGGCGTCGCTGTTCGATGCGCTGTTCGGCCCCGTCGAAAGCGCGGCCGACACCCCGCCGCGGCCCAGCGTGGTGCTGATCGACGAGATCGACAAGGCCAGCCGCGACTTTCCGAACGATCTGCTCAACGGCATCGAGCGCATGCAGTTCGAGTTGCCTGACCTGAAGCGCCGGCTCGGCGTGGCGCCAGCCCACAAGCCGATCGTCATCGTCACCAGCAACCAGGAGCGCGAGCTGCCGCCGCCCTTCCTGCGCCGCTGCGCCTTCTTCCACATCGACGACCCGACGCCTGAAGAACTGGCCGCCATCGTCGCCCGGCGCTTCTTTGCCGCCCCCGGTGCGGGCAGTGCCGGAAGTTCGGGCAGCAGCGCCGCGGCGCCTTCGCTGCCGCCGGCCTTCGACCAGTTGCTGCAGATCTTCGTGCAGTTTCGCAAGCGCCACAGCGATGAGCTGCAGTACGTGCCCGGCACGCAAGAGCTGATCGACTGGACCGACACGCTGCGCCAGCGCCGGCTGCCTGCCGATGCCGAGCTGCTGTCGCGGCTGGACGATCTGGCGCAGACCGTCTCGGCGGTGGTCAAGCACCGCGACGACCAGGTGCTGCTGCGCCGCTTCGTGCAGGGCCTGAAGCCGGCCACGGCGTGAGCCGGGCGCGCTGCTCGTGAACCCTGGGCCGGCCACCCGGACGGCGCCTGCGGCGCCGGGTGCGCCAGACTGGGAGGGCCCCCACCTGGTGGGCCTGGTCGAGCGGCTGCGCCAGGCCGGCTTCACGCTCGGCACCTCCGAGCTGATCGACGCCACGCAGTTGCTGCTCGAGCTCGGCCGGCGCCACGCCGCGCCGCTGCCGGCCGATCACCTGCGCGCGGTCTTGCGCCCGGTGCTGTGCAAGGCCAGTGAACGCCGCGCCGAGTTCGACCGCGTGTTCGATGACTGGTACGCGCTGGTGCAGGCGCAGGCCCCGGCCGACACGGGCAAGAGGATCACCGTCGATCCGCCACCGCCCGAAGTCGCACCGCCGAAGCCGGGCCGGCGGTGGACGCCCATCGTGGTCGGGATGCTGGCGCTGGGTGCGGTGATCCTGGTCGTGATGAACACGCGCACACCGTCGCCAGAGCCACAGGACGCGCCTCCACCCATCGTCGCCCCGGCCCAACCGCCCGACGTCGCGCCGCCCGTGGTGCCTGGCCCTTCGCCTGTGATCAGCGACCGCACGCCGCCCATCGAGGCCTATGCGCCGGCGGTGGTCAGTCGCGTCGAGCTGCGCCCGTCCTGGTTCTGGGCGCTGGCCGCGCTGCCGCTGCTGGCCTTCGTCATCTTCAACGTGCCGGCGCTGGTGATCCGGCGCCAGCGCGGGCAGCCGGGCGGGCGTCCGCTGATGCTCGATCCGGCGCCGCTGGAGCTCGAAGCCCGCCGCCTGGTGCCGCCGCTGTCGCCGGCCATCGCCGACCGGCTGGCGCGCCACTTGCGCGGCTTCGGGCTGGACCTGGCGCGCGCCGTGCGCCGCCCGCGCATCGACGAGCGGCGCACCGTCGAGGCCACGCTGCGCAACCGCGGCGTGCCCACCGTGCGCTGGGCCGCCACGCCGGTGCATCCGTCCTACCTGGTGCTGGTGGATGTGGCGCATGAGGCCGACCCGCGCGGCCGCCTGTTCTTCCAATGGGCGCTGCGCCTGCGCCAGCAGGGGCTGGACGTGACGCTGCAGGTGCTGCGCCGTGACGCCGCGGGCAGTGCCGACGAGGTCTTCTTCGGCCCGCCCGGCCCGGCCGGCGCCGCGCGTGAACGCTGGCGGCCGCTGCACCGGCTGGCCACACCGCCTTATGGTCAAAGGCTGATCGTCGTCTCGGACGGCAGCCCGCTGGTCGACGAGAACGGCCGCTGGCGCCTGGGTGCGCTGCGCGCGCGGCTGCACCGCTGGCGCGACCGCGCGCTGTTCACGCCGCTGGAACTGCGCGACTGGGGCGTACGCGAGAGCGCGCTCGAGCGCC
>Ga0105046_10012529_pt1 | contig 13157 bp, 13 predicted proteins | sample MAT03_FD_78385 | JGI IMG/M metagenome (GOLD analysis project Ga0105046, IMG submission 78385) | Freshwater microbial communities from Lake Fryxell liftoff mats and glacier meltwater in Antarctica - MAT-03 (megahit assembly) | ecosystem: Environmental > Aquatic > Freshwater > Ice > Liftoff... | reverse complement strand
TTTGTTACAGGTAAACAATATTTGTTACAAGTATAACAATAAAAATTTATTTTAATTTTATAGTCAGTATGCAATTAAAGATTAGAATTTTTGAATTTTTCCTTAATAATTGAATTAAAAATTTAATTATTAATAATTGGTTCAATACAAATAATTGAAAAAAATAATTCATGCGGTATAAATATTTAATTTGAATATTATTTATGAATTAATATGAATGATACGGTTTCCCAAATCGAAAAAATTGAATCCGCAAAATACGTGGTTCTCGGAAACGTAGATGCCGGAAAAACGAGTCATATTGCCGTTTTGGAAAAAAATGTATTGGATGATGGTAATGGTTATGCCAGATCATTGATAACCAAAATTAAACATGAACAGGAAAGTGGTAGAACTTCTACGCATTCCTTCCATTATATTATTAATAATAATGAAATTACCACATTAGTAGATCTATGTGGTCATGAAAAATATCTCAAAACAACTATGTTTGGTGTTATGGGACTTTTTAGTGATTATGGAATTATAATTATTGGTGCGAACATGGGTCTTAGTGGAATGACAAGTGAACATATTGCATTATTAATTGCCAATAGAATACCATTTATTACAATAGTTACTAAAATAGATATTTGTCCCGCTAATATTATGTCAGCAGTTAAAAAAGATTTAGAAAGAATTGCAAAGCGAAACCGAAAAGAAATTTTATATTTTGAGGATAATGAACCAGAAAATAACAAATCTTATTTAAAAGAATCGCATAAAGTCGTGATAGAAGAATTTCACGAAAGAAAAACTTCTCTGATGCCAATTATTATGGTCAGCAATAAAACTGGGCACAATATTAATTTTGTAAGGGAATTATTAACATCTATCAGGTCAAAATCTTATTTAGAACGGAAAGGTATGATCGTTCCAGAAATCAGCACTAAAAACAATCATTATCCCATGATTATGTATATTGATAGTACGTATAGTGTTACTGGTATTGGTATCGTACTTTCTGGCACTATTAAATATGGTAACCTTAGTCTCGGTCAAAAAGTTTTTCTTGGACCTGTTAATAATACTTATATTACCATAACAGTGAAATCCATGCAAAATTGTATCAGTGAAAATATTACCGTTTTAAAAGAAAATGAATCGGGTTCAATTGGTATTAGATTGGATGTCAAAGGATCGTACACCAGGGAAATGTTCTCCAAAGGACAAATTGTTACTACCGATATGGATTTTGCTCTTAAAAATACATGTTATTCCATGAATTGTATGGTCGCTGTATTCAATCATCCAACAACTATTCGAAATGGATATCAGACTGTAGTGCACGCAAATTCGATTCGCCAAGTCGCAAAGTTCAAAATAGCTGAAGATGTTGTATTAAGAACTAATTCGAAAGAAAATATTGTTGTAAAATATTTGATGAGACCTGAATTTGTGTTACCGGGTACATTATTCATGTTTCGGGATGGTAGAACAAAAGGTATGGGGAAAGTAATATCCACAATTCCTTTTACTGAGGATACATACGAACCGCTAACCAGAAACAAAAAAAATACGCGAAAACGGACAGAAAGAAGAAAAGCAAAAGTAGAAACATCGGGCATTGATACCATTTTTAAACAAATAACATCGCGACCCAAATCTAATAATCCAGGAAAAAAACCAGTGATTACTAATGTCTAATAATTATTTTTTTAGTTAAAAAAATAATTATTTCTTTGATTTGGCCAATATTTCCAGTACTCTAATAAAGATATTCAATGCATTCAATATCATTTCAATGGAACATCTTAAATAATCCGGATATCCTTTTTTATAAATATCAATCGCATTGTGCGTATCAATTGCATTAAGGGCGGTAAATAGAGCCAATCCACCCCAAAGGTCTATATTATGTAACAAATAGAATACATCATTAGCTCCGAATATTAAAGCAGCTCCAACAGATGCTAAACTGATACAAACCAAACCAGATAATGCACCATATGCCACCGATTTGTAGGGTAACAATGATCCTGGTTTGGCGTACATGGCATACAAACTTGATCCAATCATAACTGATACTGAAATTCCAGCAGCTTCTGCCACAAGTATTGGTCCCGCTATCATAACTAGTGGTGACATCACTAAACCCATCGACGCACATAAAGCAACAGATGATGCATATTTTGATGTGGAATATTCTGGAACAATAGTGGTGATATTTTTTCCGGAATATTCTATTATTTTATTAACGAATGTTGGTTCTGATTTATTAAAAAAAATAACTGATCCAAATGCTCCAATTGATCCTATTATCAGACTAGCAATTGCCATATTTGGTTCTGTAACAAGCGGAGCAAAAGCCAGACTAGTTAGTAAAGCCCCAGAAAATCCAATACCGGTACCAGCATAAACTTTTTTTAAAAAATATTGGAGCCCAATATCTTTTTCTATTGTTGCCAGACTAGTTTGGTCCTGTTCTTTTTTAGAATCAGTATCGTCATCTTTATCGGGATAGAGAATATGAAAACCTCTTCCAAAAAAACCTCCAATCATTTTATTATATCCAGAATGTACTGTTTTTGGAATGTTACCACAACCTTTGTAAACAATTCCTAATAATCCACTAGGCTTATTTTTGCCAATAAAATCGTGGCGATAGTATGCCGTGGAATAATTTTTCTTCTCGCGAGTAGTACCTTTAATATCCGATCTTATCAAATATCTAACATTACATGGTTGGGTAATTGATAAATTTTTGATATTACGTGGCAAATTAGCCAACTTAACTATCGGATTACGAGTTTGTTTAAACATGGAGTTTATTAATAAAGTGATAGTATTATTTATTGTCGATTTTTAATGAGATAAACAGACATTTTTTAATTTCAATTTTTATTTTAATACAAACCAAAAATTGAAAATAAAATTTGATAAGACAGTGTAATATATTTGTACATAGATATTATAATTATTTTGTTAATAATGATGACACAACCTTGTCGTGCTTATGTTTATGGCACATTTTTATCGTTGGTTATTGTAACAATATTCGCCTTATTTGTCACTAGTTGTATTTGTGTAATAATATCCAACGATGATAATAGTAGTGAACATATTTGTTATGGTCCTGTCGATGTTTATTCTTCCATATTGATTATTATCTGTTGTATCATCACTGGTACAATATTTTTAGGGATTATTTATTGTTTTATGTCTAGGAGATTAGTTGATTCTAGGGAGAAAGTGCCTCTTTTTTCTGACCAAGCAAATTACTCATTTTCAAGAGAAGTATAATTAAAAAAAGTTGATGCGGATAATAATTTGGTACATATATAAAATACATATGTTTAATCAACAATTAATAATATATATATATTGAATTAGTACAAAACAGACATGAATACTACGGAAATTATTTCCAAAATCAATGAAAAATTTCCAAAATTATTTGTCACAGAAATAACAGACAATAATATTAAATTTTCGCCAGAACAGGATGATGGATATATTGAGTACAAAAGGACCCTAGTTGATTGTAGTGATAAGAGAGCAGAAAAATATGCTACACAAATGCGATGGAGGATTAGCGAAAATACTCGGAATCAACGAGCAACATATTTTATCGGTATTGATGATGATGGTACCATTGTTGGTCTTTCTGATGATGAAATTTTTAATTGTGTAGTTAGATTTGTATCAATTGCAGGATCAATTAAAGCTTCTATTATTGGAATCCAAATTATTCATTCGGGTAATTTATCTATTATTCGAATTGGTGTCAAAATAAAAAAAATTATGGATAATTATTTGGTTGAGTTTGGTGATAAATTTTAATGATTATAAAGGTATATAACATAATGCTAATTATTCAAAAAATGTCTAATACAAATATTTCTAATTTAACACAACCAATATATAATGTGGGACTTGTGGGTAATTGTTCTGCTGGAAAAAGCACATGTGTCAAAGCATTAACTGGTGTAGAAACATTCAAGCATTCCAAAGAAAAAGAAAGGGGTATAACAATGAAAATTGGTTATGCTAATTGTAAAATATTTAAATGTGATAAATGTCCAGAACCAGAATGTTATTCATCAGCAAGCAGCAAAATAAAAACCCACGAATGCATTAGTTGTGGTGATAATTGTAATTTGGTACAATATTTTAGTTTTATTGATTGTCCAGGTCACGAATCTCTTATGAATACAATGTTATCTGGCGCCACAATTATGGATTATGCGGTTCTTTTAATAGATGGATCACAAAAATGTCCACAACCACAAACAGTCGAGCACTTATTAGCATTAGAAATTTTGCAAATTAAAAAAATTATTATTATCCAGAATAAATTGGATTTAATAGATGGCAACAAAGCCCAGGAACAGTACGAAGACATTAAAGCTTTTGTTAAAGGGACATGTGCCGAAAATGCACCAATTGTACCATTATCGGCACAAAAAAAATATAATCTGGATGTTCTGTGCGAATTCATCATAAAATATTTCGGCACACCAACCAGAACAGAAACAATTCCTAAAATGAATATTATAAGATCATTTGATGTCAACAAACCGGGTTCTGAAATTTCATCTATTGATGGTGGTGTTTTGGGTGGCAGTTTGGTAAGTGGACAACTCAAAACAGGCGATATAATTGAAATCAGACCCGGTATTATTAAAAAAAATAGTGACCAAAAAATGATCTGGAAACCAATCCAAACAGAAATTATAAGTATGAAAACGGATCAAGATAATATATCTGTTGCATATCCCGGAGGACTGATTGGCCTATGCACAAATTTGGATCCAACACTAACACGCTCAGATCGAATGGTAGGACAGGTTATTGGATTAGCTGGTAATATGCCAATGGTATATACATATATTCAATCCAAATGTACATTTATTAAAAGAATTGGGATAGACAACGCCAAAGTTATTAAACCTGTTGTTGGAAATACTGTTCTTCTTAATATTTCTTCTAAACCAGTAATGTCAACTATTAAAAAAATATCAAAAACAACTTATTATTTTGAACTAAAATATCCATGTTGTATGAATATTGGAGAAAGATTTTCCGTTTCGATTAAAATGAATGAATCCTGGAGACTGGTTGGTATGGGACACCTAATAAATTAAAAAATTGATTTTTTTAATTTATTATCGGTTTATTAAAAGTGAATGTATTCATTAAAAAAACATGGAAGATACAGAAGATATGGAAAATTTGGACCATAGTGACGAAGTTTTTGCGAAACTCCCAATTACTGATAAATGCCGACTTGGTGAATTGAAAGTTTGTTTCTGTATTGATATTTCGGGTTCAACAAACAATCCTTTCACCGAAAATATAACCGTTTTGGATGTAGAAAAATCATTTGTAGAAGCGTTATTACCAGAATTAAAACATGCACCAAAATTTATCAAATGGGAATCATGTGCTCATATTGTTTCTGGTATTGATTTTTTAACACCAACTGGTGGTACATCACCTGCTTCTATTTTGGATAATGCTGATACACTTGCTGTTGTACAAGAATGTGATGTAATGATCATCCTTACTGATGGTGAAATAGGCAACCATTATGTGACATTATTTGGTAAATATATGTTACAACACGCAACACATTTAAAAGCGATTATTGGAGTGATTGTTGGTCGCAGGACCAATCGGACAAGACATGATATAAAAAAACCATCCGAAATTGACGTTTCAGTTTTAGTACCAGCAATGATATCAAACAGTTGCATTCTATTCCACAATTCAAACAATACATATATTATGTGGTCAGGTGGTGTATTCAAAGATGAATGGAAACCTGCCGATATTACAAATACGATTGATTGGGCATCCGTTACCCAGACCAATTTTCAAAAAATGTGTAATATTTTGATCCCAATACCGGATGCCGATATGGAAAAAGAACTAATACAAAATAAATATATTCCATTTGGAGAGGGTATTTATTTTAATCCTGAAAACCTGTTAACTTCGCAATTATCATGGGACCAAATGCTGACACTTCCATTTGATCGAATCTGCCAATATTTCCGTGTGTCCCAAAATTATGATCAATTATTGGACTGGTTCAAAAAACAAAAAGATCGATTTATTCAAGAGTTCATGATAGATTCTAATGAAAAAGACAATGTGGATCAATTGATTATGGAAATGTCGATGGATCATGGTAGACAATCAAATCATACTATCGGTTCTTATATCCAAAGTAGAAATCGCGCATTAGCAAGACGATACGTAGATGATAATGAAATTGAAAATTTATTTTCTGATCACCGTATCGTCCGTCTTATTCAATTGTTCCGCAATATATTGGAGGTAATGGAAGAGGATAATCGAACACAAAATATGAATGCAACATATACCACGGCAAGTGTTTCGAGTACACGCTATTTTACCAATAACAAACAAAGTATTTCAACTGGTTACGCTACTAGGACAACATGTACCAGTATTACTGTGGATTTTAGTGAACCGTATAAATGGGTACAGCAATTCAACCATTTATACCCAAATCATGCTTCATTAAAAGCAGAATGTTCTATTTGCATGGAAAATGATACTGTTTGTGTGATTATCCGCAAACCAATTGATTGTAATAATATTAATGATCTAGTTGATCATGCTACAACATATTTTTATCCGCAACCTATGTGCAGTAAATGTGCTGGATTTTTTTGTGAAAAAGGGATGGATCCTGTCAGGGTTCCATGCTGTGTAGCAATTCCTCTTGTTAACCTGGTAGAAAAATCAAGTGCGTATTTCTTTTCAAGTTTTATGAAAATCACAAATTGCGAAAATAAAGAAAAAAATAAGCCGTCATCTACTAATTTATTATTGCGTTGGTTAAATAATATAACAAATAATTCAAATATTGATTCTGATGTACCGAATTTGTTATTTACCATTACTATTTTATGTGGTTTATTGAAAGAATATTTACCTAAAGAAATTGGCCCGGTATTGGACATGTTTGAAAAAAATTTTTAAAGAGCTGCATTATTTTTGGAGTAAAAAATACCCCAAAAATAATAAAATTGAAATAGCTATGTCCTATTGGTTACAATTATATTTAGTATATTATTTTTATTACTTCATGGATAATAAAAAGTATTTTTCATCGTTTGATAAATGGCGTTTCTTTATTAAAGAACGCCCGTTAATGATTAGTAATAGTATTACGGTAACAAATTGTTTTGGATGTGCTATTCTTCATTATATTTCAAAAAATGAATATTTTGTCAATGAATTTGCCAGTCGCCCTATATTTACTTCCGGAAAAATATTTGCTTTGGGAATAATATATACTATTTTTGGATTGATTGTTTCAAATATTAATTCTTATCGGTCCAATATTAATTTTAACGTGGTAGTATTTGGTATCAATTGCTGGATCTTAAAAAATATATTGTCAAAACCTCTGAGTATCTTATAAAATGTCATAAAAATTGAATTTTTATAATATTAGTATCATTATTTTTTATGGAATAATTAAACGGCATATAAATAAATAATTTAATCATGAATAATTTAATAAAACTGAATAATACGACCGATAATGATGGTAATGTTGATTTTATTGCCAACAGAACCAAAAACAATTACATTAATTTGGGCGGTATCAATAGCAAACGTATAATTGATTGCGTTCATGCTTTTTTATGCCACTATGGTATATGGGATGAAAATGACACCGTAGTTAGCACTAAAAAACCTCTTAATTTTACACCCGATCCAAAATATTATAATATTAGTTTTGTATTGGCTTTTTATAATGCAGCATGTATGTGTCGAGAAGCCCGTAATTCTAGCGAAATTAAAAAAAAATTTATCAAAGAAATATGTTTAGATAACGAAGATGAAAATGAATCCATTCCAAAAAAAAAGAGTATAAATTATGAAGTTGTGTGTTAATACATTAATTTAAAAAAAATGAATAAATAATTGATTTTTTTTAAATCTATATAAATAATCGGCACATCATTTAAACAAGTAACTTAATCATGAATAATCTTGTTAAACTGAGTAATACAATTGATAGTGATGGTAATGTAATTTTTATTGCCAACAGGACCAAAAACAATTACATTAATTTAGGAGGTATTAATAGCAAGGATACAATTGATTGCGTTCATGCTTTTTTATGCCAGTATGGTATATGGGATGAAAATGATACTGTAGTTAGCACCAAAAAACCCCTTAATTTTACACCCGATCCAAAATACCATAATATTAGTTTTGTACTGACTTTTTATACTGCCGCGTGTACAAGTCGAGAGGCCAGAGAAAAAATGCAACAAGAAAAAGCAAAACATAAAATGGCGGAACAGCAACCATTTCCCGATGCGGTACCGAATGTATTTCCTGGATATGGTCCCGGACCAATACCAAATATATTCCCTGATCATCCAAATCCGCATTTACCTATTATGAATGCTGAAAGAAATTATCATGAACATCATATGTATATGGAAAATAATGATCCACCAAATAAAGATCATAAAATGGATCAACCAATCATAGTAAAACAACTTACCAATCCAAATATACAACACAATAAAACAGTTGATAAGAACCCAAAAATAAATAAAAACAAAAAATTTGAAAATATGCTTGAAGAGGATTCCGATAGTTTGGAAGACATTGTTGAATTATTGGATTCCGATGACGAAAACGAATCATCCAGAAAAAATTCAAAATCAAATAAAAAAAATACTAAAAAATCGACAAATGATAAAAATAAAAAGAAAAATTCAAATAAAAAAGAGAATACCAAAAAGAAAAAAGAAGAAAGTGAACACAGTTCATTTTATGATGATAATAGTGAGACCAACATATCCGAAAGCGATTCAGAAAAACTCACCAATCATTCAGTTACTGATACCGAATCGGAAACCAATACTGAGGACATGGATTCGGAAGTACTTAAAAAAACTGTAGCCGATGTATCTGACGATGAATTGGATTTATCGGATTCAATTGGTGAATTAACTGATGAAGCATCAGTTGAATTAGATATGTCAGATGAAATTGATGCGATTGGCTCGGATATTGATGATTCCGGTTATTCTGATTATAGTGAAGAAAATGATGACGGATCAGAATCTATTAAAATAGAATTAAAGAAAAATTCAAAAAATAAAACAAAATCTCCGGTTCCAGTTAAAAAATCAACAAAAACAACACCCAAAAAAAATAAAATAATATCCTCTCCTAAAAAAACTAATAAATCAAATAAATCGGCACCTCTTAAAACTTTACCCCAAAAAAAAATATCACCTAAAATTACCCCCGTACCAAAAAATCCACCAAAATCTAATACTAAACAAAAAACTAAACCAGTACCTAAAAAACAAACCAAAGCGACAACAAAACCAACTACTAAAACTACTTATGGATCAAAAACAAATAAACAAACCGGTAAAAATTCCCGTAAAAAATAAATAGCGCAAAAAATTGGTAGCACAAAAATTAGTAGCGCAAAAAATTGATTTTTAATATTATAAACATATAATATTAAAAAATCCAAACTTATTAATCATGATATCATTGACTGATAATAAAACATTTGGGGAAACACTCAAAAACAAGATTGAATTGGTATTAAATTCGAATGCTGAAGAAGATATAATTTTGAACAGAATTTATTTATCATTATCCGATCCATTAAATCCGTATATAACAAATAAAATATTTACTAAAAATGGTATTATAAAAATTAATGGGCAAATTAATTTCGAACTTTTTGTTATGAATTTATCTTGCGTATACGAGAATAGTGTGTATAAGCAAAAAAAATCAATAATTCAAATTAATAATTTGAGATTTTTTGGTGTTAAAGTATACGATATTTTTAGAATGCAATTTGAAGGCAAAATTATTAAGGATCAGTTTGAAAATGATAAAGCGAATATTTGTAACAAAATTCTTAAAAAAATACCTGATGACAATATGTTTCCAATTTTAGGATATATTTCCCCACAAAATTTTTCCTTGGTACTAATTGATCATCAAACTAAACTTAATTATACAATTGATAATTTTGCCAACCATATAATACTCTTTCCGGAATTCTATGATTGGTACAGTTTATTTCGAAAAAATATTCGATATCCCACTAATTTTGATGTTGAGTCATTTAATATTTTGAATAAAATGACTTCACATATAAATAAATCCCTTATTCAATCCATTATAAATATTTTTTATTTTAACCAGGTCGTACTAAATGAAATATCAACTGTTATTGAATTTGACGAACCAAGATCTCTTTTATCAATTATGGAAGAGTTCCATACATCGCGAGCGGAATATTTTCTTTTGCGAAAAATGGTTAAGGAAAATGATGATCATCAAATTATGATTTTTGACAATGTTGAAAATTTTTGTGGTAAAAATAGTGAAATTATTCCACTAGAAAATTTTGATAAAATATATTTTAAAAAATGGGACACAAATAATTCCAAATCATACGATCGTGATTATCCACCAGTGCAAAAAATTTGTTCCATTATTAATAATAAATATTTACAAAAAAGAAAAAAAAATCATAGAAATTATAATGAATATAATCGGGAGTATCGTGTAGATGGTAAACAAATGGATAAAAAAGAAAATAGAAATAACTGTAAATTTGCAATTGGTCAAGGATTAAAAGAACACCAACTCCATAATAAAAAATTAACAGAAAAGGACATTGATAAACATTTTACCGCATATTAAAAAATTGATATTTAAATATTAAAGCATATATATATATTATGTTGAGTAATATACATAGAATAATGTACTATCAGGACAAACACTCCCAAAGAAATAATAAAGGGAGAAAAGAAAATCGAGGGCGAAAAGAAAATCCGTATATTAAAATCTATGAACACACCGTTGAGTATTGTAGAAAAGCCAAATTTCCAGTTTGTAAGCCAGTGATTTACCAGTATGATAGTGATGATTTTTCTGACGAGAACATTTTATCCCAAGCCGAATTATTTAATGAACCGGCCATGATTTTGGTAGAAAATATTGATTCATTTGATATGGCTAGAAATCTGGACAAAGTTTCAAATACAAAACGAGTTATGGTACTAAATTTAGCGTCAGATATTAGATCAGGTGGTGGTGTAAAAACTGGCGCAAAAGCACAAGAAGAAGATTTGTACAGAAAATCGAATTATTTTGAGGCTAATAGTCCAAATTTTTACCCATTGAAATATAATGAAGTAATATATTCACCTTCGGTACATATTATTAAAGATAGTTCTTATAAATTATTAAGTAATACATGTGAAGTATCCTGTCTAGCAGTAGCCGCAATAAGGAATCCGTCAACACATGAAGTAAATAATAAAAAAACGTATGCAAATGCGATAGATATCAAAATCACACAGGATAAAATTGATATGATATTTAAAGTAGCAATAAAACACGAACATACAGAACTGGTTTTGGGAGCTATTGGATGTGGAGCGTTTCATAATCCAACAGAAGAAATCGCATTAATGTTTAAAAATTCTTTGGCCAAATATTCTAAATATTTCAAAAAAATTGGTTTTGCTATTTTATCTCCAATGGGTAATGATAATTTCGATATTTTTCATAAGATTTTAATGGAATAAATAATATATTATTGAATAGATTATTCAATAATAAATTTGCAATTGACTTTATTTTATTTTGTATTTTTCTAGCATTTTGTAAGCATTTTTACTATGCTCGTTTTCCAGCATTAGTTTTTCAATATCTTTACCATTATTATCTATTAGTATTTTTTTGCCTCCAGGATGTTTTTTGAGAAAATCGGTGATATCGTATCGTGAACCTTTAAACAAAACAATGGTTTTATTTGTATCATTTTTTATTTCATTCTTTTCGGTAACAGTAACTGTACTATTCTTTTGTTTGTCGTGCATTTCTTTAATATGGTCAGAAAAAAAAGTATATGATAGACTAATTATTATCATTATAATTATGAACCATGAGATGAGCATTGTGATATTAAGTGTTTCTTAATATTAAGGTGAGATAATTAAAAAAAAATGGGGTGCACATAGTTAATAATTCAATTTTGATCTGTAACTAAATCCCTTACAAAAGTGTTTCCATCAATTTTAGCCAAGATGTTCCTGTTTAATTTATATCCATCAATATTTATTCTGTTGGGAATAAAATATTTTGGCGCATATAATCTAATATTTCGATTCATATAATCTGTGATAATTTTTCGTAGTAATTTGTCTAAATCGATAATATCATGTTTTTTTATTGGTGTAATGCCTTCAGCAAAGCTGAAAGACGTAACCTGCTCCTTTGGAGACAAGGTTGTTCCGGCGGGATTTTTTATCAAGGTATATATTTCATGATCAAATTCAGCAGTATCCTCAAAATCAGAATTGTATGATACAAACATATTTGGAACATAACCCAAACCAACTGTTGGCACATTATCATGCGGATGACCATGAATTGTTGGGATAATCATGGCATGTTCTCTGCATGGTTCACATAAATAAGCAAATGGTGTTATTTCAATCTGTCCCCTTTGGAAAAATTGGTAGATAATAAACGAATAATCGTCAGAATGCATATCAACGGCCGTTTTTGCAGTGGGACTAATATTAAGTTGCAAGCGATCCAATCTATTAAAATCTATTTTTGATGGCATAATACTAAATTTATAATCACCTACTTTATGAACAGGCAAAATATTTTTTGATTCATAAGAATTTGTAGACGGACCAAATGCCTGTGCTGTTATCTCATCGCGAGGAAACCATCTATCGTAAATAGATCCGAGTACATTAAAAAAATCGGGAATTTTAGTAAAGTCCAATGGAATTATTTTTCGATAATTGTTTCCGGGATTATATACTGGCAATATGAAAGCATTTGTTTGGGTACTTGAATCAACATTTGCGGCATAAACTACCAACTGTGCTGGGATAACTGTTATACCACTGTCCAACGTATATGCAATATGCATACTCGCTATTTTTGTTTTGGAAATATTTTTAACACTATCGGCTACAATACACATTTATAAGATGTCATTTTCTTTACTGTATCTAATATTAATTATATTTGATAAGTAAAAAATATCTTATAAAAATTTGGATATTCACAGTTTTCGGAATATTAATTCCTTGCGAACATTT
>Ga0105046_10012527_pt1 | contig 13157 bp, 7 predicted proteins | sample MAT03_FD_78385 | JGI IMG/M metagenome (GOLD analysis project Ga0105046, IMG submission 78385) | Freshwater microbial communities from Lake Fryxell liftoff mats and glacier meltwater in Antarctica - MAT-03 (megahit assembly) | ecosystem: Environmental > Aquatic > Freshwater > Ice > Liftoff... | reverse complement strand
GTCGGCTCATCGCATCCTGGGGCTGGAGCAGGTCCCAAGGGTTTGGCTGTTCGCCAATTAAAGCGGTACGCGAGCTGGGTTTAGAACGTCGTGAGACAGTTCGGTCCCTATCTGCCGTGGGCGCAGGATACTTGAGAGGAGCTGTTCATAGTACGAGAGGACCTGAACGGACGCACCTCTAGTGTTCCGGTTGTCATGCCAATGGCATAGCCGGGTAGCTATGTGCGGAACGGATAACCGCTGAAAGCATCTAAGCGGGAAGCCGGCCTCAAGACAAGGTATCCCGGGGCATAAGCCCCCTGAAGGCCCCTTGAAGACTACAAGGTGATAGGCGGGAGGTAGAAGCGCAGTGATGCGCGGAGCCGACCCGTACTAATAGGCCGTGCGGCTTGACCTATCTCTAAGGCAAACGTCTGCTCGAGATCGGGGTTGGGAGTAAGAGCGTCGATGGGATTCTTCGGAATCACGTTGGTGCGGCTCTCGACCGCCTGAATCTCAGTGTTTCGGACGCGTCGATAGCTATTGACACACTTCCACAAGTTTCCGGTGGCAATGTCGGAGGGGATCTACCCGATCCCATCTCGAACTCGGCAGTCAAGCCCTCCAGAGCCAATGGTACTGCTCGCGTAAGTGAGTGGGAGAGTAGGTCGCCGCCGGGCTAATCTAGAAAACCCGTGCAGATTTCGGTCTGCACGGGTTTTCGCTATTCCGTCGACCGAGCCGATCGGTTGTCTTTCGTGCTCACGTCAACCGAGCCTCTACGGCGTCACTCGAGGGTGACTGCGCCCTCGTCGCTGAGGTAGCGGTAGTACCAGCCAAGGACACGCTCGACGTAGCGCCGGGTCTCTTCGTACGGGGGAATGCCGTCGTAGCGCATCACCGCACCTTCACCGGCGTTGTACGCGGCGATGGTGAGGATGAGATCGCCGTCGAACGTGTTCGCGAGCACACGGAGGTAGCGCGAGCCACCGAGGATGTTCTGACGGGGATCGAAGGCATCCGTGACACCCATCCGACGGCCAGTGCCTGGCATAAGTTGCATCAGGCCCTCGGCGCCCACGTGGCTGACGGCGCCTGCGTTGTAGTCGCTTTCGACGCGGATCACCGCGCGGATGAACGCTTCCGGGAGGCGGTAGAGCGCGGCCGCTTCGTGGATGAACGCGTCGTAGCGGTGGTAGCGCTCGGCAGACGTGTCGCGCGAGCCAGCGTCCGCACGTGGTGCGTCGCTTACGCGCGCTTCACGGGTTCGCACCGCGACACGTACTCCACGTCGGCGGCGTGGGGGGACATTGGTGAAGTGCACCACGCCATCGTCGTCGGTGAACGTGTAGATGTCGGCCGCTGCGCGCTGCTCGAGGACCGGCAGGGTCGCGATCGAGAGGGCGAGGAGCAGGGCGATGGCGGCTCGCTTCATTCGGGCGAGGCGATCGTACATGGCTGGGGCGGGGCGGCCAAACATCCGACCTCCAACGGCTTTGGGGCGGTGCGCGCTTCCCGTTCCGAACGTTTCAAGCCCGTGGTGGATTGGGGGGTGCATGAGCACGAGCCTTGCCACCGGAAATGCACCTGACTATGTTCCGCGGAACCTCTGCGTCGCGCTCGGCTGATCCTCTCGGTCGATCCGGAGCAAGGTCCCGAGGACCCATGGCCGACGAAGAAGAGAAGAGCCCAGAGATTCGCGACCAAGACCTGACGTTCGGGGACGAGTTGCCAGTCCTTCCGATCCGCAATGCCGTCCTGTTTCCAGGTGCCGTCGCTCCCTTCGATGTGGGACGCGAGAAGTCGGTCGCGTTGGTGGAGGACATCGATAGCTTGGGGACCCCTGTGATCGCGATCTTCGCGCAGCGCGATCCGTCGACGGATGATCCGGGCCAGCCCGATCTCTATCCGGTCGGTGTGGCGGCTCGGGTGCTCAAAGCGCTCAAGCACTCGAGCGGCAACTACTCCTTGATCTTGCAGGGGCTCGTCCGCATCCGGATGGAGCACGTTCAGACCCAGGATCCCTACCTCAAGGCGCGGATCTCTCGTCTCGACCAGCCGGCGAGTGAGGATGTCGAGACCGAGGCGCTTGCGATGAGCCTTCGGGACATTGCCAAGCAAGTGATCCAGCTGATGCCGGAGCTTCCGCGAGAAGCGACTTCCCTGATCGACTCGATGCAGGAGCCTGGAGCACTTGCCGATCTCGTGGCCGGCAACCTGGACGCGCCCGTCGAAGAGAAGGCGCAGCTCCTCGAGACGATCGACGTGAAGGACCGCATTCGCAAGGTGCTCAGGCTGCTCACGCGGCAGCTGGAGATTCTGAAGATGCGTGAGCGCATCAACTCCCAGATCAAAGAGGAGATGGGTAAGAACCAGCGCGAGTATGTGCTGCGTCAACAGCTCAAGGCCATCAAGGAGGAACTCGGCGAGGAGGACGGAGATCAGGGCGATCTCGACGTGCTCGACGAGCGGATCACCAAGGCCAACCTGCAGAACGAAGCGGAGAGCGTCGCGCGAAAGCAGCTCAAGCGTCTCCGTTCGATGCAGGTCGGGAGCGCTGAGTACACGGTCGTCCGGACGTACATCGACTGGATCTTGGATATCCCGTGGTCGAAGGAGACTACCGACAACCTCGATATCGCCGAGGTTCGAAAGGTGCTCGAGGAGGACCACTCCGGCCTCGACAAGGTGAAGAAGCGGATCGTCGAGTACCTCGCGGTGCGGAAGCTGAAGAAGGACAAAAAGGGTCCGATTCTGTGCCTGCTTGGGCCTCCGGGCGTGGGCAAGACCTCGCTGGGACGCAGCATCGCGCGTGCGCTCGGTCGGAAGTTCGTGCGCATCTCGCTGGGTGGTGTCCACGACGAGGCGGCCATCCGCGGGCATCGCCGGACCTATGTCGGTGCGCTCCCAGGTCAGGTGATCCAGGGCATGAAGAAGGGCGGGATGATTAATCCCGTGTTCATGCTCGATGAGATCGACAAGATTGGGCACGACTTCCGAGGTGATCCCGCGGCGGCGCTTCTCGAGGTGCTCGATCCGGAGCAGAACGATACGTTCGCGGATCACTATCTCGAGATCCCGTACGACTTGAGCAAGGTCATGTTCATCGCGACGGCGAACCAGGGGGACACCATCCCTGCGCCGCTTCGGGACCGGATGGAAATCATCGAGATCCCGGGCTACACGCGCCGGGAGAAGCTCTCGATCGCGGTCGATCATCTCTTGCCCAAGCAGCTCGACGAGCATGGGATCAAGAAGGGTCAGCTGGAGCTGACCACGTCGTCGCTCGAGAAGATCATCGATCACCACACGCGCGAGGCGGGGGTTCGGAACCTCGAGCGGCAGATAGCGACTGTGATCCGAGGGTTCGCCGTCAAGGTCGCCGAGGGTGATCCGGGACCCTTCCGCGTGGACACCGAGGATGATCTGCGGCCCTACCTGGGACCGGCGCGATTCATCAGCGACGTCGCCGAGCGGACCGCCGAGACTGGGGTCGCCACAGGGCTGGCCTGGACGAGCGTCGGTGGTGAGATCCTCTTCATCGAGGCCACTCGGATGCATGGGTCGGGGAAACTGCAGCTGACGGGCCAACTCGGGGACGTGATGAAGGAGTCGGCGCAGGCGGCGCTGTCGTTCGTGCGCACCCGGGCCAAGCAGTTGGAGATTCCCGAGGACTTCCTCGATAAGCACGACATCCACGTGCACATCCCCGCGGGTGGGATGCCCAAGGACGGTCCCAGCGCGGGCGTGACGATGATGACCGCGTTGGTTTCGCTGCTCACGGGCGTGCGGGTGCGACACGACGTGGCGATGACCGGTGAGATCACCTTGCGTGGTCGGGTGCTGCCGGTCGGCGGGATCAAGGAGAAGGTGCTCGCGGCCCATCGCGCAGGCATCAAGCGGGTCCTCCTTCCGGAGCGCAACGTCGCGGACCTCGAGGAGGTGCCGCAGGAGATCAAGAGCGAGCTCGAGTTCATCGGCGTCTCGCGGATGGACGAGGTCCTGCGCCACGCGCTGGAGGATCCCAGCCGTGTGAAGATCGATCTGGCGGGCGAGGAGCGCAAGGCAGGCGAGCCGAACCCCGCGACCCCGGCCGCCTGAGCCGTCTTCCTTCACCAAAACACGCCGGTCTGCGAGTTCGCAGGCCGGCGTTTCTGTTGGCGACGCCGCGCCGCGAAGGTTGGGGAAAAAGGTCAGGTCTGCTATGCGTTCGTCCCCGATGGTGAGCGCGCCCGAGCCCTCCGAGCACGCGGCGAGTGGGCCGCCCGCCGCGGCGTCCGTCGTGTTCGGACAGTTGCTGAGCGGTCTCGTTGCCAGCCTGCTGCTTGCGCTTCTCGACGTGATCGTCGCTGGGTGGTCTGGGGGGCAGCGCGTCTCGCTGGGGGAGTTCATTCTGGCGGGAGCCCACACGGTCGCGCTGTATGCGCCGATCGGGCTCTCGGTCGGGCTGCTGGTTGGGATGATCGCGGTGCCACTTCGCGAGGCGCGCTGGCTGATCGGCGTACGGGCTCGGCTGGGTCGAATCGAGGGGTGGGTCGCGCCGGATCCCGTGGGATTCGGTGGTGGGATAGCGATGCTCGTCGCCCTCGGAGCCGCCCTGCTCCTGGTGCGCGCTGGCTACGGCGCGGTGGTTCGCAGCGTGCACCGAGAGGATTTGGCGGCCTGGGCCATGGGCGGGGTCGGTGCGGCGGCGGTACCCGTCGCGCTGTTGGTATTCGCGATGTCGAGCGCCGTCCTCGGGCGACTCTCGATTCTGTTGGGGCGCCTGGCGACGCTCGCGACGCTGGCGATCGCCCTGGTACTCGGGGCCTCGGTGGGGTTTGGGCTCTACCTCGAGGCGAACCCTGCGGTGCGTACGGCCTATGGGCTGCCGGCACTGCTGTGGGCCCCAGTTGCGGTCGTCATCTACCTCGGCGTGGCGTGGGGGTTGCGTCGGCAGTGGCGGCGAACCGCCAAGCAGATGGCTGGGTTCGTGTTCGCGTCCGTCGTGGTGGTGCTCGCGATGTTGTTCGCGTCTGCGAGCGTCTATGGGCACCGCAATCGAGTTCGGAGCGTGGTCGAGCAGCGGACGGTGCTGGGCCGACGTTTGGTGCGGGGCTATGCGGCGCTCACCGACCGAGACGGCGATCGGCACACGTGGGCGTTCGGTGGTGGGGACTGCGATGACGGGGATGCGTCCATTTACCCAGGCGCGGCCGATCCGGTGGGGGATGGGATCGACTCGGATTGTTTTGCGGGCGACGGAGCGCCCGAGGTCGAGGTGCATACCGACGGTCGCTTCGGGCCTCGGCCGGCGGAGCTGGTCGAACGTCCGAACGTGCTCGTGATCACCATCGACGCGCTGCGCCGGGATCATCTGGCCATCAACGGCTACGAGCGGGAGACGTCCCCCGAGATCGATAGCTTCCTGGCGTCGTCCGTCCAGTTCGTGGATGTGGTGCCGCAGTCGTCGCGATCGCTGCGTTCGATCCCTTCGATGTGGACCGGGCTCTACGCGTCCGAGATAGCGTTCGGTCCGGAGTACCTCTGGCCGGCGCTGCTGCCCGAGAACCATACGGGCGCCGAGCTCTTGAAAGCGCAGGGCTACGCGACCTCGGCGGTGGTGGCGACCGACTACTTCGAGCGGGTCCATGGATTCTTTCAAGGGTTCGATGAGGTGCTCCAGGCCGAGACGCCCGATCCGCCGCGACGCTGGGCGGTCGATGAGGCGCTGCCTCGGATGCGCGCGCTGTGTGCCGGCGATGCGCCGTGGCTCATGTGGGTCCATCTCTTCAACGTGCACGCCCCCTATCTCCAGGACGGTGTCCCATCGCGCTATGGCGGCGAGGAGGCCGACCGATACGACACCGAGATCGGGTTCGCGGGACTCGAGGTCCAGCGGCTCCTCGACGGGCTGCAGGAGTTCGGCGTCGACGAGCGTACCGTGGTCGTGCTCGCTTCGGATCACGGCGAGGGGTTTGGCGAGCACGGGAGTTTCAACCACTCGACTACGCTCTATGAGGAGGAACTCGTGCCGGTCCTCGCGTTCCGGGTGCCTGGGGTGGCGCCGCGTCGAGTGGAGGGGCTGGTGGGGTTGTTGGACATGGCGCCGACGGTAGCGAACCTGGTGGATCTGCCGATGGAGACGACCATCTCCGGGCGCAGCTTGGTGCGGTACTTCCAGGGCGAGGACGTCCCCGAGCCAGAGCGGGTGGTGTTCTCGGAGCTTCTGCCTGATGGGATCGCGCCATACGACATCAAGGCGGCGCGGCGTGGGTCTGAGAAGCTCCTCTGGTGGGTGCGCGATGGAACGATTCAGTACTTCGATCTCGACGCTGACCCCGGAGAGACGAACGATCTGTCGGACGAGCGGCGCGAGGATGCCGACGTGCTCTTCGGTACGTTGCGGGCCTGGGTCGCTCGCTCGTCGCGACCGACCAACCTGAACGAGGCGTTTATTCGCCAGAACGTCCGGCGGACGCCGTGGATGTACGAGCGGCCCTTCGAGGTCGACTACGGCGCGTTCTCGATGATGGGCTTCGATCTGCCCAACCGAACGTATCGAGCCGGGGAGTCGATCCCTCTGACGTTCTACTACCGGGTGGACGGCTTCATCGATCAGGATCTGTTCTTCGTCGCCAACCTGACGGGCCCGCCCGGGGTGACCCTGCCCGCGCACTTCCATGCGTGGCATTTCCCGCTGCACGCGCGCTACCACACCGATCGTTGGCGAGCGGGGGAGTTCATCCGAGATCCCACCCCGATCGTGATCCCTGACCAGGTCCCAGCGCCTATCGACCTGACGTTGGTGCTCACGGTGCAAGATGGAGGACGACCCGTGGACGGAGAGCGGGGCGGGGTGCGTTCGGAGACCTTCGAGCTTGCGACGATCCACATCGAGCCTCTCGCATCGAGGGGCGGCGAGGTGGACGAGCCGTCGGAGGGCGCGCTCGATGCGCCCGTGCTGATTCCGCGTGAGGTGGGGCTGCCGAGCACCCTCAGCGGTCGGTTGGGAGGGGAGTGGTTGCGCACTCCGGCGGCCCATTGACCAGCTTGCCTTGGCATCGACCAGAGCTGCGCGCACATCGGATCGCGCTGGGCATGGGGCTCGTGTTGCTGGTGGCAGTTGGCGCGTGGGTCCTCGGACTGCCGGGGGTCGAGTCGCTGCCGGTGTGGTTCTACCGACCGCTCGGCCCGCGCGCGTTGCATCCGAGCGGATGGGTGATGGCGGGTGCGCTCTGCGTCCCGCTCTCGATGCTGGCCTTCTGGTTGGTTCGGCGCGGTCGGGTCGCGCTCTCGCTGGTGCTCTTGGTGATTATCGGGATCGGTGCACAGGTCACCGTACTGGCGATGGATCAAGGGACGGGGATCTCGCGGCTCGAGCAGGGGCATGGTGAGTTCTTCCGCGTCGCGCACGAGCGACGCGGGCAGTACTGGGAGACGATGCGCGACTACGACGCGCTCGCAGAGGCGGGGACGCTCGGGGTCTTCGCGCCCAGTAAGCCGCCTGGCACGCTGAGCTTCTACATGCTGCTCGATGCGCTCTCCGAGCTCGGCCCGGTGGCTGCGTTGGCGGCCCCGTTGCAGGCAGAACTCCGCACACGTCCGGCGCTCCGACCGTTCGTGTCGAGCGCTGCGGCGGGCGTGCTCGGGATGCCGCTCTTCACCGCCCTCGCTTTGATCCCGATCTTCTTTCTGGCCCGGCGTCTCGGCGGATCGCCCGAGGAAGCGATGGCCGCGGGGCTGCTCTACGCGACGCAGCCGGGGGTCCTACTCATCAGCTTTCACGCCGACGGCGCGCTCTTTCCCTTGCTCGCGGTGGTGGTGGTCTTGCTCGCAGTCTCGGGGCGCAGACAGGGCCGGCGGCCTCGACAGATCGGCCTGCTCTGCGGCGCCGGTGCTGCGCTGGCGTTGGGGGTCTGGTGCAACTTCTCCACCCTGCCGCTGATCGGGATGTTGGGGATCCTGCTCGTCGGCCTTCGCGCCGAGGCGGGCGCGAGCCCGAAGGACGCGCTGTTCGGCGCGACGCTCGACTTGCTGATCATCCTCGGAGCAGCGCTCATCGTGCTCGGGCTCCTCTGGAGCAGTGGGCTCTTCGCGCATCCAATCGATCGATTTCATGCGGCGCTGGAGCACCATCGGCGCTGGAAGAACGGAGCTATCGGTGGGGTGTTCGGGGCGGTGGGAGCGCTGGAGTTCTGGCTCTGGGCTGGTCCTCCGCTCCTGCTCGTCTTCGTGTTGGCGGTGCTGGGGTCGGCGCGTCGTGTGGTGCGCTCGACGCTCTTGCCGGGTGATGGCCTGGTGCTCGCGACGCTCGCGGTCCACCTCGTGATGGCGATCGCGACTGGCTGCGTGGAGGCTGCGCGCTTGTGGCTGTGGGTCACGCCGTTCTTGGTGATCGCGGCTGCGCGGTTTCTTCGGAGGCACGGGCCCACCGGATCGCCCGAGCAGCTGTGGGTCCAACTCGCGGCCTGTCAGGTCGGGCTCACGTTCGTGATGAGGTTCTGTCAGCCATGGTGAGGGAGCAGGCGATCGAGCGAGCGCGGGCGGCTCGGGTGCTACTCGCCGCCCAGCAGACGGCCGAGGGGATCCGTCTGTCGCTGGAAGCGCTCGCCGCGCTCGAGAACGAGCTGCCCGATGACGTTCGCCCCGAGGCCCGCGCGATCAGGGCGGACACGAGGGCACCTCGGCTGGACCGCGAGGTCTCGCGCGCCGAGGTCGATCGCGCGCAACGCGCGTTGACGCTGATCGAGCTCCTCGACGCCGACGTGCGGCGAACGGGACAGCGGCGGGCGCTCGTGGCGCTTGCGGTCGCGTCGGTGCTCGCTGCGCTCTTCGTCGTGTTTCGTCCCGGCCCAGCGATCGAGGTGACGGCGTCGGGCAGCTACGACGCCATCCCCAACGACGGTCCGGGAGCGGTGCTCGATGGGGATCCGGAGACCAACTGGTTGATGCCCGACAGGTCGCCTGGGTGGCTGGACCTGCGCTTCGATGCGCCGCGGCAGGTGTGGGGGCTGCGCATCCGCAACGGCACCAACGCGCCCTATCGAGACCGTGCGGTCGAGCGGATCGAGGTGGCGCTCTTCGACGAGACGGGGGCGATGCTCGCGAGCACGGAGCGGACCCTGGCGCTGGGCGAGGAGGCGCAGATCGATGTGAGCGGCAGCAGGGTGAAGCGGGTGAGGATCTACGTTCGGAGCTGGCATCGCGCGGGCGGCGCTTTGGACGAGGTTCGGATCCTGCCGTGAGCCACCGCTATCCGAGGAGCGCGGCGCTTGCGGAGGCTCGACTGCGCCGGTACGGTCGCGCGCGATGAGCGCGGCTTCTTCTCCGACCACCGGCAAGGGCGATCTTTCCCTGGGGAGCTCGCTTGGCCAGCGGGTCGTCGAGTACTTCACGCTAAGGAACGCGGAGGCTGCGCTCGCGCGATTGCCCGAGCTGTCGCGCGGAGCAATCGCCGACACCATCGAGCTCGCACGTCAGCAGGCCGCGGCGGCCGAGGCGCTCTTCGCGGTGGGGCATACGGTCGAGGCGCTCCGGCTGGCGCGCGAGGCGCTCGCGAGCACCCAGTCGGCGGCGGAGAGGTACGCGAGGGCCATGAACCTCGACGTGACGGCGCTGGTCGCGAGGGATGCCCCAGACGACCCACCTGCCGAGGCGCTCGCGGAAGCTTCCCGCGATGCCGATGCTGCGCCGGATGCCGATGCTGCGCCGGATGCCGATGCTGCGCCGGATGCCGATGCTGCGCCGGATGCCGATGTTGCGGCCGATGCCGATGCAGCAGCCGAACCGGACGTGGGGGATGCCGCTGGAGGCGAGCTCGCGGAGGCGTCGACCGAGGTTGCTCCTGTCGCCAACGTGGCCGCGCCTTTGCCCGACACCCAGGCCGCGTGGCGTCAGCTCGCCGTGCGCGCGGGGATGTCGGCGCGGCGCATCGGCGGGATCGAACGTCAGCTCGCGGCGAGCGCCGCGCTCTCGGTGCCGAGGTTGGAGAAGGACGTCGCGCCTGCCCACGTCGATGGCTTCCGCGAGGTGCTTCAGGCGCGTGCGGCGATCGAGGAGACATTGGCCCCGGCGACCCACACCAAGGGCTCGTTGTTGGGCGCTCGGATCTGGCGCGGGGTGAGCTCGACGCTCGTCGCGATCGCGGTGGTGGGTGCGCTCATCTACACGCTGAAGCCCGTCGAGGGGACCTTCGTGCGCGCGTCGGCCACCTGGGCGGATAGCCCCGACTTCCGCGCGGACTTCATCATCGATGGTGACGAGAACACGATGTGGCTCCTGCCGGAGAACACCGGCTGGGTCGAGGTCCGCACAGCGCCCTCGATCCCCGCGGTACACCGCATCACGCTCGTGAACGCGGGCAACGCGCGCGTCGAGGATCGCGGCACGCGGGCGTATCGGCTGGAGATCTATGCGGGCGGCGCGCTCGCCGAGTCGATCGACGGAGAGTTCGGCGACGAGCTGAGCGCGACGACGACGCATGAGGTCTCGGTGCAGAACGTCGAGCGGATCCGCTTCGTGGCCGTGAGCGGATACCGAGCGGGCGCAGGGCTCACCGAGCTCCGCTGGGAGTGAGCGCTGCCGGCGTGCAAGCGGCGCGCACGTCCGACGTCTCCTCGAGCGACTCGAGCGTCACCCGCTTGCGGCTCGCCGGGGGGGTCTTCGCGACGCTGGTGAGCGTCCTTCTGGTGTCGATGGTGGTCGGGCTCGCGGTGGATCCCGCGCTGCTGCACGCACTGAACCCGGTGACCGGGGAGCCCATCGTGCTGCATCGAGGGCACGGGGTTCGGGTGCCCTTCGACGCGGGGTGGTCGCTCCAGGGGATGCGGCGGAGCCCGGTCGCAGCGGTGATGATGGTCGCGTTCGGGCTCGCGTTCGGGGTGATGAGTCGGTGGCTCTCGACGGCGCGGGGGCACGCTTGGGGCGCGTGGCGTTGGATCGCCTTCGGGGGCTTGGGCGCGCTGGTGTCCTGGCTCTGGCCGGTGAGCTACGCGCTGAACATCGAGCTCGGTGATGGCCGGACGCTGCCGGAGAATGTGGGGAACGGGCTGACGTTCGGGGCGGAGATCGTGACGTCCGAGCTGATGGTGCATTCGATCGAGGCGGTCGCGGCGCTCGGCTACCACAATGCGGTCACGGGGATCCGGGTGATGGACACGGCGTGCGCGTTCGTGCTCTGCGCGAGCATCGCGGCGTTGGCGGACGCGGTCGCCGTGAGCACGCGGGGGCGGATGCTCGTGGTCATCGGTGCGCTCCTCTCGGGCGCGAGCCTCCAGGTGATGGGCTACGTCGAGACGACGGTGCTCGAGCTGGCGGCGATGGCCCTCTATGCGGCCGGCGCTGGGCACGTGCTCGGTCAGCGGCGTGCGGGTGCTGGAGCGCCTTGGGCCTGGGTGGGCCTGAGCGTCGCGGTGATGGCGCACGGCGCCGGCGCATTGCTCTTGCCCTCGGCCGCGCTGATGGTCGCGCCGAGGGCGCGCTTGTGGGGACCGAAGGTGGTGCGCCACGTCGCGCTCTTCGTCGTGTGCTTGGTGGTGCCGTTCTTGTGGATGATCGCGCCGCGTTGGTTGAGCGATGACCTGGGAAACGCCGATGGCGGCGGCGACCACGTGCGGTTCGTGCAGGCGGACTTCGATCGGGTGCATCCGCCTTCGCCGGTCCTCTACTACGGGCGCTTCGAGGCCCTGCACTGGGCGGATCTGGGGAACGCGCTCTTGGTGGCGGCGCCGCTGATGCCGCTCTTGCTGCTGTCGCTACCGTGGATCGGTCGCTTGGCGCGCCCTCGGCCCGTGGTGTGGGTGCTCGGGGTCGCGGCGCTCTTCGCGTTCGTGATCCCGCTCTTGTGGAACCACGACTTTGGGATGTGGGGCGACTGGAACCTCGCTGCGACGTACCTGTTCCCGATGCATCTGACGAGCTGGGTGTGGCTGGTGCAGACGCTGGAGCGCTTCCCGCGTGATGATCGGAGCTGGTCGTTGATCGCTGGGAGCGCGCTGACGCTTCAGCTCGGTGGGCTCGCTGGGCTCGCGCTCCAGCTCTATGGGTGACGCGTCAACTCAGTTGAAACGATTCAGTCGAAACGATAGCCGACGCGGAGGCTGGCGCCGAAGAGCAGGGCGCCGACGCCGTTGGTCATCACGCCGATCTCGGGCAGGGCGACCTCGAGGTACACGCTCTGGGTGGGACGCCATCCGAGGAGCGCGCTCACTCGGAATAGGAAGCCCACGTCGCGGCCGCCGGTGAAGAGGAAGTTCGCGCCGACCTCGGCTACGGCCCCCAAGTAGATAGGCTCCGCGAACGGTGAGAACACATAGGCCGCGCCTACCTGGATATCGAGGGCGGAGATCGTGCCCAACATCAGATCGACGCCGCCCCGTAGCTCGAGACCTTCGATGAGGACGCGCGCGACCCGTAGCTGGATGGTGGCGAGACCGCCCACGGTGTCGCGCGCCATGGTGCTGCGACCGGGCTGACCGAAGGTCGCGAGACCTCCGCCTTGGACGCCTCCGAGCACCATCCAGGCGCCGTCCGATCCGTAGACGGGGCGGGCGTTCCAGCGCTCTTCTTCCGTCGCGCGCAGCGCGGCCGCTTCTGCCTCGGCGCGGCGTCGCTCTTCTTCTTCGGCGGCGAGACGTGCGGCTTCTTCTTCGGCGGCGATGCGCTCGGCTTCCGTACGCGCGACGTCTGCGTCTGCGGCCAGGCGTGCGGCTTCTTCGGCGGCGCGCGCGGCTTCTTCGGCGGCGCGCGCGGCTTCGGCGGCCTCGCGGGCTTCGCGCTCCGCGTCGTTCTCCATGCCCGAGAGGCGGAGGGCGTCGTCGCCCAGACCCGCGGCTCTCAGCATCGCGCCCAGCACGTCGGCGAGGCGCTCGGCCTCCTCGGCGTCGGTGACGTTGATCACGAGATCCTCGACGCGGCCGGCGTGACCGACGGTCAGGTGCAGTCGGTACTGACCGGGCATCGTTCCATCCACGCGGGGGATGAGGATGTAGTCGGCGGTCCGCGCGATGGCGATGCCGTCCATCTCGCCGGCGGTCGCGGGGATGGAGGTGTCGGTCGGGGTCACGATCGTGTGACCCAGGGCGCGGACGGCGTTGAGCACCGCCTCCTCGATGTGGTCGCGTCGATCGCCCGAGACCGAGCCGCCGAGCGTGTACACCACGACCCGATCTGCACGGGCCAGGCTGAGGGCGACGGCG
>Ga0105046_10012523_pt1 | contig 13161 bp, 11 predicted proteins | sample MAT03_FD_78385 | JGI IMG/M metagenome (GOLD analysis project Ga0105046, IMG submission 78385) | Freshwater microbial communities from Lake Fryxell liftoff mats and glacier meltwater in Antarctica - MAT-03 (megahit assembly) | ecosystem: Environmental > Aquatic > Freshwater > Ice > Liftoff... | reverse complement strand
TTAAAATGCCCGGTTGAACGCTCAACACATCATAATCGGACACAGTGAGCAGATTATCCAGGGTGCTGGCCGCCAGCCAATTCTGACGAATATCCAGATCCGGGATTTTAGCCCCCAGCCGTTCCCCGACCTGTAACACAGGCTGCCAGAGCCAATTCCACGTTGAAATGACCAGACGCGAACCGGGGTGCATGTAACGCTTGATGCTTTGCAAAAACGCCTGCACATCATAGAGGTAGGTGGCACTGTCTTCGACGACGATCAGATCAAAAGGCTCTGCCAGAGCGGGATGATCCGGCAACGCTTCTATATCGGCACAGAGCCAGGTGTATTGTGGGTGATTGGCCTGGGCGATTTCGATAGAGCGCGGGCTAATATCAACGCCGACGCCGTAGGAAGGCGCGAGTGTTGCCAGCAGATCGCCCGTGCTGCATCCAAGTTCCAGCACCCGCGACGTGGGGTTTAAGAACTGGCGGCAGGTCTCAATCACCTGTTGATGATAGCGATAATTGTAGTGGAAGAATGCAGAACGCCGATCAGCATAGTGATCGAAGTGCGTGCGAATACGTTGCTTAATGCTTTCCAATCGTAGACTCCCTATCTGGGAAACAGACTTGAATCATAGGATACAAACAATGACCTCGCATCAAGCCACCCAATACTTAACAGGTGTCTCTATCGATCTCTTGAATGATATTTCCTAAATGGTATGGCATATTTGCGGTCTAGAGCGTTAACAAATGCTCCTATGCCCAGCGACCCTGTAGGAGTTTGAATACAATTAGTGTCAGGACTTTCGCTTGGGTTATTCAAGACGGTTGTCAACGGTTCAAATTCTTAGATTTTGATCTATCATGACCCGTTCTGATTTATCCAAGCGAAAGTCCTAAGTGTATCAAAAAGTGCCATAAAACCCCTGGATTCATCTCTCAACTCGCCAATAAAAAAATCAGCAGAAGGCATCACGCTTCTGCTGATTTTTCATAGCGACACTATGGGCTTAAAACAGCGTGCGATAAATCTTATGGAGAACTCAAATAAAATTGACATGAATGTAGGGGCGCAGCATGCTGCGCCCAAAGAGCAATGTTTTCCGATTCATGTCAGTTTTAAACGGGTTGTCCATTAGCCTGCGAGTTCCGTGAGCATGGTTTCCATGTGCTCGATTTCAGCCATTTGATCCGTGATGATCTTCTGCGCCAGTGCCCGCAGTTCAGCATGCCCTGTTCCCTCTGGCGAACTCTCAAGGATGCGCTCAGACATATGGATCGCATCGTTATGATGATCGATCATGGCCTCAAGCCACGCGATTTCGTAGTCCACGCCTTCAAGACGACCCAGCCCTGCAAACATTCCCATCATCATGGCGGGATCGGTGTCAGGCATCGCAGCATCGGGCGCGGGCGCGGCAGTTGGCACAACCGCCTCGGCCGTAGAATTAGGAGAAGTCAGAACAGGCTCGTTAGTCGCCATGCCATTCATGTCCATCTCATCACCCATTATTTCCATATCACTCGCCATCGGGATGGGGCTGTAGGCGACATTGTACCAGTTGAGCAACCAACCCTGCATCGTTGTGATCTCGGCTGTCTGTGCATCGATGATATTTTGACACGTTGTCAGAACGCTTTCGGTTGTCGCTTTGACCAGACAATCATTGGCCATATCTATCGCCATCTGGTGATGGTCAATCATGCCTTCCATATAGCGCAGTTCAGCACGACCCGCCCGCCCCTCGACAGGCCCATCCGCCATCACCGCAGAGAGACCCAGAAGGACCAGGGTCAATGTCAGGACACTCAAGAGTAAAGAACGCTTCAACATAGAAGTTCTCCTTAATATCAGTCAGTTCAACTCAGTATAGAAGCATGGTATTCCAGTTGATACCCACCAAATTGCCTGTTTTATGAGGTTGGGCATGCAATTTGCGCTTGTCGTTGGAGATTGATGCGCTTTACAGGTCTAGAAATGGTCTTTAGGGGCACATGATCGTGGGATTACGAACCTGCAAAATTATGGGATATAGGGGCGACCCGCCTGATCCTTTTCAAGCTAATGGAGAACCTTTATAGACCTCAAATGATTAAAGATTGATCTCAGCGGGCGCAGCATGCTGCGCCCGAAAATGCACATCATTTGTCATCTAAAACAGAAATCCACTAGTTAGCTTGTAAGCCTATGGTGTTTAGTGGGCACGATGCATCGTACCCTTACAAAGACGCTCTGCCTGTTTGATTGATCCTGAGACATGCACCATTGGTTATCTAGCGAACGGACGGACTCAAGGACTGCGCTTTTTGCGCCATCTGCCCGATTTCTACCGCATAGATGTCGTTTGCGCCCATCGCTTCCACAACCGCGATGACATCGGCATAGCGACCATTGGCCGCAAATTCGCTGCCGCGCAGAAGCTCGGCAAGCTCGGCCATTGCTGCATGCACACGGAAATCGACAGGAGCATCATCAAAGCTCACGATGACATTGTCTGTCGAGACATCGGCGGCTTGTTCGACAACATCACGCGTTTCAGCATGCTCATAGCGGATTTGCGCATTCGCCATGACACCCTGTGCATTGGGCTTGAGAGTCAGCTCATACAGGGCGGTGACGCTGTGCCCTGCCCCCACCTCGCCCGCATCGACGGTATCATCACGGAAATCTTCGTCAGCAATCGCCCGATTTTCATAGCCGAGCAAACGATATTCGCTCACCACAGCCGGGTTAAAATCCACTTGAATCTTAGCATTGTAACCAATCACCTGGAGCGTGCTGGTCAGATTATTGACAAACACACGACGCGCCTCGCGCAGGGTATCCACATAGAAATAGCTGCCATTGCCATCATTGGCGAGCTGTTCCATGAGCACATCATTGTATGTGCCCATGCCAAAGCCAATGGTCGACAGTGTAACGCCCGCTTCAACGCCCTGGCGGATGGTCTGCAAAATCGCTTCGGGCCCCGTCTCGCCCACATTAGCCACACCATCACTCAAGAGAATGACGCGTGTCGTCCCGTCCTGGCGCAGATGTTCGCGGGCCACCTCATAGCCCAATCTTAATCCGGCTTCGGCGTAGGTGCTGCCCTCCGGGTGCAGGCTGGCAATCGCATTCAGAATTGTTTGTTGATCGCTGGCGGGCGTCGGCACGAGCACAACCCGCGCATTGTCCGAGTAGACAACAATGCCGACTTCATCATCCTGGCGCAGCTGGCCCACCAGCATTGTCAGCGTGTCCTTGACCATGCCGAGGCGGTTGGGAGCGTCCATGCTGCCGGAAATATCAATCACAAAAATAAGTGTGGCCGGATCACGATCTTCAGCCGCAATCTGCTGCCCCTGAATGCCCACGCGCAGCAGTAGTTTGCCTTCGTCCGCGAATGGCGATGGTGAAGCATCCAGGTGAATGGCAAATGCGCTGCCATCGGTGGGCGGCTCGTACTGTGTGGGCAGATAGTTGATGAATTCTTCCGTCCGAATGGCATCAGCGGGCGGCAGTTGGCTTGAGCCGAGGAGATAGCCACGCGCGAGTGTGTAAGAGGCAGTATCGACATCCATCGCAAAGGTGCTGAGATGATCGTCTGCGGTCTTCTCAACCGGATTGACGTCATAACCCTCAAATGTGGGTGGCAGTACGGGTTCAGCGGGCGCTGGATTGAACGACATAGCCAGCATGGGGCCGTTAGCACCGCTTGCGTTCTGTGCGACGGTCTCGGATTTGTTTGTTATGCCATCATCCATCGGGGCGTCTACGGGATTGATTGCCAATCCTATCGAACTGCATGCCCCGGTCAGGACAAGCGTTAAGACCATCACACAAGGCAGGAAAGAACGCCGTAAAGCTCGGCAGGTTATCATCAGGTTAGCCATTTTGTCACCTCAAGACTTTAAGTTTCGACACACAGAAACACAATACTCTGTAGTCGCACCATTTCGCGATAGTCTAGAGACGACAAGATGGCTGGGATTGTTCCACACCGGTATGGATTTCGCCAAATCCATAGCTGATACGTGATCGCCAGCCTTGAACGACTAATGGAGAACCTTTATAGACCTCAAATGATTAAAGATTGATCTCAGCGGGCGAAGCGGGCGCAGCATGCTGCATAGGCATTAAGCTAAGGAAAATATCCTCTTTCAGCGTGTTGCGCCCTGTCGTCGGAGGCTGAACGAAGTCAGCGAAGCCAAAGCCTCTGCCTTCGTCAAGGACAAGCCCGCTGAAGGGGCTTCTCAAACCGTCTGAGGAGCCCCTTTAGCGGGCTTAGTTCTCTTCAGACCGACACTTTCAGTGTCGGGCGAACCCGCAGACTGATCTTTTGAGACCGTGTAAAGGCTTAACTTAATACCTATGCAGCGTGCTGCGCCCTTTCTAATGTTCGCCCGACCCAAGCGGGGTTTTCAACCCCGCAACACGGGAGGCAGGGACTTTACCTGCGGTGACTTCGTTCAGCCCCTGACATCAGGCCCAAACACGCTGATCAGCTTATACGATTTAATCGATACCCCACGCCCGGTTCCGTGAGCAGCAAATGGGGCCGAGTCGGGTCATCCTCAAGTTTTTGCCGCAGCTGCGCAAAATAGACACGCAAGTAGTGCGTCTCATGCACATACTCCGGTCCCCAGACCGCTTTCAAAATCTGCTGATGGGTAAGCGCTTTCCCGGCCTGCTGAATCATCAGACGCAGCAGTGCGTATTCGGTAGGTGTCAGTTTCACGGCCTCACCGCGACGGGTGACAATACGCCGCGAAAAATCGACCTGTATATCGCCGCTGGTAAAAATGGGCTCATCCGGCTGGGGCTGCGAATGGCGCTGTGCCACCCGCATGCGGGCCATGAGTTCGTCCATACTGAAGGGTTTAACGAGATAGTCATCAGCTCCGGCATCCAACGCCGCAATTTTGTCGCGATCCGAATCACGCACCGAGAGCATGATCACAGGTGTGGCGGTCCACTCACGCAGACGGCGCAGGACTTCAAACCCCTCCATATCCGGCAGCCCAATATCAAGAATGATCAGATCAGGGCGAAGCTGCGCAGTTTTGACAATCGCATCCTGACCTGTCTCCGTCTCATGCACCTGATAGCCGTTGGCTTCCAGGCTGATGCGCAAAAAACGGCGAATCTGCAATTCATCATCCACAATCAGGACGAGAGCGCCATCAGGCATGCATTGACTCCCGGACAGGGGGCGGGGCTCCATTCAAGGGCAAGCGGATGGTAAACACAGCGCCTCCTTCAGGCCGATTTTGAGCATCTACTGTACCACCATGTGCCTCAATGAGACCACGACTGATCGAGAGCCCCAGGCCTGTGCCGCCTGTAGCCGTTCCTGGCAAGCGATAAAATTTGTCAAAGATTCGATCCAGCAGCTCAGGGGGAATGCCCGCGCCATGATCCGCAATCTGGATAATCATCTGGTTATTCTGCGCCAACACTCGAATCTCAATCGAGGTTCCATTGGGCGTATATGCCGAAGCATTGTCAATGAGATTCACAAGAACCTGTTCGATCAGCACAAAATCCACCTGAATCAGCGGCAGATCAGGCGCGATAACAATCGCAATCGGATGCGTGTTGTGGTGCTGCTCAAGCCGCTGTACAGCCGTGCCAATGATTTCCCCCACATCGCACCAATCGCGCTTCAGGGTCAGACGTTCGCTTTCAAGGCGTGACATATCCAGCAGATTTTCCACCAGTCGATTTAAACGGTCTGCGGCACTCTGGATGTCATGTGTGAGCTGCTGATGGGCATTGGGCTGCGTGCTGGTGGCAGGATCGAGCAGGCTGCTGGCGGCCCCGGCAATGGTTGCAATGGGCGTGCGCAGTTCATGCGAGATTGAGTTAAGGAGTGTGGTAAAAAGACGTTCGGATTCGCGCAGCATAGCGCTTTGTTCCGCCCGCGCATCCAGGATTTCACGTTCGATGACGAGTGCAATCTGAGACACGAAGGTTTCGAGCAAATTGGCCTGTTCGAATGAGGTCCGTTCGTCCTGATGCATGCGGATTCCGATCACGCCGACGGTGCGGCTTGGCGTGCGCAGCGGAAGAAATTGGGCACTGGCAAGGGGCAGTGTTTCGGTAAAGCGGCCCGCCGGTATGCCGTTTTGATAGACCCACAGCGCGACGCTGTAATCTTTTTCCGTTAAAGCCAATGAGCTGCCGGGATAAGGTTGTGTCCCCAGACGATCATCCTCAGCCATGAGAATCGCCACCTCAGCATCAAACATCTGCTCCATCTGGCTGAGGGCCTTGTGCAGAACATCATCCATTGTAACGGCGGTGGCTGTTTCATGGGCGAGAGTGTATAGAGCCTGAGATTGGTCCGCATTGGTACGGGCCTGGCGCTCCTGGGAGCGAATGCGGGCTGTAAGATTGCCTGTAAAAATGGCAATGGCAAAATATAAGCCGAAGAGAATCACATCTTCTGGCTGCGAAATATAGAACGTATAGCGAGGCTCGATAAAGAGATAATTCCATGAGAAGGCACTCATTGTGGCAGCGGCCAGCGCAGGCCCTCGTCCCAGATAGGCCGCAATCAACAGCACTGCCAGCAGTTCCGTCAGACCCACCGCTTGATATCCTATCTCAGGCAGGGCATCGATTAAGATGCGATCCAGAAATGCGACCAGCATGACAATGCCCAGAGCCATAAAGTATTGATACCATGTCGAATGGCGCTCGCTCTGCGGCAGCCAACCGCGCCGCTTTGTGCTGGGCGATGTTTCGTCTCCAGTGACGACATAAATATCAATGTCACCACTGGCGCGAATAACATGATCAATCAGTGAGCCACCGCGTGCCAGACTCTGCCAGAAATTATGCTGGGGTTTGCCGACGACGATCTGAGTCACATTGCGCTGATGGGCGACCCGCAGCAGACCCTCAGAAATATTGTTGGCGGTTGTCGTAATCACCTCACCGCCAAGACTCCTCACCAGTTCCAGATTATGCGATAAACGTTCCTGGGCGTCAGATGGGAGAGGCTGCAAACTCTGAATATAGACGCCAATCCAGGGTGCTTCCAGATTGTAGGCGATGCGCCGTGTCCAGCGGATCAATTTTTCTGAAAACGGGCTTGGCCCTATCGCCACCATGAGCCGTTCACCCGATTTCCACGAGCTTGTAATGCTTTTGAGATGCCTGTAATCCTGTAATTTGTGGTCCACATGCTCCGCTGTCAAACGCAGAGACATCTCCCGCAGGGCTGAGAGATTGCCGATACGAAAGAAATTGTTTCCCGCTGTTTCGATGCGGTCCGCTGAATAGACTTTGCCCTCGGAAAGACGCTTGCGGAGTTCTTCAGGCGAGAGATCAATCAGTTCAATCTCGTCTGCCATATCGAGCAGCGTATCCGGGACCGTCTCGTGGATGATAATGCCTGTTATTTGAGCCGCCGTATCCGCCCGACTCTCAAAATGCTGGACATTAATGGTTGTCCAAACGTTGATGCCTGCATTGAGCAGTTCGAGCACGTCCTGATATCGTTTTGTATGACGCGAACCCGGAGCATTGGTATGGGCCAACTCATCGACAAGCACAAGCTGCGGGCGGCGGGCGAGAATGGCATCCAGGTCCATTTCTTCTAGCGTTGTGCCGCGATACTCCAATTTTTGGCGAGGGATCATCTCTAAGCCAGGGACGAGAGATTCTGTTTCGGCCCTCTTGTGCGTTTCAACATAACCGATCACCACATCGATTCCATCGGCTTTGGCAAGGTGCGCTGACGACATCATGGTGTATGTCTTGCCCACGCCTGCTGCCATGCCAAAATAGATTCGCAGCCTACCTCTTTTCTGCTGCGCCTCCTGGCGTTGAACGGCAGCGAGTAAAGCATCTGGATCGGGGCGGTGATCAGTCATAGTGGATTATGCCTTGTCGATTCAATACAGGGGCGCAATGCATTGATACTACGCCCCTTAAGTTCATTATGATCCACGATCCAATGCCAGATTCAAGCGCAGCACATTCACGCGCGGCTCTCCCAACAGGCCAAATTGCGGCCCCTCTGTCGCCTCACTCACCAACGCCTGCACCTGCTCCACCGTAAGGCTGCGGGCCTCAGCGACACGAGCCACCTGTAATGCGGCGGCCTGCGGGCTGATGTGCGGATCAAGACCGCTACCGGACGCAAATACCATATCGGCGGGGACGACGGTATCAGCGGGCAGATTGTTAAATGTGCGGAAGTCAATCGCCCGCTGGGCAGCGGCCTCTTGCAGCACAGCACTCGATGGGCTGAGATTGCTGGCCCCCGATGAGCCAATCGACTTATCAGCCTGCGAGTTGAAATACGATCCTTCCATATAATTTACAGCAGAGGGACGCGATTGAAAATAACGGACGTCACTGTTGCTCTGCCCGATTAAAGTTGAACCAACGATAACATCATCAACCCTCTCCAGGCTTCCATTGGCCTGGAAGGGAAAGATCACCTGCCCGATCAGAGTCATGAGCAGCGGATAGATGATCCCGGTGACAAGCGTGAGAACCATGAGCATACGCAGCGCGACAAAAATCTGACTCATCGCACTGAGACGCGGCTGATCGGGTAAAACTGAGATGTTCGCAGAGTCGAGCGAACTGATTTGCTGTACCATGATTATGCAGCTTCCTTTTCATCGTCATTCAGGGATGTGCTCTTGCTGCTCGAAGACACGGTCCTATAATTCCGGCCTGTGTACAGGGAGTCATCGTCAAGGGAGGCCGCTTCTGCTTCGAGCGCCTCACTGTTGTCTAAAATCCACAGTCGCATCATGGCGCACAACGCCGCCGCAATGGTGAAAAACGCAACTTTTTGATGTCCTCCGACAGATTGAGCAGTGGAACAAGGAACAGCAGAGTCACGCCGACTGCCCCTTGCATGTACAGCTGATGCCAGGCTGGTTTTGGTGCCGCGTTCATGGTGATGGTTTATCCTTTCATCGGGCGGCATTAAGCGAGATGCAGCGCCGCCACAATCACATCGATGATTTTGATGCCGATGAAGGGCGCGATCAGGCCCCCCAATCCATAAATGACCAGATTGCGCCGCAGCACTGCCGCTGCCCCCATTGCACGATAGTTGACGCCGCGCAGAGCGAGAGGGATCAAAGCGACGATGACAAGCGCATTGAAAATGATGGCGCTCAAAATCGCACTCTGCGGCGAGGCCAGGCCCATAATATTCAGGGCAGCAAGTGGTCCAGGTTGGCCGGGTTGCGTCGCATACAACGCGCTAAACAAGGCTGGAATAATGGCGAAGTATTTGGCGACATCGTTGGCGATACTGAACGTTGTCAGCGCCCCACGCGTCATCAAAAGCTGCTTACCAATTGCGACCACTTCAATAAGCTTGGTGGGATCGCTGTCCAGATCGACCATGTTGCCCGCTTCGCGTGCCGCCTGCGTCCCCGTGTTCATTGCCACGCCCACATCGGCCTGCGCCAGCGCGGGGGCATCATTTGTGCCATCGCCTGTCATGGCGACGAGATGGCCGCCCATTTGCTCCTCACGGATGCGACGCAGCTTGTCTTCTGGAGTGGCCTGCGCCATAAAGTCATCCACACCGGCTTCGGCAGCAATGGCAGCAGCGGTGAGCGGGTTATCGCCTGTGATCATCACGGTGCGAATGCCCATCGTGCGCAGTTGACCAAAGCGTTCTTTCATGCCATCCTTCACAATGTCCTTGAGTTCAATCACACCCAGGACTTGCGCATTTTCTGCCACAACCAGCGGTGTGCTGCCGCGCCGCGCAATATCATCGACGACGGTCTGGACTTCAGTCGGATATGTGCCCCCCTGTGCCTCAACATACTTGCGCACAGCATCTGCCGCGCCCTTGCGAATCTCACGCGGTGCAGCACCATTGATAGAGGGGAAGTTGACGCCGCTCATGCGGGTTTGCGCCATAAAGGGCACAAATTCAGTATTCAATTCGCTCATCTCGCGGCCCCGCAGAGCAAACTTGTCTTTGGCGAGGATGACAATCGAGCGGCCTTCGGGCGTTTCGTCCGCCAGCGATGACAGCTGCGCCACATCCGCCAGCATCTTAATATCGATGCGCGGGGCAGGCGTGAAACTGGTTGCCATACGATTGCCGAGTGTGATCGTGCCCGTTTTGTCCAGCAGCAGCACATCCACATCACCCGCCGCTTCCACAGCGCGGCCGCTCGTCGCCAAAACGTTGCGCTGGATCATGCGATCCATGCCGCTGATGCCAATGGCGCTCAACAGGCCGCCGATAGTCGTCGGGATCAAGCACACCAACAGCGCAATCAGCACGGTCACAGTGGCGCTTGTCTGCGTCAGTCCCGATTCAGTCTCGCTGTAGGCGGCAAAGGCTTTGAGCGTGACCACCGCCAGCAAAAACACAATCGTCAGGCCTGAGAGCAAAATCGTCAGCGCGATTTCGTTAGGGGTCTTCTGGCGTTTGGCCCCTTCCACAAGAGCAATCATGCGATCCAGAAAGGTACTGCCCTGTTCTGACGTGATGCGAATGACGATGCGATCACTCAAAACGCGCGTCCCCCCTGTCACAGCGCTGCGATCCCCGCCGCTCTCACGGATCACCGGCGCGGATTCACCCGTAATGGCGCTCTCGTCCACGCTGGCGATGCCTTCGACGACTTCCCCATCACCGGGGATTTGATCGCCCACTTCGCAGACGACAAGATCACCTTTTTTGAGTAACGCGGCTTCGGCTTTTTCCTCACGCCCATTGACGAGTTTGCGCGCGATCATTTCTTTGCGCGTCTTGCGCAGGCTGTCGGCCTGGGCCTTGCCGCGCCCTTCGGCCATCGCTTCCGCGAAGTTGGCAAAGAGCACGGTGAACCACAGCCACAGCGTAATTTGCAGATTGAAGCCGATGTTGGGCTGACCCGCGAGAATGTCACGCATTAAGAGGCCCGATGTCATGACTGCCCCGACACCCACCACAAACATGACCGGATTTTTCACCTGTTGGCGCGGATCAAGTTTGACGAGCGCATCTACTGCGGCCCGCTGCACAATGGCTCTCTCAAAGAGCGGTCTGGCTTTTGATTTGGTTTCCATGAGTCTCAGTTCCTTTAGAGAGCACGTCCGGCTTGGACGATAAAATGTTCCACAATCGGCCCCAGGCTCAAGACCGGGAAAAATGTCAGCGCACCGACAATCACAATCACGACGATGAGAAGCCCCACAAACAGCGGCGAATCCGTCGGGAATGTGCCCGCCGACGGCGGCGCAACTTTCTTAGCGACCATACTGCCTGCAATCGCCAGTACCGGGAGGATCACCCCAAAGCGCCCCACCCACATTGCAATGCCCAACAGCAGGTTATAGAACGGCGTATTGGCGTTCAAGCTGCCAAAGGCGCTGCCGTTGTTGTTGGCGGCAGACGTAAAGCCGTACAGAATTTCGCTCAAGCCGTGCGGCCCCATATGTGTGCGGCTGGATAGACCGGCATCCGTGACCACCGCGACTGCTGTAAAAAGCAGAACTGCCGCGCTTGGCAGTAAAATCGCCATGATCGCCATTTTCACTTCCCAGGCTTCGATCTTCTTGCCGAGATACTCCGGCGTGCGCCCCACCATCAACCCGGCAATGAAGACCGTCAGCACGACAAAAATCAGCATGCCGTACAGTCCCGCTCCGACGCCGCCAAAGATCACTTCACCAAGCATCATCTGGATCAGGGCGACCATACCTGCCATTGGGCTGAAGCTGCTGTGCATCGCATTCACCGACCCGTTAGACGCGGCGGTTGTCGCTGTACCCCACAAGACGCTGTTGGTGATGCCAAAACGCACTTCTTTGCCCTCCATCGCACCGCTTGCCACCGTATTGAGCACGGGATTCGGGGCATACTCAGCGACCAGCATAACGGCCAACGCTGCGACCAGCATGATAAACATCGCCGCAAACAAGGCCCAGCCCTGCCGCTTACTGCCAACCATTTGACCGTAGGTATACGTCATCGCCGCCGGAAGAAGCAGAATAGACAGCACCTGAAGGAAATTCGTCAGTGGTGTGGGATTCTCATACGGATGAGCGCTGTTCACATTGAAGTAGCCGCCGCCGTTTGTCCCCAACTGTTTAATCGCGATTTGTGAAGCCGCCGCGCCCTGGGGCAAAAGCTGCGTTTCACCGATCAGCGTTGTGGCCTGGGTGTAATCATTGAAGTTCTGTACGACGCCCTGGCCGATGAGCACGACGGTCAGCACAATGCTCAAGGGCAGCAGGATATACACCGTACCACGAACCAGATCCGCCCAGAAATTGCCAAGCGTACTGCCCATGCGCCGCGTAAAGCCGCGTGTGAGTGCCATCAGCACTGCCAACCCTGTGGCCGCACTGACGAAGTTCTGCACTGCAAGGCCGAGCATCTGCGTGAGGGCGCTCATGGTTGTCTCGCCGCCATAGGACTGCCAATTGGTGTTGGTCACGAAGCTGGTGGCCGTATTGAAGGCGAGAAACGGCTCGACATTGGGCAGTTTTGCGGGATTAAACGGCAGCACGCCTTGCAGCACCTGAAGCCCAAACAGCAGCGCAAAGCCCACGAGATTGAAAATCACCAGGGCCAGAGCATACTGTTTCCAGTTTTGCTCCAGTTGGGAATTAATGCCGCTGACACGGTAAATGGCCCCTTCAATCGGCCCCAGAACAGGCGAGAACAGCGTGCGTTCTCCAGTGAGAACACGCCACATATAATGCCCTAACAGCGGTGTTGCGATAAACAGGACACCGAAGAAGAGAATGATCTGAATCAGGTCGAGAGGAGTCATTTAGAAACGCTCAGGATACAGCATTGAATAGACAAGATAAAGCAGCAGCAAAAGCGCCACAGCGCCTGCAATCACGAGTTCTAAATCCATTGGTCAACCCTCCTGTGATGACTTCATTATCTGATTTACGAGGTCAAAAGGGGATCAAAGCGGGCGCGAGACAGATCAAGAAAGTATCAAGATGATGCGGGAGGTCATTTCAGAGGCAGGCAGCAATCAAACATCGCGCGATAGGATAAAAATGAATTGAGAATATTTGGCGAGTGACGTATTTATCTGAGGGTGGGGCATAAATCGTTGAGTTGATAGGAGAATGTAATCGCGTTGTGAGCGGTTGTGACTCCTAAAATCATGGGCCTGTAGGGGCGACCCGCTGGGTCGCCCGTGCTTGAAAATTATGCCCCACCCTCAAATAGAATCA
>Ga0105046_10012521_pt1 | contig 13162 bp, 7 predicted proteins | sample MAT03_FD_78385 | JGI IMG/M metagenome (GOLD analysis project Ga0105046, IMG submission 78385) | Freshwater microbial communities from Lake Fryxell liftoff mats and glacier meltwater in Antarctica - MAT-03 (megahit assembly) | ecosystem: Environmental > Aquatic > Freshwater > Ice > Liftoff... | reverse complement strand
TCCGTTGATGGTGGCGCTGGATGCTTGAGAAAATGCCGCAGTTGCACTCAAGACACTCAGCGTAAGGACGAGCAAGGTACTTCTGATCATTGTGGTACTGCCTCCCGTTTAGACGAAATTCAGATCTTCGGCTGGATTCACTAAACCGTCTGAAATCGTGAAGATATTTATATCAGATTAAAATTCACTTCGACGGGGGATCTGAAATAATTAGCCGCGACGAATAAAACTTCATGTTGCTGAATCTGCTCAGTTGCGTATTGTTAGCCCAGGATCTGGATGTTGCGCTGAGGCGCGGCCAATCCCGCGGGATTACCTTGCTCGATCAGGTGGAAAATGCCGAAGAGCGAAAGGCATTTCAGATTCTCTATCGGGAACTGGATCCTGTGGCACGGCGAACCCGTGTGAGCGACTTTCTCAAGAAGTTCCCGGCATCCTGGTTGCTGGCGCAGGTGTATGAAGCAGGAGCTCGGGCAAGCTTTGATCTGACCGACTATCCCACCGGCCTCTACTACGCGCGGGAATCCCTGATGCTCTATCCCGAGAACCCTCTCCTTACGGGGACTCTAGCCGCCGTGCTGGCCAATCGCGGCGAAAAGCTGGCGGCCAAACACAAGGCGAGAGAAACACTGGAAACGCTCGATCGCTTCCAGGCGCCGGAAGGAATACCAGAGCGCGAATGGAAGCAGGTCAGGCAGCGGTTGATCGAAGCTTCAGAGAAAGTATTGGCCACGAAAAGAGAACCGGTCGTCCGGCTGGCGAAAGATTCTCGCAACGCATACGCAGGCAGCGAATCCTGTCAGCCCTGCCATCGGGCGCAGTGGGATAGCTGGAGTGGCACAGGGATGGCCAAAATGCTCCGCAAGATCGAGCCACAGGGCGTGATGGGAGACTTCTCTCGTCTGACGACTTTTGGCGGTGAGGGAAATTCCTTGGTCAAAGGCGTCATTGAAGAGGGCAAATATTTTGTGGATTTACGGCGCGAAACTGGGCTGTGGGATCGATTCCGGGTGGACTACATGATCGGCTCTAAATGGCAGCAGGCTTACGCGACCACGGCTGCCAATGGGGAATTGCATGTGCTTCCTTTGCAGTACAACAAGCTTAAAGGCGAATGGATCAATTACTGGAAGATGATTGATCCGCCGGATTCCGCACGCACCGAGATGGTCAATTTTCACCAGATGCGCGATGTGACTTCGTATCAGAAAAACTGTGCGCCCTGCCATACGAGCCAATTGGAGGCGAAGGGATTTCTCGAGCCTGGGGTGAATTGCGAGATGTGTCATGGGCCGTCGGCAGCACATGTGAAGGGAAGTGCCACGAACTGGAGCTTCAAAACAATCGATCACCGCGGATACGTCGAGGTGTGCGCACAGTGCCATGCACAGTCAGCCATTCGTGAGCCGCAGGGATTTCCGCCACGCTACCAGCGTCGGCCGTATGCGGAGTTTTCGCGCAAAGCGTTTTATCGGGACGGGCGCTTTCGAGAGACTACGTTTATCGTCGAATCTTTTGAGCGGTCGGCATGCTTTCAGAAAGGCGAGGCGCATTGCGGACATTGCCATGATCCTCATCCCGCGAATCCTGCTACAAACAGCACTTCTTTGAAACACGAGCCAGATTCTAATCAAATGTGTCGGCAGTGTCATGCGGCAAAGTATTCTTCCGCTGGCCATACACGGCACGCTGAGGGAGATGCCAGCCGCTGTGTGAATTGCCACATGCCGAAGATCATGAACAGTTTGCTCTTTGCCGCCCGCAGTCATCAGATCGACGATCAGCCTCGGGCAGAGCCGACGCTCCGTTTTGGAAGAAAGGAGAGCCCGAATGCCTGCCTCACGTGCCACGCCGACCGGGATGGGGCTTGGCTTGAGAAGAGTCTGAAGGGTTGGCGATCGGCATTGCCAAAAGGTTAAGAGTTTGATAGAAATGATCCAGATGCGAATGTTGTCGATTGCAATCATCTGCGCGATGATCGGGCAGGCTGATGATGAATCGGCTCGTAAGATTCTGGCTACGCAGTGCGTGTCGTGCCATGGGGAAGCAAAGATGGGCGGTCTTGATTTGCGAAGTCGCGAGTCCATGTTGCAGGGCGGAGCGCGAGGTGCTGCTTTAGTGCCTGGCAAGGCAGATGCAAGCATTTTGTTTCAAGCAGTGGAACGCAAAGGCACGCTTGCCATGCCTCCGGGCAAGAAGGCTTTGAGCGAACAGGAAGTGGCAACGATTCGCGATTGGATCGATGGGGGAGCTAAGTGGGGAGACGTAGCGATCAAGGCTCAGGCCACGTGGTGGTCCTTTCAAAAGTTGAAGCGGCCAACCGTACCGGTGGGAGCTTCCAATCCCATTGATGCATTTATACTGGCGAAACTGACGGAGCAAAAATTGGTACCCGTTGGCAAGGCCGCGCGGCGGGCACTGCTGAAGCGATTGAGCATCGACATGCTTGGAATCCCGCCAACACTTGAAGAGTTGGATGCCTTTCAGGCCGACCGCAGCACGGACGCGTATGCCAAGGTAGTGGACCAGATGCTGGCTTCTCCGCGCTATGGGGAACGTTGGGGACGGCACTGGCTGGACGTGGTGCGCTATGCCGATACAGGTGGATTTGAGACCGATATCTATTTTCCGAATGCCTGGCGATACCGGGATTATGTGATTCAGAGTTTGAATGAAGACAAGCCGTATGACCGGTTTGTGAAGGAGCAATTGGCCGGGGATGAGTTGTACCCTGACGACCTCGATCTTGATGGTGGTTTCAAGATTCCCGAGACCAAAATGAAGAACCTGAACGCGATGATCGGCACTGGCATGTACACGATCGGCCCTGCGTATCACGAGGCGGCATTGTTCGGTGGCCAAGTGCGCTACGAGTGGCTGACTGATGTCGTGGATACGACGGGCGAGGCTTTCTTTGGGCTGACCTTGGGTTGCGCGCGCTGCCACAACCACAAGTTCGATCCGATTACTCAAAAGGACTATCACGCGATGATGGCCGTCTTTGCGGGAAGCGAAGAAAGAGAAGTTCCGGTGGTGAGCCAGTTCTCGACCTTCGGATTCAAATCGGGCTACCCGGGTTGGTTGAAGGTAGAAGAATTGAAAGGCGCGATCCAGCGGATCGACCAGGCGGCAAGGAAGCGTGTGGAGAACGCCGTCCGGCAGCGCTTCAGCGCGGATGTGCTTTCGGCTTATGACACCGCAGTAGAAAAACGAAGCGTGGCGCAAAGAACATTGGCGGCAAAACTTGAAGCGGCAATGACTGAGGCTGGCTTGCAGGAAAACGCCGAGGGAAAAGAAGCGGACATTCCTCTTACGGCCAAAGAAAGCCATGAGCGCGAAGAGTTATTAGTGGAGTTGGGCAAGGCTGCACTTAAGGCCAACCCCGTCGCGCAAACTGCAACCGTGTTGGGACATGCGGCCGTCACACCTGCCATCCACATCGCGCACCGCGGCGACTGGCGGGCGAAGGGCGAAGCCGTGGGACCGGCCTTCCCAGCCATGCTAGCTGGGGGCAAACGGATCGAGGATGATCCAGACAAGAAGCTGGCACGCAGAAAAGCACTCGCTCTCTGGTTGACTGAACCAGACCATCCGCTAACGGCAAGAGTGATGGTGAACCGCGTATGGCACTGGCATTTCGGTCGAGGCATCGTCGGTACGCCAAATGATTTTGGGAGGCAGGGTGAAGAGCCAACCCATCCCGAACTGCTCGACTGGCTGGCGACGGAATTCGTTTCACAGGGGTGGAGTCTGAAGAGGCTGCACCGGATGATATTGCTGTCGGAGACGTATCAACGCTCCACTGCCGCGCATGAGGGCAATGCCAGGCTCGATGCCAACAACCGATTCTTATGGCGCATGAATAGACAGCGGTTGGATGCGGAGACCTTGCGCGATTCTGTTCTGGCAGTGACTGGCGATTTGAATCTGAAGATGGGTGGTCGTCCGGTAATCCCGAAATTAAGCAAGGAAGAATACACGGTGATGTGGGCTCGCAACCAATGGCCAGAGGCAATGGATGAACGCGAACATACCCGACGCAGCATTTATCTTTACGTGAAGCGGACCTTCCCAATGCCGATGCTTTCTACCTTCGATACTCCAGATAGCTCAATGAGTTGTTCTCGTCGTGACAATACGACCGTGGCCCCACAAGCACTTACCCTGATGAATGGAGACTTCATGGTGGGTCAGGCGAAGCAACTGGCAGCGATGGCGCGCAAGGCTCATCCGAATGATGCATCCAAGCAACTGGACCTGGCATGGCAACATGCTTTGGGAAGGCAGCCGAAGGCCGCTGAACGAAACAAAGCTGCGGCGATAAGCCTGGAGCAGGTCTGTCTTGCGCTGCTCAATACGAACGAATTTTTGTATCTCGACTAGGAAGAAGTTCATGTCAATATACTGTCCAAAGACGATTCAAGCGGTATCGAGACGGAACTTTCTCGAGAAAAGCGGTCTGGGGTTTGGTGCGATGGCGGCATCTTCGCTGCTGCCTGCCGCAAGCACCGCCGATCCGTTTGCGCCGAAGAAGCCCCACTTCGATGCCAAGGGCAAGAGCGTGATCTTCTTGTTCATGCACGGGGGCCCGAGCCACATCGACACCTTTGATCCCAAGCCAGTGTTGAACAAGCTGCATGGGCAGCCGATCCCGAAGAGCTTCGGCAAAGTGGACTTTCAATTCTCGAACATGGACAAGACTCCGCTGATGGGGTCGCCGCTGCAGTTCAAGAAACGCGGTCAGTCGGGGATTGAGATCTCCGAGCTGTTTGAGAACGTCGCGGCCCATGCCGATGATCTGGCGGTGATCCGCTCTTGCCATCACGATGGATTTACCCATGTGACCGGGCAGACCTGGCTCAATACGGGATGGGGGAGAGTGGGCCGCCCTAGTGTTGGTTCGTGGGTGGTCTACGGGCTTGGAAACGAAAGCGAAAACCTTCCTGCGTACGTAGTCATGCTTGATGGCGGAATTAAAGCCGGATCGCCTGCCTATGGATCCGGCTTTCTTCCCGCCTCCTACCAAGGCACGGTATTACGTAGTGATGGGCCGCCCATCCTGAACATCCGCAGACCCGAAGGAATCTCCGATGGTGAGCAGCGCAAGATGCTGGATCTCTTGCAGGGATTGAACGAAGACCATCGTCAGGCTCGCAATGACGATTCAGAGCTAGCGGCGCGGATGGCTTCTTATGAGCTCGCCTTCAAGATGCAAATGTCAGTACCTGACGTGACGGATCTATCGAAGGAAAGCGATGTGACGCGCAAGATGTACGGAATCGACGACCCGATGTCGGCCGAGTTTGGCACGCAGTGTTTGATGGCGCGCCGATTGGTTGAAAAAGGTGTGCGCTTCGTCCAACTCTATTCAGGCGGAAAGAAGGGAGCCGAAGTGGGATGGGATGGTCACAACGAATGCGACCAGAACCACCGGTTTATGGCGAAGAAAGTCGACAAACCAATTGCTGGATTACTGGCCGATCTGAAGTCGCGCGGATTGCTTGAAAGCACCATAGTGTTGTGGGGTGGAGACTTTGGCCGGACGCCATTCACCGATGGCGCAGAGGGCGGGGGCGGCAATCGCAACGGTCGCGATCACAACCCTTACGGATTTTCGGTTTGGATGGCGGGTGGTGGTATCAAGGGTGGCAAGGTGATCGGCTCAACTGATGAGATCGGACTCAAAGCAGTAGAAGACAAAGTAACCATGCATGACCTTCATGGCACAATGCTCGGACTTCTGGGAATGGACCACAAGAGATTGACTTACTTTTTCCAAGGACGCGAATTCCGTCTCACCGACGTCGGGGGAGAGAACAATCTGGTACAACGATTGACACATGAATAAATCGACCAGGCGATCGCTCTTTTCCCTCTTGGCGGCCGCGAGCGTCGCCGGGGGGCAAGGCGTAGTGTCAAGAGTCGCGCAGCCTCTGCAACGTGGGAAACTGTCGGGGTTTCCCTTTAACGCAAAGTTTGTCGATGTTGCAAAGCAAGCCGGCTTGCTCGAGCCCAGCACTTATGGCGGACGGGCAGCCAAGCAATATCTGCTTGAAACGATCGGCTGCGGTGTCGCCTTTATCGACTACGACAACGATGGCTGGCTGGATATCTTCCTGCTCAACGGAACAACTCTTGAGGGCTCGACGGCAACGAATCGACTTTACAAAAATAATCGGGATGGCACCTTCAGCGACGTCACCGAAGCATCTGGCCTGAAAAAGACAGGTTGGGCATCGGCGGTCTGTGCTGGTGACTACAATAACGACGGCTGGGATGACCTCTTTGTCACCTACTGGGGACAAAACGTCCTCTATCGCAACAATGGCCCGAATGCAAAAGGCGTTGTGACATTTACCGATGTGACGGCAAGGGCTGGCCTCCTGGATAAAGCTCGGCGGTGGGGTGCAGGCTGCACTTTTATCGATTACGACCGCGATGGGTACTTGGATCTTTTTGTTTCCAACTACGTCGATTTTGATCCCAATAAGGTACCCAGGCCCGGACAGAATTCTTATTGCAACTGGAAAGGAGTGCCCGTCAATTGCGGCCCTCGCGGTTTGCCTGCGGGTCATCATTCGCTCTATCGCAACAATGGAGATGGAACCTTCGTCGATGTGAGCGAGAAGTCAGGAATTGCCAAGGCCAGGGGCAGTTACGGAATGACTGCCGTTTCGGCAGACTTTGACAACGACGGTTGGCCGGATATCTATGTCGCTTGCGATTCGACGTCGAGTTTTCTGTTTCGCAACAACCACGATGGAACCTTTGAAGAAGTGGGGCTGGAACGTGGAGTCGCCCTGAATGAAGATGGCATGGAGCAGGCTGGAATGGGGTTGGGCATTGGCGACTTTGATCTCGATGGCAGCCTCGACATTTTGAAGACTCACTTCGCCGATGACTCGAATGTACTTTACCGCAACGACGGCAAAGGTATGTTTGAAGACGTCACGGCGCGCAGTGGGCTGGCGGTGGAAACCCGATTTATCAATTGGGGCGCAGGCATTGTCGACCTTGATAATGACGGATTGCCAGACCTGTTTTATGTGACCGGAAATGTCTATCCTGAACTGGAGGCGAGACTGCCCGCTTATCCCTTTGCGACGCCTCGCGTCTTGTTCCGAAATTTGGGAGGCGGCAAATTTGAGGAACTTTTTGAGCTGGCAGGCCCCGCGATTGGTGAAGCCCATTCGAGCCGCGGCTGCGCCTTTGGAGATTTCGATAATGATGGTGATATCGATATTCTGATCTTGAACCTGCATGAGCCACCGTCGCTGTTACGCAACGACCTGAGCGGGAATGCGCACTGGTTAAAAGTGAAGTTGGAGGGCGTCAATTCCAACCGTAGCGCGATCGGCGGAAGAGTGACTGCCTCCTATGGCGGCAAGAAGCAGGCCCAGGAAGTTTTGAGCCAGTCGAGCTTCTATTCCGTCAATGACTTTCGTCTGCACTTCGGCCTTGGTGAGGCGACCGAGGCAGATCTCGATATCCGCTGGCCCAACGGTAACGTTGAGAAGTTGCGCAAGGTTGCCTGCGATCAATTGGTAACGATTCGCGAAGGGGCAGGGATCGTGAAGGCGACGCCATTTGCGAGGAAAAAGTAAAGTGCGGACTCTTGCGTTTATCCTTTGGGCCGGGCTTGCAGACGCTCAGGACTATGTAGGGTCGAAGGCTTGCGAGGGTTGTCACAAGCAGATTCACGAACATTGGGTTCGTTCTTCGATGGGCCGCTCGATGAGCCCGGCGGCTGAGCATTTGTCCAAAGTGAATAGCGAAGTGACAGTGCGCAGCGAGAAGCTGAAGCGAGAGTTTACGGTGTTTGCCGCAGATGGCCAATTGAAGCAGCGTGAATCGGGCGAAGGTTTTCGCAATGAACACGCGCTGGCGTGGGCGATCGGCTCAGGCGTTAATGGATTAAGTTTTATCGTGCAGCGTGGCAATCACTTGTTTCAGGCTCCGGTCTCGTTTTATTCGCGTGTAGGCCAGTGGAATCTATCGCCCGGCTATGAGTTTGCCGACTATGGATTTAATCGCACCATCGCCGCGGGTTGCATAAACTGTCATAGTGGCAGGCCACAGCCTGTTGCCAGAAGCAACGGGGAGTACCAGAACCCGCCCTTTGCCGAGCTGTCAATTGGATGCGAGAACTGCCATGGCCCAGGCCGCAAGCACATTGCACTACGAGGTGCCAAGACTGCCATCGTGAATCCAGCGAAGCTGCCTCGTGAGCGAGCAGATGAGGTCTGCATGAATTGCCATCAGGGCGGCGACACACGGATCTTGCAGCCTGGCAAGACCGAGAGCGATTACCGGCCCGGTATGGTGTTGAATGATGTTGTCGCGATTTTCAAGCTGCCCAGGACGAATGATGCCGACTTGCTGGAACATCACGAATCGATGCGTATGAGTAAGTGCTATGAAAAGAGCGGCACCATGTCTTGCCTGACATGCCATAGCCCGCATGCGGCCAAGATCGATTACAACGCAAAGTGTCTGAGTTGCCATTCGAAGCATCCGGATAGTGGCGGCGATTGCGTCGCCTGCCACATGCCGAAGCGCGAGTTAAAGGTGATTGCTCATTCCGCACTCAGCAATCACCGGATCGTTCGGCGGCCGAATCAGCCCCTGCCTGCACCTTCTGATTCCGGCTTGGACCTGGTGCATATCAACCGCTCCAGTAACGTGGAATTACCGCTACTTACTCGAATGCAGGCCTATGGACAGATGGCCGATCGCCAGCCTGCTTACTACGAGAGGTTTCAACTCCTGCTGGATGAGGCTGCTACAAAAGAGGGCCAGCATCCTCTGGTGCTGGCTTCGCTCGGTCGAAGGGCATTGCGGGCAAATCGATGGAACGAAGCAATTCTGCATCTGCAGGCAGCGCGCGGCCGGGGGTCTGTCTCGTCCACCACTTTTGAAGATCTTGCTGAGGCGCTGGGCCGGGCGGGCCGACTTGAAGAATCGATCGAAGTGTTACGACAGGGGATTCAGGCCGCGCCGTACACGCCCATGCTCTACAAATCCTTAGCCTTACGCTTCATCCAGCTCAAACGATTTGAGGAAGCAAAGCAAATGCTGGTCAAGTATGTGGAATTATTTCCAGAAGACGACTTTGTGCGAAAGTTGCTGGCGCAGGTGTCAGGGCCGCGCTGATTTGCGCAAGGCTTCGCGGGCGATCAAGCTCTGTGGAAAGACTTTCAGCAATCTCTTGAGAACCTGCTGACGCGCATCGATATTGGACTGGCATTCAGCAAGAAAGAAGTAGGCGCTCTCGCGGCCAGGATCGAGAGCGATGGATCTTTCGAGGCTCTGGATCGCACCAGGCAGATTTGCATCCGCACGCTGGACCAGCGCGAGTTTTTCGTGCAGAGCCGCGTCGTCAGGGCGCTGCCGCACAGCCGCTTCAAGCAGCTTCAGCGCATCCTTCTTTTGGTCCTTGAGAAACAACACCATACCAAGGCTAGAGAGAACTTGAGGGTCGCCAGGCCAGCGTGAAAATACAGCAGCGAGCTTCCGGTATCCTTCGTTGATCAGGTCGGGCCTGCCGTCCCGTTCGCCTACCTGGATCGAAGCGAGTCCAAGATTCCGTTCACGCAGAGCGGGGTCTGCGACATCACGCCAAAGGCGAAGTTGGGGAGGTGTATTGGTTGATGGGGCTGCCGCTTGACGCCGGATGCGGTGATCGGTGAATGCCGTGTGGCCGCCATCGATGGCATCGCGTTTGGGCATGTGGCAGCCGACGCATTGCTTGTGGCCACTGTGAGACACGGGCAGGGAAGCAGCGTGACAGTTGCGGCATTGAAGGTTAACATCGATACTCTCCCCGTGCGGCTGGTGGCACGTCCCGCACCATAGCGGAGCGCACTTGCTGAGAGCAAGCTGCTCGACATGACTCACCACGCGCAAATCATCGCGAGGACGGTCATATACGGCGATCGAATGGCCGACTGGATTGTTGATGTGTGCCTCTCCTGTGAGGTGGCATTGTTCGCAAACCGCATTGCGTGCTTCAGCATTAAGTCGTACCGGATTCTGGATGTTGCTACGTGTTGGGCTCTTCAAATGTTGTTGAGATGGGCCGTGGCACTGTTCGCAACTGATCGGTTGTAGTGCTTCGATCGGGCCGCTTGAGTGGCAGGCGAGGCACTCGCTAGTTAGGCGCCGATTGAAGTCCGGGTGCGTCATCGATTCGTATCCGGGTGCGACGTCCCACAAGTCGAGACGCTTGTACTTTGCGAGTGGGGATTGGAACAGCCACTCACCAATCCGAACCAGAAAACCCTCGGCGTGATTTCCTGAACCGATTCGATAAGCTACGGGATACTCAGCAGAGAATCCGCTCCGCTCGATGTTGTGAGTAACCCCTTTGCCTTGATCCAGAATGCCAAAACGAGTTTTTGATTTGAAATGAGTGAACCCGGCTTGGGGTACCGACTTAGGTACTCCGATTGAGTTGCCCATGGGGCTGCGAAAGTAGGCATCTGTCTGCTTCGGGTGGCAAGCCAGACAAACCGAGGTGGCCCAAAGAGATGGTGCCGCCATAAAAATCAGGATTGCCGTTGTCATGCTGCATGACGATCATATCTTTACTTGCTTGCATCCTGAAATGATGATACGTTTCAGCCAGCCATGGAATTCATTTCAAGACGACAGTTTGCACAGACGATTGGAGCTGGCGCATTGAGCGTTAGCGCCAGCTGGGGACAATTTGGCCCGTCGGGGCCGCCGGCGAAATACGAAGCGACTTGGGATTCGCTGAAGCGCCATCCACTTCCGGCTTGGTTCAGCAATGCAAAATTGGGGATTTTTGTACACTGGGGCCTATATTCCGTACCTGCCTGGGCACAGCCCTCGGGTGAGTTAGGGAAGGTGGATTGGAGCAAATGGTTCTATCAGAATCCATACGCTGAGTGGTATCTGAATTCCATTCGCTTGAAAGAGTCTTCGGCCTACAAGCATCACGTCGCTACCTACGGCGCAGACTATGACTATTACCGCTTTGCCGAGACCTTCACCAGGGAGAGCCAGAAATGGCAGCCTCAGGAATGGGCGTCGCTGTTTCGCTCCGTGGGCGCGCGCTATGTAGTGCTTACTACAAAGCATCACGACGGATTTACGCTCTGGCCTTCTAGAGTGAAGAATCCAGTGAAGGCCGATCTGCCAATTATTGGCCGGGATCTGGTTGGGGATCTGAGCCAGGCTGTTCGCGGTGCGGGGATGAAGATGGGACTTTACTATTCCGGTGGTCTCGACTGGACTTTTGAAAAGCGTCCGGTCGCGACTCTGGCCGACGTGGGCGGCACCGTGGTGCAAAGTCAGCAGTATTCCGATTACGCCGATGCTCACTGGAATGAATTGATGGACCGATATCAGCCGTCCGTACTTTGGAATGACATCGGCTATCCAAAGGTTGGAAAGCTGGAGAAGATCTTCAGCGACTTCTACAATCGCGATAAGGAAGGGCTGATCAATAATCGGTTCGGGAGAGATCACTTTGACTTCACCACGCCCGAGTATTCGCGCTATGAAACGATTGTCGAGAAAAAGTGGGAGAGCTGCCGTGGCCTTGGCTTCAGCTTTGGATACAACCAGATCGAAGGCCCAGAGCATGTGATTGCTTCTGACAAACTGATTGAGCTTCTGGTTGACGTTGTGAGCAAAAATGGCAACCTCTTATTGAATGTTGGGCCCAGGCCGGATGGCAGCATTAGCGAGATTCAGAAGGATCGGTTGGTGACTCTCGGCAAGTGGTTATCGGTGCATGGCGAAGGAATCTTCGACACCAAGCCCTGGATTCGTTCGACGGCCAAGGACACGGATTCCGATATCCGGTTTACACGCAAGGGCGATGCCGTGTATGCCTTTGTGATGAAGCCTTCCAGTGGCGATTCGATTCGTGTGCCCAATGTTTATGCAGCCGACGGGACAAAGATTGAAATGCTGGGACGGGCTGGCGCAATGGAGTGGAAGCAGGCTGGCCGCGATCTGATAGTGGGGGCGAAACACAATGGCCCTTATGTGGCAGCGCTGAAGATCAGCCCGGCACCGCAACAATTGGTGCGCGATTGATTGTAGGCTCAGGGCAGATGAGCTGCACGCGCAGAGATGCTACAAAATTGGCCGCGATGGCGGTGCCAGCGATAAGTTTGATGGGCAGGCCCGGTTACCTAAAGTTTTCGAGCTCTGCCCGGCAGCGCTGAAGAGACCCTCCGAATATGAGTACATCTGTCAAGCTTTCGCGCAGCAGATGGAAAAGAGTCTCATACATTTGCAAGAGCGATGCTGATTGGCATAGGCTAGCGTCGAGTGGCCCGGTGCTTGGAGCATACCCAAATGGCGCAGTTTGCTATCGCTGGCAGCAGACCTTCCTCGATCTCGCGAAGGCTCTTGGCTTGACCAAACTGGGACATCTTTCAACATCTGGCTGAAAATGCTGGGTACTCGATTCATGGCGCTTTCTGTCGCTGGTGATTTTCGTTCTTGCCGGGTGACGTCCATCGCAGCCTTGTTGTCATCTGCCACCTGTGCAAACCTGAACTTTAATAATCACCCGGCAACAGACTTGAGCTGGCTCGGCAAACGAGGTTGCTCTTTCAAAATACTGCATGGTGCTGTCACCAAAATCTGCTTCTTGCTTCGTTGGCTCTTTTGGTCGACCCCTTCGGTTCTATCTTCTTTACTCTTCTTCGCATGGCCACGTGTTTGGCCTTGTCAATCTTAGCTGCTGTTCTCAGCTTTAGAATCCTCGAAGAACCAAAACAATTTCTCAGCTACCTGCGCTTGCCCAAACAAAGGCAGGCACCTGCTCAGGCCGTAGCCAGTTGACGGTAGGTAAACAACTCAAGCTTGTTCTCCGCCAGTAGATCTTTCGCCTCGTTGCTCGTCCAGAATTGATAGTCGGCCCAGCGGTATTCCCAGGAATTGTGAATGGATCGAATTTCAGCATCATCCTTGGCCAGATGAATGATGAGCTTTGTCACGCCAGGCTCCAGCCTGGTCAGCAAGTTTCGATAACTGACTCGCCGCTCCGCATAATTACGACCACTAACTCCCGTTACCAGCCGGTCCAGCATCGCAAACCCCTGGCTTTGTTCCGCCCGCAGCATATCCATCGTGATCGGATAGCCCTTCAATTCTTCCTCCGCCACCGCCATTGGCTTGG
>Ga0105046_10012520_pt1 | contig 13162 bp, 10 predicted proteins | sample MAT03_FD_78385 | JGI IMG/M metagenome (GOLD analysis project Ga0105046, IMG submission 78385) | Freshwater microbial communities from Lake Fryxell liftoff mats and glacier meltwater in Antarctica - MAT-03 (megahit assembly) | ecosystem: Environmental > Aquatic > Freshwater > Ice > Liftoff... | reverse complement strand
GAGAGAGGCTGGCGAAGCCAGCCTCTCTCCCCACCGCTTCAACTGACCAAAGTCTGTCATTCCGAATGAAATGAGGAATCTTATCTTATGTCGAACTCTGGTTAATTTTTAATTAGTTTCCAGAAAGCATTTGCTTGAAAGGGATAAGCAGTATTAATTATTCAATTCCTAGACTAAACGACATTGAATTATGTAACCTCCACGAGGATATTGTTTCAACTCCGCAGAAGTTGCAACTTTGAGGAGAAACCTAAAAATGTATTAAATCATGATTATATGCCACTCCCGGTGAATCAGGTGTTTTATTTACCATTTTAATAAAATCAATAAACCGGCGGTGTTTCCAACGACGGTGTGTCCAGAAGTAAATTGAAGGGTCGGCTTTTATTAGTTTTTCCAGATGACGGGTGAGTTTCTCCGTTATTTCATATTCTTTGGTAGTTTGCGGGTTGTCTTCAATTAATTCAAATGATGCTTCATAAAAGCTCCGTTTTATTCTTTTAACTGAAAGAAACAAAACTACCTGGTTGTATTTGACACTTAGCCTCTCAGGCCCCAGCAAAACTGGAGTTTCCTGATTAAGGAACATGGTCCAGTACCTTACATTTAGCCTGTCGGGGCGTTGATCGCTTAATAAATAAGTAACAGAAGGAGTGTTGTTGCAAACATTCTGATAAATCCTTTTACCTATGGCATTCATGGGTACTGCTTCAATTCCACATCGTTCGCGCAATTTCACAAAAAACATATCGAAACCTTTGTTCGATTGAGGTTTATAAACAGCCATCACTTTATGCCTGATAAATTTTGGCATTTGCAGCGACATTTCAAAGCTTCCTAAATGAGCTGTTACAAGAATTATACTCCGGTTTTTAACAAAATACGAATTAATTAATTCAGCGTTTTTATAAACAAAATGCCTGCTAAGTCTCTTCTCACTTATAAAGCGCGACATCATTGTTTCCATAAAATAGTCGGTGAAATATCTATAAAACCTTTTTTCTATCGAAATAATTTCAGAAATATTTTTATCTGGAAACGAGTGTTTTAAATTAACACGAACTACTTTGCGTCTGTAGCGAACTATGTAATAGGCAATAAGGCTTATCAGATCAGAAATGCCGTGGATCAAAAAAAGTGGAAATATGCTTGTTATTCTTGCTATGGCAATTAAACCGAAATATGTTAAAGAATTAAACATGCTACTCAATTTTAATTGCGGTATTAATCCACAACCACCTTTTAAATGCATACTTCGGATAGTTACGATGTCTGTATGCAGCATGCTTGCTGGTAAGCCGAATTAAATTGTGGTTTTTCAGATACGAATTCATCCGTTTTTCAAATAATTCTCCGCCGTATACTGGGTATGCGATGCTATTATCGATTTCTGGCTCATTATAAATATCGTGCCTGTAATTATCTACTTTTATCAGATAACATTGATCAGAAAAGCCACCTCTCTGATGCCAAAACTGATCATCACTTCCTTCATGATTTCTTCCATCGTGGAGTGTATGGTAATCCCATCCAGGATTTGCAACAAAAAACCTGTCATTTGTCTCCATTCTCTCGATTGCATGAGTAATCCAGGGTTTTCGTACACGCATTAACGTATCGCCTGATAAATGAAGTAAGTATTTAGTTTTACATAGTAAAATTCCTGTAAGCTCCTGAATAGAATAATAATAGCCACCTTTAAAAGATTCAGGATTTACGTTGTATGCTTTAAGTGCCTGTTGCGCATAATCAGCAACAACTACGTACGAATCAATAATATTACGGCTTATACATTTATCGGCATGTTTTTTTACCAAATCCAGGTTATTAACATTATTAATGTATAATACTTTATGATCGAATTTATAATCCAACCAATCGATCATTTTTTTCAGGCGACCTGCTTTAAGCAAAAATTGCCAGTCATTTTCATAACATTTAGTTTCAAACGTAACCCCAATCTTATCCATTACACAGCATCTAAACAATAAATAGCAATAATTTAAGGCAGCAAAAGTAAACAAATTCTGAATTTGACAGTGAATTGAATGCAGTTTTTAAATACTGTCAACATCAATGTAAATACATTTTTCGGTATTTCAAATGGCTGTTTTCATTTCATTTTAATGAAAAACCCTGCCAGAGTATTGAACACTGGCAGGGTTCCATATAATCAGAATATTTACTACTATTTTATCATCTCAACGCTTCTGCGAATAAATTTGGTTAAATCTTCGCCTTTGAGCATGTTGTTCGAAAGTAATGCCAGATCAATCAATTGTTTTACCATTTCATTGCTTTTCCCATAACCTGTTAGAATTTCTTCTTTTTGTTTACGGGTTTCTTCAATTTTCTTTTCGATATCACTCTGTTTGTCTTTGGTAGCCTGGTCTATTTCTTCGTCCTTTTTACCTTTTACAGTTTTTTCGACTTCCTCGAGTTCTTTTTCGAGCAATTCTATCTGCGATTTAAAAGGTTTAACTTTTTCTCCAACAGCAGCATCCTTACTTTCGATTACTTTTTTAACGAGCGGGTGATTAGCATTTACCACGAGACTGTAACTATCGGGTAGTTCGCCATAAAAACCCATTCCACCACCACCCATGGCCGACATATCTTTCATACGGCGCATAAACTCCGATTGGGTAATCATCATCGGTTGGGCTGTCTCCGAAAGATTTTCGAATACAACATAAAAATTATCACCGTTCTTTAGTTGGCTCTTAATAATAGGGCGAAGTTCATCCTGTTGTTCGGCAGAGAGTTTTACTTCTTCAATATCTTCTTTCTGAATGAGTTTTTCGACAATGTCAGAGTCAACACGGGTAAAACGCGATTCTTTAAATTTAGTTTCAGCCTGGTTGATGAAATGCATATCCAACTGACCGTCCATTATCAAAACATCGTATCCATGATTGGTAGCAGCATCAATAAATGTATGCTGGTCAACCGGATTGGAAGTATATAAATAGATTAATGTTTTGTTTTTATCGGTTTGATTGCCTTTGATAAGCTCTTTATATTCGTCGAATGTAAAATATTTCCCTTCGGTGTTTTTAAAGAGATAAAATTTTTCGGCCCGTTCATAAAATTTTTCATCGGTAATCATTCCATATTCAATGAATAACTTGAGACCATCCCATTTTTTCTCGAATTCAGCCCTGTCGTTTTTGAAAATTTCTTCTAACCTGTCGGCAACTTTCTTTGTAATATGACTTGAAATTTTCTTAACGTTGGAATCGCTTTGCAGGTAACTTCTCGAAACGTTGAGCGGAATATCGGGAGAATCCAACACTCCGTGAAGCAGGGTTAAAAAATCGGGCACTATTCCTTCTACCGAATCGGTCACATAAACCTGGTTGCTGTATAGCTGAATTTTGTTTTTCTGAATCTCTATATTATTCTTGATTTTCGGGAAATACAAAATGCCTGTCAGGTTGAAAGGATAATCCACATTCAGGTGGATATTAAACATTGGTTCTTCCTGAGTAGGATAGAGGTCGTGGTAAAATTTATTATAGTCTTCGTCTTTTAAATCAGCAGGTTTTCTGGTCCAGAGTGGTTTGGTGTCATTAATAATGTTATCCTTATCGGTTTCCACTTCTTTGCCATCTTTCCATTCTTTTACTTTTCCAAAAGCTATTTCGTTAGGCAGAAAACGGCAATATTTCTTAAGCAATTCGTTGATTTTACTTTCCTGTGCAAAATCTTCATTTTCTTTGTCAATAAAGAGTTTGATTTCAGTTCCACGGGATGCTTTATTCGAGTCTTCGAGCGTATATTCAGGACTTCCGTCGCAGGTCCATTTAACAGCTTTGGCTCCTTCTTTGTACGATAAAGTATTTATCTCAACTTTTTCGGAAACCATAAACGACGAATAAAAGCCTAAACCAAAATGTCCTATAATGTTTACCTGGTTTTTATATTTATCCAAAAATTCTTCAGCTGACGAAAAGGCAATCTGATTAATGTATTTTTCAACTTCTTCGGCAGTCATTCCAATTCCGCTATCGGTAATTGTCAGAATCTTTTTTTTAGAATCGAGCGAGACTTTGATTGTGAGGTCGCCCAATTCACCATGGTATTCACCTGTGGATGCAATAGCTTTTAATTTTTGGGAAGCATCAATAGCATTCGAAATGAGCTCCCTTAAAAAGATTTCGTGATCGGAATATAAAAATTTCTTGATAATTGGGAATATATTCTCTGTAGTTACTCCAATTGTACCTTTTTGCATCGTTCTAATAATTTAAAAGTTCAACATCATTTTTTGACGAAGCTCTTTTTCAAACTACATGCCACAGGTTGAATGCTGACAATTAGTCAGGAGAAGGAGAGAAGGAGAGAAGTTGGGAAGGTGTGAAGAAACTTCAATAACTTCAATAATAAATCACTTCCTTTTTGGCCTGTTAGGTTTAACATCATCCACAAAGAGCCATTTATTTTTTGAAAGCAAGAGACCATCAAATGAAAAATCGGGGCCATAAAATTCATATTGACCGGTATACCTTGAATCGCTTGGCGAAAGATGATCAAAAACGATGGTTTTTAATTTTTCATCATAATTTAACATCATGGTTATTCTGGATGAAAAAGAGAATACCATTCTGCTCATTAATTTACCCGATTTCTCAAATATTGGTGCACCTAAAAAAAGACCTTCTTTTTCAAATCTAAGCACGTCAATAACTTTTTTGGAAACATAAGGGGAGAAACTATCGAGGCCGAGTAAGGTATAAAATGTATTTCCGTTAATTTTTACAGGGATAATTTTATAATATAAAGCACCGTACCAAGTTTCGGGTAATATTTTTTTATTTGCAGCTTCATCTATTTCAGTGTTGTCAATAAACTTTATAACCTTGCAGTTTTGATCTTTTTCCGGTTTTATCTGAACGATTGCAAAATTTCTGTAGGTATTGTTGTTCAGGTAAATATTCCAACTGAATAATCTGAAAGTATTGTCGGGTGAGGTAATTTTACCTATATTTTTTAAAGAATCGAAAGCGAAAATAAAAGAAGCGGGATTTTTTAGAACCTCGGAAAGCTCAGATTGAATGATATCCATCATTTCAATTTTGGCCGAATCGGAAGTTAATTGAGCCATAGAATCTAACTCAACTTTTATTGACTTTTCAAAGCTTTGAATACCTAATGAATTTTCCTGACTTTTTAGAGCCGAATAATTGTAAAGGCATATCAGAATTAATAATAACCAGGTTTTCATATATAATATGTTCTATGAAATCAAATTTAGCCCGAAAACAAAAAAAGCCGCTCTTAAGGAACGGCTTTTTCATGAAAAATATTTTTTTATTTAATGATGACGTTAATATCGCCCATTAATTTGTCTTTGTACGATTTGCCAATAGGAATAGACTTCATTCCATCATGGGTTTTGATCAATATTGAATTGTCTTCAATGATGTTGATACTGCTTGTATTTACTATGAATGAGCGATGCACCCGGGTAAATTTAACAGTAGGCAATTTTTGCTCAATTGCTTTCATGGTAAAGTGGATTGTATATCTTTCATGAAAGGTATTGATAATCACATAATTTTCCAGTGCTTCAACCCAGAGAATATCTTCATATTTTAACCTTACCAGGGAGGAATTGTGTTTAATAAAAATTTCATCCCCTTTGGTGTCGATTTTATTTTTATTAAAACGATTTTGTGCTTTATCCACAGCTTTATAGAACCTACCGTATGAAACAGGTTTTAAAAGATAATCTGTAACATCGTATTCAAAAGCATTGAGGGCATATTTCTCTTTAGAAGAAATTATTATAATCTGTGGTGTTGTGTTAAGAGAATCAAGGAAATCGATGCCGCTCATTTCAGGCATTTCAATATCAAGAAATATAAGATCCACATCATCCGCCGAATTTTTTATAGCATTAATTGCATCGACGGCATTTGAAAATGTATTTAACAGGACCAGATTTTCAGTCCGGGCAATAAACTCTTCTATTACTCTGCACGAAAGCTTGTCGTCATCAATAATTATGCAATTCATCTCAATAAAAGTTTAATTAATAACCAGTTATGTATGGTCAGCATTTGCAAAAATTGATCTTTCAATTGTTGTCGTTTATCAAACCAATATTATGGTTTGTCAAATATAAAACAAATTATTAAAAAACTAATATTTTATATTAATTACATTTGACCGTTACCATCAGAATATTTTTTATGATAATTTTCAATTAATAAATCCGACCTCGGAACCATTGCCATAGCCCATTTTAATTTAATGTTTTCACTGTTGGTATTATCTAACTGCCAGGGTAATTCAGAGTTCCTTAATCTATTCATAAGAGTATACATAACTATTGCTGCCGAAACCGACAAATTAAGGCTTTCGGTGTATCCATACATTGGAATCCGGATGTGCTCATCTGCTTCCTTCAGTATTATATCCGACAATCCCTTCCATTCTGTGCCAAAAGCAACAACAAATTTCCCTTTTTCAATGTCAAATTCTTCAGGCGAAGAACCATTTATATTCGGACTTGTGGCAATTAAACGGTAGCCATTATCCTTTAATTTTCTAATTGCGTTTAAGCTGTTGTTTGCTTCGGTGTTGTATCTTGTTAGTGTAAGCCATTTATCAGCGCCACGGGTAACATAAGGATTATATTCGAAGCGGTTTTGGTTTTCGATGATATGAATGTTTTGAATTCCCATACATTCTGCTGTTCGAAGCACAGCGCTGATGTTTTTCGACTGGTAAACATCTTCCAGTAAAATGCTCAGATATTGAGTTCTGAATAAAATTTTCTCCTCTAACATTTGTAAACGCCTGTCGTTAAGGAATTGTGTTAAAAAAGTATATAGTTTTGGAATATCCATATAAAAAAAAAGGGGCAGAAGCCCCTTAATTTTTTTAAATTTAATCGATTTACTTTACCGAATCAGATAATTCGCTACCAGCTTTGAATTTGCATACATTCTTAGCTTTGATGTTGATTGGATTTCCAGTTTGAGGGTTGCGACCAGTTCTGGCGCTTCTTTTAGCAACTGAGAAAGAACCAAAACCTACGAGAGCAACTCTGTCGCCTTTTTTCAAAGCACCAGTGGTAGCTTTAACGAAAGCATCAAGAGCTTTTTTTGAGTCTGCTTTTGTAAGTTTAGCTTCTGCGGCAATAGCATCGATTAATTCAGCCTTGTTCATAATTTAAAATTTAGGGTTAGTAAAAATATTAGTTTTGTTGAATATGTATACAAATATATAGTAATAATTAAGTATAGCAAGCCTTGCAGGCAAAAATTGTGACAAAATGTTTAAAAAAGTGTTGATAATTACCACTTTCGGTGACCAACGTTTTCTGGAAGTCCCATTTTATGGCCTTTTCAGAAAAATGAATAAAAATTTTGCTTGTTAAAAAAAAAGTATACTTTTGTGCCCGGAGAAATGGCAGAGCGGTCTAATGCGGCGGTCTTGAAAACCGTTGTACCGCAAGGTACCGGGGGTTCGAATCCCTCTTTCTCCGCAAAATGTTGAATAGTAGTAAAATGCCCTGTGTCCAAAATGGATTCAGGGTATTTTTTTAACCGGATTTTCAGGAATAAGAATAAACTTTCTAATTATTATATAGCAGGTGAACTGGTTTCGAAAGGGAATTAATTTAAACATTTCTGGAAAATTGAATACCTTAGAACATTATTATTAATTAACCGATGTAGTTTCTGAAATAAGCTGCAAGGCATTTAACATTGACAAACCTTTGATATTACCGATAAAATTAAGCAAATTATCATAATAGCAGAGCTTTAATGAATTGTATCAGAATCATAAGAAAAGAAAGTGAAGTAGTAAATCACTTCTCGAAAATGGAATTTTAAAAAACGCATGAATTAGAATTGAAGTTATAATCATCTGAAAAAATAGATAACAGCCACCAATAATCCAATCGATACCACAGTCCATCTTAAAATTTCAGGTTTTAGTTTTCCGGCCAAACGGCCACCAATTAAACCACCTGTAATGGCTCCGGCTGCCATAACCAGGGCAACTGTCCAGATTACCTGCCCTGAAAAGGCAAAATATATGGCCGCAGCAAGATTGATGCAAAAAGAAATAGCTTGTTTTAATACATTCAAACTGGTAAGGGAATCATCAATGACCAGCCCCAAAACTGCCATTAAAATAATACCGAGCCCTGCACCAAAATAACCTCCATAAATAGCAGCCAGAAAGATAAGAATGTACAAAGTTACCGGATTATGTTTTTTATTTTCATGCCGAGCCAGCCGGGCAGCAATCCAGTTTTTAACCGGTACTTGCAAAGCAAGCAGGATAGTCGCCAAAAGGATTAGATATGGTATTAATGCATTAAATGAACTTTCCTTGGTATTCAATAGAATCAAACCTCCTGCAATACCACCTGCAACTCCCATCGGCAAAATTTTCCATAACCTTTTTTTCTGTGCCTTGAAATCTTTTCGCTGGGCATAAGTTCCTGAAAGCAGACCTGTACAAAGTGCCACTGTATTTGTAACATTTGCCACCACTGGTGCAATTCCAATAGCAGTGAGCACAGGAAAGGTCACCAGTGTTCCCCCGCCTGCAATAGCGTTAATAATCCCTGCGGCAATGGCTGCTAAAAAGGCAAATAAAAAATCGGTAATTGGCATAATACAATGAATAAGCTGGCAAAGATAAAGCTTGTATTGTAACATAAAAATTTCAATTTAATTCTGTTATTCCTTTACAATGGAAACAGAATACTTCTACTTTAAAAGAGATATATGTATTCAGAAAAGAAGGTTTAACCCCAAAAAAGGAACTTTATAAAATAGGGGCTATATTAAAGAACTGGGTCAGAGTATTACCAAATCATTTTTTTAAGTGATCTGTTATTAACTTGCAATAAAAACATTGTCAATTTTAAATGAGTATTCTTGAACAATACTTATATTTGTAAACATTGAACAAACCATTAAAAGTTTTAATTATGAAATTAGAAAAACAATTATTTAATACGCTTTTTCTTTTAACACTAGCAGTTGTATTTGCATTGGCTTCCTGTAAAAGTGGAAATACAGGTACCGATCAGGATACTACAAGTATAGATACTGTTAGCAAAACCGAACTTTCGCAGGAAGTTAAAGATGTTGTGTATCCTTTGCCAACTCCTTTTGAAGTTACAAATATGTTGAACCAGATAGGAGCAAAATACAAATCATCTGTATTGAACCCAACCAAAAATGCTGAAAAATATTTTACCGAATCGAGCAAGGCTGTTAACCTTGGCGTTTATGGTGCCGATTTAGCTTATGCTGCCACTTACGATCAGAAACAAGATATGAAACTATATTCAGGAGCATTAAAAAAACTTGTTGATGAACTTGGCATAAATATCGATTATAATAAGCTTTTGTCCGACGAGAACAAAGAAAAATTCAACAATAAGGATACGCTCGTAAATTATGTTACAAATACTTTTTTTGATGCTTATCAATACCTGAATAAAAAAAGCAATCCGGATCTGGCTATTATGATGGCTTCGGGAACTTGGGTTGAACTGATGTATATTGCTACTAATATTTCAGAAGCAACATATAATTCTACAGGAATTGTAAAGTTAATTACTGACCAAAAAGGCTCCTATATTAAATTAATGGAAGTTTTGGCTGAAAGAAATTCAAATTCAGAAGTTAAAAATCTTGAAACAAAATTGTTAGTTCTTAAACCTGTATTTGATAAAATTGACGCTGGTCTTTCGGAAAGCGATTATCAGGTAATTTTAAAAACTATTCAGGACGTTAGAAAATCATTTGTATCATAAAATGCTATAAACAAAATTCTAAACTTACAGCCCATTGCAAAATGTTTTTAGCAGTGGGCTGTTTTTTATTTTTCTTTTTACATGAATGAGTCCATTTTAAAAGCCTTAATGCGTTTGTTTGCTATCGTTGCCGATGTCAATAAAGAAGGGCACTCCGATAACGAACGAAGTATTGTGATGGACTATCTCGACCGGCAATACAGTCACGAAATTGCTCAAAAATACCTGGAATATTTTGACGAGCAGGTGAAATATTTTCATCCTGAAATGATGCATTTTAACGATGAGGAAGGCAGGAAACAACAACTTTCGAATGAAGGCAACATTCTTGATTTACTAAATCAAATAAATGAAGAGTTAGATCTGGAACAAAGGCTGGTTGTAATAATATATTTGCTCGATTTTATAAATCGCGATATCACTACAAAAAATGAATTAAATTTTGTTACCAGTATCGCTAACCAGCTTATAATAAGGGATGATGAGTTTAACGACATAAAGTCGTTTACATTTGGAGATCTTGATGAAGTGGTAAACAAAAATTGGTTGCTTTTCATCGATGCTGAAGAATCAACGCCGTATCCTGAAATTAAACACATGCCAAGCGAAAAGCTGGAAGGCCGCATAGTAGTATTGCATATTCCCAGCGTTAACCTTCACGTTTTCAGGTATCACGGAAAGCTTAACTTATTTATTAACGGACACAATATCAAACCTAATCGTTCGTATATCTGGTCGGCAGGTTCAGTTATTAAAAATCCAAAAATAGGTTCTCTTTATTTTAGCCGGGTTGCTGGTAAATTTATCCAGGCCAACATTCAAAATAAATTTGTATTCGAAGCAGAGAACATTGAATATTTCTATAGAAATAGCAGTAATGGCTTAAAAAGATTCAACCTGACCGAGGAATCAGGGCGATTAATTGGAATTATTGGCGGCAGCGGCTCCGGAAAATCAACTTTAATTAATGTTTTAAACGGAAATATAAAACCACGGAGTGGATCAATTACCATCAATGGTTTCGATATACATGAATATAAAGATTCTCTGGAAGGCATTATTGGTTATGTTCCTCAGGATGATTTACTCATTAAAGAATTAACAGTATTTCAAAACCTTTACTACAATGCTAAACTTTGCTTTAATAACTCTACTGAAGATAGAATTAAGCAGATTGTTGAATTAGCATTGGTCGATTTTGATCTTGTTGAAGCCCGTGATTTATTTGTTGGCGATGCCTTTAACACCATATTAAGCGGAGGTCAGCGGAAACGACTGAATATTGCACTTGAACTTATCAGGGAACCATCTATTTTATTTGTTGACGAACCAACTTCCGGCTTATCGTCGGCCGATTCTGAAAAAGTAATTATACTGCTAAAAAGACAGGCATTAAAAGGTAAACTTGTAATAACAAATATACATCAGCCATCGTCGGATGTTTTTAAAATGCTCGATAAGCTTCTGGTTATGGATCAGGGCGGACGGGTAATTTTTTATGGGAATCCGGTATCGGCTATTACATATTTTAAAAGGGCATCCCGATATGCTGATGCCGAAGAAAGCGAGTGCCTGAGCTGTGGTAACATCAATGCCGAACAGATTTTGCGCATAGTTGAAGCCCGCGTGGTGGATGCAAAGGGTAAATTAACCCGTAAACGGAAAACCTCGCCTGAAGAATGGTACCAGAGATATCTGAAAGAAATAGACGTTCAAGTTCAGAAAACAGAACGCGAACATGGTGACTTCATACCAAAAACAAATTTTGGCATTCCCAGTCATTTTAAACAATTTAAGATTTTTCTCAGCAGGGATTTACTGGCTAAATCACATAATAAACAATATTTGTTTATCAATGCATTAGAAGCGCCCTTATTGGCATTTATCCTGGGGTTTTTCACTAAAAATTTTACTTATATTGAAGGAATTCCAAGATATATTTTTGGAGAAAATCCGAATATGCCTGCCTTTTTATTTATGGCAGTTATTGTGGCGCTTTTTCTGGGTTTAATAATAAGTGCCGAAGAAATATTTAAAGACCGAAAAATTCTGAAAAGAGAAAAGTTTTTGAATTTGAGCCGATCCAGTTATCTCTTCTCCAAGATCATAATTCTATTCTCTATTTCTGCACTTCAATCGTTAATTTTTGTTTTGATTACGCACAGAATGCTCGAAATCAGAGGAATGCTTTTCCAATATTGGGTTATCTTGTTCACTGCATCGTGCTGGGCCAATTTAGTGGGATTGATAATTTCGTCGGGTTTGAATTCTGTGGTAACTATATATATTCTTGTTCCGATCATTTTGGTTCCTGAGCTCTTATTTAGCGGTGTAGTGGTCGATTTTAACAAAATGCACAATAAGATTGCATCCGAGAAATATGTACCTGTAATTGGGGATGTTATGACTTCCCGATGGGCTTACGAAGCCCTTATGGTTACTCAGTTTAAAGACAACCGTTTCGAAAAGCATTTTTATAATTCGGAAAAGAAAATTAAAACTGCCGTATTTTACAAATCTTATTCAATACCTCAGTTAAGAAGTTTATTATACGAATGCCAAAATTTATATAAACAGCACAACGATACGGGTAAAATTTCGGAAAAGCTTTCAATCATCAAAAATGAAATCCCTGAAATTGCAAATGAATTAGGTTGGAAAGAAAATGGTCTGGCGAATATACTTTATGCGAAATATTATGGTGATACCGTATTTACCAGAATAGACAATTTTCTTAATAATGCTGAAACACGGTTTATCAGAATATATAATAAAGCAGTATCGGAGAGAGATAAGAAATACGAAGAGTTATCGCATCAACTTGGAGGAAAGGATCAGTTTCAGATTTTTAAACAAAAATATTTTAATAAGCAGGTTGCTTTCGTAATCACCAACGAAAAAGAATTGAATGAATTTGTGATTCAAAGTAATGAAATTGTGAGGGTTCGTGATGCTGTTTTCCGTGCACCTGAATCATCAAATGGTCGTGCCCATTTTTATTCACCTGTAAAAAGAATATTTAATTTTTCAGTGAGTACATTAGTGTTTAATCTTTTGTTTATCTGGTTTTTCAGTGCAGTCTTATTTGTTATTCTTTATTACGATATACTTCGAAAGATAATCGCATACTTCGAATCACTATTAATTATCCGCCGGACAAGAAGAAGATTTTTGAGATTATTATTGCTTGAACAACAAAATGTAAAGCAAACACTTAAAGACTCATGGGCAAATGGCAACCACTAATACATCCGAAACTATATCACGTCCTCAACTTAGCGAAACCAATTTTGGAGGAACCGTATGCGGGAAATCTCCTCGTACGGGTCTGTGGGGGTGCGGGAAGGTAACAACCCGCAATACACG
>Ga0105046_10012519_pt1 | contig 13163 bp, 10 predicted proteins | sample MAT03_FD_78385 | JGI IMG/M metagenome (GOLD analysis project Ga0105046, IMG submission 78385) | Freshwater microbial communities from Lake Fryxell liftoff mats and glacier meltwater in Antarctica - MAT-03 (megahit assembly) | ecosystem: Environmental > Aquatic > Freshwater > Ice > Liftoff... | reverse complement strand
TTCGTCGCCGTTGGCGAGACGGTGCATGCCACGGTGTACGGCACCTTCGTCGTCGCCATCGTGCAGGGCACGCTGGGCGGCCTCATGTTCTGGTGGCTGGGTTTGCCGGCGCCGATCCTGTGGGGTGTCGTGATGGGATTGCTGGCAGTCGTGCCGGTCTTGGGCGCCTTCGTCATCTGGATTCCGGCGGCCGTGTTCCTGTTCCTGATCGGCGCACCCGGCAAGGCGCTGGTGCTGGCGGTATGGGGCACCGTCGTGATCGGCGGGATCGACAATATTCTCTATCCACTGCTGGTCGGCAGCAAATTGAAAATCCACACCGCGATTGCGTTCGTGTCCATCGTGGGTGGCCTCATCGTGTTCGGCACGGCGGGCCTTATTCTCGGCCCCGTGATCTTCACGGCGACCCGCGTGTTGCTCGAGATCTGGCGCAGCCGCAACGCCGGGCTCCAGGCATGACGGCACCGCCGCGCGTTGCGGCCCGCAACGCACCCATCACCTGCATTGCCTGCACACTATGGACGCCCTGATGCACACCCGATTCACCACCTGTTTACTCACGCTTGCGTGGTTGGCCCTCTTCGCGGGCTGCGCCCCGACCGGCGAGCACAAGGTCTGGCGCGATGCCGGGTACTCCGGCGGACCGTTGAAGAAAGTGTTCGTGATCGGCCTGAGCTCGACCAGCTTGAACGATCACCGGGGCTTTGAAGACATGATGGTGGGCCAGATTCAGGCGGCCGGGGGCCAGGCGGTACCGGGCTACCAATTCATTCCGCCGGATATCGTGCCCGACGACTCGACCATCGCCGCTGCGGTTGCACGCTCGGGCGCCGACGGGGTGCTGATCTCGCGGATGGCGGGACTTGAAACGCGCAGCAATGCGTTGCAGAACCCCTACCCGTCGCTTGATGTCAACGCACCAGTGCCGGCCATCTATGGTGGCCCCGGTGGTGGCGCGTACCAGGTGGCGACCATCTACACGACGCTGTTTGCGGCGAATGGCATGAACCCGATCTTCACGTACGATCCCAAGACCTTCGATCCGGGCGATTTCGAATCGCAGGCCCCGATGTATGCCAACCTGCTCGTCAGCTACATGCAGTCGAATGGCTTCCTGCAGACCATGATGCTGCCCAGGTAGCGACTCACGAACCGCTACCGGTGTTGCGGTCGCGCGCGCGTTGCTCGGCCAGTTCACGGGTCTTGCTTGCGATGTACTCGCTGCGCTCGAACTCGCGTAGCTGGGCCGCGAACCGGTCCGTCAACGTGTAGTAGCGATCGAGGCGCGCCGTCGTGCGCGCGGCCTCCGGCACGTCGCCGGTGTCCAGCACCGCAGTCAGCGCCAGATAGTGCCGCATCGCGTTGCGCTCCACGATGCCGCGTACACCGCGCGCCGGCGCACCCGCTGCGTTTGTGGTAAATCCCGTCCGGCCGCTGCCCGCCGTCGCCAGATAGCCCGCGGTCGCGGCGCGACTTGCGAACGATGCGCTGTAGCCGTAGCGCACGGCGATGAATGTCGCATCGCCAGCGGGCATGGCCTCCAGCGTGAATTCATAGTCGCGCGTGTCGAGCGGTCCTTCGGCGGCGCGGAGCACCACGCGCAGATAGCGGTCGCCGACCTGCTGCGTCGACGCCACGAACGTCTGTGCATAGACGCTGTCGGCGGGCTCGTAGTGCTTGCGTCCCCCCTGCAGCAGAACGCGTTCCTGGCCCTTGGTCCCGGTGCTGGTGCAGCCCTTGACGTTGGGGTGCAGCAGCGCGGCGTCGCAGAACGCACGCGGGGTGGCAAAGGCCGCGGCGAAAGTTGCGAAGGGATGCGGGACCACGCCCACGATCTCGCCCTCGGCCCGCGCACCGGCATCCTGCGAACGCACGATCAGCGGCAGGCCGAACGGACTTTGCGCCAGCTCGGCCGCCAATGCCTGGTGGCGTGCGGCCAGCGCCGCCACCGGGTCCGTCAAGGGCGTCGCGGGTGCCGGTTGCGCGAAGGCGGTCGCGTACAGCAGCGCCGCGGTAATGCCGCATAGAGCAGCGATCCAGCGCAATAATGTCAGCATGTTCATCGGAATCCTATGGCGTCCTGGGTGGCGCCGCGGCAACGGCACCGATGCCTCCAATGTAGGGCGCGGCATCCGCGTGCACACGAGACAATCCCGGCCGCAAAATGCGGAAGATTCGCCTTGGTGAGATATTCGGGCTCCGCTACGCAACATTTCAGCCCCGACCTTCACTGCCCCGACCTTCCATGCGTTCCAGACAGTTTCGTGCCCGACCCCGCAAGGCGGAGACATCGGCGTGAGTGAGAGCTTCGACGTTGTCATCGTCGGTGGCGCGGTCATCGGCAGCGCTGCCGCGTACTTCCTGCGCGCGCAGGTTGGCTTCGGGGGCAGCGTGCTGGTGCTCGAACGCGACTTTGGCTACACCCAATGCGCCACCACGCGTTCGGCTGCATCGATTCGCCACCAGTTTTCGATCCCACAGAACGTCCGCATGTCGATGGCCGGCACGCAGTTCCTCCGCAACGCGCACGAACATCTCGCGGTGAACGGCGATGCCCCGGCTATCGGCTTCCATGAAGCGGGCTACCTGTTCCTTGCGCGGAGCGCCGGCCGGGATGTGCTCGAGCGCAATCACGATGTGCAGCGTGCCGAGGGTGCAGACGTCGTGCTGCTCGACACGCCAGTGCTGGCGCGGCGCTTTCCGTGGCTGAACGTGGACGATCTTGCCACCGGTTCGCTCGGACTGTCGGGCGAAGGCTGGCTCGATGCGCATGCTCTGATGCACGGGTTTCGCCGCAAGGCGATCGCCACTGGCGCCGAATATCGCGAGGCGACGGTGGCAAGTCTCGAGCGCGAGGGCGACCGGGTGGTGCACGTGCGGCTCGCGGACGGCACGCGCATCGCGTGCGGCACCGTCATCAATGCGGCCGGCACCGGTGCGACCGCGCTGGCGGCCACGGCGGGCATCGCCTTGCCGGTGGAGGCGCGCAAGCGCTGTGTGTTCCACTTCCGTTCCCCGGCGCAACTGCCCGCGTGCCCGCTGGTGATCGATCCTTGCGGGCTTTATTTCCGGCCCGAGGGCGCGGGCTTCATCTGCGGCATCGCGCCGCCGGAAGCGGATGATCCGCCCAGCAATGACTTCGAGGTGCCTTATGCGTGGTGGGACGACGTGCTGTGGCCCGCGCTGGCCGCGCGAGTGCCGGGGTTCGAAGCCGCGCGCATGATCAGCGCGTGGGCCGGTCACTACGATGTGAACACCCTCGACCACAACGTGATCCTCGGCGCGCATCCAGCCGTTGCGAACCTGCTGTTCGCCAACGGCTTTTCCGGTCATGGCCTGCAGCAGTCGCCGGCTGTGGGCCGCGCGCTGGCCGAGCTCGTCACCTTCGGTGACTTCCGTACTCTGGACCTGGCGGCGTTCGGCTGGCAGCGCGTGCTGGACGGACAGCCATTGCTGGAGCTGAACGTTGTGTAACGCGTTGGGCAGGGCTAGTCCTGCTTGAACCGCATCGTCTCGCCGCCGACCTCGACGTCGTCGCCATCGCGCAATTGCCGCGCCTCGCGATCGATACGGCGTCCGTTCACCTTGGGCATGCGCTCGCCCTCGACGTGGGTAATGAAAAAACCATGTGGACGGCGGGTGATGACGGCCAGTGCGCCCGCCACGCCTACCGGCATGACCACCTGATCGAGTTCGATGGTGTTGCGCGCTCGTGGTCCGGCCCGCATCACGATGCGCCCGTTCGTCGCGTGGCTGCGCGTCGGTCGAGCCGTTGGAACCCGCAGGCTCTCCGGCGTCGGTCGCGCATCGTCCGGCGCCAGGACCGTCTGTGGCTTCAGGCCCGTGATGATCATCGTGCGATCGAGGCTCGTTTCCATCGACACGCGCGGATTGAGATAGCGCAGGTTGTACGGGCCGAACTCGATCACGTCGCCATGCTGGAGGATATGGCGATCGACCCGCGCACCGTTGACGAAAGTGCCAGTGACGTTGTGCAGGTTTTCCAGGATGTGGTCGTTGCCCACCGGCACGATAGCCGCATGCGCGGCTCCGACCCGAGGATCGTCGATCACCACCTGGTTGGTCGGCAACCTGCCGATCTGCAACCGCTCCGTGTCAAGGAAACACTGGAACACCACGGTGCCTTCGGTGCTGAGTACGAGTTTCGCCATAATCAGCCGCGGCGCGTCATGTCCGGAACCATGCGAGCAGGCGCCGCCACCAGTCGGCGTGTGCGGCGACCGCAGCGGTCTCGTGCAGGCGCACGAGGATCGCGGAGACATTGTCGTGACCGCCGTTATCCTTCGCGGCCTGCACAAGGTGATGCGTGGCGAGCGGCAGGTTCGACTTCAGCGTGTTCAAGATCAGTTCGATATCGCTGTCGTCGACGAGGTCGTTGAGCCCGTCGGAACACAGCAGGTAGACGTCGCCCGCCAGCACTTCGTCGTCGCGCAGGTGTGGCGTGACGTGGGCCGCGATGCCCAGCGCCCGCGTCACCAGGTTGCGGTTGTGCGAGCCCCCCGCGTCGGCTACTTCGATAAGTCCCAGTTCCACCTGGTCGCGCAGCAGTGAGTCGTCGCGTGTGAGCAATTGCAGCCGGTTGTAGCGCAACCGGTAGATGCGCGAGTCGCCCACATGGGCCAGCAGCACGCGCTGGCCATGAAAGACCGCCATCACCAGCGTCGTCCCCATGCCGCGATATGCCGGATTGTTTTGCGCTGCCGCAAAGATTTCTTCGTTGGCGCGAATTATGCTTTGCCCAACAGCCAGTTGCGACGGAGTTGGATCGTCGTCGGCGTCGAACGCGGGCATCTGTGCGGCCAGCGTGGCCAGCAGGAACTCGGTGGCCATGCGGCTCGCCACTTCGCCGGCACGATGACCGCCCATGCCGTCGGCCAGTACCATGAGGCCGAGGTCGGCATCGAACACGATGCTGTCCTCGTTGAATTGGCGGACCGTGCCGGCGTCGGTCAGGCCGGCGGCTTCAATGGTAAGGCGTGCCATGGTCCGGCATGGGAAGTTGACGCTGATAGGATTGAAGAAGTCACGACGGTCACGACACTTGCACAATCAAAAGTATCCCATATGACGATCACTGCGCCGCCTTCGCAGATCAGCCGCTACGAGATTCTCGGTGAACTCGGCCGCGGCGACATGGGTGTCGTGTACAAAGCGCGCGACCCGTTGATCGAGCGGCTGGTCGCGCTGAAGACGATCGGCGTCGAATTGCGCGGCGCCGAAGCCACGGCGTTTCGCCAGCGGTTCTTCCGCGAGGCGCGTTCCGCCGGTGGCTTGAACCACCCCAACATCGTCACGATCCACGATGTCGGCGAAAGCGACGACGTCGCGTACATCGCGATGGAATTCCTCGGTGGGCGGTCGCTGCGCGAGATCCTCGACTCCGGCACCGTCCTGCCCGTTGCAACGATAATCGATATCGCGGCCCAGGTGGCCGAAGGCCTCGCCTTTGCGCATCGCCTGGCCATCGTCCACCGCGACATCAAGCCCGCCAACATCATGGTGTTGGAAAACGGCGTCGTGAAGATCACGGATTTCGGCATCGCGTCCCTGCCCAGCGGTACCCGTACCATCGCAGGCACGGTGTTCGGCTCACCGTGGTACATCTCGCCCGAGCGCCTGCGCGGCGAGCGTGCCGACGGCCGCTCCGACATTTTTTCGTTGGGGGCGGTGCTGCACGAGATGCTGACGGGATTGCCGCCCTTCACGGGCGCGGATCTCGATTCGCTCTTCGCGCAGATCCTCAACGTGATGCCGGCGGCGCCCAGCACCCGCAATCGCAACATCGTGCCCGCCATCGATGCGATCGTGGCCAAGGCCATGGCCAAGAATGTCGAGGATCGCTTTCACGACGCAGAGGCGATGGCGGCCGCGCTGCGTGCGCTGGCCGCGCCCGGCGCGTTGACGCCGCCGCCCATGGCCGCGCCCGAGCCCGACAACCCGGACGTGCTGCCCTGGCGCGAAGGTGTCCCCGCCACGGTACGCATCACGACGGCGCCTGTTGCGAGCGCGGTATCCACTGCGGCGGATGCCACGCTGGTGCCCATGCTGGAAGCGCCTTTGCCCGCGTCGGCGCTGCCGCCGCTCCCGGCGATACCGCTCAAGTGGCGTCGCGCGGCCTGGATTGCCGTTCCGGTGGTCCTGCTGGCGATGTTCGCCGGGAATGCGCTGTGGCCGCGGGGCGCACGCGAGGCCACACCCCCGCGCGCCAACGTGCCGACCGTGACTCCACCCGTCACCGCGGCTGCGCCGGTGCCGGCACCTTCGCCATCCGTCACGGCCCCCCCGCGTACGGCGCTGCCGGCTGTCGCCCCGGTGCTCCCGAAATCCGAGGCGCCAAAGGCCGAAGCTCCGAAGGTCGAGGCTGCGAAGGTCGAGACGCCGAAGACCGTTGCGCCGAAAGTGGAAGCCGTGGCTGCGCCAGCGGCCAGGGCCAGCGCCACCGTGGGCATTGCCGTCGCCCCGTGGGGCGAGGTATACGTCAATGGCAAGAAGGTGGGAGTGTCGCCGCCGTTGACGGAACTCAAACTGGCGCCGGGCAGCTACGTGATCGAGATCCGCAATACGACGTTTCCTCCGTACCGCACGACCGTCGACCTGCAGACGCAGGCCGCCGCCAGAATCAGGCACAAATTCCAATGAACAGCATTCGCCGCCCACTGACCAATATTGCCGTCCTGGCGCTGCTCGCATTGGCGGCGGGTTGTGCCGCGCCGCCGGCCAAAGGACCTGAACCGGGCACGCCCGGCACGCCCGGCACGCCGTCAGCACCGTCCAGCGCACCGCCCACCGCCGCCGCGGCACCCGTCGCCCCGGTTGCTCCGAAGCCCGTCGAGCCGGTGCTGGACTTGAGCCAGCAGGAACTGGCGAAGGGTATCAAGAGCTATGAGGATGGCAGCTACCCGAATGCCGCGCGCCAGCTGCAGACGGCGCTGAACTTCGGTCTGGCGGTGCCCGCCGAGCAGGCGCAGGCGCGCAAATACCTGGCCTTCATCCAGTGCGGGTCGAACCGCATGCAGGCGTGCCGTGATGAGTTCCGCAAGGCGTTTGCCGCGGATCCGGCCTTCGATCTCGCGCCGGCGGAGGCCGGACACCCGACCTGGGGCCCAGTGTTCCGCGCGGTCAAGGCGGAACAAGGCAAGCCCGTCCGCAAGTAGCACGGCGCATGGCCATGACGGCACGCGGTTCGCGCGGCCTTACTGCAGTCCCTCGCGCTCGAACACGGCCAGCACCGCCTTCTCGTGACGATCCTTCTCCTTGGCGATCGCCGGTGCGTCCCACGCATAGAGACCCTGTCCGCTCTTCATGCCGAAGTGTCCGCGCGCGACCAGGTCTTCCAGGACCGGTGACCGCCCGTTCGGCCAGCGCGATGTCGGTGGCGTCGGCGCGGACGATTTCCACCAGCGGAACGAGGAACGACGGCATGTAGAAGTGCAGCCCCATCATCCGGTGCTGCGTAGGCAGGCCGTGCGCGAACGCACTGATCGGATGGCTTGATGAATCACGCTTGCCCTGAGCGCGGTGCGCGCGGCGCTTGCCGCCACTACAAGGTGCCGCCGGTCTCGCCGGTCAGGTACTACAATGCGGGCCTCGATCGTTGCTGGATCACCTGGGCCACACCACCATGACGGACATTCTCGCGACGCTCGGTGCACGCTTCGGCATTCGCGCGGATCATCCGGGTGCCTGCTTCGGCCCGGAACAGTGGCGCGGCAATGGCGCACACCTGGCGTCGTTCAATCCGGCCGACGAATCGCCTCTGGGATCGATCACGCTGGCTGATGCGGCGGATGTCGAAGCCGTGCTCGCCACCGCCACCACGGCGGCGCGCGCGTGGCGCGACGTGCCGGCTCCCGTGCGCGGGGCTGCGGTGCGCCTCTTTGCCGACCTGCTGCGCGAACACAAGGATGCCCTCGGCACACTCGTCGCGCTCGAGAACGGCAAGATCAAGGCGGAGGGCGACGGTGAAGTGCAGGAGATGATTGACATCGCGGACTTCGCGGTTGGGCAATCGCGGATGCTCTACGGCAAGTCGATGCATTCCGAGCGTCCCGCCCACCGGATGCTGGAACAGTGGCACCCGCTTGGCGTGGTGGGCGTGGTCACCGCGTTCAATTTCCCGGTGGCGGTGTGGGCGTGGAATGCACTGCTGGCGTGCATCTGCGGCAATGCGGTGGTGTGGAAGCCCTCGCCCAAGACGCCGCTTACCGCGCTGGCGGTGCAGTCGCTGGCCAACACGGTGATGCAGCGGTTGAACCTGCCCGCGGTTTTTACGTTGGCGATCACCGACAACGAGCGGACGCGCGCGCTGGTCGACGATCCGCGGATTGCGCTGGTATCGTTCACCGGTTCCTCTGCCGTGGGGCGTGACGTCGCGACGCGCGTTGCATCGCGTTTCGGCAAGTCGCTGCTCGAATGCGCTGGCAACAACGCGATCATTGTCGCGGCCGACGCCGATCTCGACCTCGTGGTGCCGGCGGTGCTGTTCGGTGCCGTGGGTACCGCCGGCCAGCGCTGCACCACCACGCGGCGGCTGATCGTGCAGAAGTCATGCGTCGACGCGTTGCTGCCCCGGCTCGTCACCGCGTACCGCCAGGTGCGTATCGGCAATCCGCTGGCACCCGACACGTTGATGGGCCCGCTGATCGATGCCGACGCGGTGCGCAACTATGTCGCGGCCATCGATGAAGCAGTCGCGGCCGGCGGCACGCTTGTCACCGGTGGCCACGTGTTGCCTGGTCCGGGGCACTGGGTCGAGCCAACGATCATCGCGCATGCCCGCAACGAGTGGTCGTGCGTCCAGCGCGAGACCTTCGCCCCCATCCTCTACGTCATCACGTTCGACACGATAGCCGAGGCCATCGCGCTCAACAACGGCGTGCGCCAGGGACTCTCCAGTGCGCTCTTCACGCGTGACCTGCGCGTGGCCGAGGCGTTCCTCGCGGCCACCGGCAGCGACTGCGGCATCGCCAACATCAATATCGGCACGTCGGGCGCCGAGATCGGTGGCGCATTCGGCGGCGAGAAGGACACCGGCGGCGGCCGCGAGTCAGGCTCCGATGCCTGGCAGGCCTATATGCGCCGCCAGACCAACACGGTGAACTGGGGCAGCGAGCTGCCGCTGGCGCAGGGCATCAAGTTCGGCTAGCGCGCGACGCGGCACGGCGTGCGAAGTACGGTCGCTCCGCCGCCCACCACGACACCGAAGCGGCGGCGGCCGACAGCACCAGGCCGGCTGCGAAGATCACCAGGGTCGCCGGCAATGCGCCCCACGCCTCGCTGTGCGGATGCACGGCGCGCGCCACCAGCACCACGATCATCCAGTGCAACAGATAGAAGGAGTAGCTGATGCGGCCGAGCAGCACCAGCGGCCGCATCGCGAGCGCAGTAGCCAGCGCGTTGTCGCCCGCCATCGCCTTCGCCAGGACCAGGATACTCACGCCGCCGAAGGCCATGATGGCCGCGGTCGCGGGTGCGAGGTCAAGCAGCGCGCCGGTCGTGACGGCGAGGTAGGCCGCCACCACGGCGAGCACGGGAATGCGCACCAGCATGGGCGCCATGCGCTCCTGCCAGAGCGCGAATGAGACGCCGCAGAACAGCAGCGCCCAGCACAGCACCAGCGCATCAGCACCGGCCAGCACCAGTGCCAGCGGAACGACGATGCCTGCCACCGGCACGGCGTGTACCAGGCGCGGGGACACGCTCCGCGCGGTCAGCAGCAGCAACGGAAACCCGAGATAGAACGTCATCTCGTAGAACAGCGACCAGGTGACGATGTTGAGCGGCATCACGTCCGCGCCAGGCATGCCGTTCAGGAAGACCAGGTTGCCCAGCACCCGCGGAACGTCAGGATCGACCAGCGGCCCGGTGAAGCGCACGAACAGAATCGACGCCACGAACGAAAGCAGGAACGCCGGATAGATGCGCAGCGTGCGTTGCCAGGCGAAATGCGCGTAGCTTGCCTGCGGTCGCGGCCACCACATGCGCCCAATCAGGTAACCCGACAGGACGAAGAACAGGAATACACCGTGGTGGGATCGCTGCAGCCAGAACAGCGCGCGCTGCGGCCATGTGGGCAGGGCCAGGAACGAGGCGTGACCGAGATCGATGCCCGCCACCACCGCGGCGGCGTTGCCCGCCGCGTGTACGCAGAACACCAGCAGCACCGCGAAGCCGCGCAGTCCATCGAGCGCCGCGACATGGGCGGGCGCGCGGGCGGCAGGCGAGGTTCCAAAATAGGGCAACGGCTCGCCTTCCGGGGGCCAGTGTGGCACTAAGTCGTGCGTCGCTTCGCGGCGGGTTTCTTCGCCGCAGTTTTCCTGGCCGAGGTTCTCGCGGGCGTCTTGGCGGCGGTCTTCGTTGCAGACTTGGCGGCCGTCTTTGCTGCCGTCTTTGCTGCCATCGTTGCCGCAGTACGTGCCGCCGGCTTCAATGCTGCGCCGGCCGCGGCCTTGGCCGCAGGTACGGCGCGCGGTGCCGCGGTTTTGGCCGCTGCCGGCGCCCGTTTGGTCTTCTTTACCGCAGTCTTAGTGGCGCGCGCCTTGGTGACCGGGCCTGACTTGCCGGATTTGGCCGCCAGCAACGCCAGTGCTTCGTCGAGTGTCAGGCTGTCAGCCTTCTCGCTGTCGGGCAGCGTGGCGTTCACAGTGCCGTGTTTCACGTAGGGGCCGTAGCGCCCGCTGTGCAGCTCCACCGGTCCGCGATCCTTGGGATGCTTGCCCAGTACGCGTAGCGCGGTGGCCGGCCGCGCGCGTGCGCCGCGCGCCTTGGTGGGATCCTTCGCTTCGAATTCGAAGCCTACCTTGCCGTCCTTCTGCACGACCAGGAAGGCGGAGAACGGTCGCCGCGTACGCTGTGACACGAATTGCAGCAGATCGGTCTTGCGCTCGGCCAGGAGCTTGGTCATCTGCGCGGGTTCGATGGGACGCTGCAGGATCATCCGGCCCGAACGAAAGTCGCAGGTGCGATCCGCGCCGACGGCCTTTTCGCACACATACGACATGCCATGCTCGAACACGCGGTTGCCGCACTTGGGACAGGTACCCAGCGGCGGCTGCGCCGAAAAATCGGGCGGCACGCCATCGTCGCTGTCGGCCGGATTGCCGAAGTCGAACGTGACTTCGTTGGTGTCGGTGAGCTTCAGCTTGGCCGAGAATGGCCGGCCCATCTTGCTGCGAAAGCCTTCGAGCGGACCGATCTCGCGTTCAGTCAGCAGTACTTCGGCTTCCTGCGGCTCCATCTGCCGCCCGCCCATGATTTTCCAGAACGCAAAGTCGCATTTGATGCACTGGAATTTCTTGTATTTCTCGTGCACCTCGCCGCCGCACTTGGGGCACGGCGCGACCAGCGTGGCGAAATCACCGGGGATGGTGTCGCTCTCGTAGTTCTTGGCCTGGCCGACAATGTGCTCGGTCATCGCCACGATCTCGCGCATGAACGTGTCGCGCGGCAGCTTGCCGTGCTCCATCTGGGCGAGCTTGAATTCCCATTCCGCAGTGAGCTCGGGCGAGAAAAGCTCCGGCACGCCCAACCCGTGCAGCAGCGTGAGCAGCGAAAACGCCTTGGCGGTAGGCACCAGTTCCTTGCCTTCGCGATAGACATAGCGCTCCGCGATCAGGCCTTCGATGATGGCCGCGCGTGTCGCCGGGGTGCCCAGGCCCTTTTCGCGCATCGCCTCGCGCAATTCGTCGTCTTCGATCAGCTTGCCCGCACCCTCCATGGCGGAAAGCAGCGTGGCCTCGTTCAATCGTGGTGGCGGCTTGGTGACCTGTTGCAGCACGTCCACTTTTTCGGTGGCCACGGTTTCGCCGGGCTTGACCGCCACCAGTGACGATTCATCGCCCTGGGCTTCCTTGCCGTAGACGGCAAGCCAACCCGGGTTGACCAGGATGCGGCCTTCGGTCTTGAACGGTTCCTCGGCCACGCGCGTGATGCGCGTGGTGACGAAGTGCTCTGCCGCCGGATAGAACACGGCCAGGAAGCGGCGCACCACGAGGTCGTAGAGCTTGCCTTCGATCTCGTTGAGCGACTTGGGCTGCACCAGCGTCGGAATGATCGCGAAGTGATCGGAGATCTTGCTGTTGTCGAAGATGCGCTTGTTGGGGCGCACCCACTTGCGCTTGATGATCTCGCGCGCGAAGCCGCCGAACGCATTGGATGTCGCCAACTCCTCCAGCGTGGCGTTGACGGTGCCGATGTAATCCTCGGGCAATGCCCGCGCATCGGTACGCGGGTACGTCAGCACTTTGTGCTTCTCGTACAGTGCCTGCGCCAGAGACAGCGTGGTGCGTGCCGAGAAGCCGAAGCGGCCATTGGCCTCGCGCTGCAGGCTGGTCAGGTCGTACAGGAGCGGCGGACTCTGCGTCGTGGGTTTGGATTCGTCCGTGACCGTGCCAGGCTTGCCGGCGCATGCCGCGGCGATGGCGCGGGCGCGCGTCTCGTCCCACATCCGGTCGGCACGGGCATCCGGATCGTCGTCGCTCTTCCGGAATTTCTCATCGAACCACTTGCCCGTGTATTCACCGGCAGCGGCGCGGAACGTGCCCACGGCCTCCCAGTAATCACGCGGACGGAACGCGCGGATCTTGGCCTCGCGGTCCACCAGAATGGCCAGGGTGGGCGTCTGCACGCGGCCCACCGTGGTGAGCTGGAAGCCGCCCGACTTGGAATTGAATGCGGTCATGGCCCGCGTGCCGTTGATGCCGACGAGCCAGTCGGCCTCCGAGCGGCACACGGCAGCATCGGCCAGCGGCAGCATGGCCTCGTCGCTGCGCAGCTTGGCAAACCCATCGCGGATAGCGGCCGTGGTCATCGACTGCAGCCACAGCCGCTTGATGGGTTTGGCCGACTTGGCGAACTGCGCGATATACCGGAAGATCAGCTCGCCTTCACGTCCCGCATCGCACGCGTTGATCAGCGCACTGACGTCCTTGCGCTTGATCAGCTTCAGCAGCGTCTTCAGCCGGTTTTCGTTCTTCTCGATCGGCTTCAACGCAAACTTGGTGGGCACCGCCGGCAGGTGGGCGAACGTCCACTTGCCGCGCTTGACCTCTTCCTCCTCCGGCATCCCGATCTCGAGCAGGTGCCCGACCGCCGACGAGAGCACGTAGGTGTCGCTCTCGAAGTAGTCGTCGTGTTTCGTGAAG
>Ga0105046_10012518_pt1 | contig 13165 bp, 9 predicted proteins | sample MAT03_FD_78385 | JGI IMG/M metagenome (GOLD analysis project Ga0105046, IMG submission 78385) | Freshwater microbial communities from Lake Fryxell liftoff mats and glacier meltwater in Antarctica - MAT-03 (megahit assembly) | ecosystem: Environmental > Aquatic > Freshwater > Ice > Liftoff... | reverse complement strand
GACGCGGCCGGCGTCCTTGAGCCAGCGGATGACCTCGGGATTGGCGTCGAAGACGTTCTGTCCGGCGAAGTCGGTCACCTCGGCGGTGTAGCGGCCGGAGTCGTCGACCGGGCTGACCAGTTCGATGCCGGCCGCCTCGCCGATGCGCTGGTCGTCCTCGCCGTGGCCAGGCGCCACGTGGATGATCCCCGTCCCCTCCTCGGTGTCGACGAAGTCGGCGGTGATGACGCGGAACGAATTCTCACGGCCGGCGAAGTACTCGAAGAGTGGCGCGTACGTCCGTCCGACCAGCTCCGATCCACGCACGGTGCCGACCACCTCGCCGGTGCCCAGTTCCCGCTCGTACGCGGATCGAACAGCAGCTCCCAGCACGAACACGACGCCGTCGAGGGCCACGAGGTCGTAGTCCAGATCCAGTCCGACGGCCAGGGCCAGATTGGCTGGCAGCGTCCACGGCGTGGTGGTCCAGGCCAACATGCGCATGGGGCCGGGATCGTCCGGCAGCGGGTCGAGATCGAAGGCCACGGTGAGCGCCGGGTCCTGGCGCGGGCGCATGGCGTCATCGAGGCGGATCTCGAAGTTGGACAGCGGCGTCTCGGCGCCCCACGAGTACGGCATGACCCGGTACGCCTCGTACAACAGGCCCTGTTCGTGCAGGCGCTTGAACGCCCACATGACCGACTCCATGTAGGTCACATCCAAGGTCTTGTAGTCATTGTCGAAGTCGACCCAACGGGCCTGGCGTGTGACGTAGCGCTCCCACTCGGCGGTGTACCGGAACACCGAGGTCCGGCACGCCTGGTTGAACGTGTCAATCCCGAACTCGGTGATGGCCGCTCGGCCTGCGACGCCGGTCTCCTGCTCGGTCTGCATCTCGACGGGGAGCCCGTGGCTGTCCCAACCGAATCGACGTTCCACCCGTTGGCCGCGCATGGTCCGGTAGCGGGGGATGACGTCCTTCACGAAACCGGTGAGGAGATGCCCGTAATGCGGCAGGCCGTTGGCGAAGGGTGGGCCGTCGTAGAAGACGTACTCGGCGTTGTGCCCGTCGACCTCGGGGGGGCGCTGCTCGATCGAGGCCTGGAATGTCCCGTCGGCCTGCCACTGCGCCAGGATCCGCCGCTCGATGGCCGGGATGTCGGGCCTGGTCGTGAGATCGGGGTAGGGAGCGACGGGATCGCTGGAGGGATCAGGGGAGCTCGACACGACCGCCGATGCTACCGGGACCGGAAAATCCGAAGGTTGCTCCTTCATGCCCGTGACGGAGTGCCTTGGCGCGATTCCCGAAGTGGCGGCTCGCGGCCGAGTCCAGCCCGCCCCTCGGTAGCCTCGAATCATGCTCGTTCCCCGTTCGATGTCTGCACGGTCGACCGCTGGACGTTCGAGGCCCTCACGGTTCACCCGAGTCGCTGCGGTCCTGGTGGTGGCGTTGCTCGTCCCACTTGCCTGTCAAACGGTCCGCACCGGGGCGAGGTGCTCAGGTCAGGGGTTCGGCCGCGTGAGTCAACAGGTGGTGCAATGCCGCAACCGCCGTTGGGTCCGCACGGGTCTCACCGTCGAACAGGTGGCGCGTTTCCTGATCGCCGTGGCCCAGAGCAGGGCGACCCAACCGACCCAGCCGGCCCAGACCGGCCGACCCTCGCTGGCGGTCTCCACGGTGGTGTCGAACCTGGAGAAGCCCTGGGACCTGGCCTTCGACCCGACCGGGACGATGTTCTTCACCGAGAAGAACGGCAGGATCAACGCGTTGGTCGGTGGGGTGAGGCGCACGTTGGCCGATCCGGCCGACTCGGTCTCGACCGGCGAGTCGGGGATGATGGGACTGGCGCTCGACCCGCAGTTCGCCACCAACCGCCGTCTGTACGTCTGCACCATGTCGAACATCACCGGGGGCCTGGACACCCGGGTGCTGCGTTTCACCGTGTCACCCGACACGACTGGGCTGACCGACCGAGCGGACATCGTGACGGGTCTGCCGGTCAACGCCAACGGCCAGACAGGTCGCCACGGCGGTTGCCGGCCCCGGTTCGGGCCCGACGGCTCTCTGTGGATCGGGACCGGAGACGCCGCGACCGGTTCGACTGCGCAGAATCCGTCGTCGCTCGGCGGCAAGGTCCTTCGGGTCACCACCGACGGCGGGGGAGCACCGGGAAATCCGGGCGGAGCGTTGGACCCGCGCATTTACACGCTGGGACATCGCAACGTGCAGGGTCTGGCCTTCCGGCCGGGTTCGTCCCAGGTGTTCTCGGTCGAGCACGGCACCGGCCGTGACGACGAGGTGAATCGTCTCGTCCCTGGGGGCAACTACGGCTGGTCGCCCGGCGGCGGGTCCGGCGGGTACGACGAGGGCTTCCCCATGACGGACCCGAGCAGAGTCCCTGGCGCCCGAGTCGCTACGTGGTCCTCGGGCTCGTCCACCATTGCACCGTCCGGCGCAACGTTCCTGAGCGGCCCGCAGTGGCGCGACTGGAACGGGGCGCTGGTGTTGGCGGTGTTGAAGGACACCCAGCTGCGTGTCCTGGTGCTCGACCCCGATGGGAACTCGGTCACCGGCGAGGACGTGGCGGTGACCGATCAGGGGCGTCTGCGGACCGCGGTACAGGGCCCCGATGGCTCGTTGTACGTCTCGACCGATGTGTCGGGAACGGGCCGGATCCTGCGCGTGACACCGAGTTGAGGTCTGGAACCGGCATCGTCGAGCGCGCGCTCGGCGAGCCATGCGGGTCGCGCGCCCGGAGTTTTCCGGGGTTCCGGGGTCGGGTTGTGTTTCGAGTTCGAGAACTTGCGGCCAGAGCCGCGATCAACGATTGACAGCTGTGTAGTTTCACCTGTGTAATTAGCGTCCCATCGCCTCGACCTCCTTCGGGGGAGTTCAGCGGCGGTGAGCGCTTCGGACGACAGGGGAACCCATGGCCATGCAGACTGACGACCTCACGATCGGTGCCCTCCCGGCCCTCAACCGGCCCGAGATCGAGGTCCTCTCGGAGATCCAGATCAGGCCAGAGAGTCCGATCAGTCCGGAGATCACTGCGACCGCCGGTAGCCCGGCCGGCGTGGCGCCTGGCGAGGTGCCCGGCACCCACATGGCGGTCCAGAAGCGCGACGGCAGCCTCGAGCCGGTGAACCTCGACAAGATCGTCAAGGCCATCAGCCGGTGCGCAACGAACCTCGACGGCTCCGTGCTGTCGGGCGTGGACATCATGCGCGTGGCCACGCGAACCATCTCGGGGCTGGTCGACCGGTCGACCACGACGGAGCTGGACAACCTGTCGATCCGAACCGCGGCAGCGCTGACGAGCGAGGAGCCGAACTACTCCAAGCTCGCCGCCCGGCTCCTGGCCACGGTGATCGACAAAGAGGTTCAGCACCAGGACGTGTACTCGTTCAGCCAGTCGGTGGCACTCGGCGCCAGCCAGGGGATCATCGGCGACGAGTGCGCCCGCCTGGTCACGACGCACGCCCGAAAGCTGAACGACGCCATCCGCCACGAGCGGAACTGGAACTACGAGTTCTTCGGGCTGCGCACGGTCTATGACCGGTACCTCCTGCGTCATCCGATCACCCGACTGGTGACCGAGACGCCGCAGTACTTTCTGATGCGGGTGGCGTGTGGTCTCTCCCGGAACCCCGACGAAGCGATCACCTTCTACGAACTGATCTCCAGCCTGGACTACCTGCCCAGTTCCCCGACCCTGTTCAACTCGGGCACCACCCACCCGCAGATGTCCAGCTGCTACCTCCTCGACAGCCCGCTCGACGAGCTCGAGGCCATCTATGACCGGTACAAGGACGTGGCACGATTGTCCAAGCACGCGGGCGGCATCGGCCTGTCGTACAGCCGGATCCGCAGCCGCGAGTCCCTGATTCGCGGAACCAACGGTCTGAGCAACGGGATCGTCCCCTGGCTGAAGACCCTGGACAGTTCCGTTGCCGCGGTGAACCAGGGCGGTCGACGCAAGGGCGCGGCATGTGTGTACCTCGAGTCCTGGCATGCGGACATCGAGGAGTTCCTCGAGTTGCGGGACAACACGGGCGACACCTCCCGGCGGGCCCACAACCTGAACCTGGCGAACTGGGTTCCGGACCTGTTCATGGAGCGCGTCGAAAACGACTGGCAGTGGTCGCTGTTCGATCCGAAGGACGTCCCCCACCTGGTCGACCTCTACGGCGACGAGTTCCGTCACGCCTACACCGAGGCCGAGGCCGCCGGCCTCTATCGCAAGCAGGTGAAGGCCCGGGACCTGTACCTGCGCATGATGCGGACCCTGGCCGAGACCGGCAACGGCTGGATGACGTTCAAGGACGCATCGAACCTGAAGTCCAACCAGACGGGGGCGTCGTCCGGCCTGGGATCCGGTCACGTGATCCACCTGTCGAACCTCTGCACCGAGATCCTCGAGGTGACGAGTCAGCCGGAGACCGCGGTATGCAACCTCGGATCGGTGAACCTCGGTGCCATGGTGCGTACAGGCGCCGATGGCCTGGCCTTCTTCGACTACGAACGGCTGGCCGACGTGGTGCGCACTGCTGTGCCGTTCCTCGATCGGGTCATCGACATCAACTTCTACCCGACCGAGGCGGCGGGTACGTCGAACATGCGTTGGCGGCCGATCGGCTTGGGGATGATGGGCTTGCAGGACGCCCTGTTCAAACTCAAGTTGCCGTTCGACAGCCCCGCCGCCATGGAGCTGAGCACCCGGATCGCCGAGGAAATCTATTTCTGGGCGACCACGGTGAGCTGCGACTTGGCCGAGGCCTCAGGACCGCACGAGAACTTTGCCGAGACCCGCGCCGCTACCGGCCAGTTGCAGTTCGACCTGTGGGGTGTGACGCCATCGGACCCCGCTCGATGGGATGCCCTGAAGGCTCGCATTGCCCAGGTGGGGTTGCGTAACAGCCTCATGATCGCCATCGCCCCGACCGCCACGATCGGTTCGATCGCCGGTTGCTATGAGTGCATCGAGCCGCAGGTCTCCAACCTGTTCAAGCGTGAGACCCTGTCCGGCGAGTTCCTGCAGATCAACGGCTACCTGGTACGCGAGCTGCAGTCCCGTGGGCTGTGGACCGAAGCGGTTCAGGCGGCCATCAAGCGCAACGAGGGGTCGGTCCAGGGGATCGACGAGATCCCCGCCGAGGTTCAACTGTTGTTCCGCACCGCGTGGGAGGTGCCCATGCGCGACGTGATCGCCATGGCCGCCGCCCGAGGCGCCTACATCGACCAGAGCCAGTCGTTGAACCTGTTCATGGAGTCGCCGACCATCGGCAAGCTCAGCTCGATGTACCTCCACGCATGGAAGTCCGGACTCAAAACGACCTATTACATGCGCAGCAGACCGGCGACCCGGATCAACAAGACCGGTGGCGGCCCGGCGCCGCAGGGACCGACCGGAGGTGGTGAGCCGTCACCGCTTCCGAGTCAGATGCCAGCGCCCGCCACCACGCCGGCGACCACCTACACCGAGGAAGAGGCCCTGGCCTGTTCCATCGAGAACCCAGAAGCATGCGAGGCCTGCCAGTGAGCGCTCTGACCAACCCGACCGCAGAGCTCGACTCGTCGGCGGTCCCGAATGTCCTGATCCCAGGTGTCGGTCTCCCAGGTGGAGGTCTGCCGGCCGTCGGTCTCCCTCTGGGCGCTCCTCCTTCGACAGATGGAGTGCGGCGTCCCTTCGAAACCGTCGATTCCCCGGTCGTCGCCACGACGCAGTCCCTCCTCGATCCCGGGTTCAACCTGACGTTGCGGCCCATGCGGTACCCGCAGTTCTACGACATGTACCGGGACGCGATCCGCAACACGTGGACCGTCGAGGAGATCGATTTTTCCGACGACGTGGTGGACCTGACCCGCAAGCTGTTGCCGGCCGAGAAGCACCTGATCAGTCGACTGGTGGCGTTCTTCGCGACCGGCGACTCGATCGTGTCGAACAACCTGGTGTTGAACCTCTACAAGCACGTGAACAGCCCGGAGGCCAGGATGTACCTGAGCCGTCAGCTGTACGAAGAGGCTCTGCACGTCCAGTTCTACCTGACGCTGCTGGACAGCTACATCCCGGATCTCGACGAACGGGCCGCGGCCTTCTCCGCCATCGAGAACATCCCCTCGATCAAGGCCAAGGGCGAGTTCTGCTTCAAGTGGATCGACTCGATCAACGACCTGGACGCGTTGCACACCCGCGAGGACCGCCAGAAGTTCCTGTTGAATCTCATCTGCTTCGCCACCTGCATTGAGGGGCTGTTCTTCTTCGCGGCGTTCGCCTACGTGTACTTCCTGCGGAGCAAGGGCTTGCTGAACGGTCTGGCGGCTGGCACCAACTGGGTCTTTCGCGACGAGTCCTGCCACATGAACTTCGCCTTCGCCGTGATCGAGCAGGTGCGACTGGAGGAGCCGGATCTCTTCGACGCCCATCTCAACGAGCAGGTCACCACCATGATCCGCGAAGCGGTCGAAGTCGAGCACCACTTCGCCGCAGATGTGTTGAGTGAGGGAGTCGCCGGCATGAGCCTCGGCGACACCCGGGAGTACCTGCAGTTCGTGGCCGACAGTCGCTTGGCGACGCTCGGCATTCCAACAGTGTTCGGGTCGAAGAACCCCTTCGGGTTCATGGAACTGCAGGACGTTCAAGAACTGACGAATTTCTTCGAGCGCAAGGTCTCGGCCTACCAGACGTCGGTCGAGGGCGAAGTCAGCTTCGGCGAGGACTTCTGAATCCCGGAGCACTCACGTTTGTCGGGTCGGTCGACACCCGGGCGGGTCAGACCGAAACGGGTTCAGAGGAGTTCGCCGCTGAGGCGTATGCGGCGACCACGACCTGGAGCACTCGCCGGCCGAAGCCCAGCGGGCACACCGAGCCCCCGCGACCCTGGAGCGCATTGACGAACCCTTGGACCTCGGCGATGTACCCGAAGGCCTCGAGGAAGGGATCGATGCCGTCGGAGCCGCGCTTGGCGGGCGTGACGTCCTCGCCGTTGCAGGTCACGGTCGGGGTCTCGAACCAGTCGATCCGGCCGGCTCCGCTGGCAGAGGCGAGTTCGGTCTCCCAGTGGGTGACTGCGGCCCGCCATGACACCTCCACCGTGGCAACGAGACCCGAGGTGAACGTGATGTCACATGACGCCTCGTCATCGGTGGAATCGGTGCGACGGTGGGTGACCCGACCGACCACGCTCGTGGGCTCCTCCCCGGCCAAGGCCAGGACCAGCGCGATCGGGTGCGCTCCGAGGTCCGCCAGTACCCCCCCGCTCGGCATGGGTTCCAGGAAGTGACCCCAGCTCGGCGCTTCGGACTGGAATGACGAGTGCAGCCGACTCAACGGACCGAGTGACTCGCGATGGGTCGCCAGAACCCCGAAGGCCGGCGCGAACAACAGGTTCTCGGCGTAGCCGCAGGTGAGCTCCGACGCCTCGGCGTCGGCGATCATGGCGTCGGCCTCAGCCAGGCTCACCCCGAGCGGTTTCTCCACCAGGGTCGCCAGTCCGGCTTCCAGCGCGGCCTGCAGCATCTCGGCGTGGTGCTCCGCTGGTGTGGCCAGGATCAGCATGTCGAGTCGACGGTCCAGCTCGGCGTACGTTCCGCTGGCCGCCTGGGAGCTGGCGGCGAGGTCCGCCGCGCTGGCAGCAGTCCGAGACACGACCTGGGCCAAGTGCGCGCCTGAGACGCCATGAAGGGCTGCCGCGTGGACGCCGCCCGCCCAGCCCGCTCCGGCGATCCCGACCTTCATGCTCTGACGCTCACGAGGTCAGGTTCCGGCGAGTTGAGCCACGACCGGCGCGAGGGCCTCGAGGGCATCGGCTGGAACGAGCATGTAGCTGAAGCCCCAGCGTTCGCGCCGGGCTCGGAGCGAATCGGCGATCTCGTCGGCCGAGCCGACGGCGACGATGGGCGTGGCCCGGATGTCGTCGCCGCTGACGCCGAACATGGCGCCGGCCCCGTCGGCAGTGGACTTCGCCACCTCGGCGTCGTCGGTGACCAGTGCGAAGAACAAGGTGGTGGACATCTCGATCTGGTCGAAACGATTGCCGGCACCCTCGCGGACCCAGGCCACCTTCTGATCGATCTCGTCTGCCATGGCATCCTTGGCCGTCTCGGCGGTGACCTCACCTGCGGCCATGTTCGGGTTGATCGACACGATGTCGGCCCACTGACCAGCCAAGCGGAGCATCCGTTTGCCACCTGCGCCGATGAGCAACGGGGGTCCGCCGGGTCGCACAGGTGCGGGCGTCCCGGGCATGGCCGTGACCTGATAGTGCGTGCCGTGCGCCGTCACGGTCTCGCCCGCCAAGAGGCCTCGGTAGATGGGCAGCGACTCCTCGAAGCGGTCGACGCGGACGCCGGGAGTGTCATACGCGATGCCGGACTGTTCGTAATCGGTGCGCATCCATCCGGCGCCGACCCCGAACTCGACCCGGCCCCCGGTGAGGGCCTCCAGGGTGGCGATCTCCTTGGCCAACACCACCGGGTGCTTGTAGTCGTTGTCGAACACGAGGGTCCCGACGGTGAGCCCGGTTACCTCGGCCGCGGCAGCCAGTGACGGAACCGGGGCGTACTGGTCGCCGAAGTGATCCGGCATCAGCAACGACGAATACCCGAGCGACTCGATCCGACAGGCGGTGTCCTGCCAGGTGGTACCGGCGACCGGTGAGCTGATCTGCACGCCGAAGCGGAAGGGTCGTGTCATGTTGCGCCACGCTATCGAGCTGGGCTTCGACCACGGTCGCCCGCATCGAAACCGGGCCGCCAGCCCGGTAGCTTGACGGAGCTGTGGCCGAACTTGTGCGGATACCAAAGCGCCGCCGTCGTTCGCGGCTGCCCTGGTTCGCCCGCTATGTCGCCGTTCTCGTCGTGGCCGGAGCGCTGCTGGCGGCCAGTGCAACAGTGGGTCTGCGTTCGATGGGCGAGCTGTCCGGAGCGGTCAGCACAGGGCCGGATGCGCCAGTGGTGCTGTCTCCGTTGTCGGTTCGTTCATACATCTACGACCGCGAGGGGAACGAGATCGCTCTCCTGTACGCGGATGAGGACCGTGAGGCGATCAAGCTGGAGCAGGTCCCCGCCGAGGTCCAGGCCAGTGTGCTCGTTGTAGAGGACAAGGACTTCTACGCCCATGGAGGGTTCAACGTCCGGTCCACGTTCCTGGCATTGTTCTCGAACCTCGAGGCTGGTGACATCGAGCAGGGTGGATCGACCATCACCCAGCAGCTCATCAAGAACTCCATCGTCGGCAATGAGCAGACGTTCGGTCGAAAGGCGCGAGAGGCGGTCCTGGCTGTACAGCTGGAGGACCAGATGTCCAAGGACGACATCCTGGAGCGCTATCTCAACACCGTGTACCTGGGCAACGGCGCCTACGGCGTCCAGGCGTTCGCCGAGACCTACTTCAACTCGACCGCCGGTGATCTGGGTTGGTCCGAGGCGGCGTTGCTGACTGCCCTGATCCGCAATCCGGTGGGCTACGACCCGATCCGCTACCCGACACTGGCGCGCCAACGCCGTGATCTGGTGGTGACCGAACTGCTGGCCGCGGGGAAGATCAGTCAGGCCGAGTCGGACGTCATCAACGCGGAACCGCTGCCCACCCAGCTGTTCAGTCTTGCCCGCACCACCGAGTCGGCGCAGCTGGCGGGGGCGAACTATTTCTCCGAGGAGGTCAAGCAGCAGTTGCTCGACCTCCCAGAGCTGGGAGCGACCGAACAGGCCCGCTACGACTCGGTCTTCAAGGGCGGGCTCCGGGTCAGGACGACCTACGATCCGGCGGCACAGGGGCTGGCCGAGAACGCGGTGGCCACGTTGCCCGACAAGTCGGGGAAGTTCACCGCAGCACTGGCCTCGGTGGACCCCGCCACTGGCGCTGTTCGAGCCGTCGTCGGTGGCACCGACTTCAACGAGACCAAGTTCAACAATGCCACCCAGGGATGGCGCCAGCCCGGGTCGTCGTTCAAGTTCTTCACGCTGATGGCGGCGTTCGAATCAGGTGACGTGCCGGACGACTCGATCTCCGGCGCCAGCCCCTGCCGGTTCCCCGACCCTGGATCACCGAAGGGGGTCTACGTGGCGAAGAACTCCGGCAGGGGGGGCAGTACCCGGTCGATCACCTCCCAGACGACTTCGTCGTCCAATTGCGCGTTCCTGCGACTGGCGCAGTCTGTCGGTCTGGACAAAGTGGCGGCGGTGGCCAACGCCATGGGGATCACCACGTTGAACCCGAAGGTCGATGACAACGGCAGGTCGATCATCCGCCAGGACGATTCCTATGACCCCGTGGAGGGTCCGGTACCGAGCGACGTGTTGTCCATGCCCATCGGCTCGAAGGAGGTGCACCCGCTCAACATGGCGGCTGCCTTCGCGACGGCGGCCAACGGCGGGGTGTACCACGAGCCGTACTTCATCGAGTCGGTCTCCAAGCCGGACGGCACGATCATCTACCAGCACAGCGACGCGGGTCGACAGGTCGTCTCGTCGCAGACCGCTCGGCTGGTCACGCAGGTATTGGTCAAGAACGTGACATCCGGAACGGGCAAGCGGGCCAGGCTCGATGATCAGGAGGCCGCCGGCAAGACGGGCACCACCCAGGAGAACGCCGACGTCTGGTTCGTCGGTTACACGCCGTATCTCTCTACCGCGGTGTGGATCGGCTCGCCGACCGATCGGGCGAAGGTCACCCTCGGTGGACGGACCCAGTTCGGCGCAGACTATCCGGCGCGGATCTGGAACGCGTTCATGGAGCCCGCCCACAGGGACCTGCCGCCGAAGGATTTCCCTGAGGCGACCAAGACCCGTCGCGGGACCTCCATCAGGTACACCAACAAGGTGGACAAGGGTGGACGGGCCAGGTGCGTCCCGAGGCCCGCCAAGCCGTGTCCGACCAGGAAGACGACGACTACGGTGACCCCGGGCGCATCTCCGCCTCCGCCGTCACCTCCGTCAGTTGTTCCGCCGGAGCCGCCGCCGGCCACCACACCACCGGTCACCACGCCGCCGACCCAACGGGAGAGTGGATGAGCCGATTCGACAGCCTTCTGGCCCTGCAGGGGCTCGACACCCGCCTGGACCAGGAACGTCATCACCTGACCCATCTTGGGGAACAGGTCGACCTGGACGTCGCGGTCGCCGACCTGGCGGAGCTGGAACGCGGGCTCGCCGCGTTGGCTGTTCAGCTGTCCGGCATCGTCACCGAGCAGGAGCGGCTGGAGGTGGACGCCGGGAACCTCCAGAACCGAATCGACCAGATCAATCGCGCCATGTACGACGGTTCGGTGGTGGCCCACAAGGACCTGGAGGCCATGCAGGTCGAGATCTCCCACCTGAAGGAGCGCTTGTCCGGCATCGAGGATCTCGAGCTCGAGCAGATGGAGCTCCGCGAACCGTTGGAGGCAACGGTGGCCAGCTCCGGGGCCCCGCTGGACGCAGCGAAGGAGCGTGTCGCCCACCTGGGGTCGGTCCGTGACGATGTGGCTGAAGAGGTCCGCGTCGCCATAGCGGCGCTCGAAGCCGATCGGGTTGTCGCCAGCAGCGAGGTCGATGACGCGTTGGCGGCAATGTACGAGTCGTTGCGGACGCAACACGGAGGTGTCGGGGCCGCCAAGCTCGAGGGCGCGCGATGTACTGGTTGTCACCTGTCGATTCCGGCCGGAGATCTGACTGCGATCACCCGCGCTGCCCCCGACGAGGTTCTGTTGTGCCCCGAGTGCAACCGCATCCTCGTGCGTTGAACGCGTGCTGATCTGGTTCGCGGCCGGCGCCGCGGCCATTGTCTGGTTCGTGTTCCAGAGCCCGGCGATCGACCAACGGATGGTCATGGCCGGCGCTGTCCTGCCATTGGCGGAAACCCCCTGGGGCGACGGCATCCTGCACGCGCTGGTGGCGCCGACGATGGTCATGGTGGTGGTCATGGCATCGACGGTCGGCAGACGTCTGGTGCGGCGACGGTGGTTAGGCGTGCCCATCGGGATGTTCCTCCACCTGGTCCTGAACGGTTCGTGGGCACGAGCCGAGGTGTTCTGGTGGCCGGCCAGGGGTTGGTCGTTTCCCGAGGGTCCGGCGGCAGTCATCGACCGGGGCCTGTGGTCCGTGGTGTTGGAACTGGCGGGCGTGGGAATAGCCGCCGGGTTGTGGCGGACGTTCGGCCTCAACGACGCTGACCGACGGAGCACGCTCGTGCGGACCGGTCAACTGGATCGGGAGTTCATGAAGGGATCTCCGGGGCTGGACGGAACATGTTGATCGTGGTGCGGCACGGGCGGACCGTGAGCAACGCCAGCGGCCTGCTGCTCGGTCGGGCCGACCCGGACCTGGATGAGGTCGGTCGGGCCCAGGCCGCAGCGTTGGCGTCGCACCTCGGGCCGATCGACCGGGTGATCAGCTCGCCGCTGCGGCGAGCTCGCCAGACTGCGTACGCCATTGCCAGCGGTGGTTCGGCTGCAGCAGCCCTGGGCCGGCGCGTGCTCGATGTCGAGATCGAGGACCGTTTCATCGAGTTGGACTACGGGGAGTGGGACCAGCGACCCCTGGCCGACGTGTCTGGTGCGGAATGGTCTGCCTGGCGCGCCGATCTGAACTTCGCTCCGCCCGGCGGGGAGTCGTTGGTTGCGCTCGGTGGCCGGGTGCGCTCGGCGCTCGACGAATTGGCCGTGGCCTCGGCCGAGTCCGACATCGTGGTCGTCACCCACGTCTCGCCGCTGAAGGCCGCCGTGGCTTGGGCGTTGGGCGTCGACGACCGGATCAGCTGGCGGATGTACGTGCCGACCGCCGGCATCGTCCGGATCGCCACCTCGGGCGGACGACCGTCGCTTCACGCCTACGGCGAGACGGCATCTGCCAGCTGAACCCTTCCCGCAGCGGTCAGGCGTCCCAGCTCGGAAGCGGCCGATCCCGCTCGGCCAGCACCTGGTGCACAGCCGCGACGATCTCGCTGCCGGTGGCGCGGTAGCTCACGGTCCGGGCGCCGGCGGTGTCCGGGTGATTCGGGCCGACGACCGCCAGCACGGCAGCGCAGCAGTTGCCGTGGGTGGCGGGGCAGTGTTCTCGTGGATTCGGCCCCTGGCAGACGATCACGTCGAGCCCCTCCCGTTCGGGGACCCGACTGACGATCGACGGGGACATGTCGGGCGGGCACTCGAGCAACACGCGAGGTCGTCCCGTCTCGGTCGAGGTCCACGGGATGGCCGGGGGTTGCAG
>Ga0105046_10012515_pt1 | contig 13167 bp, 11 predicted proteins | sample MAT03_FD_78385 | JGI IMG/M metagenome (GOLD analysis project Ga0105046, IMG submission 78385) | Freshwater microbial communities from Lake Fryxell liftoff mats and glacier meltwater in Antarctica - MAT-03 (megahit assembly) | ecosystem: Environmental > Aquatic > Freshwater > Ice > Liftoff... | reverse complement strand
CGGAATGTCGAGATGGATCGCGAAGGCCGGAACATTGCGAAAGGTGACCCGCTTCACTTTGCCACCCGAACACTCCGCTCGAACTCGCACCAGTCCCGCCGGAGCTTCAAGTACAAACTCGGTCACCGGTTCAACCATTGGCAGGATGCCAGTTTCGAGGAGCACGGTGGAGACGCAGATGGTATTCGAACCGGACATCGGCGCGTACTCCATCTGTTCCATGATCACAAACCCCGCGTCGGCATCGGGATGTGTTGGTGGCAGGAGGATGTTGCAACAAAGTCCGGGATAGCCGCGCGGTTCCCGCAGCATGAGTTTCCGGATATCGTCCCGATTCTCCTGCAGGTAGCGCATCTTCTCGAACATCGTCGCTCCGGGCACATCACCGACTCCGCCGGTGATCACCCTCCCGGGTTCGCCCTCGGCATGTGCTTCGACTGCCGTAATCATGCGTTTGAATTGCATCGTAAGCTCCAGGACTCAAAACTAAAACCACAAGGATTATCGGGGTTTGTTCCGACGCAGGTGAAACTCTTACTCTCTTGTCCTCATGCGATGAGAACGAAATGCTGGACAAACGAAGTGCTTCTCTTTCCAGGGCAACGACGTTAGCTTGTAGCTTGTACCCTGCTGCTTGAACCGATAATGAGATCACTCATTCGTTCGGCGATCATCATGATTGGGATATTTGGATTCGCACAGGGGATCGTCGGCATGACCGAGCCATCGCAAACACGAAGTCCCTGCACTCCGATCACCCGGCCTTCCGAATCGCACACTGCCAGTGGATCATTGACGTTGCCCATGCGGCACGTTCCGGTTGCGTGCCAGATGCCAGTGACCGTCGAGCGCAAAAATGCATCCAGAGCCGCGTCATCTCGCAGAATCTCGTCGTAGCTTGTGCCATCCGTCAACACATTCCTGATAAGTCGATTCCTCACGGATTCGGGACCGTCAAGCAGTTTGCCAAGCGCGGTGGTGGTGGCTTTGTTTCGCGAATTCACGGCGGCAAGCTGTTTGTACCTTTCCGTGTACGCCGTTGGGAAGGGTTTGCCCGATGCTGACTCGACCGCGGGGTGATCGAACAAACCAAGCAGATAGCGAACGCCATCCCGCATTCGGCGAAGATCGCGCTCATCGCCCAAAAGATCGAACATCACCTCGGGTTCGCGGTCGACCGCCCGGCTCGCGATCTTCACCCAACCGCGAGAATAGGATTTGTTGACCCAGACGAGAATGCCACCAATTCGCCACCCGACCGGGTGCCACGCCCCACGGTTATAGGCGACCGCGTACATGTCGGTCGGAAGACAATCGGAGACGCCTGAGGACCACCGTAATCCAAGAAAGATATGACGCCGTTGCGCGAGCGGGAGGCGTGCGTCCGGATGCAGAAAGGACGACAGCGAAATCATTGGATGATCGTGCAGATTCGCCCCGACGCCAGCACGATCGGCAACGACCGGAATGGCAAGGCTTTGAAGGAGTTCAGCCGGACCGATTCCAGCACGTTGGAGCATCGCCGGGGAGTGGATCGAACCGGCGGCAACAACCACTTCGCGGGCAGACAGATTGGAGACGACACCCTCCCTGCTGATTTCGACACCGATGATTCGTGATCCGTCGAGGATCAACTGGCGAGCCATCGTTTTGGAGTAGATGGCCAGGTTCTTCCGTTGCCGGGTCGCGGTATCGAGGTAGGAGACAGCAGATGACACCCGGCGATCATTCTCGTTGTTGACCGCGATCGAAAAACAGGCAGGATCGAACGAGCCGGCATTTTGATCATCGGTCCAGGGCAGTCCGCTCGCCTCGACCGAGGTCGCGAGGGCATCGGAAAACCCCGGCCACTCCTTTCGTGGAACACGACGGATCGGCAAGGGTCCTGAGTTGCCATGTTCAGATCCGGAAAAATCCTGATCACGCTCCATGCGCTTGAAAAACGGCAGAACCGATTGCCAGTTCCAGCCTTCGATCCCGAATTCTCCCCATTCGTCGTAATCGGCCGGTTGTCCACGATTCGCCATCTGTCCGTTGATGCTCGAACCACCACCCATGACCCGGGCTTGCTCATAGGTTCGCAGGGGACCGCCGGGGTACGTACGGATGCGGAGATCGGTCCATTGATGGCGACGATCGAAGTAGGCGATGATCGGGTAGGAATCCCAGAGCACGAAATCGGTATGGTCGGGCGGCGTATCGACACCCGCTTCGACCAGTGCGACCCTGTTTGCCGGATCGGCCGATAGGCGATTCGCGAGCACACAACCCGCGCTTCCGCCGCCAACGATCACGTAGTCGTAACGTTCATCACCGCTGCTCATGTCACGCCTCTTGTGCCGCTGCTCACGCCATTTGCGCCCATTGTATCGGCGATTCCGAATCCTTCGTCGCGAGAGATCACTGTCACTTGGAGGCAGAACAAAGGGCGGAGCTGACGCCCCGCCCTTGTCCATCATTCAGCAATTGTGTGAGCTTCGGCGGTTTGCTTTCAGCCGTCAGCTAGTACAGCTTTGCTTCTTCCTTGACCGGAACCCGCAGGAACGATGCCGGTGGTCGATGCCAACCGAGGAATTCGATTTCGTCGCCAGCAATCGCCAGGAAAGCGGACCTGGTTTCAGGGTAAACGGCGGAGATTGCCTCACCCGGAATCCACATGTCCTCATTCGCGCCAAAGACGCCGTGGGCGTAGACGAGTCCCTGACGGAGATGCCCGTAGGATTCCTGCGCGGAGGGCAATACCTCGACGACCTTGGCCAGCGTGCCATTCCGGGCGAAGAGCGTGTATCCCGGACCAACATCTTTCAGGGTACCGAGCGCGCCTGCGCGAGCAGCGACATCGACCGGGGGAAGCGGCGGGGCAAGCATCGGCCGGCTGCCGATCGCGATCTCTTCATCAAGTTTGCCGAGCGCTCCGGCGGGACGGGTGGCAAGAAAGGCACAACCAGCGAGCACGATGACCGAGAGCGCCACCGCAAGCCACAGTTCCGGCCGCTGGAGTTCACTCGAAGCTTCTTTGTTGTACAGTTTGAGCAGTGTTTCGCCGATGACGACGATCAGGATGCCAGTAACAACCATCACGCCAATCGGCACAATTGCCGGCAGCACCCATTCTCGATAGACCTTTGCGCTAATCATCCTCGCCCCCTGAATTCCGTCCCAACGGTTGACATTGTCCGTCTCCCCGCGCCACCGCGCAAGGAGGATTACCGCTTCACAACAACTTCAATCGAGAATCCATTCAGAACGCAGCATCGCCGCCCGCCGGCGACGGACTCGGCGCAACCGGTAATGAAAGAGAATGGGTCCCCAGATCGCAAACATCGGGATCACAATGAAGATCCAGTTTGTGCCCATGAGGATGATAGCGGCGTCCATCGAGCCGGCTGCCGCCCAGAAGGTGGCAACGATCGTTGCGATCTTGAACGCTAAGAGAATCCAGACGAAGGCCCAGACGGTCGACAATTCTTCGTCTCGGCGTTCCTGCTCCGTGGGACGACGCTTACGCGTTTCTGGTTGCGACCGGAAGTTGTCGATCATTGCACCGCTCATTTCAGGTTATCCCTGAAGTCCAGCTGAAGCGGAAGGATCAGCCAGGCGGGAAGGAGTTGGCTCGGTCGATCTCGCCGCAGTCGCTCGATTTCCGCGAACTTCCTTTGCCTCCTCGGCACCCGCCCATCTAAAAAAGATCACGGTGATAACCAGCAGATAAATGACACTCGCCAGCACCCACATCGTCAGTCCTGCTATCTCCTGATCGGTTGCCAGGTCGAGCCCGAAGATCCTCGGTGACTGCGTATAAGGGTCGTAGATGCCTGGTTTCGAGAGTGTGATGAACGCACCGACGGTGCTTCCCGGAATGCCGATCGCGAAGAGATAGAGACACTGCATTGGTGGGGTGAGCTTTGGCCACTCCGACAGCGGTCCGATGACCGGCCACCAGGCAATGACCGAGGCAATGATGAACGTGATGTGCTGAATGATGTGAATCGGCTCGCTGTTCAACGCCGCGACATAGATCGGCGGCATGTGCCAGAAACCAATCAACGCACTGGAAACCACAAGCGCGGGTATCGGTCGGGTGGCAAGATATCCGATTCGATTGACGATGCGATTCGAAACCAGTCTCCGCAGTAGCCAATCAGGTGTACCCATCAACCAGAATGTTGCCGTCACAAACATGAGCAACAGGTGCTGGAACATATGGGCACTGAGGAGAAAGCGATCCGCCCAGTCGTCGAGCGGCGGGTTCAGTGCGATCAGCGCGACCAGCGAACCGGTGACGAACAAAATTTGCTGCTTGCCGGTGACAGGATTGATTCGCTCCCCGGCAGCGTCACGGTTTTTCGGACCGGTGAACCAGAGGTAGACGCCTATAAGCGCGAAGACACCGAGGATGACCGTCGGTTCCGGCCGCCAGTCACTATGCAACCACCCCGAGGGGTATGGTCCACCTGTGTGCAGGAGTGGTAGGAGGAAGTGGGTCATGCCGTCCCTTGCGGGTCGCGTCGATGCTCCCCTGAGAATGAAAGAGCCGCGTCACCCTGCGGCGACGCGGCAACAGAAATTAGACTACGCTACTCAGCCGCTTCAGCGTGTTCCTCGACGGCGAGAATATCCTGCGCATAGTCGAGCTTGTGCGACTTGTGAATGACATCAAGCGCGATAAAGACCGCGAATGCCATAAACAACCCCGCAAGGAAGATCCAGGTCAACCGGCGATCATCAAACTTCAGGTGCATGAAGTAACCGACGACGGTTACGAACTTGATGATTGAAAAGATGATCAGCAACGTTACCAGCAGGGAGCGGGACATATCGAAGTAGTAGATTGCCACTTCGACTGCAGTGATCACGGCCAAAATACCCGCAATCTTTATGTACACTCGTTCGTCGGGATGACCATGCTCGGCATGATCCTCCGCGTGCCCTGCCTGGCCTATAGCGTGCGCCATTCTCGTCCTCCAGCCGGCTTTCGCGCGGGCAACTTGTCTAGACCAACCCTAAGAGACGAAGCGCACCTTCGACCTCTGTCTTCGTCTCTTCGACCTTCTCGTACGGAATCAGGTATACGAGCGTGAAGATAACGATCCAAACAATGTCAACGAAGTGCCAGTAGAGACCGACAATCTCGACATTCATTGCGTCGCGCTTGTTGACATTTCCCCGGAGAGACATCACTAGGAGCGTGAGGAGCATCACGATACCGATCGTGACGTGCGCTCCATGGAAACCGGTCAGCGTGTAGAAGCTCGAACCGAAGATGTTCGTCGTCAGACCGAGACCCTCATGATGGAACTCGGTGAACTCGAAGAACTGACCACCGACGAAGATCGATCCGAGGAGCGAGGTTGCCAGCAACCAGATTCGTGTTCCGCGGGTGTCGCCCTTCTGAACTGCGGCCAATGCGAACACCATCGTGAGCGAACTCATGAGGAGCACACCGGCGCTGACAGAGGTGTAGGGAATGTCCAGGATCTCGAACGGGAGCGGACCGGTGCCCTGTCCCGCCCTGACCATCTCTTCAGCGCGACCGCGGTAGATCAGATAGGTCGCGATCAGCGCTCCGAAGAACATGCAGTCGGACGCGAGGAAGACCCACATCGCGATCTTGCGGCTATCAACCCCCATGCTGGTGGGAGGATGCTCCGCGTGACCGTGGTCATCATGACCGGCGTGACCGGCACCTTGTGCTGTTTCGAGCGTTGCTACCGCTTGTGCCACTCCCAGTTCCTCCGCAGTGAATCGCTTCGTATCCGCTTCATGTGCCGTGGATCCTGACCCGAAGGTGTGCCGGGAGCCACGCGACGTCAAATTCTCTCGTTAGCCCGCGGGTTCGAAAGCCCAGGCGTAAATACCAACGATCATCACAACCGTACCGAGCAATACAAGAACCGGGAGGTGCAGCAATCCGATCGTGAGCGCCGGATTATGGAGCAGCAATCCAAGCGCAGCTACAAACAACCCGAGTGACGCCACCAATGGGAAGATCGATGGATTCGGCATGTGTATTTGACCGCGAACTTCGTTCATCTGCGCCAGATCCTGATGATCACCGGTGTGACCGTGACCATGATCGCCATGCTGATCGTACTTGTCCCACCAGATCGGGTCACGGTGACCGATTTGCGGAATCTGGGCGAAGTTGTAGGCAGGCGGCGGTGAGGGGATACCCCATTCGAGTGTCGGCGCATCCCATGGATTTTCGCCGGCCGGCTCTCCATGCTTCAGGCTTTTTGCCAGGTTGTAGACGAAGAGCAACATCGTCGCACCAAGGAAGAAGGCACCGAAGGAGACGATCCCGTTCCAGAATGCCCAGCTGCTGCCTTCGCCATAGGTGAAGTAGCGACGTGGCATACCCGCCAGTCCAAGAAAGTGCATCGGGAAGAATGTCAGGTTGAAACCGATGAAGGTCAGCCAGAAGTTCCAACGGCCGAGCTTGTCGTCCATCATCTTGCCGGTGATCTTCGGGAACCAGTAGTAGGCGCCGGCGAGCAGTCCGAAGATAGAACCGCCGAAGAGCACATAGTGGAAGTGGGCAACCACGAAGTAACTGTCGTTGTGCTGGGTGTCGATCGGCGGCGCGGCGTGCATGACCCCGGAGAGTCCACCAATGGTGAACTGAGACACCAACCCGACTGCAAAGAGCATCGGCGTGGTGAATTTAATCGAACCGCGGAACATCGTACCGAGCCAGTTGAATATCTTCACTCCGGTCGGGATCGCGATGAGCATCGTGCTACCGGAGAAGACCGCGTTTGCGGTTGGCCCCAACCCGGTGGTGAACATGTGATGGACCCAGACTCCGAATCCGAGGAAGGCGATCGCACCGATCGCGTAGACCATCACCGAGTATCCGAAGAGCGCTTTCCGGCTGAAAACCGGAATTACTTCTGAGACGATACCGAAGGCCGGCAGGATTAGAATGTAAACTTCAGGGTGACCGAAGACCCAGAAGAGATGCTGCCACAGGAGCGGATCACCACCGGCCGCCTGCTCGAAGAAGCCGGTGCCGCCGAAGCGATCCATCGAGAGCAGAATCAGCGCGACCGTGATCGCCGGGAGCGCGAGCACCAACAGGATCGAGACGATGAGTGTAGACCAGGTGAAGATCGGCATGCGCATCATCGTCATACCGGGAGCACGCATGTTGAAAATCGTTACGATGAAGTTGATTGAGGCCGCCATCGACGAGACACCGAGCACAACCAGACCGAGGATCCAGAAATCGACGTTTCGACCCGGGTTCCAGGCGGTCGCGGTCAATGGCGAGTAGCCGTACCAACCGGCGTTTGGCGCCGAATTGAAGAACCAGCTCATGTTGAGGATGATACCGCCAAACAAGAAGGTCCAGTAACTGAAAGAGTTCAGTCGCGGGAAAGCGACATCTCGTGCACCGATCTGGAGCGGCATGATGTAGTTGAAGAAGGCGGCATTCAACGGCATGATCGCAAGGAAGACCATTGTCGTTCCGTGCATGGTGAACAGTTCGTTGTACTTGGCCGCGCTCAGCACATCGTTGTTCGGCGTCACCAGCTGCAGCCGGATCAGCATCGCCTCGAGACCACCGAGCATGAAGAAGAAGAGCGCAGTAACGCCGTAGAGGATACCGATCCGCTTGTGATCGATCGTTGTCAGCCAGCTCATGAGGCCGGATTCCGACTTCACGGTGGGGGCGACCAAGGTCTGCGGCTGGGCAATGGTTGCCATCTGTCTCTCCTGCGCTCCTGGAACCCAACAAGCGAACCGGCTTCTGCTCGATGCGCCATGTTTCACAAAACGACGTCAGATCATTTTCGCGTTCATGATCCCGGTTCCCACCGGCGATCAGGTTCGTGTTTGCTATGCGACGGGTTCACCGGCTGTAGCGAGCTGCACGACGTGCTCGGCGTTGGTTCCGGTAATCGGCACACATCCACCCTCCGGCGAAAGCGTGACAAGGTAATCAACGATGACATCAAGATTGGTACGTGCCGGGTCGTCGGTTTCATCCGCGGTCGGTATATCAAGGGTGCCTTCCTTGATAACTACCCCCATGTACGTGCCCGGCTTGACAGCACGCGGGTTGTGCAACCACTCGCGAAGGTGTTCGACATCATTCGGCATGGCGCCGGAGCCAATGGTGGTGCGGCAGGCGAAGTCGGTGAGATTCGGACCGGCGATCTTGGCAGCTCCTTCGCCACCACTCTCCGTCTCAGCAGCCTGATTGAGTCCCTGCGGAGCAGCGACCGCGTTCGTTCCCTCGACCCGGTGACAACCGATGCAGATACCGAACGCATCAGGAACCTTCTTGACATCGCCGCTGATCTCACCGGAAGCGGCGCTAGGACCGGCATGCCAGTTCGTGACCCACTGGGCGAACGTTGCTTCGTCAACCGCAATCACCTTGAAGCGCATGAGCGCGTGGGAATCCCCACAGAATTCAGCGCATTCTCCGTAGTACATCCCGGGTTCATTGACAGTGAATCCAAGGCGATTGATATGGCCTGGAATCAAGTCCATCTTGCCGGAGAGCTGAGGTACCCAGAACGAGTGGATGACATTGTTGGTGTAGAGATTGAGCTGAATCTTCTTGCCAACCGGCACATAAATTTCATTGGCAGTAATAACAGTTCCAATTTCTTCGGGCTGGCTGTAGTGGACTTCCCACCACCACTGCTTGCCGTAAATGTTGATTTCGTACTCACCGTCGTTCGCCTCGGCGTCGAAATCGTACATCGTGCGAACGTTGGGAATAAAAATCGCGAGCAGGATGACGGCCGGGACGATGGTCCAGATGATTTCGAGCGTTTTGTTGCCGTGAATCTGCTCCGGACGGGGTTCGTTTTCGTTGCGCCGACGGAATTTGAGCGCCGTGTAGGCGATTCCGAACTGCACGCCAATGAAAACGATCAGCGCGAGCCAGAAAACGACCTTGTACAGCGACTGAATGTCTGAGGCCGCTCCACTCTTCGGCGAAATCGTCGAATAGGGATTCTCAGCGTCGACTGCATACGGCACGAGTGCCGCCACCGCCATTACCAGCAGCGAGAGGAGGGTGATGGATCGGTATGCCATCGTCCGTCGCCTCGATTGGCCCAGCCGTTTCATTCCGCCTCCAGACCCCATGACTACGACGGCGTCGAAATCACCGGTTCGCCGTTCGCGTCTCCGCATGAGACACGACAAGCCCTCACAACATGAGGGCAACCCTATGTGCCGGTCGGTTCAGGCGCATTCAATCGTAGATGCACCGTCTACGGCATGTTTGAGAGCTTCGCTCGACACAACAGAAACTGAATCTCTCCGAAACGCACCGGATGGTAGCAAATTTCGCAAGAGCACGCTGCATACGGTCCGCACAACGATTTCATGCTGCCGGTAGGCATCGTACAACGAACAGGTGCCCCATGGTCAAGCGTTTTTGCCGGAGATTCATGCATTCCTGACACGATTGACTTCGTTCACTCGCTCACCGGGTTTCCATCCCAACATGACAGGTGAACGAATTCGGCGCTTTTCGCGTTAACTGGCCCTTGACTCGTGGCGAAATCTGCTTGATTGTTCTATGGCACATGGTTGGTGAACAGTGAATATCAATCACCAATCGAGTGCATCGTTCAGTACGAACTTCTTGAGCCCAATCCGGGCATTTACGGCGTGACCGGTACGATGCCCATGCTATACTAAGCGGCACGAGTGGCCGAGATTGTGCCTTGGAGTCACGGTCGCGTGACCGTGGCTATCTCGTCGCGTTGGTCGTGCCGAATTCACCTTGTCTCATCCCGCGGTGAGACCCTCGGAGCACAGCCCGTGTCCCCTCAATCCTCACCGGTTCCGCCCGGCGGACGCATCGCTTCACTGGTTGTCACGGCTTTTGGCGCCATCTTGATGGTCGGCGCTGTTTTTGCCGATCCGATTGGTCTGAGCGGCGGTGGAGACGGATTTGGTTGGAAACAGCTGATCGCCGCCATCGTCGGCCTCGTCGTTCTGCTCTCCGGAATTGCGTGGTTTCTTCGTCCAATTATCGGCGCCGACTCCGACGACAATCTGGAGTAAGTTACAATTCGGGGCTGTTGAGTCAGGCGCGCCGCCGGTATGCACGGGGGCGCGTTGTTGTGTTTATGTTGATCAGCGTGGTTTATGAGCAAGGACGCAGTCGATGAGTGAACAATTGGTCCCATGGAGCGGTGAAGGAATCGTCGCGAGTGAAGAACGAGAAGCGCGGGTGCGGATCGAAGCTGCGCTGGTCGATCTCGGTCTCACTCCACGCGGGACAGTCGATTTGCGTCCAATCCCCTTCTCCGGAACCTGGGGTGTCGCGACATCGGTATGCCACCAACTCGCCGGTGAAATCGTGCTGGCGGAACTCGAGGCTGCCGGGAAACTGGAAGGGCTCTCCAAGAAAGAGGCGAAAAAGCTCGCCAGCGATGCCACGCGTGACAAGGCGCAGGAACTCGCTGCCGCACTTGCGGAACGATTGACGCCCTACTTCACCCATGTCGAAGCGACCAACGGGTATGTCAACGTGTCGTTCGATGCCAACAAGGTTGCCTCGCGGCTGATCGGCGAAGTGCTGCAGCAGAAGTCGAACTACGGCAAGGGTTCGCCGAAATCCGCCAAAGTCATGGTCGAGCACTCCCAGCCGAATACGCATAAAGTCTTTCATGTCGGACATCTGCGGAACACGGTGCTCGGGATCGCGGTGAGCAATATCCTCTCAGCCGCGGGATACCCGGTGTTGCAGGCGAGCTACCCCGGCGATATCGGTATGCACGTGATCAAGTGCCTCTGGTGCTACGAGCGATTTCACGTCGGTCAGGAACCGGCAGATCCTGGCATGCGGGGCCGGTGGCTGGCCGGAATCTACTCGGAATCCGACGCCCGCCTGAACTATCGGAAAGAGGTGCTTGAGCTCCTGCACCTCCTGGCAAAAGAAGATCAGGCCCTTGTCGGCTCGATCGACAAGTTGCTGAAATTTCTGTGGCGGAAGAACACGCACGGCGAGGATATCGCGTATCTGCTCGGTCGCTTCACCCACCAGCAGGAGATCAACCCGGAGCATCTCCGCGAGCAGGATGTGATCGTCAAGTTCTGGCCGATCATCGGTGACCAACTGCGCGAATCCGTGGTGAATCCGAAACCTTTCGCGCCAATCGACGGCATGCCGGAACCAACAACCACTCCCGAGGAGCGGTACGAGCAATGGCAGGAGCTCGATCCGCATATCGACTGGTGGATGGAAGTTCCGCGGTGGCAGGAAGAGGTCAAAGCGACCTTCCAGCGCTGGGAGCGACAGGAGCCCGAATTCGTACAACTGTGGAAAGAGACTCGCGAGTGGAGTCTCTCCGACTTCCGCCGGATTTTCGACGAGCTTGGGGCACAAATCGACGTCTGGTTCTACGAGAGTGAAGTCGAGCAGGAGGGACGGGTGATCGTCCAGGAACTGCTGGCGAAGGGAATCGCGGAAATTGGCGAAGGCGGCGTGCCGGTCGTCAAGATCGATGAAAAACTCGGTCTCAAGAACGAAACGTACCGCACGCTCCCGATTCTTCGGTCCGACGGAACAACGCTCTACTCGACCAAGGATCTCGCGCTCACGAAACAGAAGTACGAGGAGTACGGGATCGATCTTGCGATCTGGGTCGTCGATGTTCGCCAGTCGCTCTACTTCCAGCAGATTTTCAAAGTGCTGGAACTCTGGGGATTCGAGCAGGCGAAGGACGCATTTCACCTGAGTTACGAGATCGTAGCGCTGCCGGAAGGAATCATTTCGTCGCGAAAGGGCAACGCGCCACTTTACGACGATGTTCGCGACATGGTGTTGGCGCGAGCACGGGAGATCATCGACGAGAAGAATCCGGAACTTGCGCCAGGTACGAAGAACCTGGTGGCGCGGCAGGTGGCATTGGGTTCACTCAAATACGCCATGCTCGCCCGCGACAACAACAAGGTCGTCATCTTCGATATCGATGAAGCGCTTTCATTCGATGGTCAGTCCGCGCCATATGTGCAGTACGCGCATGCGCGAGCGTGCCGGATTCTCCAGCGGGCAGGTGCGTGGAGTCCCGGCGATGGCGAATTGACACTCGATTTCGGCACCTTGCAGGAGCCGGAACTCAATCTGCTTCAGCACATTGCGCTTCTGCCGGGCGAAATTCAGCGGTCTGCAGAGGAGTATCGGCCGCTGCGAATCGCGTCCTATGTTTTCGAGTTGGCCAAGAAGTTCAACGACTTCTACCACTCCTGCCACGTGCTCGAATCGGAAGAGCCGGTCCGCACTGCGCGGTTGGCACTGGTCGCCGCTTCCCGAACCGCGCTGGCCAACGGTTTGGCGCTGCTCGGAATAGATGCGCCGTACGAAATGTAGGGCCTCAAGCCTCAAGAAAAATTCTACCAAGGCGAATAGGGATGGAGCTCGAAGATCGAGCTCCATCTCTCGCACGTCACCTCTCGTCTCTCATCGTTGGCATAAGATTGGCATGACCGCTCCTGTTTACCCGTCATGAGCACGAGGAGGCTGTACTATGCGCAAGATCACTAGATCCGATTTTCCCGATCTCTCCGATTTGCCGGAACTCCCGCATAAACGAGCCAAAAAGCGGCACTGGGCGCGCTGGGTCGTTTTGCTTGGAGTTGCGTTCGCCGCACTCGCATGGAAACAGCGGTCGGTCAAAGCACCGGGCAAGACGCCGAATAATCCTCCGGCCGACGACCCGATCGCGGATGTAAGTACCTGGGTTTCCGAACTCGAATCGGACAATGCTCCGGATACCGTGGCAAGCCCGGGTAGCACCAGTTCAGGCGATTCCAGGCAGGAAGCCGCCGAATCAGCCCCAGCAAATCAATCTGAGCCCGCTGAACCAGATACTGAAAGCCCGCCCATTATTGAGGCCGGAACGGACGGCGACGGTGTTTTTCGCCCAACCCGGGTCGAGAGCGACGCATTCGGCGTGGTGGTGACCGATCCCAAACCGGCAGGTTTAAATGGTGACGCCCGGTGGGTTGCCAGTGAAGGTTCGGCCGAATGTCCGGAGTCGTATCCAATCAAGGGAAACGCATCGTCTCGCATCTACCACCGGCCGGGTGAATCGTCCTATGAAAAGACAATTCCCGAGTTCTGCTTTGCGAGCGAGGAAGACGCGGTAGCGGCCGGCTATCGACCGCGGGCAAGATAACCATCTTGAT
>Ga0105046_10012514_pt1 | contig 13167 bp, 14 predicted proteins | sample MAT03_FD_78385 | JGI IMG/M metagenome (GOLD analysis project Ga0105046, IMG submission 78385) | Freshwater microbial communities from Lake Fryxell liftoff mats and glacier meltwater in Antarctica - MAT-03 (megahit assembly) | ecosystem: Environmental > Aquatic > Freshwater > Ice > Liftoff... | reverse complement strand
CAAAGGGCGTAGTGAGCGATCGCGAAGCCCGCCAGCAGAAGCTGGGCGGCGAGATTCTTTGCGAAATTAGCTAATTGGAATTGGTATAGTAACATGTCGCGTATCGGAAGAAAGCCTGTAACTGTTGTAGACGGCGTCAAGGTCGTTGTAGAAAACGGTACAGTCCAGGTAGAAGGTCCTAAGGGGAAGCTTGCTTTCTCGCACCGTCCTGAAGTTGCAATCACGGTTTCGGAAGACGGCAAGTCGGTTTTGGTTGAACGTCACAACGACGAACGTACCAGCCGTGCTTTCCATGGTCTCACTCGTGCTCTTGTTAACAACATGATTCTTGGTGTTAAGAACGGTTACGAGAAGAAGCTTGAGATTATCGGTGTTGGTTATCTTGCCGCGATTAAAGGCAAGGTTCTGCAGCTTCGGGTTGGTTTTGCAAACGAGCTGCAAAAGGAAATTCCTGAAGGTTTAGAGGTCACTTGTCCTGATCAGACGCACGTCGTTGTGAAAGGTTGTGACAAACAGATGGTCGGTCAATTCGCTGCAGAAGTACGAGCGCTTCGTAAACCTGAGCCTTACAAGGGTAAGGGCGTTCGCTACCAAGGTGAAGTGGTCAAGATCAAAGCCGGTAAGAGTGCGTCGTAGTTGGTATGACTTCTTCATAGAAGTCTATGTTGGTTGGTGCTTTTCGGTTTAGAATTCAGCAATACTAAAATACAAATCGGATGGCGTGTACTTTAGCCACGTCGCAAAAAGATTGTTCAAGGGAAATTAAAGTGGATCTGCGAAGAGTAGTTAACGGCCAACGAGAGCGGCGTGGTTTTCGTGTTCGAAACCGGATGACAGGTTCTGCTGCTCGACCTCGATTGTGCGTGAATCGTACGTTGAAGAACTTGAGCGTTCAATTGATTGATGACGAAGCTGGTCGGACGATCGCTTCGGCGACAACGCGTGACAAGGGGCTTCGCGAGAAGATAGGTTACGGCGGGAATTGTGCGGCCGCGACCGTGCTTGGTAAAGTTATTGCCGAGAAAGCGATCGCTGCTGGTGTTTCGGAAGTTTGCTTTGACCGAGGTCACTGCAAGTACCATGGTCGTGTTGCTGCGTTGGCGGATGCTGCTCGTGCGGCTGGTCTAAAGTTTTAGTTTTGGTTATGTTGGTTTGGTTGCTGTTTCAGTAGCGAAGCCGCTTTTGCATAAAAATACAGTTCGAATCGGGTTTACCGGAGATTTAGCGTGGCACAAGCCAATGATAAGAACCAACAAGATGGCGTGATCGATCGCGTCCTTAAGATCAAGCGTTGTGCTGCGGTCGTAAAGGGTGGTCGTCGATTTAGCTTTGCTGCATTGGTTGTAGTCGGAGATGGAAAAGGCAAGGTAGGTTACGGTTACGGCAAGGCAAACGAAGTTCCGCCGAGCGTTTCTAAAGCCCAAAAGCAAGCTGGTCGTGAACAGATCCAGATTCCAATCATCGACGGAAGTATCCCTCATGCGGTATCCGGTCGATATGGTGCGGCTCACGTTTTGTTGATGCCAGCGAGTCCTGGTACAGGTATCATCGCTGGTCAAGCCGTTCGATCGGTTTGTGAAGCGGCTGGTATCAAAGATATTCTTACAAAGAGTTTTAGGTCGAATAATCCGACCGTTCTAATCAAAGCCACTTTCGATGCTTTGAAGAAGTTGCGAACGAAGGAAGACGTTGAACGTCTGCGAGGAGTGACATTGTCATGAATGAACATGATGTACACGTTGGTATTGTAAAACATAAGCCTCGACGTCGCGTTGGACGCGGTGTTGGATCAGGTATGGGCAAGACTTCGACTCGTGGACATAACGGCCATAAGTCTCGAAGCGGTTACTCGCGACATCCGATGTTTAATGGTGGTGACTTGCCGCTGATTCGTAGAATTCCAAAACGAGGCTTCCATAACAAGTTCGCTCCGATTGTCTTCGGCGTGAACATTAGCGACTTGGATGCTTGTTTTGAAGCCGGTGCAGAGGTCAATCCAATTACTCTTCGTGAATGCGGACTAGTAAAGGTTGTTTGCGACGAGATCAAGATTCTTGGTGACGGCGAAGTTAAGAAGGCTCTGAAATTGACTGTGACGCGCATCAGCGAAGGCGCCAAGCAGAAGATTGAAGCAGCTGGCGGTTCGGTCACGATCATTGCTGCTAAGAGGACTCCGAAAGAGCGTGTTGCAGCCTTGAATGCCGAGACAAACTAGTGCGACTGGGTCGACGTTAGGCTTGTCGCAAAATAAAATCCGTTGATATACGAAAAGCCCAGGAAATCCTGGGCTTTTTTTCTGTTCTTCGGGAATGTTCTGCAGGTTCAGACTTGTACACATTCACCCTTTGCAGATACAAATACGAGCAGCTAGGAATTTAACGATTGTCACGTGAGCAAGGTGCTGAAATGGGTCAGTACTGGGCCGGGCAATGGGTTCCTCGCAAATCTATGATGGAATAGAAAGATTGGATTTCGATGTTAGAGAAACTACGCATTGTTTTTACGATTCCCGAGCTGCGGCAGAAGATTCTGTTGACCTTGATGCTTTTGGGGATTTATCGAATCGGCTATCAGATTCGTTTGCCGGTCATGAAAAGCAGTACAGGCGATATGGGAGGAACGTTGAATGCGTTTTTCGAAAAGGTCTCCATGTTTGCCGCGACTGACTTGCGAACTTTGAGCATTTTCGGTTTGGGGATCATGCCTTACATTTCGGCGTCTATCATATTTCAATTGCTTGGTACCGTTTGGCCACCAATTGAAAAGCTTCGCAAGGAAGGCCAAACCGGGATCAAGAAGATTAACGAGTATACCCGTTATCTGACCGTAATCATTTGCTTGATTCAGAGCTGGGTGTATTTGAATTTCATGGTTGGAAGTGGTGGAACTGCTACGGTCTCGGAGCAATTCCTGAACTCGTCCGGCTCGTTGTCTTTTGGATGGCAAGTGACGCTGGTCATGGTGATGACTGCTGGTACAGTCTTTTTGATGTGGTTGGGCGAGCAGATCGATGAGTACGGTATCGGTAACGGAATCAGTTTGTTGATCATGGCGGGTATTTTGGTTCAGATGCCAAACGCTTTGTGGAATCTTCGCAGCAGCATGCAAAGTTCGCTCAGCGGTATGTCACAAGGACAGATTGGTCCTGACGTATTGATCGTGCTAGGTTGCTTGTTTGTGGCAGTCGTATTCGCTGTGGTATTTATTACGCTGGCTCAGCGTCGTATACCAACTCAAAGTGCCAAGCACGTTCGAGGGCGTAAGGTCTACGGAGGAACGAAACAGTATTTGCCATTGAAGATCAATCAGGCGGGGGTGATGCCGATCATTTTCGCAAGTAGTTTACTGATGATTCCTGGAGTGGTATTGCAGTTGCTCGCACCGGCGTTTATCGACGGTACAGGAAATGAAAATAGTTTCTCAAACACCGTTGCACGCTATCTCACTAATGGTGCGATTGTTTTTCAAAACCCTTCATCTTTCATCTACAATATCTTGTACATTCTCTTGATTTTCTTCTTTTGCTTCTTTTGGACTTCGATCACGTTCAACCCTAAGGAAATGTCGGAGAATCTTAAGGATCATGGAACGTTCATTCCTGGTTATCGGCCAGGAAAACGAACCGCTGATTATCTCGAGCGGGTGATGGTTCGAATTACTTATGTTGGTGCTGCGTTCTTGGCGATCGTGGCAATCGTTCCGACACTGGTTACGAGCCAGTTTGGTGTCTCCTTTAGTGTTGCAGCTTTTTACGGTGGAACCGGGTTGCTGATTGCTGTTAGTGTGGCGTTTGATTTGATTCAAAAGATCGACTCGCACTTGCTGATGAGGAACTACAGCGGGCTTCTCGAGTCCTAAGAAGGCGTTTCTGATGAGGATAGTCTTTATCGGGCCGCCAGGTGCTGGTAAGGGGACTCAATGCAAGCGATTGGTTGAGTTCCTGAAGATACCGCACTTATCGACCGGAGAAATGTTGAGGGCTGTAAAACGCGACGACACGGCGTTATCGCGTTGGGTCGCTTCGTACATTGATGCAGGACGTTTGGCACCCGATCACTTGGTCATGCGGATCGTCGAGCAACGGTTAAGCGAGCCTGATTGTCTTGCAGGTGGGCTGTTCGATGGATTCCCACGGACGATGATTCAAGCTCAATTGCTTGACGATCATTTGGCTTCAATGGGGCTCAAGCTAGATATGGTTCTGGAGCTTGCTGTCGTTGAAGATGTTTTGATAGATCGTCTTTTGAAGCGAGCAGTGAGTGAAGGCCGAATGGACGACAATCGTGAAACGATTCACGAACGGATGCGAGTCTACAATACTCAGACTGCTCCGTTGGTTGATTACTATACCAAACAAGGTAAGCTAGCCGTTATCGATGGCATGCAGGATACCGAAAGTGTGTTCCGTCAGATTCAAGATTGCGTTTACAAAGTGCAGGCTTAGGTGTATCGAAACTCGTCAAGAGATTCGGCCGAAATCAGGCTAACCTCCAATGGCTATTTATTGCGATTGCTTGTTCGACTAAATTATCCAGCCGCTTTCTTCGCCGCTGGCCCTACACGCTCGATGATCGCCATCACAGTTACCCTCCCAACGAAGTTGAGAGGGTCGAAAACGAGCCTAAGAGATTTTTTCGGAGAGGGGCGATTTGGCCGGGAAATAAATTTCACAGTGTAAAATTTATTTCGATCACAACATCGTCCCCTCCCCGGCGTGGCTATCGCGCGCCGACCCTCCCCAAACTACGTTTCGGGAGGGTTACGGCTATCTGTTGAGGCGGCGCTGAGCGAGTAATCTTCGATTTGTGTAGATGCCAATGATGTAAGGCCAGCGCCGAACGATCCACTGGGCGAAGCGTCCGGCGCTTAGAAACTCGTGCTCGTGCTCAGCAACGCGGTGCTCGTTTTCGTAATCGAATCGAAAGTCAGAGCAATATTCTTCGGCCCAAGTACGAGCACGAATAAATCCTTGGAAACCGACTTATTATTGGCTTCCTAAGAGGGACGCTCTATGAGTCAGCGGGATTATCGCAGTAGAACTACTTTGAAGCTTGCAGATACCCGAACTCGCGAAACCAATTGATGGTTGCTTGGAGGGATTCATCTGCTGGTCGGACTTTGTAGCCCAATTCACTAATCGCCCGTTGGCTGCTGTAGCAATGAAATTGGGCACTCATTGCCAAGGCCGCAGAGTTCACATCGGATTCTGTTCCGTGTACTCTCGCGGAGATGTCGCCAACTGTTCCAGCCAGGAATCTCGCTGGCCATCGCATGATCGTGAGTGGTGGTTGTTTATCGAACGCTTTGGATATTCGGGTCCACAGATCCAGGTAGCTCATGTTCTCGCCCGCGAGGATGTAGTGACGACCAGTCTGACCTTTTGTCATGGCAATCAGTATTCCTTTTGCTACGTCGCGTACATCGCATACGCTGCAGCCGCCCGACGGAGCCAACGGAGTCCAGCGTTTCCCGACCTCGATTACCATGCGACCGCTGCTGCGTTTCCAGTCCCATGGGCCGAGCATAAAGCCAGGATGAACCACCACTGCGTCGAGTTCATTCTTGGCCGCGTCGACAACGATTTTCTCGGAGGCTCGTTTGCTTGTCACGTATGTACATGGGATTTGACCATCATGAGTTGCCTGTTCATCGATTGTTCCTTCACTGTTTCCGATTGCCAATGTGTTCACGGTTGAGACATGAACGAGTCTGGCATGATTTGCAAAGGCTGCCTCGACAATGTGCGCCGTCCCTTCTTGGTTTACATGCATAGCGGTATCAAGGTTCTTCCAGCCGATATGGAGGTAGGCTGCGCTATGAAGAATTGCAGATACACCTTCCGATGCTCGCAGAACCGATTCGCGATCGGTGATGTCGCCTTGAACAATACGAACATTTAAAGACGCAAGCGATTTTGGAGTTCCACTATCCCTAATCAATACAGTGCATTCGTGACCATCTTGGATTGCCTGTCGTACAATGTTGTTGCCTAGAAGCCCTGTCGCACCGGTTACTAGGATTCGCATAAGATGATTTCATTGAAGGGAAACAAAGAATGGAGTGTCTTGCAATATGGTTTGTGATTCTATAGCAGCCTAAAGGGATCCGTAACATCGACAACAAAGAGAATCAAACCGATACGAGTCGTTTTGTATCCGACTTCATCATTCGATGGCGATTGGTGTTTCTGGTCTTCGCGCTACTCAGTGGCGTTTCGGCTGTTTACATAAGCAAAGGGTTCCGGCTCGATCGACGACTGGAAAGTATGTTCCCGTCAGGATCCAAGGTGCTGAACGATTATCAGTTACTGAAACGGTCCTTTGGGGGGAACGAAGTGGTCCTTCTAGTCTACCAAGACCGAGAATTCTGGAAGGGCTCCGACCAATCGATGGAGCGCCTCTCACGAATTAGCAGAAGCGTCGCCAACGTCTCAGGGGTACGTGCAGTGATGGACCTATCCCAAATTAACCTATTGGTTCTTTCCGCGGAGACTGGAATTGCAAGTTTATTTGTGCCAACTCCCGAACTCGATAGAGCCGAAGAGTCCCTGACAGGAATTCGCGGTAGCTCGCCCCTTGCAATTGCCATGCGATCGCAGTTTGAAGGCTACACACATTCTGCAAATGAATCTTGGCTAGCTATCGCGGCCATGCTGCAACCGAACGAGTCAAAGCTCTCAAGCACGACATTAATTAGCGATTTACGTACCGCAGCGGCTGATCATTTTCCAAGTCCAGACGCATACTTTCTGGTTGGTGAACCGGTCTTAGTTGAAGAGGGGTTTGATCTTATTGAAAGCGATGGAATTCGCTTAGGTTGGACTTCTGCAATTGTTTTATCATTATTTTTGCTGCTCGTTCTTCGAACCGTACGTTGGACCATCGCTACCCTGGCGGTCGTATGCTGGTCCCTATGGATTACGCGAGCAGTGTGTGTCGTAGCAGCCTGGCAACTCACGATGGTATCGTCGATGTTGGTTGCCATGGTGACGGTCATTAGCATTGCGACTTGCATGCATTGGTTCGTTGCATGCCAGCGCTTACAAGCCGTTCAAATTGATCCGATCGAGTCCTTGCGAAAGTCTTTGCGGGAGCTATTGAAACCGATTGTATGGGCTTGCTTGACGAACGCGATCGCTTTTGCAGCTTTGATGGCCGCGCATGTCGAACCGGTTCGAGACTATGGACTTATGATGGCGGTTGCGTCGATCGCGGTTCTGATCGGGATCCTGAGCATTGTACCTGGCCTGGTCCTCTTTGGCGGAGTGGTTTCCAGTCGACCGATAACCATGCGGTTCCAAACCATCGAACAGAAGATCGGCCGAACGTTAGTCCGCAGTCTCGAAAGCATTCTTATACGTCCGTTTTGGACCTGGGCGTTTCTTGTTGGTTGGGTTCTGTGTACTGCGATTGGAACGCTACGAGTCGAAGTCGAAACAGACTTCCTCAAAAACTTTCGAAGCGATTCCAAGCTGGTCAAAGGCTATCAAGTTGTAGAAAACCATCTCGGCGGCGCAGGCGTGTGGGATGCCATCGTTCCGGCCCCGGATGTCATCAGTCGCGAGTATCTTGCGGAAGTCATGAGATTGGAGCAAAAGCTGTCAGGCCTGTCTGAAATGGGGCTCACAAAAGTTATAAGTATCGCGGGCGCGGAGTCAGCCGCTCGTCAGTCACCGATCCTAAATCGCCTGTCTTTGCAACTTCGATTGGCTGCGATGCAACAATCGATTCCTGTGTTTTACGATTCGTTGATAACTCCTTTGAAGCCGCCCGTTGGTGATCCTGCGGATAAGAATTCCGAATTTCAGCCACGTCGATTACGACTTATGTTGCGAGCCAAAGAAAACGTCAGCACGAATGCCAAGCAAGAACTTATTGGCGAGGTATCTCGAATAGTAGATCTGCACACTAATCAGCCCGCTTGGTTATCGTCACTTGGCGAAGCGGACAATGGAACTCAGAGTCAAGTAACAGGCTACTATGTCTTACTTGCCTCGCTTGTTCGAAGCATTGTGAGTGATCAGTGGGTTTGCTTTGCCCTAGCGATGTTCGCGATTGCGGTGGCCTTGCGATTGGCTATTGGCAACTGGTCGCTTGCGTTGATTGCGTTGGTCCCCAATACGCTGCCCTCGCTTGGGATTCTGGCAGCGATGGGTTTAATTGGGATGAAGATGAATCTCGGGGCCGCTTTGATTTCCGCCGTATCGCTGGGCTTATCCGTAGATGCTTCGCTCCACTACTTGTGTCAGTACGTCAGTCGCAGAAAGGAAGCAGGTTCAGTGCTCGAGGCGTTGAAGGAATGCCAATCACGCGTCGGGGTGCCGCTAATCTTGTCGACGATAACTCTTGTTATTGGATTTGGATCGTTGGCATCAAGTGAATTTGTCCCAACGATTGTGTTCGGTACAACTGCCGCAATCAGCATGCTCTTCGGACTGATCGGGAACCTGTGGTGGTTACCGATGTTAGTCGTGTGGTCCGAGAGGATTAAGAAGCAATAGATTTCGGAACCGCAGGGTAGAGTAACAAGGCGATCGGCAAAATGAAAATTAAACGTAGATCGCGACTCCGGTCCTGCAGCCAAATTTCGGTCGGGACAATGGTCCCAAGCTACGGGAGGACGCGTCACACTGTGACCCTCCCCAAACTACGTTTCGGGAGGGTTACAGCTATCAACTAAGGAAGCCAAAATCGTTCAGCGAATTCTCTGACTACAGGCGGCTGGAATTTAACAGATAGAAAACTATCGCTTGCTGAATTGGACGCCACGTCGGGCACCACGCAAACCGTACTTCTTTCGTTCCTTCATTCGAGAATCCCGAGTTAGGAAACCGTCTGCTCGGAGGGGAGCGAAATGCTCTTCGTTCATTCCGCAAAGAGCTCGAGCGAGTCCCATGCGAACTGCTCCTGCTTGTCCGATTGTACCACCACCGGAAACATTGATTCGTATATCAACAAGCTCTCGCTGACCGACATGATTCAATGTTTGAAGGACAGCTTGTTGCTCGGCTTCATTCACGAAGTAAGCCACGAAATCTTTTCCGTTAACGACAATCTTACCAGTGCCTGGTTTGATTCGAACTCTTGCAACGCTCGACTTGCGTCGGCCAGTTCCGATGAGTTCCCCGGTGATATTATCTTTCTTGAAGGCTACCATTTGCGAGCTTACCAGTGAGTTTTACTAAACAGATGAAGGGTTGGTTTCCAGATCAGTAACCGGGTTACCAGATCAAGAAGCAGGAATTTCCGAATCGACTTTTTTAATTTTCTTGTTGCCAAGGTCAAGGCTGATTGGCTGTTGAGCTTGATGAGGATGCTCGGCACCTGCGTAGCACTTCAACTTGTCCAACATGAACTTAGCAAGTGGATTCTTTGGCAACATTCGCTTGACGGCCATCACGACCAAATCGGTCGGTTTGCGTTCTAAACGATCGGCATAGCTTTCAAGCTTTTGGCGGGTGTAGCCGTTGTACCAGGCGTAGTGACGAACTTGTAGCTTATTGCCGCTCATCACAACCTTCTCGGCGTTGATAACGATGACAAATTCGCCCGTGTCGACGTGTGCGGTGTATTGTGGGCGGTGTTTACCCATCAAAATGACAGCGATCTCGCTAGCCAGACGACCGAGGGTCTTGCCCGAAGCGTCGACAATATACCACTTTTGGTCAACTTCACCTTTTTTGGCGACGTATGTACGTTGGATTGCCAGCATGGCAATAAATCTCCTGGGGAGGGCAAAAGCCCGGAAAACATTGGGATTTCTTCGACGAACGGCCGAATCCGAGATGAAAAAGTGGGCTGAACCATTTTTCGGTACTTCGGAACGCAGAGTTTTAGTGATATTGCTCGTCGCTGGCAAGGCTTAATTCGTCCTTGGCGCGGACTTTCTATCACTTAGTCAGTTCCAGTTTTGGTTATTGTTTTATGTCCATGGATTATCTGAATTATTGAATTGAAAAAAGCCTGCGGATTTAGCCCATAGGACGGGACCAATGTCCCGTTCGCTGATTCGTTCGGGACAATGGTCCCAAACTACAACTGATATATCACACCTCAGTTAGGCAGGGTTCGTTCAAAAACAAATCCCGATTCTACAGGTCGAAATCCCAATCGTTGGAGAATACTAATGCTGTGCTGTTGATCAGCAGAAGCGACCGTTCGCACGGTAGTAAATCGCTCGAGCTGAAGCTGTCGCATCGATTCTGATAGTAAATAGACTCGGCGATCTTTGGCTTCCGTTTGCTCTCGAGCAGCATCTAGCATAGGTAGCGATTGCGAAAACGATTCAGACGTATTTGTCGCTGATAGAGGCATCAGCCAAAGCCTAGCGATATGGCTACGTAGGCCTGAAATTGCATGATCGGTATACCAAAGCGAAGCCTCCTCGATGTAGGTTGACTGGGTACGCGAGAAAAGCTGGAAACTGATTTGCTCCGTATGTCCCATTGTTACAGCGTGCCACCAATTGGAGTCGGCATCGTCCAGGACTTTTCCGACCGAAGCCGTACGTTTTACAGCAATTTGGCCACGATCCATTGGTACTCGAAAAGTATCTAAATCCAGTTCCCAAACTTCCGTCGGTCGTACGGGACGAAATCCACCAGCATAGAGCCATCGTTGGAGTCGCGCGTCACGGGCAGGGACTCCCATCAGTCCGTCACCCGGTGCGATTCCAATATAGAATGAGTTTCTCCATTCTGCTCCGATGGAAATTACGCTTTTGCTGCTAACAGCGTCAAACCGCTTCATCGCATGAGTTAGCAGTAGGTCGGCGGCGATGTCTTCGTTTGCGATCGGAGAGATATAAAAAGCAGCCAGAATTCCCGCGTTGAAATCAATTGCATCGCCGCTAGGGTTCGATCCAAAGGCGACGTGAGCGAACCCGATTGGCTGGTTGTCGTCTTCCAAAATAAGCAAATCATTGGCTTCAAAGAAAGGCTTCGAAAGGACACAAGCCTCGAAGTGAACCCCTTTCACTTGCTGCGGCCAGTTCATGGCTTCGTGATGTTGATTCCAGATCCTAACCAAATGTGGCGTGTCTTTGTTGCAGAAAGGTCGGATCAAATAGGACACTGAAAGTAGCCTTTTTCACGCCGCCAGTTCAAGGCGTACTAGTTCACTACGTACGATTTCTTTGTGCAACTTTGTTTCGGCGGTACCAAGGAAGCCGAATCTCGAGACTGCAACCTTGACCTGGTTGTGAGTCGATCCAAACGTATCCGTCGTGACCTTCTACAATTCGTTGAATCTTCGACAACCCGATCCCGAGTCCTCGTCCAGCTTCTCGCCCACTGTAGTATACATCCCAAGCGTGCTTCTGTGCAGCCAATGAAAGTCCCGGCCCATTATCAAGGATTGCAATGCGAATCTCCAAGGGATCGTTGTCGGCTTTTGAGGTCTCGGCCCTCTCTGCGACAATTTGAATGGCATCACCGCTCAAGCAAGCGTCAATCGAGTTACGTGTACCAGCTACTAGAGCCTCGGTTAAAGCTCCCCAGTCCACATTGCACCACAGCGCATCATCTCCAATGCCGTTTTGCCAATCTAGGTTTCCGCTAGTGACGCAATCGGCATAGCTCGCAAACCAATCGTTTAGTGGTTTGCGAATATCCATCGGTCGCATGTGTAACGCCGGACGTTGTATCGTCAACATCATTTCAGCCAGCATTTCATGGGCTCGCATCGATGAATCGACAATCGTCCGAAGGGATTTTTGGTGTCGCGGATCGCTAATCTCGCGGAGCAAAAGGTCTGCTCTTGCAGCAATGTTCGCTAGCGGGTTATTGATTTCGTGCGTTAACCCATAGGCAAACTGAGCTGATTGACGACGCAACTGTTGTTCACGAGATTGACTATCCCGTTCTCGTAAGGTCAGTTCCCGTATCAGCAGATGTGCAGACTCCCGCAAGGTCGAAAGAGCAAAAGGAGCAAGTGCAGTGAACTCCGAGTCATTCGACTCCAATTTATCCAACAACGACCGTAACTCATTAAGAGAACGCGTTTCGGATTCTTTCGAGAGTCGTAGTGATTCGTGGTGCATGAAAGAACTCTGCTAGCCGGGGCCTAGCAGTTTTGCAGATTCGCAGAAGCCCGGGAAGGGGCTGTCATGCCTTCGGCACTAAAAATCTAATCCTAGGCCGTTGTACCCGGGACAGTGTAGCGAAACGCGTCAAGAGTTTTGGATCGCTTGGTGTTAGCCGAAAGTCTTGACGGCTTTCGCTTCGTAATCAGTAGGATGGGACCGAAGTCCCGTCCGGCTCGCTCGGGACTTCGGTCCCAAGCTACAAACGCTAACTTTTCGGAAAACGGTATTCGACTAAATCGCGACTGGACGATCGATCTCGAGTAGTTCGCAAACGCGGTCGAGTAGTTTCTCGGTTGTGAATGGCTTCTGCAAGAAGTCGTTCGCACCCGCGGCTCGCAAATCGTTGATCCGATCCATTTCGACCATACCCGAGATACATAGAATCTTGACGATATCCATGGTGCGATCTGATCGAACGCGTTGACATACTTCGCGACCGTTTATGTCTGGGAGCATCACGTCCAAGACGACTAGGTCTGTGCGATATTCTTTGACTTGCATACCAGCGTCGAAACCGTTGTTTGCGGTCCGGATTTCGAATCGCCCGTCGCGAGCAAAGCAATCGACCAATAGATCTACCAGATCTTGATCGTCGTCGACAAGTAAAAGTTTCTTCTTGCCACTTTCTAGGGCGTCGGTCGGAATACCGTTGTCCTTCATAAACACGAACAGCTGATCGCGAGGAATTCTTCGGAACCGGCTACCAGGGACTCGGAATCCCTTGAGCGTTCCATTGTCAAAGCAGCGAATGATAGTTTGCTGACTGACTTTGCAAATTTTGGCGGCTTCGCCAGTAGTGAAAACTGTTTTTGTGTTGGACATCGCTTCGAACCCAATCCTTGTTTTTCGGGCCTTGTTTCAGTGGCCATGTATAGCGGTTTTGTTGCACGAATATTGTATAGTAATTCGGTCGATCGAATCAATTCAACAATTTCGTTTGGGGCGATTCGCGTACCGTGCGAGTCTACCGAACCGGTATATTCTGTGGTGCCCACCGCACCCTCCAGGCTTACCCGGCTTTCCATTTTGGCGAGGATAGCGTTCTAGGTAAGCTCAGGTCAATATTGATTCATATGAGTAGCT
>Ga0105046_10012512_pt1 | contig 13168 bp, 10 predicted proteins | sample MAT03_FD_78385 | JGI IMG/M metagenome (GOLD analysis project Ga0105046, IMG submission 78385) | Freshwater microbial communities from Lake Fryxell liftoff mats and glacier meltwater in Antarctica - MAT-03 (megahit assembly) | ecosystem: Environmental > Aquatic > Freshwater > Ice > Liftoff... | reverse complement strand
AGCCACGTGAACGTACCGTCGCCGAAAGCGCCTTCGATTATTGCTCTGAATAAGAAGACCGGCAAGCTGGTTTGGGAAGACAACTCAGTTGGCGACAAGATTCTGCACGGACAGTGGTCGTCGGCCGCGGTTGGAAAGATTGGCGACGTCACCCAGGTTGTGATCGGCCAGGGCGATGGCTGGGTTCGCGGATATGAATCGGTGACCGGCAAGAAGCTGTGGGAGTTCGACATGAATCCCAAGGAAACCGTTTGGCCGAAGACTCGCAACGAGGTGATTTCGACGCCGATCATTTACGAGGGAATTGTCTACCTCTGCAATGGGCAGGATCCGGAGCATGGCGAAGGTCCGGGTCATTTGTATGCTATCGACGGGACCAAACGCGGGGATATTACGAAGACTGGCCTGATCTGGCACTTCGACAAGATCCGACGTTCCATTTCTACCGGCGCGTTGCATAACGGCCTCTTGTACTATGCCGACTTCTCTGGCTTCCTGCATTGCCTGGATGCTAAAACTGGCCAGGAGTTGTGGAACCACGACATGCTGGCCGCCGTTTGGGGTTCGACGATTGTCATCGACGGCAAAGTCTACCTGGGTGACGAAGACGGCGACGTTTCGGTACTGGCTGCCGGAAGGACGAAGAAACTGCTGTATGAAACCAATATGGGCAGTTCGATTTACTCCACTCCGGTCCCGGCCAACGGGAACATGTTCATCGTGAATCGGAACCAGCTGATCTCGGTTGGCAAGACGGCGACGGCACCGGCCAAGAAGCAGTAGTTTTCAGCGAAATCTAATATACTGGGCGGCAAAGGAATGGTTTACAACAAGTCCACTGCCGCCTTCGTATTTTCTGTCGCCAGCGCGCTCGCGCAACCGCTGGAATTCAACCGGGATGTCCGCCCGATTTTCTCGGATCGATGCCTGACCTGTCATGGGCAGGACGCGGCCAATAAAGGCATTCGGTTGCGATTGGACCGCGAGGAATCGGCGAAGTCCGATCTCGGCAGCGGAAAGCGTGCCATCGTCCCCGGCAAGCCCGAGGAAAGTCTGTTGCTCCAGCGCTTGCAGACACCGAATAAAGCGTTACGGATGCCGCCTGCGCACACTGGCTCGACTGTCTCGGCGTCTGAAATCGCAACACTAGAGCGGTGGATTCGCGATGGGGCTGTCTGGCAGAAGCATTGGTCGTTTATCCCGCCGCAAAAAGCTGCTGTTCCCGCTGGTGTTCATCCGATCGACTTTTTTGTCCGGGAGGGCCTGCTCAAACAGGGTTTTTCTCCGTCGGCTCCAGCGGATCGCCGGACGCTGTTACGCCGGGCATCGTTTGATATCACGGGGCTGCCGCCGACGCCGGCTGAAGTGCAGGCGTTCATGAATGACTCGTCGGCCGCGGCCTACGAAAAGGTCTTGGATCGCCTGTTGGCGTCGCCCGCCTACGCTGAGCGCATGGCCATCCGCTGGCTCGATGCATCCCGTTATGCTGATACCAACGGTTACCAGACGGACGCGGACCGAATCATGTGGCGCTGGCGCGATTGGGTGATCGACGCATTCAACCGTAACATGCCGTTCAATCGCTTTGCGGTGGAACAGATCGCCGGTGACTTGCTTCCGAATGCGACTATCGAGCAGCGAATCGCGACCGGATTTAGCCGGAACCATCGCGGCAACTCCGAGGGCGGAATTGTGGCCGAGGAGTATTTGATGGAGTACGCGGCGGACCGTGTGGAGACCATGTCCACGGTGTTTCTCGGCCTCACTGTAGGCTGCGCCCGTTGTCACAACCACAAGTACGATCCCATCACCCAGAAGGAGTATTACCAGCTGTTCTCCTATTTCAACAACATCGGCGAGCCAGGGCGCTATCTGAAGTATGGGAATTCACCGCCGATGCTGCAGGCGCCGACGGCGGATCAAGAGTCGAAACTGGGCGAACTCCGCGGCTTACGCGATTCGGCGGAGAGCGCGTTTCGCGGCATGGAATCATCCATCGCGGCAGCGCAGGCGAAATGGGAGCGCTCGGTCGCTTCCGACGCGACTTGGATGCCGAGTGAGAAGTTGGAGTCGGAGTTGTTGACGGCGCCGGTTGCGTTTGACGGGACCAAAGTCCTCGAAACTGGCGATCACGCGCTGTACGGTTTTCAAGACCGGTTTACATTAACTTTCCGAATGAAATCGACCAGCGGAAACGGGGTTATTCTGCACCGGATGGAGAGTGACGAGGCCGCTCCGTCTGGTTACGGTCTTCATCTTGAGAACGGGAAATTGCAGATTCAAATGGCGGCGCGGCGGCTCGACGACGCGATCATGCTGGAGTCGAAAGCTGTCCTGGAGAAGGATCGCTGGTACCATGTCGCTGTCACGTATGATGGGACGCGCTACGCCAACGGCGTGAAACTCTATCTGGACGGCGTCGCTTCCGAACTCGACGTTCAGCTCGATGCTTTGAATCAGGACTTTCGGCGGCCCGGAAAACTGATATTTGGCGGCGGCGGCGGATGGGCGAATCGGTTCCGGGGTGTAATTGGCGCATTCCGTTCCTATTCGCGGGTACTCCAGCCGGCCGAAGTCGCGATGATTACGCTTGCCAATTCGCTAGGAGAGGTGACTCGAATTCCAGCCTCCAAGCGGACTCCGATTCACCACCAGTATCTACGCCTGGCATTTTTTGAACTCGGCGCCGATGCGTCCGTTAAGGCGGCGCGCGCGCGTGTGGCCCGCACCGTAGCGGATCTCGAAGGCCTGGAAATTACCATCCCGACCGTGATGGTAATGGCGGAAAGGCCCCAACGTCCCGATACATTTATTTCGATACGGGGCGCGTATGACAAGCCCGGAGAAAGGGTCGACCGCGTAGTTCCCGCCGCGCTGCACCCTCTTCCGGCAGGAGCGTCCGCCGATCGCCTCGGCTTGGCCAAATGGCTCGTCGACCGGCAGAACCCGTTGACTGCGCGAGTGGCTGTCAATCGACTTTGGCAAATGGCGTTTGGCATTGGGCTCGTTAAAACGGCCGAAGATTTCGGCTCTCAGGGCGATTGGCCGAGTCATCCGGAATTGCTCGACTGGTTGGCCGTCGATTTCATGGACAGCGGCTGGGACGTGAAGCGCTTATGGAAAACGATTCTGATGAGCGAAACCTATCGGCAGTCTTCGATCGCAACCAGTGAAAATCGAGAGAAAGATCCGGAAAATCGGTTGCTGGCGCGTGGGCCGCGATTTCGCCTGTCCGCTGAAATGGTGCGGGACCAAGCACTGTTGGTATCGGGCTTGCTGGCGAATAAACAAGGCGGACCCTCCGTGAAACCGTACCAGCCCGCTGGTTTGTGGAGCGAGAACGGCGGCGGAGACTACAAGCCTGATACCGGAGAATCGCTGTATCGGCGAAGCGTTTATACGTTCTGGCGCCGCACGTCTCCGCCGCCCTTCATGGCGACGTTTGACTCGGCTCTCCGCGAAAGCTGCACCGTGCGGGAAGGCCGGACGAATACGCCGCTGCAGGCGTTACATCTGATGAACGATGTGCAGTTTCTGGAAGCGGCGCGAGTGCTGGCGCAGCGTACGATTCTTGAGGCTGGACCAGATACGGCGAAGCGGTTGGAGCACGCATATCAAGTGGTGCTCGCACGGCCGCCGCGAGCCAAAGAGGCCGACTCCCTGCGATCCATGCTGGCCTATGCGCTCGATCGCTATCGCTCTCAACCGAAGGATGCCGCCGCGCTCTTGGCGCAAGGAGAATCGCCTCGGGATAAGTCCATTGATCCGGTGGAGCATGCCGCGTGGACCACCGTCGCCAGCATGATTCTCAATCTCGACGCCGCCGTCACCAAGGAATAGCCATGCAAACCCGCCGAAACTTCATGTCCATGGCAGCGGCGCAGTCGCTTCTTGCCGCGGACAATTCACTGCCGCATTTCGCACCGAAGGCGAAGCGGGTTATTTATCTATTCATGTACGGCGGTCCGTCGCAGATCGAACTGTTCGACCATAAACCGCGGTTGGCCGAGTTGCACGGAACGGAACTGCCGCCGTCGATTCGGCAGGGCCAGCGTTTGACGGCAATGACGGCGACGCAGACCAAGTTCCCGCTCGCAAAATCGATCTATAACTTTGCCCGCCATGGGCAGAGCGGCGCCTGGGTCAGCGAGTTGCTGCCGTTTACCGCGAAGGTCGTCGACAAACTTTCGTTCATCCGCTCCATGCATACGGAGCAGATTAACCACGATCCCGGGATCACGTTTCTGCAAACCGGATTCCAACTGGCGGGACGGCCTTCCATTGGCTCGTGGCTCTCCTATGGGCTGGGCAGCGAAAATAAGGATCTGCCGGCTTACGTGGTTATGGCGTCGGCGGGTTCGAAAATTGGCGATCAGCCGTTGGCCGACCGCGTTTGGGGCAGCGGATTTCTACCCTCCAGTTACCAGGGCGTGAAGTTCCGGTCCGCGTCCGATCCCGTGCTTCACCTCTCCAATCCCGAGGGCTTGGACCGAGAGATGCGGCGCCATTTTCTGGATGGTCTCGCCACGGCGAACCGGGATCAACAGGACGTAACGGGCGATCCGGAAGTGGCGTCGAGAATTGCCCAGTACGAGATGGCGTACCGCATGCAGGTTTCGGTGCCGGAGTTGACCGACCTTTCCAAGGAACCGGCGCACGTCGTCGACCGGTACGGTCCCGACGCCCGCAAGCCCGGTACGTTCGCCTTTCATTGCTTGCTGGCCCGGCGGATGGCCGAGCGTGGGGTTCGCTTTGTTCAGCTGTTTCATCGCGGCTGGGATCAGCACCGGACCTTACCGATCGCACTGCCAAATCAATGCGCGGCTACCGATCAGCCGGCTGCGGCTCTTATCGAAGACCTCTCCGAGCGCGGAATGCTCGATGACACATTGGTGGTGTGGGGCGGTGAATTCGGCCGTACGGTGTACTGTCAGGGTCCACTAACTGCCACCGAATACGGGCGGGATCACCATCCACGCTGCTTCACAATGTGGCTGGCCGGAGGCGGCATCAAGCCGGGTGTCACCCACGGGACCACCGACGATTTCAGCTACAACATCACGGAAGACCCCGTTCACGTGCACGATTTACACGCGACAATCCTGCATTGCCTCGGTATTGACCATACCCGGCTTACGTTTAAGTTCCAAGGCCGCCACTACCGGCTGACCGATGTGCACGGAAATGTTGTCAGGAAGCTCCTGGCCTAGCGTCCAGGAGCTGGGTCAACGCAGCCGGTTGCGGCCGGATTGGCTATTTTGCTGGGCGAATCGCGGGCCGGCTCTGGCGCCACGATGAATAGGGCGAACACAATACAGATCAACGGGGAAAGTTGCGGAACAGTCGTGTTGAAAAGCTATACGTAGCCAAGGGCTGTTTTGTTAGCAAAATTTTTCGTTTAATTTCAATCTTTGCCTGCGACTAATTTAATCAGCAGCATGCAAAATGCGCCAACGGCGGCGGAAGCTGGAATCGTGAAGAGCCACGCCCACAAGATGTTCGTTGCCAGCCCCCAGCGGACGGCCTTCAACCTGTGGATGGAGCCGACGCCGGCGATTGAGCCCGCGATGACGTGCGTTGTAGACACCGGCATGTGTAGGTACGTCGGGAAGAGGATCGAAATTGCCGCAGCCGTCTCCGCGCAAAAACCGCTGCGGGGCTTTAGCCGGGTTAACCGCGCGCCCATCGTGCGGACGATACGCCATCCGCCACTCATCGTGCCGGCGGCGATAGCAATGTAGGCGGCCCAAATAACGGGTTTGGGAACGATAAATGCATCCAAATATCCTGCCGTCACCAACACGCTCGTGATAATTCCCATCGTTTTCTGCGCGTCGTTCGCCCCATGAGCAAAGCTGAAAACCGCCGACGAAGCCAACTGCAACCAGCGGAACCACCGGTCCACTTTGTTCGGCATCGAGTAACGGAAGATCCAGTGCACGGCGACCATTAGCAAATAAGCCAATGCCATCCCCAGCATCGGCGCAATCACGATAAACGCAATCGTTTTCACCCAGCCGCTAATCACCAACGCTTCGAAGATGTGGCCAATACCCAGTGTCAGAGCAACCTTGCACATCGCCGCACCTCCATATCCGCCGAATAACGCATGAGTCGACGACGAGGGCAGTCCCCACCACCAAGTGAGTAAGTTCCACGTTATGGCGCCCACCAGGCCGGCCAGGATAACGTACGGCGTGACGAACTTAAGGTCCACCATTCCTTTACCGACGGTGGCGGCAACCCCGGTATTCAGAAAGAACACCGCGCATAAATTCCAGAATCCAGCCCAGATGATTGCGTGCCCCGGGCTTAGAACACGCGTGGCGACGACGGTCGCGATCGAGTTCGCCGCGTCGTGGAAGCCATTGATGTAATCAAAGGCCAACGCGACCATAATGATCAAGGCGACGAGTAAAAAGTTCGAATCCATGAGAGGCGGGCGCTTAACTGTTCTTAACGATTACGGTTTGAAGAACGTCGGAAACATCCTCGCACGAATCCACGGTCCACTCGAGCACATCGTAGATTTCCTTGAGCTTCATGATCAGGACCGGGTTCGACTCATTGTCAAAAAGATCGACGACGGCGAGCCGGACAATCTGATCGACTTGCCCTTCCAACCGGTTGATTTCGATGCAGTGCTTCAAGATCTCGCGATTCTTGTCCATGGCCGCTACGGCGGATTTCACCTCGGCGACTGCCTTCACGAGAAACCGGCAAATGTCGATAACCGGCTGCGGAATGGGGTCGATACGGTAGGAAACGATGCAATGGGCCGCTTCTTCCATTCCATCCATGACGTCGTCCAAATGGCTGCAGAGTGACTGAATGTCTTCGGGATCCAACGGTGTAATAAACGTCTGGTTCAACCGTTTAAAAAGCTCGTGCAGGATTTCATCGCACTCGTGCTCATACTGCTGAATTTTCGATTCAATCAGCTTCAAATGCGAGTTGCCGGCCTGAACGCCTTCCAGCAGAACGTCCGCAGCTTCAGTTAAGAGCTGGGTCTGTTTATTCAATAGTTCGAAGAACTTTTCTTCGCGGGGCAGAATTCTCATATCGCTGGATCTCGCTACCTGGGGATCGTTGATTCCTCATTGACAATGGAAAACAACTCGGGACTAATTGGCGGCGTTGCTTCAGCGCGTCCACCGGCGTCGGCGGGAAGATAACGCGGGTCGAGTAATCGATCCGTTTGTATGTTCCCCATCGCCGACAAGAGATTTTCCTTCAGGTACGGATGCTCCTTCTCTAATTCACCAAAAATGTCTCGAAGTGTACGCCGCACGGTACCCGTTTTTTGCGAGCAGCCACATGGGATTATTGGCGCTGTCAAGGCAGCTGCGTAATTCCGTGTGATCTCCTCCGTCACAAAAACTAATGGACGGATTAACCGAAAATCCTTCTTCGCCGACCAGGTCACGGCCGGAAGCGCGCTCAAACGGCCCGTGTACATCGCGTTGCGCAGTAATGATTCGCAAAAATCGTCCGCGGTGTGTCCGAGCGCTATCACATTGGCGCCCATCTGTTTGCCGATCTCGTATACGGCACGACGCCGAAAGCGGCTGCATTTGTCGCAACCATGGTCCGGCTCGTCCTCGATCAATTGAAAACTTGGTTCGTCGCGGACGTATAGCCACTCGACGCCGCGTTGTTTCATATATTCGCCGAATGGCGCGATCGGAGCTAGAAACTTGCCTTGCTCAACTGTGAACGCACATACTTGGAAGTCGATCGGCGCGCGTTTCTGCAGCAAGAGCAGCGCTTCCAAGAGTGTTACTGAATCTTTTCCGCCCGACAAACCAACAGCAACACGGTCCCCGTCGCGGATCATATCGAAACGCTCGATTGCCTGGCCAACTTTTCTGAGCAGCGTTTTCTCGAGATCCACTTTCTTCCAGTTTACTATTTCCCCTATGGACCGTAGAGTTTTTCTCAACACCCTCACGGCATCAGCCGCTCCCCCCTCCCCTGGGGCAGACTCATTCTTAATGAGGACCCCAACCACTACTTCGCCACACGCACCGGGCGCCGCCTCGCCGCGTCTGACGTTTCCCGCTTCGTTGACCAGTATGCCGGCACACAGGTTCGCGAGCTATTCTTCAATGTTAATGCCATGCGCGCGGGATTTGCGTCGAAAACCAGAACATCGTTTTTTGATGGGTACGACCCCAACGGCGCCGATACCCAGCCTCTTTTCGCGAGCATTTCTCCTTCGGAAGCCAAGGCCGCCCGCGCCTGGGTGCACCAGGCTTGGCAACTCAATCAAGATGGCCTTGACCCTTACCGGCTGTGGCCCGCCCGCGCCCGGCGCCACCGGATCGGCGCCTGGATCTCCGTTCGCATGAACGATCTCCACAATGTGGCTGACGAACGGCACTATCTGCACAGCGAGTTTTGGAAGTCGCATCCGCAGTTACGGCGCATCCCTTACCGGCAGGATCAGCGGAATAAGGCGCTCGACGATCTCCACCCCGAAGTCCGCGAACACAACTTCAAATTCATCGAAGAGGTGGCAGGCCGTTATTCCTTCGACGGCCTGGAACTCGACTGGATGCGCTTCGGATTCCACTTCACTCCCGGCCGCGAAGAGGAGGACGCGAAACTGCTCACCGAATTCCACCGCCGTGTCCGGAGGCTGCTTGGCCCGAAACGCCGCGTTGCTGTCCGCGTTCCGTCGCGGCCGGAAACCGCCCAGCGCCTTGGCTTGGACGCCGTAACCTGGGCGCGCGAGGGCTTGGTGGACATCGTCACCGTAAGCAACTTCTGGCGGACCGTCGATAACGACATGCCCATCAGCCTCTGGCGCCGTTTGCTTCCCGCGAATGTAACGCTATGTGCCGGCCTTGAACTGGGACTCAACGCCTTTCCCGGTTCTGTGGCCGTCGGAGAAAGGCCCTTCCAAACGAACTCCATCGAAACCGTTCGCGGCTCCATTGCCGCCTACATGGCCCAGGGAGCCGACCGTATCTACCTCTTCAACTACATGGACAGCCAAACGGCGATGGATGACAACTCCACTTATCCGGAACTCCTCCGCGAGACGCGGCGTCATCGGCGCCGTCACGTCGTGACCTACCAGGACACCTGGGCGCCCGGCGAGAAGCCCGCTTACAAACTTCCCGTCGACGCCCAACCCGGCCGGTGGTTCTCCGTTCGCCAACCCGTGGGCGACGACACGACAAAGTACAACACCTTTATCCGGCTTGGCGTCCGCGACGGCGATGCTGCCAACTGGGAAGTTCGCTGCAACGGCGTTGCCGCGACGTTCCAGCGTGTTGAATCAAACGTGACACCCGGACCCCACACGCCCGTCTTTCGTTTCACGGCTAAATTGAATAGTCCGGAAGCGGTTCTTGACGTCAAGCCAAACACGACCGGCCGCGTCGAATGGGTCGAAATCCTACTTGAACCCTGATCACTTTTGCGTATACAGAATCAAGTTCAGTGTCGTGGCGCCAATGCAGGCGATGTCCGGCTTTCTGTCATTATTCAGGTCCGCCACCGCACAGGCCGCAGCCGCCACCGCCCCCTCACTTAAGACTTGACGTATCCATCTCCCGTCTTCCTCGTAGTAAATGTAGATGCCTTGCTTGCCGCCGCGAAATCCGGCCACGATCTCCTGTTTCCCATCTCCATTCAAATCCGCTGCGAAAACAGTATGTCCGTCCATCAGGGAATCATCGATCACCATTCGCGTCCAAGCGCCGCCCTTCTGACGGTAAACCGAAACCTGATTGCCATGCCACGGTTCAATCGCGGCCAGAAAGCGCTCTTGCCGCAGATACCCGGCAGTCACGTCGGACGACCCCGATTTCGGCCACGGCGCGGGATCGCCATCCACGATCTTCTCGCGCTTCCACGTGCCGTCGGCCTGAGACAGGTTGACGTGAATTCCCTTGAAACTAGCGGTAAGAATGTCCTCTCGGCGGTCGCGGTTCCAATCCGTAATGTAGATCCCGTGAACCACACCCTCGTCGTCGCCGTTCACCAATTGCCGGTGCCAGTCGCCCGGCCGATAGGCGACAAGCGGTGTGTGATCGCGATACTCAGGCGCTACCGCGGATGCGCCGGTTAGCGGGGCGTTAATGAACATGCCGTTCGCCGCTCTAATCCGGTGCGACGTGGTCAATCTGTCGATTTCCCGGACCGTCCAAGGCTGCCGCACATCCTCGCCGTGGGTCAGCAGGCTGACAATTCCTAAGGACCGCGCTGCTTCGTTCTCAAAAGCATGGGCCAACAAAAATTCGGGAATACCGTCGCCATCGGTATCCATTGGCCAGGTGTTGATCATGCGACTCAGTCCTGTAGCCAGTACGTGCCGCTCCCACTTTGGCCCCTCGAACCACAGTAGTTCAGTCATCCCGGACGCCAACGCCACCAGGTCGGGTTTGCCGTCCTTGTTCACGTCAGTTACGACCACCTGATAGCCGCCGCGCAGATCTGCCGCCAACACTCGTTGGTCAAATTGCACAAAGCGCGTTTGTGCCGGCGCCAGCACGCCAAAGACAATCAAAATGAATTGCAGTCGCATATAAGGGTCCACCATATAGAATGGTTCTTTTATGGCAATCCTGACAACCGTGGTGGGCAGTTATCCCACTCCGCAATGGCTCTTCGGCGACACATCACGGGGGGCGTTGCGCGATGCCATCATGGTCGTGCTGAAAACGCAGGAGCTGGCGGGTATCGATGTTGTTGCCGACGGCGAACTGAATCGTTTCGATCCCAGCCATCCGGAAACGAACGGCATGATTGACTACTTCATCAGCCGCATGTCCGGAATACGCACTCGTTTCTCCATTTCGGATATCGATGAATTCCGTGCCGATACCCAGCTCAAATACCGTACCGATCCCGCCGGTATCGTGCACGAAGCGGTTGGCGATGGCGTTCTCAATCTGGCTCGCGACTATGACTTCACCAGGAACCTCACTTCTAGCAAGCTAAAGTTCACCTGTACCGGTCCGCACATGCTGACCAAGGTTCTCACCGACCGCCATTACGGAGATCGCGGCGAACTCTGCATGGCGATTGCTCAGGTACTTCGCCGCCAGATGGAGCGAATCGGCGCCGAAGTCATTCAAATCGACGAAGCCAACATCAGCGGCCACCCCGAAGATCGCGAGTGGGCGCTTCCCGCGATCAATCACGTTCTTGACGGCGTCCGCGGACGCCGCGGGGTCCACATCTGTTTCGGCAACTACGGCGGCCAATCGGTGCAGAAGGGTTTTTGGAAGGACCTGATGCCATTCATGAACGGACTGCATTGCGATCATCTAATTCTGGAATTTGCCCGCCGTGGTTACGATGAACTCGACGCTTTCCGCGAACTCGATCCAAAAATCGGGCTCGGTCTCAGCGTCATCGATATTAAGGACAACGGCATCGAGTCGCCCGGGCTGATCGCGGCGCGCATCGAACATGCGCAACAAATACTAGGCCCTGGACGCATCCCGTTCGTCCATCCCGATTGCGGCTTCTGGATGCTCCAGCGCAGCGTCGCCGATGGCAAAATGCGCGCTCTTGTGCAAGGCCGAGATCTATTCGAAGGAAGAAAATAATCATGCGTCATTTTGCACTGGCTGTCACGCTACTGCTCCCGCTCGCGGCACAGGACAGCAAGAACTTAACGAACATCAAGCAGTTGACCAACGGGGGGCAAAATGCCGAAGCCTATTGGTCCCCTGATGGTAGACGCCTGGTTTTCCAAACGACGCGCGAACCGTATCAGTGCGACCAGATCTTTGTCATGAACGCCGATGGCTCCGGGCAGAAACTCGTTTCCACCGGCAAAGGCCGTACCACTTGCGCTTATTTTCTGAAGGACAACAAGCACATCGTTTATGGCTCGACCCACGAAGCCGGCGATGCCTGTCCGCCGCCGCCGGATCGCAGCAAGGGTTACCTCTGGGGCGTCTTCCCTAGCTACGAAATATTCCTGGCAACCGACGAAGGCAAAATCGTCCGCAAGCTCACCAATATGCCCGGCTACGATGCCGAAGCCACCGTCAACTTCAAGACCGGCAACATCATCTACACCTCGCTCGAATCCGGCGACCTGGACCTATGGTCGATGAAGGCCGATGGCAGCCGCAAGAAGCAGTTGACGAACAGTCGCGGCTACGACGGCGGCGCGGTCTTCTCAAAGGACGGCAAGCAAATCGTGTGGCGCGCCAATCACCCCCAAACGCCGGAGACAATGGCCCGCTACAACGAACTCTTGAAAGAAAATCTTACCGCACCCATGAAAATGGAGTTATTCGTTTCCGGCCCCGACGGTAAGAACCGCAAGCAGATCACCAACAACAATTGCGCCAACTTTGCGCCGACCTTTACGCCCGACGGCAAACGCATCGTATTTTCATCTAACATGCACAAATGCGACGGCCGCGATTTTGAACTCTACATCGTGAACGCCGACGGCGCCGGTCTAAAGCAGATCACGAACTTCGCGGGCTTCACGTCGTTCCCCGAATTCTCGCCCGATGGCAAGAAAGTGGTGTTCTCCAGTTCTCTAAATACCAAGTCCCGCTTCGAGTTCAACATCTTCGTCGCCGACTGGGTGGAGTGAGCCAAGTATGGCACCCGCCGCATCGCGCCGCGGAATTGGCGCGCTCGGCTTCCGGTGGGCCCGCCTCCCTGCCAAAGTTTTCCGCGCCGAGGCCGCCTCGGAGCGGAAGAGCTTCCCTTAAGGAAATGTTAAGGTCAGATCATCCCGATGCCGACGATTTGTTCGTTCTATGGGATCGCAATCCGAAGGTTTTTAACGACCACGCGCCGCCACACTTTCATGCCCGCTACGGCGAATTTGAAGCCACTATCGACATCGCCACACTGGCCGTGATCGAGGGCGAATTGCCGTGTCGCGCTTTGGTACTGGTCGGCGATTGGGGGTGCCTTGCATCAGGCTGAGTTGCTGGAGAACTGGCGCCTTTGCCGCGAAAAGGCCCAGCCTTGGAAGATTGAGCCTTTGGCATGAACGGAGGATCGGCGCTATGTATTGGGACGTGGTCGAGGCAAAGCCGGAATCGGGATATTGGTAACTGTTCAGGCCCTTACAGTTGTTGATTTTGGAGCGGGCGGAGGCTGGGCGCGGGTTGCAGGCGGCGATGGCAGTGCACGGCAGTCTGTAAGTATTGGAGCAACGATCGCTGTTGCAGTT
>Ga0105046_10012510_pt1 | contig 13169 bp, 11 predicted proteins | sample MAT03_FD_78385 | JGI IMG/M metagenome (GOLD analysis project Ga0105046, IMG submission 78385) | Freshwater microbial communities from Lake Fryxell liftoff mats and glacier meltwater in Antarctica - MAT-03 (megahit assembly) | ecosystem: Environmental > Aquatic > Freshwater > Ice > Liftoff... | reverse complement strand
CGCCGTTCCGCCAACAGCGACACTCCCGCGTCCCGCTTCAACGCCGCAGCAAAGACTCCGCTCAGGCCGATCACGTCAGATCGGTAGCCAGAAACAGAATTTTCATCATGCCAAACGCACCACCGTTGTCTTATGAATTGCTCACGCCCTGTTTGTTAATCGATTTGGATGGCCCCTCTACCCCCGATGGCCCCGCGACCCCCTCTCTCCGGGAATTGCAGCTTTGTGATTTATGTAGCTTGGACATTCATGTCCGAGAATCGCCCAGACGACATCAATACGGCGAACGTTTTCTGCCGTACAACAGATTCTCCAAGGGCGAAGCTGGCTGGTGAAGGCGACGGACATGAATGTCCATCCTACGGGGATCGCAACCTGCTCAGCAGTAAGCAGGTTGAAGGATCGCGGCATTCTAGATGAGGATGGATGCATACTCTTCCCAGCCTGAGTCAAGGTCTTCCGTCTGTCGTCTCATTCATCCGGTACAAGGGCAGCAGGCGGTAATAGACTTCCAGCGTCAGCGTGGCCAGAGCCGTCGAATACAGTCGTCCGCCGTAGCGACCCCATTTGTCGTTGGGATCCCAGGTGCCGGACATTGGGCCGGACTGCACCTGCAATTCAACCAGCATATCACGCAGGCTGGCATTCCAGTCCTGCCATGGTTTGCCGCCGTGTTGATACATCGCCAGCGTGCCGTAGTACCAGTAATAGTAGTTCATGTCCGAAAGTCGCGGAGGATTGCGCATGAGAAACGCGATCGATTCACTACTCGCGGCAGAATCGCGGGGATAGCCGAGCATCTGCTGACAGAACAAGGCTTCCGCCGTCATCGTGGCGGAGATCGGTTCGGAATTGCGACCGGTGGCGGACACGACGTTGCGACGATACCCGAACAGTCCGCCACTTTTTCCCTGCCGCACGGTCTCAACGAAACTCTTCATCCGTGTGCGAACGGTCTCCGGGATATTCACGCCTGCAATCTCAGCACTCTTGAGCGACATCAATTGCCAACCCAGCATGCTCACGTCTCCTTCCTGCCACTGCTTATAGCGCCAACCGCCGCCTTTGGGGTCCTGCTGACTGATTGTAAACGCCACCGCTTTTGCCAGTGCCGCTCGAAGTCGTAAATCATCGACGCGCCGAATGGAATACGCAATCTGATGCGCCTGCATACTGCGGACCGCACCGTTCATCGCGATAACGCTCAGGATATTCTGCGATGTGGCGGCACTCGACAGGTGAGCGGCTGCAAGTTCACCATTGTCCATGGCAAACCGCAATGCTTCGGGATCAACGATCGGGCCGAGAACCACTTCCTTCTGCATGCCGTACGCTTCGGCCAGCGAATATGTCGCCATCGCATGGCAGTACATTCTCGCAAATTTTTCGGCATTGCCGCACATGTTTCCGTCGGCAGCCTGTTGACTGATCAGCCAGTCGAGAGCCCGATCGACTTCGATCGCGTAGCGGCCTTCTTCATGCGTATAGCCAGCACCCAGGAAACTGAGCATGACGAGTGCCGTCAACCCGGTGTCCGCTTCCTTGCCCGCGAATTCACGGTCCACGCCGTATTCATCGATGCTCACCTGACCAGCACCAAAATCTTCTGCATCCCAGCGACCATCCTGCGACTGGTTGGCAGCCATCCATCGCAGACTGCGTTCTACGGCCGATTCCGATTCTTTCGTCCCTCCAAACCGTTCTGCTGCGTCCCGGCGAGCTTTTTCCGCACGCAGTTTGTAGGTCAGCGGTGGATTGTCACGACGCCGAACAGTGGGCAGCATGTTGTCCAGAAGAGGTGCACCAGACTGCAGTGAATCGCTGTACTGCGGAGCCAGATCACCGATCCGCACATCGTCATAGCTGTCGGAAGGTGGTGTGGTCGTCCGCGGAGTATCATGCGTCATGCGGGACGGGCGTTCGGAGGGATCGCGGTCCGGGACCGAACGGGAAGGGCGGGGCAGTCGCGATTGAAAAGTACCAGCGCTGGATTTCTCGGTGGACTTTCCGGGCTCAGCATTGTTACCATCAATCGCTTCGTCATCTGCCATCGGAGCTGTCCGGCGCGCAATTGATTCTGTCGGGTTGTCAATCACCGGTGGCAATTCGACTGAGGAGTCTGAGGCTGTTGCGACATTGATCGCCTGGTCTTCCGGATTGATCTCGAACTTCATGTCCGGAGCCGTCAATGGCCGCGAGGGATCGGCCATCCGTTCGGAGTCATCCGGACGTCCGGTGACTGGCTGCGTGCGCAGCATTTCCGGTTTGAAAACGTCGGCCTGGCTCTGTTCGAATGCGGTCTTGAGTTCAGCAGCGGGATCTTCGGCCGCCACCTGCTTTGGACCTTTCTCACCGGCGTCCGTTGGCAGAGCCAGTTCGATCAACTGCTGTTGCTGGAATTGGGTGACGTCTTCAACCGTAGTTGTCAGTGAGTCCAGTTGGTCGGGCGTACGTTCAGGAAGTTCCGGTCTGGCGATCTCCGGGGCAGTGTCTTCAAAGCGTTGCAGTTCGATCTCGGGCTGAATCGGTCGATCGGCGATCGGGGTATTGCCTGATTCAGGAAGTTTCACATCCTGATTACTTTCCACCAGGACTTCAGTCAATACTTCCGGTGGTTCCGGGGGCAGCTCATTGGCCGCTGCTTTTCGTGACGCCAGAGGTTCAAAGACTTCCAGTCCCAGAAAGCAGACGCCATGAATCAGGATCGACGCCAGTAATGACTTGAACGCGATGTTCCGATCACCCCAGCGCGTCGCGAGCATTGTCAGCAGATGAGCGAGCGATGCAATCATCGTCAGCAACAACGCCAGCGCAATGATATCATCGCCGCTCAGTGGAGCGCCATCTGCGAGTTTATGGAGGAGCTGGCGCAGTGCATTCATGGAGAACCCGATGCTCCCGTTTCCAGCGGTTGAATGGCCAGTGAAAACTTCCTGATCTGAACCTGATGGCAGGCATTCATGACGTCGATGACCGCCTGATATTGCCCTTCACCATCGCCGCGAATCAGTACGGCCTGATCGGCGTACGCTTCCTTAGCGGCCTTCAATTCCTGAACCAGTTGCGCCTGATCAAGTTCTCGATCTTTGATTGTGATGCGTCCCGACCGGTAGACCGTAATCACCAGTGGGTCCGGCGTGCGACTCATGGTTTGCACGGCGCTGGCGGTCGGCAGCTCGACATCAAATTTCTGATCGTGTTTCTCTTCCGTAAACCTCGCACCGACCATGAAAAAGATGATCAGCAGAAACACAACGTCGATCATCGGCGTCAGGTTCAGCAACGGTTCTTCGAGCGTGTCAGTCTTGAGCGGCATGGTGGCGTTGAACGCATTGGTGATGGAATAGTTGTGGTCGTCAATCAGAACCGGAAGTATACCGAGAAAGTCACGTACGGCAGAAGCCCTTACGGATTCCAGTCAAAAACAAGGAAAAAGTCCGCTCAGCGCGGCAACGATGGTGGTGGCGAGGGAACTGGCCAGATGATAAAATCGCCCGACTTCAAAGGAACCTCACATGCCACTTCGCGACCATTTTCGACCTCCATTGAGCACTCAGTCGTCCTGGGAAGAAGTCCACGGCGGATGGCCCATGGTGATTGTTCAACAGCTCGGCAAGTTGCTGCCACCTCAATACGTCGCTGGACCGCGCGTACATCTGGGCTCTCAGGCGGAGATTGACATCGCTGCATTTGATCGCAGTGATCGCGGGTTGGGGCACAGCACAGGTGCAGGTGGACTGGCGACAGCCGTCTGGGCTCCCGCGAAACCGACGTCCGAATTTGAGACGGAATTGGCGGATTTTGATGAGTATGAAGTTCGCATTTATGATACTCAACGAGGTCGGCATCTGGTTGCCGCCATTGAAATCATCAGTCCATCCAACAAAGATCGCCCTGAAAGCCGACGTCAGTTCGTTGCAAAGTGCGCGGAACTGTTGCGACAACATGTCTCGGTCGTGCTGGTCGATATTGTCACTGTTCGCGATTTCGATTTGTACGCGGAAATGCTCGAGTGGATTGGTGAGAAACCTGAATCCGCCAATGGCCATCATCAATCGACGTACGCTGTTTCCTGCAGCTGGCGCCCACGAGGAATAAAGCGCTGGCTGGAATCATGGAATCATCCGCTCATCGTCGGAAGCCCACTACCGACGCTGCCACTGTGGCTCAGTGACGAACTCGCAATTCCGCTTGATCTTGACGCCAGTTACGAACAAACCTGCCGCGATCTGCGAATTGCCTGAATGCTTCGACGAAAATGCGTGCATGCGATAAGATCCGTGGATGACAGCTCAACCGTTATTCTCGCAGCCAAACCCGCAACAGCGTAAGACCTTGATGATTGCGGTGTTCGCGCTGGTCTGTATCACGATGCACCTTGCCCTGCGATGGACGGTGACGTCGCCGAAACTGGCGGGACATCCACCTGCCGACTGGCCGCTTGTTCTTGGTTTGATCGTGGGAGGCCTGCCACTCGTTTGGGATTTGTTGAAGCAGGCATTCGCCGGTGAATTTGGTTCCGACCTGCTTGCCGGACTTGCGATGGTCACTGCGCTGCTGCAAGGTGAATATCTGGCCGGTGTGTTCGTGGTGCTGATGCTGTCGGGCGGCCAGGCGCTGGAAGCCTATGCGGTTCGCAGCGCATCCTCAGTGCTGGATGCCTTGGCGAAACGGCTGCCGCAGACGGCTCATCGCAGACTCGCTGACGAAAAAATTGCCGACGTTTCACTCAGCGAAGTCGGTGTCGGAGATAGTCTCGTGATTTTCCCGCATGAGATTTGTCCCGTGGACGGTACCGTGCTCGAAGGTCATGGTTCGATGGACGAATCCTATCTGACCGGCGAACCGTATCTGATGCCTAAGGCTCCCGGAGCGACCGTCTTTTCCGGGGCGATTAACGGAAACGCGGTGCTGGTGATTCATGCAGATCGCCTGGCGGTGGATTCTCGTTATGCGAAAATCATGGATGTGATGCGCGCAGCGGAGCAACGTAAGCCCCGCATGCGACGCCTGGCGGATCGACTGGGCGCGTTCTATACGCCGTTGGCGGTTGCGATCGCCGTGCTGGCGTGGACGCTGAGCGGTGAGGCCCAGCGATTCCTGGCGGTCCTTGTGGTCGCAACTCCGTGTCCGTTGCTGATTGGAATTCCAGTGGCAATTCTCGGCGGTATTTCACTCAGCGCACGGCGCGGGATTATTATTCGTGACCCCGGCGTGCTTGAGCGTATCGATCAGTGCCGCGTCGCTATTTTTGACAAGACCGGAACGCTCACTTATGGTCGTCCGGCAATGACGGAGTGTGTGACGCGGCCGGGGGTGACGGAAAACGAAGTACTGCGACTGACGGCCGCCCTGGAACGATACTCCCGACACCCGCTTGCTGAATCTATCGTGAAAGCCGCTCACAAGCGCGGCTTGGTGATACCGGAAGCATCGCAGGTGCACGAGCCTCCCGGTCAGGGGCTCACAGGACTGGTGGACGGGCACCAGTTGGAAGTCACGAGCCGGAAGAGAGTGATGACGTCCGGCATTGCAAAACCGGAAGATCTCCCCGCGCAGTCCGCAGGACTGGAATGTGTCGTCCTGATTGACCGGCAGTTTGCGGCGGTTCTGCGGTTCCGCGATGAACCGCGCAAAGATGGGAAGTCGTTCGTCGGGCATCTGCCGCAGCATCATTTTTCACGGGTGATGATTGTCTCGGGAGATCGCGAATCGGAGGTTCGTTATCTTGCCGATGCCGTTGGAATTCAGGAAGTCTATTTCAGTCAGTCACCTGAGCAGAAGCTGGAACTTGTGCGCGAAGAAACTCGCAAGGCAAAGACGATGTACATGGGCGACGGCATCAACGACGCACCGGCACTCACGGCAGCTACCGTCGGAGTGGCCTTTGGTCAGTCCAGCGATGTGACGGCCGAAGCGGCCAGCGCCGTGATTCTGGAAAGTTCCCTTCAAAAGGTCGATGAATTTTTCCACATCGGCCATCGGATGCGCACGATCGCGCTGCAAAGCGCCGTCGGCGGGATGCTTTTGAGTCTGATCGGAATGTTTGCTGCGTCGCTGGGATATCTGCCACCTGTCGCGGGTGCAATCTGTCAGGAATTGATTGACATTCTGGCGGTCGTGAATTCGCTACGGGTGGCATTTTATCCCGGCGCTCTGAGTGATATGCAGGATTAGCTGCAGGATTAGCTGCCGGTAACTGCTGATCGCACTGTTTCATCAGCTCGGAAAACTTCCCGAGCCCGAATCTACCCACAGATTCTGCTGACGAGGCCCAAATTCCGTGGGAACGCAGCGCTTGTTCACAGGGTAGAGAACAGTTAAACTTGCGCCGCCTGCCACCGGTCTCATTTCCTGCCCAGGAGCGTCCTCGTGATCTCTCGTCGCCTTTTTTTTCAGCATGCTTCAATGCTTGCCGCATTACCTTCCGCTTCGTTGTTGTTGGCAGCGGAGTTGGGCAAAACACCACGGATGGGCGAGGGCCCGTTCTATCCTGACAAATTGCCGCTCGATACCGATAACGATCTGCTGGTGATCACTGACAACATCGCTTCGGCAGTTGGCGAAATCTCGCATGTCACTGGGCGAGTGCTCGGAGTCGATGGAGCTCCAATCCGAAATTGTCTGGTCGAAATCTGGCAGTGTGACAATGAAGGTGCCTACCTGCATTCCGGAACATCAAATGCCGAGAACCGAGACCGAAACTTCCAGGGCTATGGCCGCTTCCTGACGGACACAGCAGGCAGATACTACTTCCGGACGATCAAGCCTGTGGCCTACCCTGGCCGCACGCCTCACATTCACTTTGCCGTGTCGCGCGGTCGTGAACGGCTGCTGACCACACAGTTGTTTGTGAAAGGAGACGCAGGAAACGATCGCGACGGAATCTATCAATCACTTGGTGACAGCAAAGATGCGGTCACCGCTGACTTTGCGGTCATGCCGGAATCCAACATCGGCGAATTGGCTGCGCAATTCGAAATTGTCGTGGGCCAGACTCCGGAAGAACCAGACCAGGGAGGTCCAGGTGGCGCTCGCCCTGGGCGACCTCCGGGGCGCGGGCGACCGCCTGGATAATCGTTGACACCGGCGTTTGTTCCGATCGCCAATTCGTCGATTGTCGAGAATTGAATCCATCATGATTGAACGAAAAGTCGTCAGTCTAGTGCTCTGTCAATGCTGGTTTGAAGAATCGGGTGGCCGGGGCTGGACTGAGCGGAGCGTGGGGAGCCTCGGGGTTTCGAGCTGCGCTCTCCAACCCCGGCCACCCATCAATCCATGAATGACAAAGCACCAGGTGGCTACGGAGTTTTGGGTCGTCACATCACAGAAAACCTCGCGACTGTTTCTGGCATCAGGCTGACAATTGCCGGACGTAGCGTTAACAAGGGAATCGCATTTGCTGAATCGTGGGGCATCGAATTTCGTCAATGCGATGCCAACAAGGCGGTGTCCCTGAAAAATGCAGTGCAGGACGCCTGGCTCGTCATCAATGCGTCCGGCCAGTTCAAAGCCGCGGATGACAGAATCCCCCAATGCATTGGCTTCCTGAGTCTGGCGGATTTTTCCGAATTTCTCGCCACATACAGGATCTTTGTAATCGACAATTGTTCCTGAGATAGTGCAAAACTTAATCAGCTGCGTTGAAATTCAGATCGAGCAACACACAAGATTGATCGAATTGAAAGTGCGGAAATTGGTTCAGATCTGAAGTATGCGATTCCTGAAAACTTTAGTCTTGCGGAGTGGCAACAACGTGCGTTCGGAGTATTTCACGGAGGCGGCGACGAGTACGATGACGCCATTCTTGACAATTCCTGATAGATTCATGTGAATATCCGACTGCGGCTTTGGGCTTTTCGCAAGTGAGAGTTCCGATACAGTCTGACGGGAGAGATTGTTGTTCGACTCTCCGAGGCGAGTTTCAGGGGCAGCCGGATACAATCCTTTTCGTGATCGCTCGTCAGACTGGAGTCATGCTGTTGTTGCACAGCGTTCTTCAGACCACATAATAGCAATGAATGTCCATCCAGCAAAAACACCACCAGTCGCAGTGCATTCCGCGTTGACCGCACCGCGCTGACGGTCTCAGACGACTTCGATGAATCCGAAACAACTCGCTGGTGGCACACGCAGACTGCTGAAGCACGGCTCAGGCACATGATGGCTTTGAGGACGATGAATTATGGTGATCGAGCTTCCGCCAGACTTCAGAGTATTCTTGAAATTGCGGAATTCCCACTGCGTTGAGTATCTTCTGATCGGTGGCTTTGCTGTCGGCCTCCATGGCTAGTGCGCCCATCAAACTGTTGATCGCGGCAGCCGAAAACTAACGAGACTGCGACCGGCGATTGAAAACACACAGGCCAGATAAGCACCAAGGGCTGTCACAAAGATGCCGACATGCAGTCAGCCGCCAGTTTTGTTGGCGAGGACGTGTACCGAGCGGCATTCTCCAGCACGCCAAAACTACGGTCTTCAGTGTTGCTGGCAATCAATTCTCGAACCCGGATACATCAACCGTGCGGTTCCGGGATGAAAATTTGATGCAATGATGCAACAATTGCTCGACATCGGGATATCAAATCAAGCGGTGTATTCCTACAGCTATTATTCGCAGCCGACGCCAGCCTGATCAGCTCGCTGTCTGCGGAAGATCTGACCATGCTGTTGAGCTGACAGGTTACTGGCTAGCTTGAGAGGCTGAAGGTACGTGGCAGGAACGTGGCTACCGTGATAGAATCACTCGAAAGCTGCACTCAATCGATCTTGCACGTGGGTGTTCCGCTCAGCCGATATTCAAAGAAAGACTCCTATGCCGATTCATGATTGGAGCCGAGTGCCGTCGGGACTGTTTCACCATTTCCACCAGGATTGGTCCATTGAACTTGCTCGCACTTTGAATCGCGGACTACTGCCATCGAATCTCTCCGCACTTGTCGAGCAGCGCGCGGGTGTCAAGGAACCTGATGTTCCGGCGATCGAAGACTACGCGGCTCTTGACGATCGGGAAACGTCATTGTTGGAAGCCAATGCGGGACGTGTGGCCACGATGGAGGCACCGGCGACACGGATCGTGCAACGAAGTGCCGATGAAATCTACGCGGATCGAGCGAACCGAATTGTCATTCGCCATCACCTTGGCAGGATTGTCGCGATTATCGAAATCGTTTCGCCTGGGAATAAAGACAAGCGTGGCGCGATCCGCAACTTTGTGGAGAAAACGGTCGATTTCATCCAGGCGGGCGTTCATGTTTTGATAGTCGATCTGTTCCCGCCTACAGTTCGAGACCCGAAAGGGCTGCATAAATTAATCTGGGATGAAATTGAAGAGCAGCCGTTTGAGTTACCCCCTGGACTGGATCGTCTGCTGATGTCGTACCAGGCCGGGCGCGAGAAAGTGGCCTACATTGAACCTTTGGCAATTGGCGACACCATGCCCGACATGCCACTGTTTTTGACGCCAAATCTGCACGTCAAAGTCCCGTTGGAAACGACGTACGGAGCAACCTGGAACGTCCTGCCCGTGCAGCTACGCTCAGCCGTAACGACTGGCAACCTCCCGGTGGCTTGAAAAATCAACGCACTGCACAGCAAACAGTTGGAATCTTGTATTGCTGAGAAGATTTTAATTCGTCGAGGTGTCGCATTTGGGCATTCTGGCACCACCGACCCTGCGTCGGTGGACCACTGACTTGTGAGCTACATCAGAAAACTTTTACTCCACTTTGGCCTGCACCGACCCTGCGTCGGTCTAGCCGCGACGAGTAGCCAAAAGTCGCCCAACCACCGACACGGGGTCCAATGGAGAGCGAGTCGCAATGGCGAACTTCGGTTGCGGGCGAAGCTCGCGCCAAGGAAGATCTGACCATGCTGCTGAGTTGATTGACGATTTCGAATTCAATAACAGGATCTGTGATACTGCTGGATTGCGATGGAAATTCAGTAAATTCTGCTACAGGCTTGAAACTTCAGGATCGAATTGTGGTGGCGATTTTCCGACACGTCGCCGGAGACGCGGATAGTCCACTGTCGGAATCACAGTTTCCACCTTCTCCAGCGAAATGAAGTGATACCAGTCGGCAACGAAGTCAAAACAATATCCCAGCGGCTGGTGAATGTTGAGTCCCAGACTGGCCAGCGTGGTGGTCCTGGCATCGCCGTCGTATTTTTTAAGTTTTTTACCTATGGATTTATTGCGTTGCTGCAAGAATTCTGGAAGACCGTAGTTCTTGTTTTCCGGGGCGAATCTTTTTTTTCCGCCGACGTTGAATTCGTAAGGTCGATCTTCAGCGCGATCGTAGGCAATCCGATACGCCTCGTGTACCTGAGCCAGAGTGTTGTCACATCGAAATTCAATTGTGCGAGCGATTCTCTTATTCGCAAACTTGTCGCTCACAGGTCCGCCTGCGATGTAACCGTCCATTACATACAGCTCGACCTTTGGTTCTGCGATCACTGAAGCGTTGTTTCCCGTCGCTCGGGGATTTGGCTTCACCACTCCGCGACTCCAAATCGGAATCTCGTCTGCCGGCAGCAGAACCCTGATCGATCTCGCCTCGCCGGGCGTGCGGGAAATAAATCCTCGCTGTTCGAGTGACCGGACCATCTGATTGACCGACGGCGGCATCACGCACATGGCACGAGCGATCTCCAGTTCGGCAGGCGCACTTCCGTGCAACTGGATGTACTGATGGATGAAGGCCAGGTATCTTCCTTGCGTCGGCGTAAACGCGGACATTCATAAACTCCGTTGTCAAACGGTTGTGATCGCACCACTCATCGCACTGGTCAAAGTCGATCAGCGGCTGAGATCGCTTTGGGTTTACTGAAGAGGGTCGGGAGTCTTTTTCTGCCACTTCGCTTAAATGATACCCATTTCCAAAGAAACATACCAACCTGCAACCCGCAGAAAAAGACTCCCGACCCCTTTGGGCGAACCTCTCCGTCGATCGACCACAAAGTTGCCGGAGTCCGAATGGGGTAGCCCGATGATCATTCTGTGTTCCTGTGCGGTGATCTTCGCGCGCGAAAAAAACAACACGGCCTCACATGCCATGCCGTTTGCACTTCCAATTCACCTGCGAAATCCTCCACTGATATCTTATTTTTTTTTAGCTGCAGGACTCTGAGCGGAGTTCGTTCTCGCAGCCGCAATAATGCCCGCGTTCCGTCGGGGCCGATGCTGTTATTGCTGATATGCAGACACTCCAGCGATCTAAAATGTGCAGACGCAGCTAGTGCCAATGCCCCTTCGTCAGTTAAGTTATTGCTACTCAGATTTAGGACCCTCAAACGCCTAGAATACGGCGATTCAGCGATCGCGCGCGCACCGCTGTCGCCTATGTCGTTGTTTCCGAGGTCAAGCACTGCAAGCTTACTCAGCAAGTGCGACTCACCCAACATCATTGCTCCCATGCTGCGAATCTTGTTGGAGTGTAAATCGAGCGTTCCTAGCGAGGGGAATGCCGCGCTGCAGGTGAGTCTGTGAATTCCTGCTGGACTAATTTCCGCATACCGAAGATGAAGGGACTGAATTGCCTCCAAACCCCGTGCATTTGACAAGATTCCACAACCATTGTTCCCGAGACACACTCGGCCCCCGGTTCCTTGGCCTTCAAAGTCCGATGCCGCCCAAACCCAGACGTGCCTCACAGGTTCTGTCGATGACGCGATCAATTCGATAGCAAGTGAAAGCAGCCTTGGAAAGACAAATACGGACTCCACAAAACCTCTGCGGAACATCCAGTTGGATGGGATATGCGAGTTTCGTTCCGCCCGGGGACTCTTACCGAGCGGCTTGAACAATCGGCCCCAGTCTGCACCAAATGTCTCCAGCAAAGCCAATTCGTGTCGTGCCAGTGCAGCATAGTCGGGGTAACTGCGACCTATCCACCCGAGATTATTCACCGCCTCTTTCCTGGTTTGCAATCTCATACGCGGATCATGGATTCGAAACCGCGCGAGGCCACATTGCAGGCGAATGAACTCACCCCGTGGCTCTCCCCGTGCATCCAACCAGTCAGCGTAGGCTAATCGCGGGCGGTCGTCGTCGAGATTCTGCCGAATCGCTGCAAGAAAAATCGCCTCAGTGTCGGTTTGCAGTGGTTTGCCGCAATCGTCACCTACTCGGCTATCCTTGTTTGGTTGATCGGAAAACATTCAAGCATCTCCCTTTTTTAATGAATAAGTGACTTATCCATATCGTCTTTCGCCAAGTTCGACCTCTTCCCTGGTCATATTCCTCCTGTAGCTGTCTCGTTCTGCTCAAAGCTCGTAAGTGAGGGAAATTGCATCTTTCCATCATATATTTGAAATGCCACACCTTCGAGAAGGCTTGTCGCATCCAGACCTCGACTCTCCTGAAAGACGAGCCGTTGAAGTTGCTCAGGTACATGCTGTCGCACGAAGCTGGCAAATTCGCGAGGTTCGCCAGCGCCTTGAGTCCTCACGATAGCAGAGTACTCTCTCAATCCTTCAAAAATATCTTGATGCCGATCCAGTTGCTGTTTCGCTACGCCGCGAATGTCTCCTGGAAGCAGTCCGAGAGCATGCTGTCGCTCCTCAGCGTTCAGCGCGAAATACTCGCGCACAAAACGGTTGGACCTAATCTCATTGACCAGCGTCAGCGCTTCCTTGTAGCCTGGATACTTGAGCTTGAAATATCTTCCATCCTCAATGCACCGAACCACAAACCCCTTCCCACCGGATGGGAGCTGGAATGAAGATAAATTAAAAAAGGCAGCAGCTTTCATAATGGCCGATGGAAATCATATAGTCAGGAGTTGTAAAGACTCGGGGGTGGACTCTGGTAGGTAACTATGAGGGGGTGAGAATTATAATTTCTCTAGACGACCTTGACAAAGTAGCAAGCATGTTTCCAGCCTGGGTGCAAAATTAAGCAGCCCGTTATGATAACTTCAGGCCTAAATGGAGTGCAGAAGCTCCTTAGCGCACAATCTATCGTAGTAAAATAAATCCTCGCTAATGATTGAAAGGTCAGTTTTGGCACCCCATTCTTTAGGAAAATGGCTTTCCCTCTCTTCCACACTGTCGCAGAAATTTCTCAGCTCCTGCATCGCGCGTTTCTCGTCAACTCTCAGGAGGCCTATTATCGCCGCGTACCTTAGATTTTCATCGCCTGAAGTAAGTAAGTTTTCTATCTTTGG
>Ga0105046_10012508_pt1 | contig 13170 bp, 10 predicted proteins | sample MAT03_FD_78385 | JGI IMG/M metagenome (GOLD analysis project Ga0105046, IMG submission 78385) | Freshwater microbial communities from Lake Fryxell liftoff mats and glacier meltwater in Antarctica - MAT-03 (megahit assembly) | ecosystem: Environmental > Aquatic > Freshwater > Ice > Liftoff... | reverse complement strand
GCCGACATCGTGGGCCCGGGCGCGGTGATCGCCGCCAACATGGCGATTGCCGACTTCGGCGGCAAGGTGCTGGGCAAGCCGATCGAGCTGATCGTGGCCGACCACCAGAACAAGGCCGACATCTCCGCGGCCAAGGCGCGCGAGTGGTTCGATACCCAAAAGGTCGACATGCTGGCCGACGTGGCCGCCACCGCGCCCGCGCTGGCTGCCCTCAACGTGGCCAAGCAGAAGAACAAGATCGCGCTGTTCCCCAGCGCCGCCAGCAGCCGGTTGAGCAATGAAGACTGCTCGGCCATCAGCGTGCACTGGACCTACGACACCTATGCGCTGGCCGCCGGCACCGGGCGCGGCGTGGTGAAAGGCGGCGGCGACAGCTGGTTCTTCCTGACCGCCGACTACGCTTTCGGCACCAACCTGGAAAAAGACACCACCGAGGTCATCAAGGCCGAAGGCGGTCGGGTGATCGGCTCGGTGCGGCACCCGCTGAACGCGTCGGATTTTTCATCCTTCCTGCTGCAGGCGCAAAGCTCCAAAGCCAAGATCATCGGCCTGGCGAATGCCGGCGGCGACATGATCAACTCGATCAAGGCGGCCAACGAGTTCGGCATCACCAGGAACCAGAAGCTGGCCGCGCTGCTGGTGTTCATCAACGACATCCACTCGCTGGGCCTGCCGGTGGCCCAGGGCATGCTGCTGACCGAGGCCTTCTACTGGGATGCCAACGAAGAAACCCGCAAGTGGAGCCGCCGCTTCTTCGAGAAGCACAAGCGCATGCCCAACATGGCGCAGGCCGGCGTGTACTCGGGCATCAACCACTACCTGAAGGCGGTGGCGGCCACCGGCACCGACGACACCACCACGGTGATGGCCAAGATGCGCGAGATGCCGGTGAATGATTTCATGACCAAGAACGGCAAGATCCGCGAGGACGGCCGGCTGATCCGCGACATGTACGTGTTCGAGGTGAAAAAGCCGTCGGAGTCGAACTACCCCTGGGACTACTACAAGCTGAAGGCCACGATCCCCGCCGAGCAGGCCTTTTTGCCGCTGGCGCGCAGCGTCTGCCCGCTGGTCAAGAAGTAAGCTGACCCGCTGGCCGGGGCGCGCCGGCGGGCATGGTCAGCCGGCCGGTGCCGCACCGGCGGCGCCGGCGCCGGCCACTGCGCCCGCTTTCAGCGCGGCGATGGTGGCCGCCCAGTCGGCACTGCCGAACACCGCCGAGCCGGCGACGAAGGTGTCGGCGCCGGCCGCGGCGATCTGGCCGATGTTGTCGGGCTTGACGCCGCCGTCCACCTCCAGCCGAATCACCCGCCCGGTGCGCGCCGCATAGGCGTCCAGCCGCTGGCGCAGCGCCGCCAGCTTGGGCAGCGTGGCGGGGATGAAGCTCTGGCCGCCAAAGCCGGGGTTCACGCTCATCAGCATCACCAGGTCGAGCTTGTCCATCACGTGGTCCAGCCAGTTCAGCGGCGTGGCCGGGTTGAACACCAGGCCGGCCTGGCAGCCCTGGTCATGGATCAGCGCCAGCGTGCGGTCGACATGGCGGCTGGCCTCGGGGTGGAAGCTGATCAGCCCGGCACCGGCCTTGGCGAACTGCGGCACCAGCGCATCCACCGGCTCCACCATCAGGTGCACGTCCATCATCGCCGTGCCGGCGAAGGGTTTGAGCGCCTCGCAGATCATCGGCCCGAAGCTGAGGTTGGGCACGTAGTGGTTGTCCATCACGTCGAAGTGGATCCAGTCGGCGCCGGCGGCCACCACCTTGGCCACGTCGTCACCCAGGCGGGCGAAGTTGGCGGACAGGATGCTGGGGGCGATGACGGTGGGGGCTCGGGCCATGGTGATTCCGTAAAAAGTGTGGGCGGATTGTCGGCGGGCGGGCACCCGGTTTTGCCTGTGCCGTGCATTGGTCACGGCCGGCCCGAATCACTGCGCGCGCACCCCCCTGAATGAGTGGGGCAACCCCCTGTCTGCGGGTGACGAATGTCTTGAGAGCGCCATGTAACGAACAGATACTCATCCATATGGAAAATTTTTCGACACCGCAGAGGGCGTTGGTGCCCTGGGCGGCCAACCTGGCCACCCTGGTGGTGGTGGTGTCCGCCATCGGCTGGTCGAATGGCCAGCGCCATACAGGCCCGGCCGCTGAAACCGCCGCCAACACGCCCACTCAGCAGCCGGGGCTGCAAGCTGTTCCGGTGCAGGCCGTTCCGGTGCAGGCCCCCGGCAACGCCCAGCCCAGCCAGGCGGGCTGGCCAGCCAAGACCACCGCGCTGCCGGCCGATGGCCTGCAGGTGGTGGGCTTCACCGCCAACCGCCGCTGAAGCAAGCTTCGCGCCCACAGCGCGGCCGGGTTCAAATCGCGCAGTGCACCGGCTGTGCGCCCAGCATCGATACCAGCACCGCGGGCGCCAGCCCGACCAGGTAGCCCCGCCGCCCGCCGTTGATCAGCAGGGCCGGCAAATCCAGCACCGAAGTCTCCACGTACACCGGCATCGCCTTGCGCAAGCCGAAGGGCGAGGTGCCGCCCACCAGGTAGCCGCTGTGCCGCTGCGCCACCTCGGGCTTGCAGGGCGCCACACTTTTGGCGCCGATGGCGCGCGCCAGGTTCTTGGTGCTGACCTGCCTGTCACCGTGCATCAGCATGATCAGCGGCTCGGCATGCTCGTTTTGCATCACCAGCGTCTTGACCACCGCGCTTTCGGGCCAGCCCAGCTGGCGGGCCGATTCGGCCGTGCCGCCATGGTCGACGTAGTCGTACACATGCTCGGTGAAGGCCACGCCCGCCGCCCGCAGGCACTGCGTGGCCGGCGTTTCGCTGACGTGTTTGTCCTTTTTTGCCACCGGCAAGCCGCCCCGTCGATTCACTGCGCCGGGTCACGCATTTCCCAGCGGATGCGGTCGATGGCGGCCAGCAGCTCAGGCGCCAGCGTGGTGCCCCAGGCCGCCAGGTTGTCGTCCAGCTGCGCCAGTGTGGTCACGCCGATGATGGTGCTGGCCACCCGCCAGTTGGTGTAGCAAAACGCCAGCGCCATTTGCGTGGGCGTGAGGCCGTGCGCCTGCGCCAGGGCGTTGTAGCGGCGCGCGGCCGCCAGGGTTTCGGGCCGGCCCCAGCGCTGCTTGCGCATGCTGTCGTAGCGGGCGATGCGGCCCAGCTCGGGCTGTGCCGCATCGAAGCCCGGGCCGTCGTACTTGCCGGTCAGCGTGCCGAAGGCCAGCGGGCTGTAGGCCAGCAGCGAAACCCCCGTGCGCAGCAAAGTTTCATCCAGCCCGTTGTCGACGATGCGGTTGACCAGCGCATAGGGGTTTTGCACCGACACCACGCGGGGCAGGCCGTGCAGCTCGGCCAGCCGCAAAAATTCACCCACGCCCCAGGGCGTTTCATTCGACAGGCCGATCTGGCGCACCTTGCCGGCCTGCACCAGGCCCGCCAGCGCCTCCAGCTGGGCGTGGATCGAGGTGAATTCGCGGTCTTTGGCGGGGTCGAGGTAGACCATGCCGAAGGCCGGCACGTTGCGGTTGGGCCAGTGGATCTGGTAGAGGTCGATGGTGTCGGTTTGCAGGCGGCGCAGGCTGTCGTCGCAGGCCTGCACGATCTCGGCGGGTTTGAGGTTGTCGCTGCCGTTGCGCACCCAGTCCATGCCGCGCGCCGGCCCGGCCACCTTGGTGGCCAGCACGGTGCGGGCGCGTGCGCCGGGGCGGGCGGCGTACCAGCGGCCGATGATGGCCTCGGTGGTGCCGTAGGTGTCACGCCGCGCCGGCACCGCGTACATCTCGGCGGTGTCGATGAAGTTGATGCCGCGCTCCAGCGCGCGGTCGAGGATGGCAAACGCGGTGGGCTCGTCGACCTGCTCGCCGAAGGTCATCGTGCCCAGGCAGATGCGGCTGACCTGCAGGCCGCTGGTGCCCAGGGAGGTGGTTGGGATCATCGGTGGGCTCGTTCGGCGAAAGGGTTGAGGCCCGCGAGTTTGCCGCAAGCCCGCCCAGCCGGCCGTTGCAGGCGGGACACCTGCGCAGTGGCAATGGCCAGGGGCGCCACCTTGCCCAGCCGCCGCTGGCGACCGGCGCGAGCCTGGCTACGCGCCGCTGGCCAGCGGCGTGCAACAGGCTACGCGCCGCTGGCCAGCGGGGCGTTGGGCTGCACGCACCACTCGCTCCACGAGCCGGCATACAGCGCCGAGCCGCCCAGGCCGGCGGCCTCCAGCGCCAGCAGGTTGTGGCAGGCGGTGACGCCAGAGCCGCATTGCTGCACCAGGTCGGCCGGCGTGCGGCCGGCCATCAGCGCCAACCATTCGCTGCGCAACTGGTCTTGTGGCTTGAAGGTGCCGGCGGGCGACAGGTTGTCGCGAAACCAGCGGTTGACGGCGCCGGGGATGTGGCCGCCCACCGGGTCGAGAACTTCGCCTTCGCCGCGAAAGCGCTCGGGCGAGCGTGCGTCGACGATCAGCCGGGCGCCCTGGCCCAACCCGGCGTGCAGCGTGGTGAAGTCGACCGTTTGCACCAGCGGCGGCCGCAGTGCCAGCCGGCCGGGCTCACGTGCCGGCACCGGGCCGCCCTGCATCGCGCCGCCGGCGGCCTGCCAGGCAGGCAGGCCGCCGTCCAGCATCTGCACCGTGTTGTGGCCCAGCCAGCGCAGCATCCACCACAGCCGCGCCGCAACCATCCCACCCGAGGCGTCGTAGGCCACCACCGGCAACCCGTCGTGGCAACCCAGGGCCGCCAGACGCTGCGCAAAGGCCTCGCGGGTGGGCAACGGGTGGCGGCCGTTGCGCGGCGGGTGGCCGTCCATCGGCGCCGACAGGTCGTCGTCCAGGTGCAGGTAGATCGCGCCGGGCAGGTGGCCGGCGTCGTAGGCCCGGGCACCGGCGCCGGTGTCGGCCAGGTCGAAGCGGCAGTCGAACAACAGCAGCGGCGCGCCGCTGGCCAGCAGGGCCCGCAACGCGGGGGCGGTGATGAGGGGAGCAGTCATGCGCGCAGCTTACGGTGTGCCGCCCGCGCTGCCGCCCCGTCGAAACCCGTACCTGGCCGCCAGAACCCGCTCAAGTCGCACGGGGATTGCCCGATAAACCTGTCAGCAGCCAGGGAGGCTCGCCACGGGCCTCTTCCAAGCCCTCAAGACCCCAAGCCGGAGTGTTCATGCAGTACTCACCCCTTTCGTTGGTGAAGCAGCGCGTGCAGGTGCGCGCGCCTTTGCCTTTCAATGTCCGCCACAACGACGGCACCCTGTTGCTGGCGCGTGGCCACGTGGTGGAAACCACCGAGCAGCTGGAGGCCCTGTTCGACCGCGGCGCCTTGGTCGACCTGGCCGAGCTGCAAAGCCCGGCTGACCGGGTGCGCCAGGCGCGCGCCGACGAACTGCCCGGCCTGTGGACCAGCTGCCTCGATGCGCTGGGCGACACGCTGCGCAATTCGGCCAAGGAGGGGTTTCTGGACTCGCTGCAAGACAGCACGCCGGCCGTGCTGGCCTTGGTCGAGCGCGACAAGGACCTGGCGATTTTCCAGGTGCTGCGGCAGGACGGCAACGAGCATGTGCAGTACGGCGTTAACCACTCCACCCACGCCGCGATCACCGCCTACCTGGTGGCGCAGCGGCTGGGCTGGTCGGGCGACGAGGCGCAGAAGGCCTTCAAGGCCGCGCTGACGATGAACATCTCGATGCTCGAACTTCAGGGCCAGTTGGCGGTGCAGACCACGCCGCCCACCACCGAGCAGCGCGAAGCGATCCACGCCCACCCCGAGTTCAGCCGCTCGATGTTGGAGATTTCGGGCGTGACCGACGCCGACTGGCTGGCCGCCGTGGCCCAGCACCATGAAAACCCGGCCGGCAGCGGCTACCCGCAGGGCCGGCGCGACGTGAGCGACCTCGCCACGCTGGTGCAGCGCGCCGACATCTACACCGCCAAACTGAGCCCACGCGCCCACCGCGACGCCATCGCCGCCGACAAGGCCGGCCGCATGATGTTCATGCAGGAGCCGGGGCACCCGATGATCTCGGCGCTGGTCAAGGAGTTCGGCGTCTACCCGCCGGGCTGCTTCGTCAGGCTGATGTCGGGCGAGACCGGGCTGGTGGTCAAACGTGGTGCCACCGTGATGGCCCCGATCGTGGCAGTGATCGCCTCGCCCTACGGCGTCCACCTGGCGCAGCCGGTGCGCCGCGACACCTCGCAGCGTGAGTACGGCGTGCACTCGGTGCTGGGCAGCAATGCCTCGGGCGTGCGGGTGTCGCCGGAGATGATGCTGGCGGTGCTGGCCGGCTGATCAGTCGCTGCCGCGCAGCGCAAAGGCCTGCAGCGGCTCGCCAGCCACACGGCAGATGCGCCATTCGGGCATCACCGTGGCGCCCATCTTCTCGTAGAAGCGGATCGCATTCTCGTTCCAGTCGAGCACGCTCCACTCGAAGCGGCCATAACCCCGCGCCACCGCCAGCGCGCCCAGGTGCGACAGCAGCGCCTTGCCGATGCCCGCACCCCGAAACGCCGGTTGCACGTACAAATCCTCCAGGTACAGCCCGGGCTGCGCCAGGAAGGTAGAGAAGTTGGTGAAGTACAGCGCGAAGGCCACGACCTCACCAGCGCCCACGGCATCGCCAGCACCCAGCTCGGCCACCACGGCTTCCACCACCGGCCGCTCGCCGAACAGGTGCGGCGCCAGCCGCTCGGGCGTGAGCTGCAGCAGGTGGCTGAGGTTCTCGAAGGCGGCCAACTCGCCGATCAGGCCCACGATGGCCGGCACGTCTTGGGGTTCGGCGGGGCGAAGCTTGAATTCGGTCATCGGCCGATTCTGGCACCCGCTGGCGATTGACACGTTGGCGGTCGACACGCTGGCGCTTGCCGCCGCCCCCGCAGGCACGCCGCCCCGCCGGCTGTCGCGCCACCGACAGCCGCCGGCAGCGCCGGCCGCCTACAGTCGCGCCGATGAGCCCACCCTACCAAGCGCTGCGCAGCGCCCAAAGCCGCCACGTATCCGTGCGCGGGCTGCAAGTCCACCTCAGCCAGTGGGGCGAACCCCAGCCGGGCCAGCCGCTGCTGGTGATGACCCACGGTTTCATGGACGTGGGCGCCTCGTTCCAGTTCGTGGTGGATGCGCTGGCCCGTGCCGGGGACGGGGACGGGGACGGGGTCGGGGTCGGGCCACGCTGCATCGTCGCGCCCGACTGGCGGGGCTTCGGCCTGACCACCGCGCCGGCCGGCACCGACGCCTACTGGTTTGCCGACTATTTGGGCGACCTCGATGCGCTGCTCGACCTGCTGTCGCCCAGCACGCCGGTCGACCTGCTCGGCCACAGCATGGGCGGCAACGTGGTGATGACCTACGCCGGCGTGCGCCCGCAACGCATCCGCCGGCTGATCAACCTGGAAGGCTTCGGCCTGCCCGACCTGCCGGCGGGCGAGGCGCCTAAACGCCTGGCCACCTGGCTGGACGAGCTGAAGACGCCGCAAATCCTCAAACCCTACGCCAGCCAGGACGAGGTGGCCCAGCGGCTGCAGAGGAACAACCCGCGGCTGTCCGCCGACAAGGCGCAGTGGCTGGCCGGCCACTGGTCGGCCCAGGCGGCCGACGGCCGCTGGCACCTGCTGGCCGATGCCGCGCACAAGCGCATCAACCCCGTGCCCTACCGCGCGGCCGACGCCATCGCCACCTGGTCGGCCATCACCGCACCGCTGCTGTGGGTGCAGGGCGCCGAGACCCGGCTCGACAAACACTGGGGCGGCCGCTACGGCCATGCCGAGTTCCAGACCCGGCTGGCCCATGTGCCGCAGGTGCGGCAGGTGCTGCTGGCCGATGCCGGCCACATGCTGCACCATGACCAGCCCGAGGCGCTGGCGGCAGCACTGGCGGCTTTTCTCGGCGAGCCCTGACGACCCGGCCCAAACGCCGAGCCGCCCGAGGCGCAGCGCCTCAAGATTTCCCCACACGCCGGCATGAAACAACCCGCAATTTGATTGATCGCGCATCCCACCGGGTCGGCTAAATTCAGGCAACACAGCGCACGTCTGCCGCTGCACGCGAGGAAGCACCCCATGGCCCGATTGAGACGCCTGCTGGCCTGGATGGTCCTGGCCTGGCCGCTGGCCGCCCTGGCCGGTGACAAGCCCGATTGCGCGCGCCCCTTGAGCCTGGCGCTGCACGACCACGGGCTGCTGTACTCGGCGCAGACCGGCGCCGGCATCGACAAGGACTTTGCCGACGAGCTGATCCGGCGCAGCGGCTGCCAGGTCAACGTCTCCACCCTGCCACGGGCGCGCATCTGGCAACTGATCGAATCCGGCGCGCTCGACTTCAGCCTGTCGGGCATCGGCAACGAGGCGCGCGACCAATTTGCCGCCTTCGCCTGGTACTTTTCCAACAAGTACTACCTGCTGGTGCGCAACGACGTGGGCGTGCGCACGCTGGCGGACTTTGAGCGCCAGCCCGGGCTGCGGCTGGGAGCGATCCGCAGCTTCCGCTACGGCCCAAGCGCCAACCGGCTGGTCGACCGGCTGGATGCGGCTGCCCGGGTCGACTACGCCAACAACCTCGATGCGCTGTACCAGGTGCTGCTCGGCAGCCGCGTGCAGGCGATGATCATCGAGCCTTTCGATTACCCGGCGCTGCAGAACGCCCGGGTGCGTGAGCTGACGCAAATCCTGGAGTTCGACGACCCGCCGGTGCCGCACGGGCTGATCATGTCGAAGAAGGCACTGTCACCGTCGCAGCAGGCGGCGTGGCGTGAACTGGTTGACGGCATGCGCGCCGATGGCAGCGTGCAGCGCATCTTCGACAAGTACTTCTTGCCCGATCTGGCGCGCTCGATGACCCGGTTCTAGCCTGCCGGCCCGCCTGTGAAACGGATCCTTCCCTGGCTGTGGCCGTTGCTGGTGGGCACGGTGTCGCTGGCCATCACTGGCTGGGTGTGGAACCACGAACACGAGACCCAGCAGCGCACGCTGCGCAACAACTTCGACTTCGGCCTGCGCCAGACCACCACGCGGATCGAGGAGCGGGTGGCCAGCCACGAACAGATGCTGCGCGGCATGAGGGGGCTGTTCGATGCGTCGACCGCAGTCACCCGGGCCGACTTCCACGCCTATGTGGCCGCCATGACTGCGGGCTCAGGTTTTACCGGCCTGCGCACCATCGCTTATGCCCCGCTGATGCCTGGCGAGGTTGCGCCGGTGGCCTACGCGGCGCCCGTAGCCGACCCGATCGTGGGTGCGCTCGGCACCGATCAACTCGCCGACCCGCAACGCCACGGCGCCATGCTGCAGGCGCGTGATTCGGGCGGCATGGCCATCACCCCGCGTTTGCGCGCCGACAAGGGCCCCGGCGATGCGGCCGATGCGGCCGATCCGGGCTTTCTGCTGTTCATGCCGCTGTATGCCAAGGGCCCGGTGCCTGACACCGTGGCCGGCCGCCGGGCGCAGCTGACAGGCTGGGTACTTGCCAGCTTTCGCATCGATGACCTGATGTCGAGCCTGTATGGCCAGGGCACGCCGGGCCTGGACGTGCAGGTGCATGACGGCGTCGACGTCAACCCCGCAACCCGGCTGTATCCGGCCGCCGTGGCTCCGGGATTGGCGCCGAATTTGGCCACGAATGCGCCGCCGGATCTGGCTCCCGGTGCAGCGCCCGGCGCGGCCCGCGCCGCCCGTTTCGACGCGCAGGAGTACATCGGCTTTGCTGGCCACACCTGGACCTTGCGGGTGCGCAGCACACCGGCCTTCGAGCGCCAGTACAGCAACGACGCGGCGCAGATCATCGCCTTCGCCGGCAGTGGCCTGAGCCTGGTGCTGGCGCTGCTCGTCTGGCAGTGGGTCACCGGGCGCGATCGGGCCGAGGCCACTGCCCGCACGATGACGCGGCAGCTGCGCGACAGCTCCGAGCGCTACCGCCGCATCGTCGAGACGGCCGACGAAGGCATCTGGATGGTCGATGCGCAGGCGCTCACCACCTTCGTCAACCCCAAGTTGCAGCAATTGCTGGGGTTTGAGGCGGGCGACATGCTGGGGCGGCCCTGGACCGACTTCCTGCACGACGCCAACCGCCTGCCGACGGGCCCGGCCGACCCCACGTTGGCCGAAACCGGGCAGCCCCGGCCCCTGGACTGCTGCTTCAGGCGCAAGGACGGCACCGAGCTGTGGGCCACCTTGCAAACCAGCGCGATCCTTGACGACGCAGGGCACAACGCGGGTTGGCTGACCATGGTCACCGACGTCACCGAGCGCCAGCGCAACGAGGCCCGGCGCGTGGCGCTGGAAGCGCAGTTGCTGCAATCGCAGAAGATGGAAGCCATCGGCACGCTGGCCGGTGGCATTTCGCATGACTTCAACAACATCCTGGCGGTGATCCTGGGCAACCAGGCGCTGGCTGAGCAGGAGTTGGGCGCCAGCCACCCGGCCTCGGCCCGGCTGGCGCAGATCCGGCAGGCCGCCGAGCGCGGCCGCAGCCTGGTGCACCAGATCGTGGCCTTCAGCCGCCAACAGCCGCACGCGCGGGTCAGTCAGCCGCTGCTGCCACTGCTGGAAGAAGCGGCCAAGCTGCTGCGCGCCACCCTGCCCGCCGGCGTGGCGCTGGAGCTGATCGCCGACGACCCGTCGCTGTGGGTCAGCGCCGATGCCACCCAGTTGCAACAGGTGCTGATGAACCTGTGCACCAACGCCTGGCACGCGCTGCGCGGTGGCGTCGGCCGCATCGTCATCGGCCTGGACCCAGCGGTGCTGGACGCCCCCACCGCCGAACGGCTGGGGCTGCCGGCGCCGGGCCGGTACGCGCACGCCTGGGTCAGCGACGACGGCTGCGGCATGGACGAGGGCACGCGGGCCCGCATCTTCGAGCCGTTCTTCACCACCAAGCCGGTCGGCCAGGGCACCGGGCTGGGCCTGTCGGTGGTGCATGGCATCGTCAAATCGCATGCCGGCGCGATCACGGTGCACAGCCTGCCGGGCCACGGCAGCTGCTTCGACCTGTACTTCCCGGTGGAGCTGCAGGCCGCAGCGGTGCCATCGGCGCCCACTGCCACCGTGGTGGTCGCCACCCCCCAGGGCAATGGTGAACAGGTGCTGTACCTGGACGACGACCCGGTGATGATGGTGATGGTTGAAGACCTGCTCAAGTCCGCGGGCTACCGGGTGACTTGCCTGGACGATCCGCGCCAGGCGCTGGCGCGGGCGGGCGCGCTCGTTGATCCGGTCGACATCGTCGTCACCGACTTCAACATGCCCGAGCTGTCGGGGCTGGACATCGCCGCTGAACTGCAGCGGCTGCGGCCCGGGCTGCCCGTGGTGATCACCACCGGCTATGTGTCGGAGACCCTGCGCGGCCAGGCGCAGCAACTTGGCGTCAAGCAGGTGCTGCAGAAGGAATACACGCTGGAGCAGTTGGCCGGCGTGGTGCACCAGTGCCTGGCCGCGGGCAGGTGACCGTCAATCCACGGGTGTCAGTTTGGCAATCGCCAACGCCAGCCACTTGGCGCCGTGGCGGCCGAAGTTGACCTGCGCCCGGGCATCGGGCCCGTTGCCTTCCAATGTCAGCACCACACCCTCGCCGAACTTGGTGTGGAACACGCCCTGCCCCACCCGCAGCCCGTGCGATGTTGACTTGGGCACCAGCGGCGGCGGGGGCGGCGGCCAAGCCGCGTTGGTGACGTGCGACGGCCGCCCTTCCACCCGCCCGGCACCCACCACCGAGCCCAGCCCGGTGCCACGCTGCCAGGCCTGCTGGTATTCCTTGGCATAGCCCGAGCCGAAGCCGGCGTTGCGCGGCGTCAGCCACTTCAGCGCGCCCTCGGGCAGCTCTTCGAGGAAGCGGCTCTTGACGTTGTAGCGGGTCTTGCCGTGCAGCAGCCGGGTCTGGCTGAAGCTGAGGTAAAGCCGCTTGCGGGCCCGGGTGATCGCCACGTACATCAGCCGGCGCTCTTCTTCCAGGCCGTCGGCATCGCTGATCGAATTTTCATGCGGGAAGAGCGACTCCTCCAGCCCGGTGATGAAGACGCAGTCGAACTCCAGGCCCTTGGCCGAATGCACCGTCATCAGCTGAACCGCGTCCTGCCCGGCCTGGGCCTGGTTGTCACCGGCCTCCAGCGCCGCGTGGGTGAGAAAGGCGGCCAGCGGCGACACGATCTCGCCGGTTTCGGCATCGGGCGCCAAATCCACCGCGGCCAGCGCGGTGGGCGTGCCGGCGGCCGGGTTGCCGGGCGCCATCACGCCCGGCCCGTGCTCGTCCACCGGCAGCGCCACGGCGTCCTTGCCAAAGCCTTCCTGGGTGACAAAAGCCTCGGCGGCATTCACCAGTTCCTGCAGGTTCTCGATGCGGTCGGCGCCTTCCTTGTCGAGTTTGTAGAAGTCGATCAGGCCCGAGCTGTCGAGCATGCGCTCGATGATCTCGCGCAGCGTCAGGCCGCGGGTGCGCTCACGCAGACTATCGATCAGCCCGTTGAAGGCCAGCAGGTTGCCGCCGCCCTTGCCGGCGAACTTTCCGGTGATGGCACCCACGCTCTGGTACAGGCTGCGCGCGCTGCTGCGGGCCGCATCCTGCAGCAGCTCGATCGTGCGCGCGCCAATGCCCCGGGTGGGGAAGTTCACCACCCGCAAAAACGAGGTGTCGTCGTTCGGGTTTTCCAACAAGCGCAGATACGCCAGCGCGTGCTTGACCTCGGCCCGCTCGAAGAAGCGCAGGCCGCCATACACCCGGTAGGGCACGCCGGCGTTGAACAGCGCGCTTTCCATCACCCGGCTCTGCGCGTTGCTGCGGTACAGGATGGCGATCTCGCTGCGCGGCGTGCCGCTGCGGTGCAGTTGCTGGGCTTCGTCCAACAGCCACTGGGCCTCGGCGTAGTCGCTGGTGGCCTCGGCCACCCGCACCGGCTCACCGGGGCCGGCCTCGGTGCTGAGGTTCTTGCCCAGGCGCCGGGTGTTGTGGGCGATCAGCGCGTTGGCGCTGTCCAGGATGTTGCCGAAGCTGCGGTAGTTGCGCTCCAGCTTGATGACATGCTGCACGCGGTATTCACGCTCGAAATCGGCCATGTTGCCCACCTGCGCGCCGCGGAAGGCGTAGATGCTCTGGTCGTCGTCGCCCACGGCAAACACGCTTTGCGTGCCCCCAGGCGGGGCGAACATCTTCAACCAGGCGTACTGCAGCCGGTTGGTGTCCTGAAACTCATCGACCAGGATGTGCGCAAAGCGGTGCTGGTAGTGC
>Ga0105046_10012506_pt1 | contig 13170 bp, 8 predicted proteins | sample MAT03_FD_78385 | JGI IMG/M metagenome (GOLD analysis project Ga0105046, IMG submission 78385) | Freshwater microbial communities from Lake Fryxell liftoff mats and glacier meltwater in Antarctica - MAT-03 (megahit assembly) | ecosystem: Environmental > Aquatic > Freshwater > Ice > Liftoff... | reverse complement strand
TCGCTAATTTTCGCTAATAATTATTTCTCTTAAATTCGCGTAAATCTGCGTAATTCGCGGTTTATTCTCATTCTGCGTAATTCATGGTTTGTTCTCAATCTGCGTAATTCGCGGTCTTTACATCCACACTGAAATCATCGATATAAAAGACCGAATTCCCTTTCCCCCATATAAAGACAACCAGTTCATCACCGGGTTCAAAGCCACCGGGGAATAAGCCGGTTTTAGCCACATTCGTCCATTTTCCGTCTGTAACGTGTGATCTTCCCAGGCCAACGGAAAATGACTTAACAATCTTATTGTTTCGTCTCTGATGAATAATAAGTGAAGAGCCGGTAAAGTCACCTTTGACTTTCGCTTTTGCAAACACCCTGAAATTCATTCGCATGGGTACTCCAATGCCGGGCTCACCCTCCTCAGGTGACCACTTAAAAGCAAAACTACCATGGTTGATGCTGTCGATCCGGTTGGAGAACCTGCCGCTCACAGAATTTAAACTATCAAGGGCTGACACCCGTCCATTCCATCCCAAAACTTTCTGTTCAAAATCATTGACTGAAAGCATTCCAGCAAGAGGAGGTCCACTTCTACGTATTTTCAGCCCGCCGTATTGCGATTTGTATCCCTGTGTATAAGCAGGCCATTGACTGAATGCGGCATTCTCTTCGGGTGGTGAAGGTGCATATAACCTTACCTGGGCAATTTCAGGGATCCCTCTTAGGGCAAGGGTATCGGAGATATCAATCAGGTCGCTTAATCCACCTGGATGGGTGAGATTATAAAAATAGCTTTTCCCCTTGTAGCCGGTTTCAAAAAGCGAAGTTTGCATCATATCCCGGTCATCCACATTGAAAATAGCCTCCTTTACACCCGATTTACTGACTTCGCCCGCAACTCTTTGATAAATTCTTTCTTTTTTCTCATGATATGAAGTCAAGGGATTAAACCTTGCTAAGGCCAGCGACGCAGGAATCAACCATACCAAGGCTATCAGCAGGAGCTTAATTCCGGATTTCACTGTATTAAAAGAAATGAAGATCAGCCATGATAACATGATCAGCACAACCAGCCAGGAAACAGCAAAACCAATCAATGCCGGTCGATTTGTATAGGTGAAACTGACAACATGACTGCCCGCCGGGCAGAGGGTACTGATAAACATCTTATTGGAGACAAAAACCGGGGATTCATTCTCATCGATCGTTACTTTCCACCCCGGATACCAGCCCTGTAGCAGGGTAACCGCCACCGGATTTTCAGAATTTACCTTAGCAACAACCTTTCCGGGATAAAATTCAGTGATCCTGACTGAATCCCCCGGTGAGCGTTTTAAATAAGAAGCCCCTGGTGGAAGGTCAGGCCGGTTGACATATAGCACTGTTTTGTTTCTGTTGGCCCGATCTGCATCCCTGTCGTCAAAAGCAAGGATTGTATCTGACAGGTAGATCACCTGATTTTGCAGCACCTTTTCGGCAAGATCCGGAAAGGAATCAGCAAGCGCAACGCAACCCTTCAGCCTGAAGGAATTAAATCCTTCGAAAGAAACTGTTTTATTGAAAATATTGGTGTTCCGCCAAAGCACAGAATAGGTTGAATTTAGCTCCGTATTGGCTCCAACGGGCACACCCGGCTGTGGCAACGGAAATCCCGGCGCTCTTTGCTGAAGGTTCTTCGATAATTCAACCGGATCAATCCCGGGCGAAACGACCGTGTAATAGGTGTTTAATTGCACTGCTAATAACATTTCTATTACAACAAGAATTGTCAACGCAATAAACTTACGGGATGTTTTCAGTTTGATAATCAGAATGAAAACCGTCATGAAAATTATCTGCAGCAAGGAATGGATAATTATGTGCTCCATCCGCGATGGTTCCCGGAGCCAGGCTGCAAAATCAACAACCGGTTTGTTAAAAGAAACAGATCCCGGGTCTATTTGAATGATCGCTCCAACCAAAAGACCCAATAATACCAATCCCGTTGCGAAAGCAATCCATAGCAGTTTTTGCCTGAAAAAGCCTGGAGAAGCCAGGTAGTTTCCAAAGCCGGTGGATGCTGCCAGAATAATGGCAATAAGGGCAAAATAGCTGAAGAAACTGGAATGCCGGAACAGGTTAAGCAAAGGAAATATATAATAAAGTGCAGCCCTTACCGGTGTATATTCCCCGAAAGAAGCCAGCAGGGCAACCAATCCGAAAGCCAGAAAAACATTCAAAAGCAAACTTCGCTTTGAAAAGAGTGATAAAACAAAGAAAATCAGTACAATCAGCCCGGCATAGGCATTGTTCATCGAAATATCTGTGTCGTACCAGGCGGCATCCTTCACGGTTGCAAAAGGAATCAGAAACGACAACGCGGATCTTGGGGAGAAAGGCATAAACCATGCATCAGCCAGCGAAACGCCGCTCAATCTGCCCAGATGAGGTGAAACCTGGAAATAGGTTACCGCAATTACGGTAAGGCTCAGCCCTGTTAGAAGGGCAAGCAAACCGTTGAGCTTAACAAGGTTCCAGGCTTCCTTTTTTTCGCCCTTTCTGAAATCCCTGATAAAATAAACGATAAACAACGTGAGCATCAGGTAAAGCATGATGGCCCATAATGCCTGGTAACCGCCCGTAATCAGCAGAAAAGCAAATAAAGCTGTTCGTAAAACATCAGCGATCTGCCGGTGAAGCAACAGCCGGATGTAATAGTAAAGGACGAATGGAATCCAGGTGGCTGCGATGATGCCGAACATCTCCTGCCCGTGACCGGTAAAAAATCCCGACAACAGATAGGCAATTCCGGCAATGAACGATGCCCGCCAGTCTTTGGTGAAATGCGAGCTGAGCAGGTACATGCCCAAACCAGCGAAAGAAAGGTGGACAATAAAGAGAATGTGCAGGGTCAGGTTGGAGTACCCGGTAGTAAGCCCGACAATAAAAGTTTCAGGATACCAGACTGAGCGAAGGTCGGCGTGGATGGGATAGCCCCCATGCGTATAGGGGTTCCAGAAGGGAAAAACACCATTTTGCAGACATTCACCAACATGAAACCGCCAGGGCAAGTAGCAGTCAATGAGGTCCCACTTGAGGCTGTTTTGCAGAAAAGCAACCTGCCAGTAAGCAATCATCGCCAGAGCGACAAATGCAAGATAGAGGTAAAATGTACCTGGTCTTTTCTGAAACATCCTTTTAATGACTTGTTATTCGTTTTTTGATGTGCTGATACGTTTTTTGTCACCAAATCTCCAAGACACCAAACAAACACCAACTTTATTTTTAGAAATGTATCCTATTTGGAATCTCGTTTGCATTTAACAATCTTCAGGTTTGAGTCTGCACCTAAAAGTCAAAAAAAGAATTTAGACACCAAAATGCCATTCCGATAGCTATAGGGATACCAATTTGTACAACATATTGTTTATCATCATACTAAAATTGATGATTTTGAGTGTTTTAGTGGATTGGTATCAAATAATTTTCGAAGTGGACTCAGGGTTCAATATTAAATCGGATTAATACCTGAATTACCGAAACATGTTCTCTTTTGTAATAAAACACTTTATTCAGTTTGCTATACGCTTTATTCCATCTTTGATACTAACAACATTGAAATTGATCAAGTATCCTAACCGCTTATTGGTTAATTTCAAATGACTTAAAACTTGTGCAGGCAATACCGGGTTTATAATTTCCCTTGCCTTAAGTTCGCAAATGATTTCTTTCTCAACAAAAACGTCTAAACGCAATCCTTCATCAAATACAATATTATCATAAACGATGGGGACATCAATCTGGCGCTGGTAAGACAAGCCCCTTTTTGATAATTCATGACAAAAACATATCTCATAAACTTTCTCAAGTAGGCCTGGTCCAAGATTCTTATGAACTGTGTAGGCAGCATCAACAATTAATTTTCCAATAGCGTCCAGTTCTTTTGGAATTGGATCCAAACGTCTTTGGTGATAATTCGTGTTTTGGGGACTTGGTGTCATACTTTTCTTTTTTTAAAGTTGATCAAAATTATGAATTTTATTCTGACATATTAAATTTTGCCCAACCTTTACTGACAGGTTTGCTGAAGCGAATGTAAGGAGAAATTCGTGAACCTTGCAGGTCAAAATATTCATATCTTAGCCACTGCCAAAGCAATGCAACCTCGATGAAGTTCTCAGTTTCAGCAGTAATACCCTGTTTCAACGAACAAGACAATATAAAAGCCATCTACGATAGCCTCTCAGAGGTTATGAAGCCATACGTTGACTACGAACTGCTCTTTGTTGACGATGGTAGCACGGATGGTTCGCTTGAAGTTATCTGGTCGTTGGCTTTATCGGATAAGCGGGTGCGTTTCATTTCGCTTTCGCGGAATTTTGGACACCAAAATGCCCTGAAAGCCGGGCTGGACAATGCCACCGGCGATTGCGTTATCAGCCTCGATGCAGATATGCAGCATCCTCCGGAATTGATTCCCCGGCTGATTGAGAAATGGCAGGAGGGTTTTGATGTGGTAAATACCCTCAGGGGCGAACAGAAATCGCTTTCGGCTTCCAAGAAAATATCTTCCGGATTGTTTTATTATCTTGTTAATAAACTTTCCTCGGTTGAAATCAAGCCTGGTGTTGCCGACTACCGCCTGCTCGACCGGAAGGTGGTTGATGCGCTGAAACAATTCAATGAAAACTATCTTTTCCTTCGCGGACTGATCCCCTGGATGGGTTTCAGGCAAACCTCAGTGCCATTTGGGCCGGCCGAAAGACACGCTGGTAAAACAAAATATTCATTCATCCGCATGATCCGGTTTGCCCTCGATGGCATCACCTCTTTCAGCAGCAGACCTTTATACCTTTCTATTGCCATCGGATCGGTCATTGCCGGACTGGCATTCCTTTATGGCATTTATGCGGTTTACGTGCATCTATTCACTGAGGATGCTTTACCCGGATGGACCTCCATCACTGCCAGTGTACTTTTTATCGGAGGAATCCAGTTGATTATGCTGGGAATTATCGGGATTTACCTGGGCAAATTGTTTATCGAAAATAAAAAGAGGCCCAATTACATCATCCGTCAGAAAAACTTCTGAGGTACTTTTGGAGAATTCTTCCCCTACCGATCATCTTATCTAAAGTAAATCTTCGTTATTTCGCAAAAAAAACAAAAGATGAAAATACAACTGCCGGGCTTAAAAAACAGGTATTCACTGTTCAGCATGTTTGCGCTGATATTGATCATTGCCGGTTTCAGAATATTAACGCTTATTGACAATGAATTGAGTTGGGATGTACTTGGCTATTACATTCATCTTCCTGCTATGTTTATTTATAAGGATTACGGCCTGAGCGATATCAACTGGATTCACAGACTATTGGAGTTGTATCCGCTAACGGGTTCCTTGTACCAGATCAGCACCGGCCCTGAAGGAAATCCTATTTTCTTTTTTCTTATGGGAGTATCGCTCTTTTATCTTCCCTGGTTTCTGATTGCTCATTTACTGGCCACATTCTCGGGATATACTGCTGATGGATTCAGCCTTCCTTACCAGTACACGCTTGCCATTGGCGCCATTACCTACACAATTCTGGGGCTTGTTTACCTAAGGAAGATATTACTCAACTTCTTCACCGATCGCATCACAACAATCGTAATGATCATTCTTGTGCTGGGTACCAATTATCTTCATTTTATGACCGTTAAAAATCTGGAAACGGCTAACATCCTGTTTTTAATGGTTACCCTTATAACGTGGAATACCATACAATGGCACAAGCATTTTAAAATAAAAAACCTTTTAGCCATAGCAGTTTTTATAGTGCTGACGGCACTTGCCAAACCCAGTGAGGTATTGGTGTTGCTGATTCCGTTCTTCTGGGGCGTATTCAACCGGGAAACCTTCAGACAGAAACTCCGGCTGATCGGAAAATACAGAAACCAGTTTATTTCGGCAATTATTGCGGGACTTATAGTCGCACTTCCGCAGATGATCTATTGGTATTCCGAAACCGGTTACATCCTATACGATAGTTACAAAAATCCGGGCGTTGGCCTCGATCTGGCTACACCACATATAGTCAATGTGCTTTTCAGTTTTAAAAAGGGCTGGTTCATATACACGCCGGTCATGATATTTTCGGTTATCGGATTTGTTCAGCTTTACCGGAAAGACAAGGGTGTTTTTGTGCCGGTACTGGCCTATTCGCTTGTCGCTTTTTACATTCTGTCGAGCTGGACCGAATGGTGGTACGGTGCTTCGTACAGCATCCGTCCCATGATTACCCTCTACCCGCTTTTGGCCATCACGCTGGGCAGTTTTATCGAAATGGTAAGCAAAAAACGGATTCTTGTTAAAACCCTGTTCGCTGTTTTCACTGTTTTTTTTATCGTGCTTAATCTGTTTCAGACCTGGCAGTTGAACCATTACATTTTAGACCCTTACCGGACAAACAAAGCCTATTATTTCGCTATTTTCGGCAAAACTAAAATCAACGATAAAACCAGGCAATTGCTTTCTACCGACCTTACCTTTAACGACGGGGCCAGGATGACCAACGAAAATGATTTCAACAAAAGGAACATCGGATTTTACGACTTTGAAGAAGTTGACGTTAATTATGCAGATTATTACATTTCCGATTCCATTAAGGGAACGACATTGAAAATGGACAGCACCCTGGGATTTTCTCCTGAAATCCGGACTATTTACCGGGCGCTTACGAAAAAAGAATACGTCTGGTTCAGGGCAAGTGTCGATGTGTTTATTCCTTTCGGCTACAAAGATGAACTTCCGTTGCTCGTTATGACATTTGACAGGAAAGAAGGTGCTTATTATTATCACTCTTATGCTCCGGATACGAACATCTACAAACCCGGAACATGGGGAAAGATCAAAGTCGATCTGATGACGCCGAATATCCGCAGCCGCAACGATGCATTTAAAACATACGTGTGGAACAGGGGCAAAACACCCATCCTTATCGACAACCTGAAGGTTGATGTTTATGAGCCGAAATGATTGCTCAGGCTAACTTCAGACCGGCTGATCAGTGCATCTGAAAAACAGGTTTTACAGTTGGGATCAGTGTGAAGCCCCGCTATCATTCAATTCGTAATTTTGCTCCTGACATAACACTAATGAAGGAACTTGATCTTATTCATCGCATAAAACACCATCCTGAGTAAAAGCCAGCCATGCCTGAACCGCGAAATATTGGTGTCGCCATATTTGCGGGCACGATACCGGATAGGAACTTCTACAAGTTTCAGATTTAGTTTGGAGGAACCAAAAATCAGGTCAAAATCTCCAAAAGGATCGAAATTCCCGAAATAAGAGCGGTTGGCAGCCAGTTTGCGGTAGTTCTCCGCCGAAAGCACTTTTGTTCCGCACAGGGTATCTTTAATGCGCTGACCCAACAACCACGAAAACATCATAGAGAAGAATTTATTCCCCATTATGTTCAGGTTGCGCATGGCCTCATCCTCCATCGGATAAACCAGGCGTGTACCGTTGATATATTCACCCCTGCCATTTACGATAGCATCATAGAACTTGGGTAGTTCTTCAGGAGGAACAGTCAGGTCGGCATCCAGGATCATCAGGATTTCGCCCGAAGCATGGTCAAAGCCTTTTCTAACAGCATCTCCCTTGCCCTTTCCGTTCTGGACAAGCCACTTAATGTCCCTTTGATTTTTGTAAAATTCAGCCACCCGCTTAATTTCCGCAAGTGTATCATCCGTTGAATTGCCCTCAACAAAAATGATCTCGGTATGGTTTCCCATTTCAGGTATTCGAAGCACCGCATCTTCAATATTCCCACGTTCATTTCGTGCCGGGATGACTACGCTTACGCTCATTTTGTTATCTTGTCCTGAAATTACAGGCAATGGTCTGGCTATTATAAATCCCGTGAGGCACAAAGAATTAAAAATAGGCAGATGAGCAACATATTTATTCAGCAGCCAAGAAATGACCGGCAAATACATTGGAAAAAGAAATCTACGTCCCGATTTTACCACATCATAGCCCTCAAGCTGAAGCAGATTTATAAGGTCTCCCCTACCCAGCCAGTTCAATCGCCGGTGAGGCATTTTTAACCCGGCCTTCTGAACAAGCCACAACAACGGCTCCCATAAAAAACTATGGTATGAGATGATGATACGGGTACCCTGATGCGTTATCTTTTTAATCTCACTAAAGGCCTTCTGAACATCCTCAAGATAACCAAGCGTGTCTGAAATAATAATAAAATCAAACTTTTCGTTGAGCGTTATTTGCTCGGCATCCATAACTTCCAAACGCAATTCAGGATACTTTTTGCGTGCTATGGCGATCATCTCTGGTGAAATATCAATGCCTGATCCATTTGAAGGCTTCAGTGCATTTAGCAAATAGCCGGTACCACATCCGATTTCAATAATTTTAGAATTCTCCGGAACAACAAACCTGAAAAAATTGACAAGGTTGCGATAATAATACCGATTCCTCCTGATAAAGCTATCCCTTTTGTATGCAATGCGGTCCATAGCTTCCACTGCCTTAACTTTATTCTCCGAATATGCCCGCATCGTCCCCGCTTTAATTTTTTAACCTTATTATTTCAACAGAAAAATAATCAAACCATACCTGCCCATTACCTTTGTTCCATCCATAAACGATCACTTCTTTCCTGGTTGTTTCTTTGTTTCTAAAACCCGATTCTAATTCACGCCTTTCGTCAGGTCCCTGCCTGCTGCTGTCAGGTGCTTCCGCCTTTAAAATATTCCTTGAATCTGATTCAGCAATAACCAAGCGGGCATCATTCAGCATCCCTTTTACAAAAACCTTTGCACAGATACTGTCGCCGGCATTAAGCAGAATTGGAACAGAAGTAAATGCATACTCAGATCCTTTTTCTGTTATGATGCTTTTTTCCCCAACTAAACTAAAATTGTCATCTGGTTTACCATAAACTGCTATTCCATCTTTTGTCAGTGGCTCATCAGACTTCCCCCCGGGGGTTTCCGCAGAACTGAACAAAAGGGTGCGGGTTTCGCCAAACCTTACTGCCTCTGGAGCCAATGCCAGTAATATCAGTTGCTTGTCATCTTTGTAATAATACTCAGGCTGAACATATACGCCATGCGCTGACAAGACACTTCTTAATTGCGCTTCTGATTCGAGCGGGCCAATTATAAAAAGAGTTTTATGCCTTGCCAGTAAATCTTCTACATTCAGAGAAACGCTATCCATCTGTGTAATTCTGTTACTGGCAAGATCATAAATATATGTATCAGGAGAATATTCCCGGAGTAGTGTCGTGTATCTCCAACGACTGTATGAATTTCCAAAATACAGGGCTGCTTCGGGTGAGGATGCGGGATGCACAAAAACCAACCCACCTTTCCCTTCAAGGCCCGCTGCTGCCTGCCATGAAGTTTCCCAAAGGGAGTTTTTATCAGAAGAATACAGTGATTCTTTTTTTGCTATTCCATTTGGAATCATAAACAATGAAAGTGTCGCAGCTATAACTACAGAAACAAATTTCCATCTCCATTTAAAAAGTCTGATCCCGGAGAGACTCTTTAATAAAACAATGGCAATGACAGGCACAAGCATTTCGTAGGGCAACAGGTATGCTTCTTTGGGAGATTTGGCGATGATGATGTAACCCGAAACCACAGCAACAAGAATTGCAAAAACCAGCTTTACATCATCTTTTGATGTCTTATCCCGGTTTCTATAAACAGATAACCCACCAATGATCAGGTAACCCAGCCCACAGATGAGTATTCCGGCCAAAATAGGATTTGATTGAATAATCCAGACCAGATTTTGCGGATAGGTAGTTATATCAATTATTCCGGCAGAACCGGTTCCGTATTGCCCGGTGAAAACGAACAATTTTGTCATCCAGTATGCCAAACGGGGATAAAGCGGGATTATGGGAAGCGTAAAAAGGATGAAAGAGAGTGCTGAAAAGAAAATGAACCGTTTTCTAAGCTTGTTGCTTTTCACGATGATCAGAGGGATCAACATCAGCGGCGCAAAAAGGATCTTTGAAGCTAAACCAAAACCAGCAATCAGTCCCAGAATTTTGAATGAGCGATCATCTTTTACAACATCCGGATTAATTACACGATCTATCAGGGCAACAGCAAAACCCAGGGATGCAATCATGAGCATTGATTCCTGTGTAAACCGGGTGAAGCCATTGAATAAAACGAAACCCGAGACAAAAGGCGTAAGCTGCACAACCAATGCGTAGCCCAGGTTACCGCTTCGCTTTAAGACAAAAAGCCCGAATACAAAAACCATCAATACAGCCAGTACAAGGGTCGAAATTGTGAGAATTCTGAGGTAGTGTTCAGGTATGAAAATTACTGCATAAGATGGATTTTCACCAGCCGACTGAAACAACCAGGTAACCCTGAGTACCAGCCCCCCGAAAACCTGGGTTGGGGTTCCTGGATGATCAAAATGACCAACCAGCTTCAATTCAGCTATATTCATTGAATTGAGGAGGTAGGCATACTCCGGATCATAGCCTCCGCCATACCATACTTTGTCGCGGGTTTTAATGGTGTCGAGCGATGTAATGAAAAGTACAACCGGAATAACAATCAGTAAACAAACGGAAGCTGAATTTAGGAGATATTTCCCGGGAGTTATGACGGGTTTTACCATGCTTGATGAATCTTAGAAAGAATCAAAGATACAAATAAGAATGCCGCGCTGATCACTGGTATCAGCGTTTGAACTGCGTGTTCCGGCCTAAACCACTTATGTTGACAATATATCTTCAATTATCCTGAGTTCTTCATCTGAAAAAGCCAGGTAGTTCAGCGTGTTAAGATTATCATCCAACTGCTCAATGCTACTGGCGCCAACCAATACCGAGGTAATTCTCCGGTCCTTCATAATCCAGGCAAGGGCCATTTGCGAAAGTGTTTGTTCCCGCATTATGGCAATTTCATTCAACTGTCGTGCTTTTTCAACCTTTTCAGGCGTAACCTGGCTTACCTGCAAAAAACCATGTTCGTTTGCTGCTCTGGAACCCGGTGGAATTCCATCAAGATATTTATCGGTCAACAACCCCTGGGCCAATGGAGAATAGGCTATACAGCCCATGTACTCTTCTTTAAGCACGTCAAGTAATCCGTCTTCAACCCAGCGATCGAACATGGAATACCTTGGCTGATGAATCAGGCAACGGATACCCAGGCTCTTCAAAATTTCAACGGCCTGCCGGGTTTGAGTTGCTGAGTAATTCGAAAGGCCCACGTAGAGCGCTTTTCCCTGCCTCACAATCTGCTCCAGCGCGCCCATAGTCTCTTCAAACGGAGTTTCCGGATCGGGCCGGTGAGAGTAAAAGATATCCACATAGTCAATGCCCATTCGCTTCAGGCTTTGATCGAGACTGGCAACCAGGTATTTCTTAGAGCCCCATTCCCCATAAGGTCCGGGCCACATTAAATAACCTGCTTTGGTCGAAATCACTATTTCATCCCGATATTTTTGCAGATCATCCCGCATTACCTGTCCGAAGGTTTCTTCAGCGCTGCCGGGCGGCGGGCCATAATTGTTCGCCAGGTCAAAATGGGTAATGCCCTTATCAAAGGCATGAAGGATCATATCGCGGCTAAGCTGGAATATGTCCACTCCGCCGAAATTGTGCCACAGCCCTAAGGAAACAACGGGCAGTTTCAGGCCGCTTTTCCCGCAGCGGTTGTAGTGCATATTGGTATATCGGGTATCGTTTGCTGTATAAGCCATGTGACTTGATTTAATAAAGAAATTGTTTTCGTTCAGGAAATTCCTGAAGAATATTGTTTCGATCCTCTAAGATAGCGTATAAATGCGAGGTAATCGTCTTTTATCATCTGTATTTTAACAAGTTTGGTTCTTTAGGAAATCAGATGCTTTCCCGGTCTCCGGGCCGGAACATTCATAAAACCGGTAAAAAGCAATGCTTTTATTTATACCGAAACAGGAACAATCAACTTTACCATAAAAATATTTCAATATCTGATCAATCTCTGCCGCTGTATTCACATGTTCATGCGCCATCAGCAAACCGTAATCCATTCCGTACTTAATCCTGAATTCCACACCGGTTGTCAGTTTCCAGCCAAGTTTCCACAAAAAGGTTCCTTCGTTGGGAATCGAAATCCTGAGATTGCCATGTCCATTCAACAGCAGGCAGGTTTTTGCCACCACCCATGGGAGGTCGGTCAGATGCTCAAAAGTGGCAATGGCTGTAATCCTGTCGTATTTTGCGGATAAATCGATATCACCGATATCGTTATATATTTTTCTGATCCGGTCTAATAAAGGTGAATTCCGGTAAAGTTCAGTAAAGGGCTCAACGATATCATAAGGACCGGTCATCTCATACTTCAACTGGTTCAGTGTGCCGGCACCAATTTCGAGGGTAGATTTATCGTGATGCTTCACCACATCCGCCGCTGCCTTTCGGTGCAGCCAGGTTTCCATTTTCTGCGAAAGCGATGATGCCGGGGTTTCACCCTCTCTGTTTTGCCTGTAATGCGCGTCGTATATTGCCTGGAATTCCTTCGGAAGAGTTGTTCTCGTTTTAGGAAAACGGGAGAAAATTTCATTTATGTTGATCATTGAATGATATTTTATATTGGTTGCAATCTGATTTCAATTCGCCTTAGAAATTGATCAGTTTTATACCCATAAAATTGGAGACCCACAATAGTTCAACATCTTGAATACGATGTTATAATTGCGGGGGAGACTATGGATACGTTCATCTATTCGGCTTTGTACTAAGATTTTTTCAGTAGTTCTATTTCATCTTCTGTTAAACCATAAAGCTGATAAACCAACCGGTCAATTTTATTATCAGTATGCTCAATTCTAACTTTAAGTTGTTCAATTTTGTCAGGCAATCTGGCACTTTGTAATTCTTCATACAACTTCATTATCAAATCAACACATGAGCCGACTTCCCTTCCTGACTGATTGTCAAGTGCCGGAACCGGGAATTCCAGAATGTCGCGGATCATAATCTGTGGGAAAGTATCGCTATCACTGATCTGAAATTTCTTTCTGAAATACCATCCTATCAGCGATGAATTCAACACACCCGTTAACGCGGGATATGAATATGAATCGTTGTTGATTTTAAGAACAAACAATAAAGTATTGCAATAGGAAGTATAAGGTATATAATTCGCTATCAGCGTT
>Ga0105046_10012505_pt1 | contig 13170 bp, 9 predicted proteins | sample MAT03_FD_78385 | JGI IMG/M metagenome (GOLD analysis project Ga0105046, IMG submission 78385) | Freshwater microbial communities from Lake Fryxell liftoff mats and glacier meltwater in Antarctica - MAT-03 (megahit assembly) | ecosystem: Environmental > Aquatic > Freshwater > Ice > Liftoff... | reverse complement strand
TGGTGGGGAAATTTTTGGTGGTGCTGGCCCCCCTCCGGCTCCCCCCTTAAAGCAAGGGGGGAGGGAAGTTAGTGGTGTGGCTCGCGATTTTTTTCGCGGGGGGTGATAGTCGGGCTGCTAGCGCAGTCATGAGATTCTCGGCAAAGGTCCAGGGGCTTGGCCCCCTAATGGCAAAGGTCCAGGGGCTTGGCCCCCTAGTGGCAAAGGTCCAGGGGCTTGGCCCCTGGCGGGTCTGGGCAGAGCCCGGCCTTGTTTTTTTCGCGGCGAAGGGACCGGAGGTGGACTTGGCCGCCCTCGGCGCGATCGCTTCAAACGATATGATATTGACCATCTTCCCCGCTCTCCGGCATAGGTGTTGGGACGGCGATGCGGTGCCTTCGGCGGATGTGGCACGTCGGGATGTGCCGCGCGATCGGACGTGGATCCGCGATGCCGGCGTTGGGCATTGCCTGAGGGCTTTAACAACATGATTTCTATCCGCCATTTTCATGCAGATCGGGAGCCGGCGCCGAACCGTTTGTTGCATCACCCCACATTGCACCAGGCGCTGCGCGTTGCGACGGCGGCGGTTCATCAGCGGCTGCATGGCCATGCGGGTTTCGCGGCGGTGCAGGATGGATCGATCCTGCCGTCGCAGTATCGCCAGTTGCTGATGCGGCTGTATGGATTTCACGTGGCCTTCGAAACCGCGACCGGGGCAGCGCCGGAGCGGAGCGGCTGGCTGGCAGAGGACCTTGCGCGCATGGGCGCCGACGGGGGCATGGTGGACGCGGCACCGCGGTGCGCGGACATGCCGGCGCTGGATACGCCGGCGCGGCTGCTGGGGGCGCTGTATGTCGTTGAAGGCTCGACGTTGGGCGGGCGCATCATGGCGCCGCGGCTTGACGGCATTCTGGGCCGCCAGGCGGCGGGACGGCGGTTCCTGTTGGGGCGTGGGGCGGCGACCGGCGGTGCGTGGCGGCTGCTGCTCGGCCGGATCGAGGCGATCGGGCATGATCCGCACCAGCGGGCGGAGGCGGTGGCGGCGGCGATGCAGACCTTCGCGGCCTTCGAGGATTGGCTTTGCGGATGGAGGGATTTTTCGCATGATTGATCGGGCACCAGAGCTGGACGCCGGGGCGATCATCAGTTGCGATGACGAGCCGATTCATATTCCGGGCGCCATCCAGCCGCACGGGGCCATGCTGGTGCTCGACGGCGATACGCTGGAGGTGTTGCAGGTTGCAGGGGATACCGCGGGCCTGCTGGGTGTGTCGTTCGAGACGCTGTTGGGCGGGCATATCGGCAGGCTGCTGACGGCGGTGCAGGTGGAGCAGGTGCAGAGCCTGGCCGGGCTGAGCCGGTTGACCAGGCCGCGCCATCTGCTTGACCCGATCCTGCGGGTTGTGCCGGGCTGCCCGCTGGATGCCAGCCTGTATCGCAGTGGCCCGGTGCTGGTGCTGGAATTCGAGGCGGCCGATATCGCGGACCGTTTCACCTCGGACCCGCTGGCCGGCGTGCAGACGATGGTCAACGGTTTTGCCGCCGCCCAGTCGATATCCGATCTATGCCAGATGGCGGCCGATGATCTGCGCCATGTGATTGGCTATGACCGGGTGATGATCTACCAGTTCCAGGACGATGATTCGGGGTTGGTGATCGCCGAGAGCCGGGAGGCGGAGCTTGAACCGTTCCTGGGCCTGCATTACCCGGCGAGCGACATTCCGAAGCAGGCGCGCGAGCTGTATTTGCGCAATGCCTTGCGGGTGATCGGGCGCGTCGATGATCGCCCGGCGCCGCTGGTTCCGGCCCGCAACCCGCGGACGGGCCAGCCGCTGGACATGAGCTTCGCTCTGTTGCGCGATGTGTCGCCGGTACATCGGCAGTATCTGCGCAACATGGGCGTGGCTGCCTCGATGTCGATCTCGATCATTCTTGGCGGCCGGCTGTGGGGGTTGATGGCCTGCCACCACGGCGCCGCGCGGCAGCTTCCGCGGCATTTGCGGGCGATGTGCGAGCTGTTCGGCTCGATGTTCTCGCTGCAGCTTGAGACGCGGCACAATGGCGAGCGCTTCGAGGCGCGGCTGGCCGGGCGGGACGTGCTGCAGCAGCTTATGCTCAATCTTGCCGTCGCCGAAGACTACGCGTTGGGGCTTACGCAGGAATCGCCCAACCTTCTCGACTACATCCATGGCCGCCGCGACGCAGGCGATCCCACGCAAAGAGGCGGGGTGGCGGTGCGCGTGAAAGGCCGGACGACGGTGCTGGGGGTGGCGCCCGAGCTCGGCATGATTGAGCAGCTCGCCGCGTGGCTCGACACCCACATGGGCGAATCCGGCGGGGTGTTCGCCAGCGACCGGCTGGGCGAGATATGGGCGCCGGGGGGCGCGTTGCGCGCGGTTGCCTCTGGCATTCTGGTGATTTCGGTATCGCCGGAACAGTCGGACTACATCATCTGGTTCCGGCCGGAAATCACCACCAGCGTTACCTGGGCAGGGGCGCCGAGCAAGGCGGTTAAACCCGGTCCGCATGGGCTGCATCTGCTGCCGCGGCAGTCGTTCGAAAAGTGGAAGGAGATTGTCACCGGGCGGAGTGCGCCGTGGACCGGGGCCGATCGCGATGCGGCAGCCGACCTGCGGGTGTCGCTGCTGGATGTGGTGCTGCGGCGGATCACCATGCTGACCGAGGAGCGCCGGCAGACGGCGGCGCGCGACCAGTTGCTGATGGCCGAACTGGATCATCGGGTGAAGAACACGTTGGCGAACATCCAGGCACTGGTGGCCACGACCAGCCGCAGCGCGGAATCGCTGAAGGGGTTCGTGCAGGGGCTGGACGGCCGCATTCAATCGATGGCGAAGGCGCACAGCCTGTTGTCGCAAAGCCGTTGGGAAGGTGTGTCGATCGAGCAACTGATGCGGGAGGAGCTGGAGCCCTATATGCAGGGGGCGAACCGCATTGTGTTGCGCGGGCCGGCGCTGCTGCTGTTGCCGAAATCGGCGTTGTCGCTGTCGTTGACGGTGCATGAACTGGTCACGAATGCGGCGAAGTTTGGTGCGTTGCGCTCGGAAGCTGGCTCGATCGCTATTGAATGGGCGCATGCGGCAGAGGGCGGCTTCGATCTGTCGTGGCGGGAGGCGGGCGGCCCGCCGGTGACGCCGCCGACGCGGCGCGGGTTCGGTTCGATGCTGATCGAGCGGGCGCTGGCGATGGAGACCGGCGGGCGGGCGAGCCTGCGGTTTCTGCCGGCGGGCGTGGTGTGCGAGATGTACCTCCCGGCGGCGTCGGTGACCATGGCGACAGGGCCGGCGGTGCTGCCGGTGGAGCCTGAGAAGGCGGATACCGCGGCGCGGCCGAATGGCCCCTACCGGATTCTCGTTGTGGAGGACTCGGCGATGATATTCATGGGGATAGAGCTTGTGTTCGAGATGCTCGGCTGGGAGATTGTGGGGCCGGCGACGCGGCTGGACCAGGCGGTGCAGATGGCGCGCACGGAGAGTTTCGATGCGGCAATTCTGGATGTGAACCTGAATGACGAAATGTCATGGCCGGTGGGCACCGTGTTGCGCGAGCGCGGGGTGCCGTTCATTTTTAGCACGGGCTACGATATTTCGAGGATGCTGCCGCTTGAGCTTTCGGACGCGGAGGTGATCCGCAAGCCGTACCAGATAGACGAGATGGAGACGCGGCTGCGGGCGCTGATTGAGACGCGGCGGGCTGGGTAGTCGGGCAGGGTCACGACGCCGGGTTTGGGGTTGCGGGGGGCGTGGTTGGGGCCTGGGGCGGAATAAGCGAGGCGGGGGCTTCGCCCCTCGACCCCACCAAAGGCTTCGCCCTTGGAACCCCTTACTTGAGTGATGTTTGGGGGAAGGGGGCCATCACGGTGGTTGAAGTATCCCGATGGTCCGCTTCGCCACATAACACTTAAACAAATGGAGTCGAGAGGCGCTGCCTCTGGCGGGTCCCTGCGGTGCGGCTTGGCGCCGCAACGGCAGAGCCCTGGCCTTACTTATGGCACCTCAGGCCGTTAGCCCCGCAGCTTGTGTGAGGGCGGTGCCTTCGGCTTTCGGCTAGAAGTCGCGCGCGAAGCCGGCGATCCAGCCGCCGTCGACGGCGAGGATTTGGGCGGTGACGAAGGCGCTGTCGGGGTCGGCGAGGAAGAGGGCGGCGTGGGCGATTTCGCGGGTTTCGGCGGGGCGGCCCATGGGGATGTGGGACATCAGACGAGTGTGGAGGTCGCGTTCCTCGCTGGTGGCATCGTTGATCCAGCCGCGCCAGCCGTCGGTGGCGGTGCTGCCGGGGGCGATGGCGTTCACGGTGATGCCGTGCTGGGCGAGTTCGATGGCCATTGATTTGGTGAGGTTGGCGACGCCGGCCTTGGCGGCGACGTAGGCGCTTTGCAGGCGCATGGGGACGAGGCCCAAGACTGAGGAGATGTTGATGATGCGGCCGTATTTGGTGGGGATCATGGCGGCGGCGGCGGCGCGGCTGACGAGGAAGACGCCGGTGAGGTCGACATCGATCAGGCGCCTCCACTGGGCGATGCGGACCTGGTTGATGGGGAGGCGGTCGGCGGGTGCGGTGCCGATGCCGGCGTTGTTCACGCAGATGTCGAGGCGGGCGTAGCGGGCGATGATGGCGTCGATGGCGGATTGGACGTCGTGCTCGTCGGTGACGTCGAGCTTGAGGGCCATGTGGCGCGGGTCGGTGGCGGCTTCGGTGGGGGATTCGACGTCGGAGTAGACGACGGAGGCGCCTTCGGCGGCGAAGCGGTCGGCGATGGCGCGGCCGATGCCTTTGGCGGAGCCGGTGACCAGGGCGACGCGGCCCGATAGATCGACGCGCATGCGTCCCTCCGCTTGTTGTGGTTGTTTGTGCGCTGCCTTGCGGGGCGGCGTGATCGTGGCTTAGGCTGCTATTATAATCTTTGGCCGCGCGGTGCAACGAGATCGGCACGAAGCGGGGTCGGTGTTGGGAGGGTGGGCCGCATGGCTGGCAAGTCGAAGGTTGTTGCCGGGTTGAACCGTCCGTCGTTGCCCGAGGGGCTGACGGCGGCCGAGATGGTGCGGCTGTTCGAGGAGATGACGATGCTGCGGCGGTTCGAGCTGGCCGCCCAGGTGGCGTGCCGGCGGGGCGAGACGCCGGGGTTCCTGCATTTGTATATCGGCGAGGAGGCGACGGCGGTTGGGGTTTGCGCGCATTTGCGCAAGACGGACTGGATCACTTCGACGCATCGCGGGCATGGGCATGCGCTGGCCAAGGGGATGGACCCGAAGGTGCTGATGGCCGAGCTGTACGGCAAGTCGGGCGGCAGCGTGGGCGGGCGCGGCGGCACGATGCATTTGTATGAGCGGGCGATTGGGCTTTTCGGCACCAATGGGGTGGTGGCGTCGGGCGCGCCACAGGCGGTGGGGGCGGCGTTGGCGGCGCGGCATATGGGCACCGATGGGGTGGCGGTGGCGTTCTTTGGCGATGGGGCGACGAGCCATGGGGCGTTTCACGAGGCGTTGAATTTCGCCGGGGTGCAGCGGGCGCCGGTGATTTTCGTGTGCGAGAACAATTTGTATGCGACGGCGACGCCGCTGAGCAGCATTACGCTGAATCCGGAGATTGCCAGCCGTGCGGCGGCCTATGGCATTCCGGGCGTGGCGGTGGATGGCAACGACGTGGTGGCCGTGTGGACGGTGATGCGCCAGGCGGCGGAGCGGGCGCGGCGCGGCGAGGGGCCGACGCTGATCGAGAGCAAGACGTATCGCACGGTGGGGCATCACGAGGGGGATACGGTTACGGGGACGTATCGGACGCAGGAGGAGGTGGATGGCTGGCTGAAGCGCGATCCGGTGGTGACGTTCCGGGCGCGGCTGGTGGACGAGTTCGGGGTGGCGACGGACCAGACGCTGGCGGGGATCGAGAAGCGGATCGACGACGAGGTGGCGGGGTCGGTTGCGTTCGCGCGGGCCTCGGCGGAGCCCGATCCGGCGACGGTGATGCGGCATGTGTATGCCGACCCGATCAATCCGCCCGAGGCGCTGGGGCCGCCGAAGCAGCGGGCGATGGTGGAGACGGGGTGGCTGGACGCGGTGCGGGATGGGCTGGCGGAGGAGATGCGGGCCAATCCGAATATTATTTATTACGGCGAGGGGACGGGGGAGCGCGGCGGGACGTTTGGGCATACCAAGGGGTTGTATCAGGAGTTTGGCGCGCACCGGATGGTGGATACGCCGATCAGTGAGTTGGGGTTCACCGGGGCGGCGCTGGGGGCGTCGGCGACTGGGGTGCGGTGCATCGCGGATTTGATGTTCGCCGATTTCCTGTTCGAGGCAGCGGGGCAGATTGCGTTGCAGGCGGCGAAGCTGCGCTACATGAGCAACGGGCAGATGAATGCGCCGATGGTGATCCGGGTGGGGGCGGGGACGGTGCGTTCGACGGGGCCGCATCATTCGGGGACGTATCATTCGATGTGGTCGCATATTCCCGGGCTGCTGGTGGCGATGCCGTCGACGCCGGCGGATGCCAAGGGGTTGATGAAGACGGCGCTGCGGGCGGGGGATCCGGTGATCATGCTGGAAACGAAGGCGCTGTTTGCCAGCCGGGGGCCGGTGCCGGAGGGGGATGACCATTACGTGCCGTTCGGGGTGGCGCGGATTGCGCGGCAGGGGCGCGATATCACGATCGCGGCGGCGGGGCAGATGGTGCAGCGGTCGCTGGAGGCGGCGGAGGCGCTGGCGGCCGAGGGGATTGAGGTGGAGGTGGTGGATTTGCGGACGATCCAGCCGCTGGATGTGGATACGGTGGCGGAGAGCGTGCGGCGGACGCATCGGCTGCTGGTGGTGGATGAGGGCTGGCCGATGATGGGGCTGGGGGCGGAACTGGGCCAGGCGATGAACGAGATTTGCTGGGATCAGCTGGATGCGCCGGTGGGGCGGCTGCATACGGCGCCGGTGACGCACCCGTTCGGGCCGGCGCTGGAGCGGGCGATGCTGGTGAATGCTGAGCTGGTGGCAATTCGGGTGAAGCAGGTGATGGGCGGCACGGCGACGCCGCCGTGGCGCTGGAAGGGGCGGATCGACGGGGTGAAGGCCGAGGTGGCGCCGATGGCGGTGGCAGCGGTGGCCAAGCCGGTGGCGGCGGCGGCGGTGGCGGTCGACGGCGAGCCGATCCTGATGCCGTTTGGGGATTTGACGGTGGATTCCGGGCGGCTGGTGCGCTGGACGGTGGCGGCTGGCGCGACGGTGAAGAAGGGCGATACGGTGGCGGAGATCGAGACCGACAAGGCGGTGGTGGAGATCGAGGCGCCGGCCGATGGGGTGGTGCGCCAGTTGGTGACCGAGGCCGGCACGGTGGTAAAGATGGGCGGCATGATTGGAGCGGTGAAATGAAGATCCTGTATCTGAACTACCCGTTGCCGTCGGACGGGCTGGAGGCGGCGACGTTTGGCGATGCGGCGACGCTGGCGATGTATCCGGTGGGTGGGCAGGCGACGGCGCAGGAAATGGCGGAGGCCGACGGGATTATCACCGGGTCGGCCAACCATGACGTGGGGGCGCTGGAGCAGTATCCGAACTGCAAGATCATCCTGCGGCTGGGAGTGGGGTACGACAACCTCGACGTGGCCGGGTGGGCGGCGCGCGGGGTGCCGGTTTGCAACGTGCCGGACTATGGCACCTCGGAAGTGGCGGACCATGCGGTGACGCTGATGGTGTCACTGGCGCGCGGGATTGTGCACTACCAGGAGAAGCTGCGGGCGGACCCGGTGGGGAACTGGGGCTGGGCGCCGGGGCCGCGGCTGATGCGGCGGCTGCGGGACAACACCTTTGGCATTATCGGGTTCGGGCGGATCGGCATGGCGGCGGCGCGGCGGGCCGCGGGATTCGGCATGGACATCGTGTTCTACGACCCGCATCTGCCGAACGGGGTGGAGTTGGGGTTCGGGTGCCGGCGGGTGCATTCGGTGGCGGAGCTGATGGCGCAGTCGGATGCGGTGAGTTTGCATGCGCCGTCGTCGCCGGAGACGCGGCATATCATTGATGCCACGGCGCTGGCGGCGGCCAAGCAGGACCTTATCCTGATCAATACGGCGCGCGGGCCGCTGGTGGATTTGGATGCGCTGTACGACGGGTTGAAGACGGGCAAGGTGGGCGGCGCGGGGCTGGATGTGTTTCCGTCGGAGCCCCCTGCCCCGCTGCCGAAGTTGTTGGCGGCGTGGCGCGATGGCGAGGATTGGCTGCGCGACCGGCTGCTGGTGACGCCGCATGCCGCGTTCTATTCGCCGCCGTCGAACCTGGATATTCGGCGCAAGGCGGCGGAATGCCTGTTGGTGTTCCTGCGCGATGGGCGGCTGACGAATTGCGTGAACCTCGACGTTTTGCGTCGCAACAGGAGTTAGGGTGATGGACGACCGCTTCCTGCGCACCGGCATTTTCCTGGCCCCCTTTCACGCGGTGCGGGAGAACCCGACGCTGGCGATGGAGCGGGACATGGAGCTGATCGAGCATCTCGATCGGCTGAACTACCATGAGGCGTGGGTGGGCGAGCACCATTCCGGCGGTTTCGAGATTATCTCCAGCCCGGAGATGTTCCTGGCGGCGGCGGCGGAGCGGACCAAGCATATCCGGCTGGGGACCGGGGTGGTTTCTATACCGTACCATAACCCGTTCACGCTGGCGTCGCGCATGATGCAGCTGGACCATATGACGCGCGGACGCTGCATGTTCGGCGTGGGGCCGGGCGCGCTGGTGGGCGATGCGCTGCGGCTGGGAATCGAGGTGGGCAACCAGCGGCGCATGATGAGCGAGGGGCTCGATGTGATTATGGAGCTGATGCAGAACCGCGCGGTGACGCAGCGCACCGACTGGTTCAACCTGGTGGATGCCTCGTTGCAGCTGAAGCCATACAGCCAGCCGATGATGGAAATGGCGGTGGCGTGCTCGCGCTCGCCAGTGGGAGCGGTGGCCGCGGGGCGGCATGGCATCGGGTTGCTGTCGATCGGTGGCACGTCGGACGAGGCGTTGAAGGCCCATGCGGCGAATTGGCGGATCTATAGCGAGAACGCCGCGGCAAACGGCAAGCCGGCCGAGCGGCATAAGTGGCGCATCGTGACGCTGGCGCATATCGCGCCGACGCGTGAACAGGCGCGCGCCGAGATGGCGTTCGGACTGGCGGAGTTCTGCCGGTATTTCAAGGATGTGACGACGTTTCCGATGATCCCGGACGGGGTGGAGGATCCGGTGGAGTATCTCATCAGCTCGGGGTTTGCCTGTATCGGGACGCCGGATGATTGCATCCGCCATTTCGAGCGGCTGTGGCTGGGCTCGGACGGTGGCTTTGGGGGGGTCCTGCTGTTTGCCCATAACGCGGCGGACTGGGAGGCGACGAAGCGCAGCTATGAGTTGATGGCGCGGTATGTGCACCCGCATTTCCAGCGCGGCGCCAACCGGGCGCGCCAGGCGAGCTACGACATGGCGGCAGGGACGGAGGCCAGTTGGCGGCCGATCTCGGCACAGGCGGTGACACGCGAGATCGAGCGGTATGCCCCGCCGGCTGTTGCACCGTAGTACCAGCGATTGCAAAGAGTGACGCACAGAACGCAAGGATGGGGCTTAGCCCCATAGCCCACCAGGTCCCGAGCGCGCCTTCGCGCGAAGGGCCGAGCCCCTGGACCTCATATTAATGAAATGGGTTTCCAAAGGCCGTCGGCCTTTGGTGGGTCCCTGCGGTGCGGCTTCGCGCCGCAACGGCAAAGCCCTGGCCTTGCTTCATCGGTCAACGCTTCGGGTTATTATCACTAGCCGGTGGCGAAGGCGTAGCTGAGGCTGTAGGCGTCGGCGCGATGGCGGGCGATGGTGAACTCGGCGGGTTAGCCGTTCTCGTCGAGGTAGATGATTTCGCTGACCAGGACAGCGGCGCCGACGGTGTAATTGAGGTGGCGGGCCAGGGTTGTGTCGGCGAGTTCGGCGCGCACGGTGACGCGCGCACCGGACAGGCGCAGGCCGAGGCGGCGCTGGAGCGAGCGGAAAACCACGACGTCATCGAAGTCGCGGCGCGTGAGCCGGTCGCCGATGGCTGGCGGGAAGAAGATGGTGACGTCGGACATGGGCACGTCGCGATGCAGCACCCGGCCGCGCAGGCAATGGATTTGGGTCGCAGGGTCGAGGCCGAAGACGCGGGCGGCGGCGGGGGAATGGATCTTTTGCCACTCGGCGATTTCCAGGGCAGCGCCCTCGGTGGCGGCGACGATGTCGTCGAGCGAGTTCAGGCGCCGGGCTGCCGGGGGCCGCGGCTCGGCGCTGGCGACCATGGCGGGCTTGGCGGGGCGCTTCTCGATCATGCCGTCGGCTTCGAGCTCGCGCAGGGCGTGGCGGACGGTGATGAGGCTGACGCCGAAGCCGGCGGCCAGGCGGGCCTCGGTGGGCAGCTCGCGGCCGATGGGCAGGCGGCCTTCGGTGATGGCAGCGCGGAGGCGGGCGGCGACCTGGCGGTACAGCTTGCCGTCGGCGCGATCGAGCGGGCGGGCGAGGCGGGCGAAGGGCATCGGTGGTTCCTGCGCCTTCGGACGAGTCCGGGCAACCCTGGCGGCGCAGTGTAGACCGAATGGGCAACCACCCCCCTGGCGGAGGTGGAGCGGGCTGGGTAGCTTGGCGGCACTATGGATACCGTACTCGCAATTGACCTGGGGGGAAGTTCGCTGCGCGCCGCGTTGGTGGCGCGCGACGGACGGATCGTGGCCAGTGCCGAGCGCCGCCATCGCGTGGGCGAGGAGGCCGACGCCGAGGGCTGGTGGGGGATGTTGGTGGAGGCGGTGGCCGAGCTGCCGCGAGCCGACGTAAAGGCGATCATCGCCACCGGCTTCACCCGCACCCAGGTGCTGGTGGATGGCGCGGGGCGGGCGGTGCGGCCGGCGCAATGCTTTGCCGACACGCGCGCCACGGCCGAGGCGGTGGAACTCGCGGGGGCCGCGCGCGGCACCTGGGTGGAGATGACGGCGTTTCATCCGGCGGCCCGGCTGCGCTGGGCGAAGGCGCACGATCCGGCGGCGTTTGCGCGGGCGCGCCATGTGCTGCAGCCCAAGGATTTCCTGGTGCTGCGGCTGACCGGGCGAGTTGCCGCCGATCGGATCAGCAATGCCTGGGCGTTGGATCGGCGTGGCAATGTGCGGGCGTTGCCGCTGTTCCGTCGTGCGCAGCTTGATGCCGCACTGCTGCCGGAGCTGTTCGACCCGTGGGATGTGGTGGGGCCGTGCACCGGGCTGCCCGGTTTCGACGGCGTGCCGGTGATGTGCGGGGCGATGGATACCTGGTGCGCCAGCCTTGGCGCGGGTGCTGCGCGGCCGGGCGATGCCTATCTCATTGCTGGCTCCACCGATGCCGGGGGTGTGCTGAGCGATGCGCCAGCGGAAGCCGAGGGGCTGGTGACGCAGCCCTGGGGGATCGGGTTGTACCATACCGGCGGGCCGAGCGGTGGCGGCGGCGACTGTCTGCAATGGCTGGCCGAAGTGCTGGGCCAGCCGCATGTCAGCTCGGTGGTGGCGCTGGCGGAGCGGGCGACTGTGGGCACGGCGCCGCTGCTGTTCCTGCCGGCGCTGGCGGGGGAGCGGGCGCCGAGCTGGGCGGCGGCGACGCGCGGCAGCTTTGTTGGGCTGGACCGGGCGCATGGCGCGGCCGAGATGGCCCGGGCGGTGATGGAGGGCGTGGCGTTTGCCGATCGCGACCTGTTGGGGGGGTTGCCGTTCGACCGGTTGTTCCTGGCCGGCGGCGGCGCGCAGTCGGATATGTGGTGCCAGATTCGTGCCGACGTGCTGGGCTGCCAGGTGCTGCGCACGCATGGCCAGCCCGGGCTGGTGGGGGCGGCGCTGGTGGCCTGGGCCGGGCTGGGGGTGTTTGCCAGCCTGCCGGCGGCGCAGGCGGTGGTGGAGAATGTGGCGACCGAATTCCGGCCCGATCGCACGGTAATTTCGCGCTATCAGCGGCTGTTCGAGGTGTTCAAGCAGGTGCAGACGATGGCGGGCACGCTGGCGCACGGGTTGAGCCGCTTCTGATTGTTGCGGCTGGGCGCGCCGGGCCGCATGCTTGGGACCTGCACTGCCGGGAGCCCGATGATGGCCAAGCCAGACCACGACCGTGCGCTGACGCGCGCCCTCGCCCTGTTGGAAACCATACCGATGGTCGACGGGCATAACGACCTGCCGTGGGTGATCCGCACCGATGCCAGGGCGAAGGGGGATGTTGGCGCCTATGACCTGGCGCGGCAGCGCAATGACGGGGACACCGATATTCCGCGACTGCGCGCCGGGCGGGTGAGCGGGCAGGTCTGGGCGGCCTATGTGCCGAGCGAGATCGCCCAGCCCGGGCGCGCGGTGCTGGAGCAGATCGATATCGTGATGCAGATGAACGCGGCGCATCCCGATGTGTTTTTGCCGGTGAAGCGGGCGGGCGATTTCATGCGGGCGAAGAAGGCGGGGAAGATTGCGTCCATGCTCGCCGTGGAGGGCGGGGTGGGGCTGGAGAATTCGCTGGCGCCGCTGCGGGTGTGGCATGCGGCCGGGGCCCGGCTGATGACGCTGTGCCACAACGGCACGCTGGATTGGATCGATTCGGCGACCGATGAAGCGCGGCATGGCGGGCTGACCGCGTTCGGGCGGGCGGTGGTGGGGGAGTTGAACCGGCTGGGGATGATGGTGGATTGCGCGCATGTGGCGCCGAGCGTGATGCGCCAGGTGCTGGAGATCAGCGCAGCGCCGGTGGTGTTCAGCCATTCCAACGCGCGCGCGCTGTGCGACCATGTGCGAAATGTGCCGGATGACGTGCTGGAGATGGTGCGGGCAAAGGGCGGGCTGGTGATGGCGACGTTCATACCGGATTTTCTCAGCGAGGAGGTGCGGAAGTGGATGGGGCCGCTGCGGGCGAGCTTCTGGCTGAACACCGAGGGCGAGCGGATGACGGCGCTGGCCAAGCACGAGAAGACGCAGGGGCCGCGGCCGCGGGCGACGCTGGCGGATGTGGCGCGGCACATCGAGTATATCGCCGGGAAAATCGGGGTGGAGAAGGTGGGGATCGGGTCGGATTTCTTCGGGGTGCCGACGACGCCGACGGGGTTGGAGGATGTCGCCCGGTTTCCGCATCTGCTGGCCGAGATGCTGCGGCGCGGCTGGTCGGAGGATGCGGTGGCGGGGCTGGCGGGGGGGAATTTCATTCGCAC
>Ga0105046_10012504_pt1 | contig 13171 bp, 11 predicted proteins | sample MAT03_FD_78385 | JGI IMG/M metagenome (GOLD analysis project Ga0105046, IMG submission 78385) | Freshwater microbial communities from Lake Fryxell liftoff mats and glacier meltwater in Antarctica - MAT-03 (megahit assembly) | ecosystem: Environmental > Aquatic > Freshwater > Ice > Liftoff... | reverse complement strand
GCATCCAGGCTTGCCATGCCAAAAAGAAGGGCAAGGCCGGCGGGCCCGGCACCGCTCCACCGCGACGGCTCCGAGCCAGGTCTGGCTGACCGGCATCACCGAACACCGAACCCGGAAAGGCAAGCTCTACCTCTGCGCGGTTAAGGACGTCTTCTCTAACCGGATCATCGGCCACTCGATCGACATCCGGATGAAGTCATCTCTGGCGGCCTCTGCGATCCGGGACGCGATCGCGCTCCGCGACCCCGAGAAGACGATCTGCCACTCCGATCGCGGCAGCCAGTTCCGCTCCCGTAAAGTCGCCCGGCTGCTCAAGGCCAACGGCCTTCAGGTCTCGATCGGACGGGTCGGCTCCGCCGGGGACAACGCCGCGATGGAGTCCTTCTCCAGCCTGCTCCAGAAGAACGTGCTGAGCACCCGCCGCTGGGAGACCCGGGAAGAGCTCCGGCGCGCAATCGTCTACTGGATCGAGGCGAAATACAACCGCCGGCGGGGCCTCGGCAAGCTCACCCCGATCGAGTTTGAGATGATCAATCAGCCCGCAGCTGCGGGCTGAAGAACACTAAACCCCGAGTGACAACCTAGCTCGGGGCAGACCCATCAGTAATAATCTGAAGACTTATTTGATAAATGACTTTTACCTAACTGTCTCTCAACTCTCCACAGGGCTCTATCTGCTCAGGACTCTAGACCGATGCTATCCCAGCAAACAGATTAGCAAACATGAAGAAGTCGTCTCTCTGAAAGATTGCCTTCTGTTCTTCTACTATTTGGTCATAGTCACGTAAAAAAGTCTCTCTTTGTGAATTTTCGAATTCTTCAGCCATCCGCAACGCTACTTGGCGATAGAACGAAAACCAGATCAAGCGCATCTCCTCTTTTTCCTGAGCATCCATACCTGAAGAGAGTATTGTTTCCGAAACCATCTCTACATTCTCAAACCCTGCCGCCTGCAATTGTTCAGTTAACTTACGAGCATGAATTCGTCGCGATAGATCATGTGGGCTAGAGTAATCACGGAGCGCAACTCTTTCGAGTAACCGGTTTGGATTTGGGTGAACAATCGGAGTTGAATCGTCAATCGTTCGGATCGCGATTACTGATCCTTTAGGCAGACCCTCTCTAATCACTTTCAGAACACTAACTGGATCAGAGAAAAAGTGAAAGACAAAAGCAGACCAGACGAAAACCGGTTCAGTGATTGATGAAAGTTCTTCTGCTAAGACTTCAGCGAATGCCTCCCCTTCTAATGAGGCTTGTCTAAAGCGATAACTAATCTGCTCGTTTTCTGCTCGCTTTGCCGCATAGTCTAAAGAAATTGAGTCAATGTCGATGCCGCTAACTCGCTTAAAGGATGAGAATTCGCTGAAACGGTTGAAGGTAGCATAACCCCTTGAACAGCCTAAGTCAAGGCCAAAAGATGGGTAAATAGAGAACCTGTCTAAAGCCTGAGTAAAAACCTTCAAATCGAAGTCCCTTAAATATTCTGCTTGCAGCTCCAGACGTTCTTGTTCTCCATCCGCATTTGCAGAGTAATTACCTTTATTTAATTTAGCCATTATTGAAGAATAACACAAGTTCGCTTCTTACCTTAATGATTTCAAACCGATCAACTGATTAGGCCAGTTTTATTCTCCTCGAATCTTGATCGCCTGATTACTTTAATGTTCAACTAATAAGCCAACATCGGTCAGTTCAATCTTTGCCACGAATCTCAAGTGCTCTTTTTGGAAAGCTAGTTGTTACTAGCCAAGCATCTGAATTATTCAACCAAAACCCTAACTCCTGATCTTTATCTACTGTCCAAACAAGTAACGGTAATTTTCTCTTATGAGCGAACCGAGCCAGAGTCAATCGAGCTAAAGACTTGTTTGTTACGACTAAATTAGCATGGCAGCTTTTAAATCTTCGAGCTGGAAAAATTTCTCTTAGTCTCGTTTTCGCTTTTTCTGCTAGACTCATCGCTGATACATTTAAACCCAATGAAAGTCCGACCAGAAGATCTGGATAGAGAGATACAGCCCATTCTCTGACTACCCGAACCGAGTCATCTTCTAAGCTAGTGATGATTATCTGATGAATATGATCAACCCCTTGACAAAGAGTCTTTGATCTGATATAATGCTTATATGGGAATGTCAATACGCTTTGAACTTGTTTATGGAATCCAACTTGATCTAGAGAGGGTTGATCCAGAAGTCCTCGAAGAACTTGAGTCAGACTCTTACGACAACCCGGCTAGCATTCTCGAACTTAAATCTTGTGGAGATTGCTATCAAAATCCGGAACGAATTCTTGCTTTTCGTGATCGAGGATGGCGCGGCCCTGATCTTCGTTATGAACTGCCTGAAGGAAATGCAGTCCAGAAACTTTCAGACCGAAAATTGCCAAGTTCATCTGAGATCGAACAAGCTAAAAAGTATTTCAGTGACCACGAACTCGACTGGCAAGAGCCAGACTGGTTCGCAGCGGTCACGATCACCTAGCCAAGCCCTCTGTATCAGAAAAGCAGAATTGCAATCACGATATCGAAGGCCAAGTGTCTGTCTAGGGAACCTTTAATCTTTCTTTCAACTCTCTTCCCCTCATCTAGGCTATGCTACTCGTAGTAAATCAAACCTCTTCAAGTGTAAGGACTGATTCTAAAATGAGAAAATCAAGAACAGCACTCAAAAAGACTCCTTTTGGGTCGACTTCTATCTTCGGTCAATCTAATCTAGGGAGAAGCAAATGTTCAAAATAGTCGGTATCATCTTCGGTTCAATTATCCTTTTAGCCCTTGTCGCTACTGTTCCAGCGATGATCACCTATGTCTCTGTTCCGGGTGATTTGGCGATTATCCCAATAGTCTTCCTTGCGATTCCAGTCGTGCTGATTGGAATTTTTGGTGTCCTGGATCTACTGCTAAGACTTCAGTGAATGCCTCCCCTTCTAATGAGGCTTGTCTAAAGCGGTAACTAATCTGCTCGTTTTGCCGCATAGTCTAAAGAAATTGAGTCAATGTCGATGCCGCTAACTCGCTTAAAGGACAAGAACTCGCTGAAACGGTTGAAGGTAGCATAACCCCTTGAGCAGCCTAAGTCAAGACCAAGAGATGGGTAAATAGAGAACCTGTCTAAAGCCTGAGTAAAAACTTTCAAATAATCTGAGCAGTTGCTTACCCAATCCCGCCCTGCCCAGCCATAAAGATCCCAACCAAAGGCAACTTTGCCACTAGCGACGCTGGAACCGCTACAATTGATTAATGGAATTGGGTAAGGGAGACACTGAAACAACAGCGACTGAAGAAGCGGCGCCGCTGCGACCGAGACACGCCGCTATGAGCGAAGGGAGTTGGCATTCGCAGCGGCTTGTCGCATTTGATCTAGAAACAACCGGGGTCAATCTCGATGAGTCAAGAATTGTTACTGCTTCAATCTCGATTGTCGGCGGCGGCGAGGCGAATGAAAGTTACGACTGGCTGATCAATCCGGGAATAGAAATCCCCGCTGAAGCGACAGAGGTTCACGGAATCAGCAATGCCGAAGCCCAAGAGCACGGCCGCCCGCCCGCAGAGGCAATCCCTGAAATAGTCGCGATCCTCAACCAAGGAGTTTCTGCAAAAAGTCCGCTCGTCGCTTTTAACGCTCGCTTTGACTTCTCTATTCTTGATCGCGAAGTTCGCCGGAATCGACTCGAATCCGGCCTCGACGCCTCAGCGGCGATCATTGATCCCTATGTAATCGATCGCCAAGCCGAACGTTACCGCCCGGGTAAGCGGACTCTCGTCGATCTTTGCCGGCACTACGGAGTCGATTTTGACGCAGCCGACGCCCACGCTGCCGATGTAGATGCTCTTCAGGCGGCGCGACTCGCCTACAGAATTGGCCAATGCTATCCGAACTTGGGCAAGCTTTCTGCCGAAGAAATGCATCAGCGTCAAATTGGATGGGCCGAAACTCAGGCGCGCGGTCTGAAAAAGTATTTTGAAAAGAAGGGCAATAACAGCCATGTCGATATTGATTGGCCGATCGTTCCAGCGAAAAATGCTTAGAGCTGACCTCGAAGCAAAAATATCCTCAGCCAGGCTGACAAATCAGGAGAAATTTCCTCTCTGAATCGAAGGAAAAGGACCGATTTTATCGGCCGGCGACCGGGCTTCTTTCGATCTGGGGCTAGCCGCTGAGCCGAAAATAGACTGGTTTATAATTGCAAGGTTGGCAAACTATCGAGCAAAGGAGAAGCCCGACAGCGCTCGGCCGAGAATGTGATATTTCCGCCCCTTGTGGTCGCGATAATTGAGTCGACTCCCGGGAGAAATAAAGAAAATCTTAGGAGGCGGGGAGCGACTGGAGCCAGACCGAAAAACATTGCCGGCGCGATCACGAGCGGGTGAGATAGAGGTTTTATTTCATCATCTGACTCGCAAATTGATTCGGGTCCGAGCGGCTACCCGCGCTAGGTGCGACCTGCAAAAAGTAAAAAGATTGACCTATCTGTGCCGCATCTATTTTTGATTGCAATGTTCAAGCCAATGCCCACCTCGATCAAGCTAATCACTACTCTTGTGCTGACCACTGCTATTTTGTCGGCCGTGCTGGTTCGGGTCAGTCCGAAGGCCATCAGAGAGCCAAGCGTAGTGTGACGCTAGCAAAGAGAGTCAGCAGTGGAGCAACTATTGCTATAAAGAAGTACCTTTTCGTCCTGGGAGCTTAGCCCGCCTCCAACTAGGCGCTCTAGCCACGCTGCCTCTGGCGGCTTTCTAGCAGCGCGGTTCGCGGCCCGTCAAAGCTCGGGCAGCTCTGCTAAGGCTTTGTCCGACTCAGGGAAAGTTGCCGACAATTGCGTTACTTAGCTGCTCGTTGATCAACTCAACCGCCCGGTCGCTGATCGCTGCGGCCCAGCTCTGGGCTCGATCAATGGCGAGCTCGAGATCAATTCCAGATTCTTCGGCGATTGCCTGAACGTCTAATTCGCTGAAGCTAATTTCAATAATCTTCTTTTCTCTTGTTTCGATCATTAATCAATTATAGCAGCTTCTCGGCGGGCCGGCGCTGGCTCCGAAAATTGGCGCTGACAGTGACAGTGACAATAACAGCGACAGTGGTAGGTGACCCGGCCGCTCTAGCGCTGACTCTTTCGCCGCTTGGCGCCAAGGCGGCTCCGGCCGACTCGGCCGGAGCCGCAGGACTAAAGCGAGAATAATCTTCGGGCCGAGGTATAAGATCGGAAAATGCTCTCCGGCCTACATGAAAACGATCAGAGCCCGTTTGAGGTTCATCTCTCGAACGAATTCCAAGACATCGAAGAGAATGATCGAGCGACCGACCTCTATCGAGCTCTCTGCAATACCGGTTGGATCGATGCCAGCGGCGAGCGCAATTCAATGAGCTGGCGCTCGGCGGGGGACGTTGTTGCCGAGATTCGCAATCGGCTATTTGTCAACCTCGATGTCGATCGGGATCTTTGCATGCATTGTCAGCAGCGTCGCGAAGAGCATCAGCTAGTCGAAGGCCGAAAGATTTCAATTGGGGACCAAGAGATCGAGACAACGCGCTTTCGTTGTCTCGAGAGTCGCGATCAGCAATTCTGGCCGGATCAGCGCGGGAATGAAGACTACCTTGACTTTTACTGCGCCGGCGGCGAAGGCCGAGTTGCCAATTGGATCGAGGAGCGGATGAAGAAAATTGGCTACCAGCTCGAAGCTTCAGATCAAAAGGCCTGAGCTCGGTTGAGGTTGATTTGAATCCGAACCAAGTCAGGCCGAAATATTGCTCGCGGCGTCCTTTGGCTCGGGAGCCGAATCGTTGGCGGCTAGACTGTCTGCGTGCGAATGATTCGGCTTGTGCTGGTGACGGACGCCTCCGGCGAGCTCGAGTAGTCGAGCAACCCGCTCCTCGGTTGGCGGGTGAGTTGAAAACATCTTTCCGCGAATCCCTTTTTTCTCAAGAGCAAGCGGAGAAATATACATGTGAGCTGTTGCTGCTTTGCCGCGATCTTCTTCTTTGCGCTTCGGCGCCTCTCCGGAAATCGTTTCGAGTGCCGAAGCAAGTCCTTGCGGGTAACGAGTCAGATCGGCAGCCTGAGCATCGGCGAGAAATTCGCGGCGGCGGCTAATCGCCATCTGAATGATTGTTGCTGCAAGTGGGGCAAGCAGAATTGCGATCAGAGCAACAACAATAAGAATGATATTGCCACCGCCAGAATTACGATTTGAGCCGCCAAAGATAAACATTCGCGAAATGAAAAAGGAAAGCAGGGCGATTGATCCGGCAAGAACAGCAACGTAAGTCATCAGCCGGACGTCGCGATTCTGAATATGGGCAATTTCGTGAGCCATCACCCCCTCAACCTCTTGTTTGTCGAGGGCTCGGAGCAAGCCGACGTTCGCGCAGACCAGCGCCTGATCTTCGTTTCGACCGGCGGCAAAGGCATTTGGCTCTGGATCGGGAGAGATGAAAACTCGCGGCATCTTTATTCCGGCAGCGATTGCCGCAGTTTCGACTGCATCCCAGAGCTCCGGCGCCTGATCTCGAGACTCAACTCGCTTGCCGCGTGCGAGAGAAACAGCTAGATCATCGCCGCCGAAGAGGGCGGCAAGAACAATCACAATCGCAACCAGGCCAACTGCGAGCATCGCTATATCTCCCCAAAAGAGAGCGGCGGCGTAGCCGATCATCGCATAGAGCAAAAAGAAACCAAAAAAGAGAAATACGGTTCGGCGTCGGTTTGCCGCTATCTGTTCAACAATCGTCACGGTTGCCTCTAGAAGCCAACCTGAGGAACATTCGCCTCGGCCGGATCATCAAGCTCAAAGAAATCGCGCTCAGTGAACTTGCCGATTCCAGCGACAACCGATGACGGGAACTGTTGAATCTTTGTGTTCAGGCTTCGCACCGAAGTATTGTAGTAGCGCCGTGACGCGGCGATTTTGTCTTCGGTTGCACTCAGCTCGTCCTGAAGTTGACGAAAGTTTTCAGAAGCTTTTAGATCCGGGTACTGTTCAGCAACCGCTCGCAAATTCATCAGTGCCCCGCCGAGCGCTCCTTCAGCCTGAGCGGCAGCGGCTGGGTCTGACTCAACCGAGGACTGCATTGCCGCAGCGCGGGCTTCGGTCACCTCTTGAAAAACCTTGCTTTCGTGAGTTGCATAGCCCTTGACCGTTTCGACCAGATTCGGGATTAGGTCGTGGCGGCGCTTGAGCTGGACGTCGATATCCGAGAGCGCTTCCTCAGCATTGACTCGAAGCTGAACAAGCTTGTTGTAAATCAGAGCGAAAGCTGCCCCAACGAGGATAAGGATAACGACGAGAACTATAATTGCGATCATGTTCGCTAACTATAGCGGATCGAGATCGCTCGGCGCTGATTTTTCCGAAAGAAATCAGTTTAGTCGCTCAGGCCAGGGGCCAGCTTTTGAATTCACTTCAATCTCAACCTCAACCTCAACCTCAACCTCAGCTTTGTAATCCTAGCGGCAGGTAAGAAAAGCCACAGTCTGACTGTAGACCTTCAAGTTCTCCCCGCTCGCCCAGCGAGCACGAATCACTCGCCGAGTCTGTAATGATTCCGGAAGGCGGAGTCGATAGAAACGGAACGAAGCACCCTGTCGACGCGGATTGACGATTTTACTACCAAATTGAACTCGGGCTGAAGAAATTCGCTCACCAGCAACACCAATTCGAAAAATTAATTGGCCTCCATCGCGAGAGCAGCGACCATTGATGTTGTTTTCAGCAAGATCATTACTGCTAATTCGTTGCGGCCGGGAAACTCGAAGAACGCGACCATCGCGATTACTGGCGACGACATGAAGGCGAACCGTCTTGCCGGCCCATTCGCGACCAACAATCCGTAGCCGGCTTCGATGCTTGCCAAGACTCCTGCAGAGATTGCCACGACCGTCGCATATCTGCCAGCTCGTTTTGGTTTCGACTCGGCCTCGGCCGTACCAGTCGCCAACCTCAGCAAAGACCGAATAGCCGTCAACCGCCGGAATAACGCGGGGTAGCCGGGTATTGATCAGCCGAAAGCGCGACTCGGCCCGGGTCGCGGCTCCAGCGTCGCCAAAGCTATTTTTGGCGAGGACTTCAACCTTAACCCGGCCTCGGAAATTTTTGTCAAGCTGATTGCTGTTAAAGGATTTTCCCTTGGCTCCAGCGATAACCCGGCAGTTTTTTCCTTGGCGATTACAGCGACTCCAGCTGTAAGAAAAGGTCATTGGCTTGTTCCCACTCCAGACACCGTTATTAGCAACTGTAAAGACTCCGTTCCTCTGAGTGACAACTGGCGGGGTCATGTTCTTTGGCGCCTTTCCGGCCGGAGGTAGCGGCTCGATTACGAACGAATTAGAATCGGCGTCAGCGCTTCCGTAATCGTTGCTGGCGCTGATTACAAGCTTGATCTGCCCAGCAAAGTTACTTGGCAGAGAATTAAGATCGAAACTGGCTCCAGTTTCTTCAAGCAGGGCTAGGCAGTTCAGTCCGCCGAGGTCACAAGAATACCACTGATAGGCAAAGCCGATTGGCGAAGTTCCGGTCCAGATTCCATCGTTGCCGACAGTTAGAGTTTGTCCAGCTTGGGAAACAACGGGAGCGACTATATTCACCGGCGGCTGATTCACCGGCGGCGGAGTAACCGTGATTTCGTTTGATTCCGAGTCATCGCTGCCATAAGCGTTGCTGGCGGTGATAATCGCCTTGATCTTGCCGGAAAAGTTGTTTGGCAGCGCGCTGATGTCGAAATCAGATCCGGTTTCGCCGGGCAGTGCCAGGCAGTTCAGACCATCAAGATCGCAGGAATACCATTGGGTGCCGAAGTTCATCGGCGCGCTGCCGGTAAAGATTGAGCCACTTGAGGAGATAATGTTTCCGTTTTTGGCAATATTGAGAGGAACAGTATTAACCGGAGCGAAGACGAGGCCGATCGAGGCAGAAACGGTCTGGGAATCCAGGGTTGCCTCGGCAGTAACTGCTGGCCCGGGAGTGCTTGGATCGAGCGGCAGTTCAAGACTGATTCCGGTGTAGCCATTGGCCGTTGGAAACGAAGCGGGGCTTGGCACCCCAAAGTCAGAAACAAAAGCGACTGGGATTCCATCCGGAATTCTCGCTAGAGCGCTGACGTTTTGCCCAGTTGAATTCGTATCCATGTTTGTTGTTAGCGGCACCGAGCTGCCGCCGAGGCCGGTTCCGGCAAGCATCATACTGATCTGCAGGCGTGGATTAGTGTTTGCATTTGCAGCAATGTTTGAATCGCAGCCGAGATTATTTGGCCCGGCATTGCAGCCCCACCAGTTGTTCGGAAAACTTGAGGCAAGGGCTCCCGCCCGCTGAGCCATTCCGACTGCATTTGTGTAGATTCGATTACCGGTTAAAGTCGCGCTTGATGGCATAAGATTGTCATTGGCAAGAACAATGCCCTCGCCATTCCCGAGGATATTGTTCGAATTAATTGTATCGCTGGTCGGTGAGATCTGACCCGAGAAGTCCATTAGGTAAATGCCGATTGGATTGTCGACAATCTGGTTGTTCCGAAACAGGGTTGAGCCACCGGCGAAAACGACGCCAACTCCGCGATTGTTCGCAAAAGTGTTGTTTTCTACAGCGCCAGTAGCGGTGCCATAATTGAAAATACCTACATCGTTATTTGTAAACGTCGAGTCGGAAATATCAACATTTCCTGCAGCAAAAGTCAATATTCCATTTGATGTCGTTGAAAACCAGGGATCGATTCCGCAAGTGACATAGCCGCAACGATTGTCGCGGACAATCGAATTAGTCAGGATTAGATCGGCTCCAGAGGAAACCTGGATCCCATTCTGAGCGAGGGGTGGATCAACAGCTGCGTCAACGAGTAGGTCGTTGGCTAGGACCGAGCTTCCAGCTCCAGAAACAATCAAGCCGCTCTTCTGATAGTCAATTAGGTCGACGTTACTTAGACTGCCGGTTGATCCGGAACGAAAAAGAAGAGCATGACCATGCTGACAGCCGCCGATTGGCTCATCGCGAACGTCGCGAACGGTTGTGTTGCTGACGTCCACCTCGGAACTGTCTTCAACGAGGACGCCGTAGTTGAGCAGGGCCGGAGAGCCGGGCGTTCCTGGAGTTCCACAGCCCATGCCCGGCCCGGCTACGGTCAGATTATCAATACTGACCGTGCTCGCATTGATGATCCGGATTAGAGACCAGTTGAAGCCGAGATCATTTGGCCCATAGACCGAGCCTGGGGCCATTTTAATGATTGACCCAGCACGAGACTCGCCGATCAGATCGATTGTTTTTGCATCGATCCGAGCCTGTTCAAAATAGGTGCCGTCGGCGATCAAGACCCGGTCGCCGTTAACGGTCTGATCAATTGTGTGCTGGATTGTCAGGCAAGGAACCGCCTCGACAAGGCAATCATTAGCAGCGTTGCTTCCCGACGGATCAACATAGCGGTCAGCGGCGCCGGCCGCTGCAGGCAGAACGAAAAGCCCAAGTGTGGCAATAACAAGCGAAAGCCGAGCCCGGGCATATTTTGAACGAGAATGTGTTTCTTTCAGTGAGGGATTTATTTTGTTTATTTTAGACATGCGCAGCCCGGAGAGTAGTTATCTTGGCATAAGTCCGGCTAACGAAAATGCCGAGCTTGGTTTGACTCCGGTTAAGAAAATTCGCTCAGACCGCGCTCGGCCTCGAGAACAAGCTCAAGCGCTTCGCTGGCGAGCTGCTTTGGCGGTCGGAGCCGGCCGAGGCCAGAATTGAAGACTTCAATTGTCTTGATCGATGGCTCAGAGGTGGCGAGCTCTTGGTAAATTGCTTCAACTCGGGCTTGAAGCTCTTGATCATTTTCGTGAATGTCGATTGATCCGTTTAGATAGTCTCGATCTGGTCGCCGGGTCGGGTCGGAGCCGGGCCGATCGCCGCTACCAACTTTCATCCAAATTGTTAGGTCTGCATCCGGGCAAGCAAAAATCTCCTGCTCAACCCGCTTAACCCAGCTCATGAATGCGGCAGCATCATCGCTGCGTTCTGCGGGCAGCTTTGCCGACTGAAAAGCAACGTTTGAATAAGTGAAGCGGTCGAGAAGAACAATCGCCCCGCGCCCGAGCTCCGCTTCAATTGCCTTGAGCTGGCCATTTTTGTTTGCCGCAAACATCAAAGCAACGAGCTCCGGAGCAACGTCCTCAACATCACCGAGCTCACCACGCAGAAAACTGCCGACAAGCTCTCCCGTGAGCGGGTCTTGATAATCTGGATATTTGTATTCGACGACAGCGCGGCCAGCGTCGCGAAGTTGTTTCGCTAGATTTGTCACAAGCGTGCTTTTTCCCGATCCGTCAGCTCCCTCAATCGCGACGAGAAGTCCTGAGCGCCGATCAGCAAGCGCTGCTCGATCGACGCCGAGCGGGGCCTCGTCAACGAGGACTTGATCAACTAGCTCAGCCATAAGAACCACTATAGACCGAACTCGCGAATGCCGGCAGTTTTTTGCAAAAGTTGCGCAAAACCGTGACGATAGTTGCTGAGTTCGGCCATTCGGATCGAGTGGCGATCAGGTTGGCGAGGATAAATAGGAATTCACAGGCAAAGATGGGCGCCTCAATTAAAGAAATATTTTGCTGTTCAAAAACAGGGACTGGTGAAAACGAAGCCGCCGGCCTCCTGCCTCGCTCCTAGGGTCGCCTATTTTTGTTTCCCCGGACCGATCCCAAGCGGCTAGGAGGCGAGCTCGGCCAAGACCGCTCGATCTCCATTTGCCGAGGGAGCGACCTTGAGCGTTGTTCCGGTTAGCTTGAGCACTTTTTCAGTCTCTCGGTCATGAATATTCAGATGTCGACAGAGACCGAAGCGTTTGATTTCAACATCGGTCTCTGCCCGAGGAAAACAGAAGAGCTGATCTTTCGGATCGCCGCCGCCGAGAGCGCGAAGCGAAAAAATGTAAATGTTCTCGGAGCTGACGGCGACAAGCATCTCCTGGGAAACCCCCTGCTCTTCGGCGTTGAGTGCTCTGGATCCGCCAACGACTGCCCCAGCGGACAGCCCGCTTACAAGCGCGTTATCTCCGGGTATAAGCAGGCTCGCGCCAACGGCCCCGGCAGTAATCTTCTTGTAGTCATCGGATAGACCGAACTGGCCGGCGGCAAGAATCTTTTCTCCGTTGCTGAGAGCAGTTTCAGTCTTATTGATCCAATCTTCATTCTTTAGGAAGGCCATTTCTAAAATATAGACTCGAGCACGGCGGCCGCGATCAACTTGCCGCAAAGTCCAGTCAGTCCTCCCGGGTGCAATCGAAGCCGATCAGCCCTGTATCGACCTTGGGTGCCGCTGCTAAGCCTGCGCATTCAGGGGGTCTTCTGGCCGGGTAGGGGGATGGGGCTAGACCCATCAGCAGAGCCCTCGCCGAACCTATCGACGTCGGAGCCCGATTCGCACAGTCTGTCGAACCAGCTGGGTGCCATTTGTTGACGAGACGATTGTTGAAACAAGGACGCTTCCTGATTTAGAAATTCTTAATCTCTCAAAAACACTTTCTGGCACTCGAATTCTCACTATCGCCGTAGCTCCCTCCCTGATTGTTCGAGGATAAAAGACTACTGAACGCGGCTTATCGGGACGGACCCCTTCGGCAAGAAAACTGATTCGGATTTTTCGGACTGTGCACACGCCTTCGATACATCTAATTTTTGCAGCAGCAATTATTTGACTGCTCGGAACCGAAATTGGCCGCCGCGAGGTTCTGAAGGTTCTACTTGTCAGCCCGGGGCCAGTCCGGCCGCGCGGGCCAGTTGGCCCAGTGTTGCCCGTTACCCCAGTGTCTCCGGTTACTCCGCTCGGACCAATGTTGCCAGTTGCCCCGGTGTCGCCAGTTGCCCCAGTTGCCCCAGTTGCTCCGGTTGCTCCAGTGTCGCCAGTTGCTCCAGTTGCCCCGGTCGCTCCAGTGTCGCCAGTTGCTCCAGTTGCTCCAGTTGCTCCGGTGTCGCCAGTTGCTCCAGTTGCTCCAGTTGCTCCGGTTGCTCCGGTTGCTCCGGTTGCTCCGGTTGCTCCGGTGTCGCCAGTTGCCCCGGTCGCTCCAGTTGCTCCAGTTGCTCCAGTTGCTCCAGTGTCGCCGGTCGCCCCAGTTGCTCCGGTGGCCCCGGTTGCTCCAGTCGCTCCAGTTGCCCCGGTCGCTCCAGTTTCTCCAGTTGCTCCAGTTGCTCCAGTTGCTCCGGTCTC
>Ga0105046_10012502_pt1 | contig 13172 bp, 8 predicted proteins | sample MAT03_FD_78385 | JGI IMG/M metagenome (GOLD analysis project Ga0105046, IMG submission 78385) | Freshwater microbial communities from Lake Fryxell liftoff mats and glacier meltwater in Antarctica - MAT-03 (megahit assembly) | ecosystem: Environmental > Aquatic > Freshwater > Ice > Liftoff... | reverse complement strand
GTCCACTCCTGCGCCAAGCCATGATGTCGCCATGATCCCGCCCAGATCAGCCGTTCCGGTGGCCTGCGCGCTAGCGAGCGTCCGCAACGGATTCACCTCGACGCGACCGCGCTCGGGAACCTCGCATCTACAAGAATGCGCTGATCCGCGGGTCGCCACAGGACCATCATGCGCTCAACCGGACTCGGCCCGTCGCTCGCACAGCTTGACCCACCGGACCACGTCGGGATCGGCGTTGCCCCGGCCCGCCTTTGCGCAGTCCTTGAACTTGCCGAGCTCCTTGTAGGCCAGCGTCTTGAGCTTGCCGTGCTCGCCCTTCGAGGCCCAGCAGTCGCGGTCGTTGAGGTAGCGCAGCATGTCGTGGAAGTTGCCGGCGTTGCGGGCCGTGGTGACCTTGTCGCGGGTGCCCTTGCACTGATCGCTCTTCGGGTCGGAGCGCGGGCGTGGGACGGCCGCACCCTTCTTCTCCTTGGTCTCGCCGGTCTCGCCGGTCTCGCCAGCCGGGTCGACCTTCGTCGGGTCGACCTTCGTCGGGTCGACCTTCGTCGGGTCGACCTTCGTCGGGTCGACCTTCGTCGGGTCGACCTTCGTCGGTGGGACCTTGGCCGGGTCCGCCTTGATCGGCGGCGTTGGATCAGTGGTCACGTTGCCCGCGGTGGTCGCGGTGGTCGCGTTGGCGATCGGACCGTCGGTCTCGTCGGGGCCGCCGGAGAAGGCGATGTAGAGCAGCGTCATCGCGGCGAGCGAGATGACCCCGATGCCGATCAGCCGGCGCTGGCTGTCTGGACCCATCGCAACGGGCCGGAGCGCCTGCGGCAGCGGGGCCAGCTCCGGACCCGACTTGCGTCCGGTCGGCCCAGAGATCGCGACCGATGTCCCGACCGGCACGCCGGCCATGGACATGTCGGAGCCGATGTCACCCTCGCCGTCCTGCGGCAGGGCGCGTATCACCTCTTCGAGTCGTTGCAGGAATTCGCGGGCCGACTGCGGTCGATCGGCGGGGTTTATCTCGAGGCAGTTATCGACGATCGTGACCAGGCCCCTGGGCACGTCGGGGCGGCGGTCGCTGAGCGATGGCGCCTTCTCCGTGCTCTTGCGGGCCATGATCTCGACGAGGTTGTTCGAGACGAACGGCGGCTCGCCGATCAGGCACTCGTAGAGCATCACACCGAGCGCATAGATATCGAAGAGCTCGGTGGCGTCCTTGCCCTTGGCCTGTTCGGGCGCCATGTACTCGGGGGTGCCGAGCGCGTGGCCCGGCACGGTCAGGCGAGCCTCGGCCTCAGTACGCTCGGCGCCGGCGGAGATGCCGAAGTCGAGGACCTTGACGGTCTCGCCCTCGCCCTCGGGCAACGGCACGAACATGACGTTGTCGGGCTTGAGGTCGCGATGAATGATGCCGACGTCATGCGCCGCACGGATCGCGCGGGCGACGGCGCGGATGATGCGACAGGCGCGGCCCAGTGGCAGCGTGCCGAGCTCCTGCATCTCGTCGTATAGGTTACGTCCGGTCAGGTACTCCATGACCAGGTACAGGCGACCGTCGGGCAACTGGCCGGCGTCGAAGACCTCGATGATGTTCGGGTGACCGGCCGCGCTGGCGGCCCGCGCCTCGGCCCGGAAGCGCTTGGCGACCAGCTCGCTGCGGCTCCACTGGTGGGTCAGGACCTTGATGGCGACGCGGCGCCCGACGGTCGTATGTTCGCCGAGGTACACGGTGCCCATGCCGCCGCGGCCGATGCGACTGACGACGCGGTAGCGGTCGGCGATGATCGTGCCCGCCTCGATGTGCTCGACATCGTTCTGCGGGTTATCGCCGAAGCCCATGTCTTCCTTGGCCCGCGGGCGGCGAAGCTGGGAGTTCGGGGCCTTCTCACCGGGCCCACGCTCGAGGCGTTCGGGGCGCTCCGGCAGCGGGATGATCTTCATGCCGGAGCGGTCGCCGTCGCCGTCCTCATCCTCCGAGAGCGAGAGGTCGAACTCCTCGTCGTCCTCGAGGCGATCGCCCACGGTGTCCTTGTTGGCCTCCTCCGCGCGGCCCGGAGCTGCGGCCGCGTGGTGACGGTTGAGGTCGCCGAGCAGCGCGTCCCGGTTCTCGTGCTCGCGCACGGCGGCGTCGCCGAACAGCATCGCCAGGAACTCCGCCATTTGTTCGGTGCCGGCGTTGCCGACGATGCCTCTGCGAGCGAGCCAGGCCCCGAGCGCCTCCATGAAGTCGTGCGCTGAGAGGTAGCGGTCCTCGCGGTCGCGGGCCAGCGCCTTGCTGACGATCGCGTCGAGCTCGGCGTCGACGCGGCTGCTGTAGCTGCTCGGCGGCGGCGCGTTGAAGTTCGAGACATCCTCGGTGTCGACGCCGTCGCCTCCGCGCAGCGGCCGACCGGTGAGCAGCTCCCACAGCACGGCGCCGCAGGCGTAGACATCGGCGCGACCGTCGAGGGTCTCGTGGCGGGCCTGCTCGGGCGACATGTAGCCGACCTTGCCGAACACCACGCCGGGGACCGTCAGGCTGCCCTTGAGCGTGGAGGTCGCGAGGCCGAAGTCGGCGAGGCGCACGACGCCGGTCCAGTCGATCAGGAGGTTGGACGGCGAGACGTCGCGGTGCACGAGGCCCAGACCCGGAAAGGTATGGGCGTAATGCAGGCCGCGGAGGATCTCGCGAATGATGTGTACTGCCAACGGAACCGGGAACGCCTTGCCGACGGCGGCGCAGCGATCCCAGATGTCGGCGAGGTCGCGGCCCTCGACCAGGGCCATCACGATGAACAACTGCTCGTGCAGGTCGCCGGCCTCACGCACCTCGACGATGTTCGGGTGGTGCAGGCGCAAGACCAGCTTGGCCTCGTCCTTGAACCGGGTCCGGTAGTCGTGGTCGGGCAGACCGGGGCGCAGGAGCTTTACAGCGACGAGACGGGCAGCCGCGCCGGTCCCGATCGAGGCGAGGTACACCGTCGCCATGCCCCCCTCGCCCAGGACCGCCAGCAGGGTCACGTTGCCCAGCTGGCGCGGGGGATCCAGTCGCTCAATCTCGCCCATGACCATGGTCTGGACCAAACGCTACCACGACTCCAGCAAATCCGAGTATCCTTTGCTGCATCCATGGCTTCCAAGCCCACCGCCTCTGGTCCCGCCCTGCCCGGGATCCTGTACTACGACCCGAATACGACCACGGCGAAGCTGGCGACCGCTGGACTGCGGCTCGCGGGGTTTCAGGTATTTAATGCCCACGTGCTGGCAGACGCGGTCGAGCTGTGTAAAAAACACGGTCCGGCCGGGGATCGAACGGTTCGGGCGTTGCTGCTCGACGCCGCGACCGATCCGGCTGCGTCCGCCGCAGTGCTCAAAGCGCTGGTCCAGATCCCCGGTGGGGCCCAGTTGCCTGGCATCTTGCTGGTCAGTCGCAGCAACCCCACCCCGATCCCGGGGGCCGAGGGCCTGCCTTCGCTGCGCCGGCCGTTTAGCACGCCAGCGCTGGTCAAGGTGGTCCACGAGGCGCTGGAGGACCAGGACGGCGCCGGCAGCTCGTCCACGCAGATCTCGGTCGACCTCGCGGTCACCCGACTCAAGCACCTGTTGTACGAGCACTTTCCTGGCCAGGAGTTCAGTGAGGTGGAGATCGCCGACTTCGCCAAGGCGCTGCGCACCGATGACGAGTTGGCGCTCCCCAGCGACCGCCCGGTGATCCGCGGTGCGCTCGGCTCGGCCAGACTCGAGGCCGTGCTCGAGATGCTCGGCAACTCGGGCCAGCGCGGCGTGCTCAAAGTGGAGGACGCCAACAAGTGGGGCAAGCTCCACCTCGACGCCGGCCGGATCCGACTCGCGGAGGTCAAGGGTACCGAGGAGGACCTCAAGCTCGGGCGCTTCGTCGTCGAGGGCGGGTTCATGCGCGACGAGCAGCTCGAGGCCTTCATCGTCGGCAAGGACCCGGAGCAGCGCCCGCTCGGCACCCGCCTGCTCGACGCCGGCTTCATCAGTCAGGCCGACCTGGCGCAGATCGTCGTCGACCAGGCGCGCGCGGTCACCTCGCACCTGCTGACCTGGAAGGGCGGCACCTTCACCTTCACGCCGACCAGCGACCTCGACCCGATGGCAGCCGCCGCCCAGAGCCAGGGCCGCACCGAGCTGCTCGTCTCTGAAGCGCTGCTCGATGGACTGCGCCTGCTCGACGAGACGACCGTGATGGGCCCACAGATGCCCGACGTCGAGGATGTGTACCTGCGCATCGACGAGCAGGTGGCCAAGCTGGCCCGCGAGGCGCTGCCGCGCGACGAGCTCGCGGTGCTCGAGCTGGTCAACGGCCGCAACAGCGTCAAGGAGATCGCCCGCAAGACCCGCACCGGCACCTTCGCGGTCGCCCGCGTGATCTACCGCCACGCCAAGGCCAACCTGGTCCGCAAGCGGGTGATGCCGGTCGCCGTGTGATCGCCGGTGAGTCGTCATGAGCGAGCCGCGTCCCCTGCCCCGTCATCTGGTCATCGCCGACCCCGACCCCCGCGAGCGCGAGCGGGCCACGGCGCTGATCCAGGCGATCGCCCCGGAGCTCGGCGAGCTCGTCGTACACGCCGCGAGCGACGGTCGCGAGGCGCTGGTGCTGATCGAGACCCACCACCCGGCGCTGGTCGTCTGCGAGGTGCTGCTCGCCGGCGTCAGCGGGCTCGCGCTGCTACGCCGACTGCGAAGGGTCCGACCCAGCGCGGCTCCGGTACCAAGGCACCCGCCGCCGCACTTCATCCTCGTCACCAGCATGGTCCGCGAGAGCGACCGCTACTGGGGCCTGCGCAACGGGGCTCACGGCTACGTGATGAAGCCCTACGAGGACGACCTGCTGCAGGCCCGCGTGCGCGAGGTGCTGGTCGCTGGCGCCGACGCGCTGCCCGAGAAGCTGGCGTCGCTGTAGTCAGAACAGGCGGGCGAGCAACGCGACCACTGCGGTCTCGACGCGGAGGATCCGCGGACCGAGCTCGACGGGGGTGCCGAGCGCACGCAGGCGATCGACCTCCGCCGGCACGAAGCCACCCTCGGGTCCGACCACCAGCGTGACCGGACCAGCGACGGCGCGTGGACACGGCGGCGCGCCGGGCTCGGGGTGGGCGACGATCACCTGGCCATCGGCGATCGCCGGGAAGCGCTCGGCGAGGAAGCGATGGAAGCGGCCCGGGTAGACCTCGACCTCGGGCAGCATCGTGTCGCGGGCCTGCTCGAGCCCGAGGCGCAGGTCCTCCGCGAGCGCTGGCGGCTGCGCGGCGGAGGCGGTGAAGAAGCTGGCCTCGACGCGCGCGCACGAGAACAGGACGAAGCGCTTGACGCCCATCGCGGTGGCCTGTTGCAGCACCTTGCGCAGGCTGTGCGGCCGCGGGAGCGCGAGCGCGAGGGTCACCGGCAGCGGCGGCGGCGGGTCGTCGTGCAACACGACATGCAGCTCGAGCCGGACGTCGTCGAGCGCGAGGATCGTGCCGGTGCCGAGCTGCCCACCGAGCCTCCCGACGCGCAGCACGTCACCGACCGCGGCTCGATGGACCTGCTGCACATGGACGCGCCGGCGGTCATGCAGCACCGCGCGGTCGTCGGCCACGAAGTCGGCGTCCTCGAGGAGGATCAGGTTCATGGGACATGTCCCTGGGGACATGTCCCATGGAACATGTCCGACATGCCCGACATGCCCGACATGCCCGACATGCCCGACATGCCCGACATGCCCGACATCAGCCGGCCTGGCGGGCCTGCTGCTGCTGCTGGCGCATCATGTATTGGAGCGTGGTGGCGATCTGGAACCCGAGCAGGCGACCGATCCACGGCAGGGCCTCCGGCGCCTTGGCGGTGCGCAGCTCCTGGGCCAGCGCGAGCACCTGTCCGGCGGGCTCGTCGTTGCCCTGCAGCCACAAACCAATGGCGGCGTCCTCGAGCAGGTTGGCGACCGCCCCCTGCAGGTTCGCGCGCATGCTCTCGTCGCCGTCGACGGCGGTCATCAGGGCGTCGTAGCGCTCGGCCTCCGGGGTCTCGGCGCTCATGTTTGGATTGGCCTCGTTGACCTTCTTGAGCGTCGGCTCGACGTCGAAGAGCGGCGGCCAGGCGAATACGCGGGCGGAGGTCAAGGCCGGCTCGACGTTGTCGCGCGCGCCCTTGAAGTCGGTCGGCAACTGCCCGATCAGGAAGCTGGCCGGACGCACGCTCGGCGCGGGGCCGAGGTGGACGAGCATGTCGTCGAGCTGGTTGGGGACGCTAAAGCCGGACGAGAGGGTCTGCTCGCGGGCCCAGCGGATGCGGGCGCGGGCCCAGTCGGCGGGGACCTGGCGGCCCTTGAAGTCGCGGTCCCAGTCGCGGATCAGGCGCGAGCGCTGGCCGTCGGTCTGCATGTACGCGGTGAAGTCGGCGATCTGGTCGCGACCGGTCAGCGCGGCGACCCAGAGATACCCACGCTCCTCGGCCTGCGGCGCGGCGATCATCAGGCGCACGAGGCCGGGGGTCGACTCGGCGTCGAGCATCGCGGCCTCGCTGAGCTCACCGCGCAGCGACTGCGGGTCCGCGGCGACCCAGGTGCGCGGGGCTGCGGCGCTGGGGATCTCGACGCCCTTGCTGCGCAGCGTGTGGATCGCCTTACGCGCGGCCTTGCGGAGCTGCTTGTCGTCGTGGTCCTGCAGGGCGACGAGCGCGGCGGCATCCTTCGCGGCGAGGAGACCGGGGATCGACTTGAGGAGCTTTTCGGGGCTGTGGGCCATGGAAGGCGCAGCCTTACTACATCCCATGGTCGACCGCAAAGGCCGGCCGAAGGTTCGCGCCGGTGCCCCAGCGGGCCCGCTTCCAGGTCTGTCCCGCGGCCGCGAGCTCCCAGGCGAGGGCGCTACGCACGATCCGGAGACCGATCCCGCCGGTGGCGAGGCTGTCACTCTGCTCCCCAGGGTCGGCAGCCAGGTCGTAGAAGCGCTGGGAATCTCTGCCGCTGCCGAGGATGAGCTTGAGATCGCCGACGATCGCGGCCCGCGAGCCATCGCCGAGATAAGCGACGACCAGGCGCGGCGGCGGCTGCGGGTCGTCGATCACGGGCACGAGGGTGTCACCCTGCCAGGCGCCCGGGAACGGCAGCCCGAGCAGGTCGGCGAGGGTCGGCGCGAGGTCGAGGAGATCGACGGGGACCGACACGCGACCGGGGGCGAGCAGCGCAGGAGCGCGGATCGCCAGCGGCACGCGCAGGCTCTCGTCGTGCAGGGTGACGCCGTGGCCGACGCCTCCGTGCTCGAAGAACTCCTCGCCGTGCACGCCGACCAACACGACGATCGCCTCGTCGAGCGTGCCGTCCGCTGTCAACGCGTCGAGCAGTGTACCGAGCGCGAGGTCGACGCGCTGCAGCTCGCCGCGGTAGAGCCGGCGGATGTAGTCGCGCTGGGCCAGGTCCGGGACGATCGCACCGGTGCGCACGCGGCCGAGCCAGAGGTGGGTCAGGTGCGGCAGCGGAGCGCCCTCCGGCGCGAGCAGGCCGGCGAGCAGCTCGCGCGGCGGATCGTAGGGCGCCTGCGGGTCGACCATGTCGGCGTAGACCAGCCGCGGCGCCCGGTCACCGCGGTTGGCGAGCACGGCGGCGATCACCGCCTCGGCGTCGTTGCCCTCGCCCTTGCCGCGCTGCAGCGCGACGCTGATGTCGAAGCCCTGCGTGAGTCCGCGTTCATTGTCGAGGTCGCCGTTGGCCGCGACGATGACGCCGTGATAACCGGCGCGGTCGAGCAGCTCGGGGAGAAGTTGTTGACCGTCGGCGACGAAGGTGCCGCGCACGGTCGCGTGGACCGGCGGGGTCATGGCCGACAGCAGGGCGCTGTGACTGGGCACGGCCCACGGCGCGCTCGCGTAGGCGCGCTCGAACACGAGGGCCGACTGCGTGAGCCGCTCGACGGCCTCGAAGCGCGGGCCCCGGAGCAGCACGCCGAGCAGGTCATCCGGTCGGGCGCCCTCGACGGCGACGATGTAGAGGTCGCGCAACTGTCGGCTTCGGTGATCGACCGGGGTGGACCGACGGGCGATGAGTTGCAGCGACCGGAGGGTCGCGCCGGCCTCCTCGCCGGACCCGCCGACCGCGATCTCGAGGCGCAGCGGGACGCCGCCGTAGCCCGCAAGATCGAGCTCGTGCTGGGCGCCGGTGGGACGCAGCGGCTCCTCCAACAAGGGGGTCGGGGCCCTGCCCTCGCGGTGGTCGGCGTCGGTGCTGACGCGCACGCGCAAGCTGCCGCGACCGCGAACATCGAGGCGAAGCCGACCGCGTCGGGGCGGCTGCACGTAGTACACGAGCGCGGTGCCGGGCGCGATCGCCAGCGCGACGGCCCCGGTGTCATCGGTGTTGACGGTGTAGGGCGCGCCGGCCCGGCCCGGCCCGGCGACGATCGGCGCGCGCGGCCCGAGCTCGACCCGCTGGACCGCCGCGGTGGCCTGCCCGCCCGCGCCCGGCTTCGCGAAGTGCAGGCGCATGCGATTCTCGCCGGGCTTGATCGTCGCGGCCGGCAGCGAAAAAGTGCGCCGCTCCCAGCTCTCGCCGACCGAGAGGTTGGCCAGCGGGACCTCGTTCCACAGCACGGTCATGGTCTGGCCAGGACGGTTGGCTTGCAGCGTGATCGCCATCGCCAGGCCGGGCTGCCCGTCGACATCAGGATGCAGCGCAGGCGCGAGGTCGCCGTCGAGCGGCAAGGCCAGGCTGCCACCCGCGCCGACCAGCAAGCCGGCTTGCACGTCGCCGACCTCCTGCGCGAGCCGCCACGGCGAGACCGGCACGAGCTCGAGCTCGGTGCGAGCCGAGGCGCGCCCGAGGTCGACGACGAGGCGTTCGTCGGTCACGACGAGCGCGCTCGGGCGCTGGGCGAGCAGGTCCTGCCACAGGTCGGCGGCCTCGATGCGCGCGACGGGGGCCAGCGGGGCCAGGGGGGGGGGCAGGAGAGGCGCCTCGGGGGCCACCGGGGCCGGCGCCGGCGGGTTCGCGGGCTCCGCGGTGCAGCCGAGGGTGAGGGTGACGAGCGTCGCGCGAACGACTGAAATGATCGCTGGCGTCCGCGTGGCTGTCCGATCGGGCATGTCGTTAAGGACAGGCGGCGATGCACATGAACGATCGGACATGTCGCGGGAGACATGTCGCGTGCGCGTGCCCTGCCCCGCCCCGGCCATCCCTACGGGCCCTTGATCTCGGGGCGGGCGCGCGCGGGGTCGCGGGTCAGGCCGAACACCAGCGCGAGCAGGTCGTCGGGGGTGGTGACCATCGCTTCGGCGGTGTCACCGGCCGCGGCGAGACCCACGAGCAGCAGGTCGGTGACGGCGTCGCGGCGGGTCGGGTCGGTGCGGGCGAGATCGGCGAGCAGCAGGCGCAGGGCCTGGGCCCGCGTCGGCGCCGATCCGCTGGACGCGAGGGCGATCGCCACGCGGCGGCGCTGCGATGGATCCGGGTGGTGCTGGGCGATCTCGAGGCGCACGCCCTCGAGCTGATCCACGGGTACGAAGGCGATCGCAGCTCCCGGCAGCTCGGGCGCTGGGCCCTTCGGGGCAGCGAGCGCCGCGGCGAGCTCGGAGGGCGCGAGCGGTGAACCGGAGGGCGGGTCGGCGACACCACCGAGCGCGCGCTCGAGCCGGGCCGCCGCGGCCGGATGCTGGCGCTGCAAACCGGGCTCGGGCCACAGCGCGGCGCGGATCAGCAGCGCGGCCTCGAGGTCGACCCAGCGGTGCTCGGCGAGCGCGTTGGCCAGGTCCTCGCGGGCCTGCCAGCGGCGCGCCGGCGCCTCGCCATCGAGGTAGCTCTCGACCCCACGCAGCAGCGCCTCGCGGCCGACCTCCGACTCGCGCACGGCCCAGGCGTCGTTGGCGTCGCGCAGCGAGCGGACCACCAGCGCGAGGCGCAGCGGCGCGGCCTCGGCGGCGGGGATGTGCATGAGGCCCTGGCGCAGCGCGAGCAGTTGATAGTGCCGCGCATCGACCCACGCGCCGAGCCTCGCGGCCCGCAACCATACGGCCCGTGGATCGGCGGACGCCGCGGCGGCCGCGACGATCATCTGGTCGGCCTGATCACGACGACCGAGCCCGAGCGCCAGCTCCGACTGCAAGGCCAGCACACCGGCAGCGATCGCCTGCGGGGCGTGGATCAGTTGGTCGGCGAGCGCGGCCGCGGCGACCCGGTGATCGCCCGCGTACATCAGCGGCGCGACCAGGCGACCGGCGCAGATCAGCGTGGGGTCGGACTCGACCGCGCGGCGCAGGGCCTCGCCGGTCGTGTCCAGCTTCGCATCGGGCCGCGCTGCGAGCTTCGCTTGCGCGCTCGCGGGCACCTGTCCCCCGGGACCTGTCCCTACGACCAGGCGCGGCGGGGGTCGTGTGAGCTCGTCGCGGGCCTGCCTGAGCGCGGTCGAGAGTGGGCCAGCCGCGCCGGGGGCGAGCAGCTCGCTGAGCTCAGGACAGCCGGCGGTCGCTATGAATGGCCGCTCGCGGGCGAACGCGAGCTCGCGGGCGCGGCTGTCCTGCGCGGCCAGCCAGGCCTCGCCGAGCACCTGTCGGGCGGCGACGCGGTCGCGCGCTGACTCGCCGCCGGAGCAGCCGCCGGCGCAGGCCGCCTGTTCGAGCACGATCGCCGCGCCTGCGGCGTGGGTCAGGTCGGTGGTGGCGACCCCGGGCACCGCGTTGGCGATCGCCAGCGCGGCCCACGGCTCGCCTGCGGCGAGGTAACGACGGCCCTCGGCGCGCGCCATCGCCTCGGCGCCGGGTAGCCCTTGCGCGTGCGCCTCCGCGAGCGCGAACAGGGCGATCTCGAGGGCCTGGTCGTCGCGGCCTCCGAGCGCGCGCAGCCGGGCGAGCAGCAGCAACTTGGGCAAGCTGTCCGCGTCGACCCGCCGCCGCGCCGACCACAAGGAAGGCACCGGCACGCGCAACTGCGACGGCTCGAAGCCGGGACCCGCGGGGCTGGCCGAAGGGACAGGTGCAGTCGGTAGCGCGGTGCCGTCGGGCTTGCCCTGGGATCGCGCCGGCGCGCTGTCTCTCGGGCCAGGTGTGGCTGAGCCCGCGGGCTTGCTTGCTTCGGGGCCAGTATCTTTGGGGCCAGTGTCTTTGGGGCCAGGTCTTGCGCCGTCGGTCGGCCCTCCGAGCAGCGGCGGCGGGCCGACCGGCGTGGCACGGCCGGTGCCGACGCCGAGGCCGGCGGTCAGCGCCAGCTCGGCGCTCGGGAGGTCGCCGACGAGCACGAACACTCGCCAACTCATCGCCGCGGCGTCGGGGTCGTCGTCGAAGAGCTCGAGCAGCTTGACGACCAGGCTCGCGGTCGAGCGGACCGCGTCGCCGCCGGGGAGCTCGTAGTCGGGACCGAGCTGGGCGAGGCGCAGGCGGGCGTAGGTCTGCTCGACCGGAGGCAGAGATGTGACCGAGCCGTGGATCGCGGCCGGGGCGGCCTCACCGATCCACGCGCGCAGCTCGTCCTCGGTGATGATGTCGAGGCCGAGCTCGCCGCGCAGCTCGGCGGCCAGCGATGCCGCGACGTCGCCCGGCGCGAGCGCGACCCCGTGCGTGCGCGCGGCCTGCCGCAGCGCGCCAGGCCCGGCGATGCGGGCCTGCGACAGCGCCTCGGCGAGACGCCGCTGGTCGGCGTCGGCCGCCGGCGCCCTGCACTCGCCGTTTTTGCAGCCGGCGAGGGTGCGCTGGGCCTGCGCCTGCGTCCTCGCGGCGGCGGTGATGCGCAGGTGCATCGATCGGTCGGCAGCCTGGAGCGCGGCCGCATCGCGCCCACGCGGCCGGGGACAGATCACCGAGATCCGGCGCATGTCGAGGTCGGCAGCCAGCGCCTCGCCCTGGTCGAGGAAGCGCTCTGCCCGGGCCCGAAACAGGGCGCATACATCCTCGCGGCCGCGCAGCGGGTCGACCTCGAGGCTCGCCACGCGGGCGTAGTGGGCCGCCGCGACGCCGCGCAGGCCCTCGTGCATCTCGAGGTCCGCGAGCGCCACCAGCGAGGGCAGGTCCGCGGTCGTACGGAAGTCTCGCAGCAGCACCGAGCGGGCCTCCTCGGCCCGACCGAGCGCGACGAGCGAGCTGGCCCACGCGCGCGCCGCCTTGCGCTTGGGACGATACTTGGATGCGGCCGCGCGCTCGACGACCTCGGCGTGCTGGCCACGCGCATTGAGCCGCGGCAGTTGATGATGACAGGCGCACAGACCGAGCCAGGCGAGCGCCGCGAGGCGGATACCGACGCGGCTCGCATGGCGGGGATCGCAGGTGCGCACGGCGAGGATCCCCGAGCTCACATCGGGGCGACCGCCGGCGGCGCCGGCTCGGCCTCTGCCGGCTTCGCTGGGCCAGGGTCGTCCGCGGGCGGCGGCGTGGCGGCGCCGCACTTGAGCTCGCCCGCGTCTTTTAGCAACTTGCCCAGCAGCCGCTTGTCGCCGGCAGTGAGCCGGTCCTGGCCCTGCTTCACGACGCACAGGTGCTCGCGGCTCGGGTCAGGGTCGTTGAGGGCGATGTACGCCTCGGCGGCGCGTAGCCGGCTGACCAGGCGCTCGGGGTGGGCGGTGGCTTCTTGCTCGAGCAGCTCGAGGCCAGTCTCGGAGTCGCCGTGCTTGACCAGGTTGGCTGGCGCGAGCACGTAGAGGGTGCCGAGCAGCCGCGTCGCCGCGCCCTCACGGAAATCCGGCTCGGTCGCGCGGCACCGGCGGGCGTAGTCCTCGGTCTCGGTGACGAGGCCGAGCGCCTGCAGACCGCGGTTCTCGGCGAGGCGTCCGGCGATCGCGGCGCGGGCGAACAGGTCCGCGGGCGTCTCACCGGTCATCCTGCTCACCAGCGCATAGGCATCCTCGCGGTCCTGCTTGTTGTCTTTTTCCTGATCGATCAGCGCCTCGAGACGCTCGTGGATCTCGATCGGGCTGCCCGCCGCGGCGAAGTTCGGGTTGTTGAGATTGCCGCCGTGGGGCTTGCAACCGAACAGCGAAACAGGAGTGATAGTCACGGCGGCGAGGACGGCGGCGAGGAGCGTGCAACGCATGACGCCCCCTCATACCACGACACCCCTAAGCTGTCGCCTGACCCTCGGGCCCCGCCCACAACGAAGCGAGGGCCGGCGCTCGCGCGCCCGCCCTCATTTGCCCTCACCTCGCGGCTGAGGCCTGCTTACTTGCCTGCCTACTTGCCTGCTTACTTGCCTGCTTACTTGCCTGCTTACTTGCCTGCTTACTTGCCGTACG